>JAEEGJ010019762.1_pt1 | contig 14776 bp, 10 predicted proteins | sample 8958761 | NCBI WGS metagenome assembly JAEEGJ01 (sample SAMN16246546, study PRJNA631951) | gut metagenome | biome: gut microbiome; feature: rumen; material: RS-attached | host: Bos | place: Iran: Karaj | collected 2018-10 | reverse complement strand
GATAGCAAATCGTGAAGTGTTTTGAAGGAAAAAATTACGTTTTTGACAATTTTTGCTGCAAAGATACACCAAAAAATGCCCAAAATGGGAAACTGTTAATAACTATTCTTGAAAAAAAGTGTGTGATTTGGATAAAAAAGGAGTAATTTTGTAGGTTAAAAATTGTGCGGTATCAAATAGAATAACATATTAACTAAAAATAATAAACATGAGATTAACTACTCTTTTTTCGTTGATTTTATTATCAACAGTAATGGCCCTGGCTGGGCCTCGTCATGCTTACAGTAACATCGTGGGCGATGTGAATGCCGATGGCGAGGTGAATATTGCCGACATCAATGCCGTCATCGACATTATTCTTGGCGGCAGTGGGCAACCAGATACTCACGCTGACGTGAATAACGACGGCGAAGTGAATATTGCTGATATCAATGTCATTATAGACCGCATCCTTAATATCTGACACAATGAAATTATCAATTACATCCGCGGTTAGAGGTCTGCTTCTCATGGCGGCGATATTGGCGGTAGCAGCTGCATGCAACCGTCAACCCGTGAATTATGTGCCCGATAACGCCCATGTGAAATTGGACTCGACCAATTTGCCCATCGTTTGGATAGAGGTGGGTGGCGACTCCATCAGCCGTTTTGTGCGCACCTCGGCTCACATGAAAATCATTCATAACGGAGAGGGAATGCTCAACTATGCCGATACGGTTGCTCACAAGGGCCAACACATCGACTATGAGGGTTATATCGCGTTGCGTTACCGTGGCAATTCCTCGTTCAACGTGAGCAAGAAAAAGCCTTATTCGTTCAGGACAATGGAACAGCCTCTCGAGAAGAGTGCCAAGAAAAAGAAGGTGAAAATCTTGGGAATGGGTAAGGATAACAACTGGGCGCTGCTGGCACCTTATAGCGACAAGAGCATGATGCGCGACCTGTTGGCATTTGAGATTTCACGGCCATGGATGGAATACACGCCCCAAGGACGCTTTTGTGAGGTGTTCCTCGATGGTGTTTACTACGGGGTGCACATCTTGTGTGAGGTGGTTTCCAAGGGCAAGCATCGCCTGAACTTGCAGAAACCGGGTAAGAACGGTGATGCTATTACCGGTGACTACTTGATGGAGGTGGACTATGATGATGACGTGAACTATGTTTCCAAGTTTCACCCTGTGAGTGCTTCAGGAACTGCATTTAAGGACAAATTCATTCATTTCCAGTACAAGTCGCCCGACTATGACGACCTGGATGAGACTCAAATCAATTACATCAACGGCCGCATTGATGAGATGGAGCAGGTGCTGGCTTCTGCCGGGTTCGCCAATCCGGTGAACGGATACAGCAAATATATTGATGTGATGTCCTTTATCGATTACCAGATTGCCCAGGAACTGGGCCATAATATTGACGCTTACCGCAAGAGTGCCAAATTCTACAAGAGGCGTGACAGCGAGGACGGGCGTTTCAAAATGGTAATCTGGGATAATGACCTGGCGTACGGCAACTGCAAAATCAGGCAAGCATGGCGCACCGACACCTGGGCCTACATGAATAACGACACGCTGTATCTGAACAATGAAGATTTCCTGGTGCCTTTCTGGTGGTATCGTCTAAATAGCGATGAGGCCTATACTGCGCAATTCAAGGCACGTTGGGCGCAGTACCGACAGAGTAACTTGCGTGAGGATCGCGTGATGGCAGTCATCGATTCGATGGCCAACGTGCTGACATCGCATGGCGCCATGCAGCGTGACAGCGAGGCTTGGCCGCATTGGGGCACCTATGTTTGGCCCATCTATTACATTGCGAGTGATTATGACGATGAAATTGCCTATCTCAAGGACTGGATACGCCGGCGCATCGCATGGATGGACAGCCAGTTGGGCTTCAATCAGTGATGTGGTGGCTTTTGTACTACAAATTATAAACTGAAAACAGTTATTCCCATTTTTTTTGAAAGAAAATACTCAGTTTGGTTTTGAAAATACTAGAATTTTATGTTATTTTGCTAAATCAATCGATATATGTGAGTTCAAAAAATGAAAACGATTTAATAACCAGTTAATTATGAAGAAATTTTTACTTTTTGCATTATTGATGGCTTCGACCGTAGTATCGGTTTGGGCTGTGACTGATGGAGTGTCCTATGAACCAGTTAACGGTATCTCTATCAAGAACATGTGGATTCAGGACCGTGCACATACTCCCGAGGTATGGGGTAACCAGCCCTATTGCAACACCAGTGCACGCACTGCTGTGATGCATGACGGTTATATCTACATCGCACGTTCCAATGCCAATACTGTAATTCAAGGAACCGACACGCTGTCACAGAGTGTGATTTATAAGGTGAATGCCAGCAATGGTGAGCTGGTGAAGGAGTTGCAGCTGACACTTGATGGAGCCATCTATGGTGGCGCCGTTCTTAGCAGCAACACCGTGGGCGTTGACAACTTTGGTCATCTCTACATGTCTCCTTACTCCAGCGAGTTGGCCACCGAACATTCGGTTTATATGGTGGACAAGGAGACTGGTGAACTCACCCTGATGTGTGTACTCGACAAGGGCGATGCTTTGCAGCGTTGTGACTACATCGACGTGATGGGTGATATCACCCGTGAAGAGGCCGAGTGCAACATCATGACCGTGGGCGCCAGCTCAGAGTATATCTATCGCTGGCATGCCGACCAGGGAGGCGACTTCGAGGGCGGCTTTGACGGTGATCCCTATCTCGCTATTCTTGATTTCTATCCCGAGACCGTGACACAATGGGGCTATGCGCCCGTGGCCAAGATGGTTCTTGCCGGTGAGGATGACTATAGCGGTGAACTCTTCTATATCGATGGTTTCTCTTCTTCTCCCATTCTCTATGATGTGACAGGCACGATGGTGGATAACTTCGAGGAAGTTGACCCCGCTTTTTGGCCGATGGATGTTGGTGCCAACGGCGTTTGCGAGTTTACGCTCGAGGGCCGCAACTTCATTGTCTTTGTTGCAGCACAGTACACTGGTGTTGACGAGGCAACAATGGTCAACAAGGCTTGCCAGGTGTACATCTGCGAACTGGGCGAGGGCATGACCTTGGGTGGTATGCAGCGTTACTGGATGGTGCCCAACGAACTGGGTGCCGTGAGCGATGGCGGAACGCGCGTTCAGAGCATGAATGTCGAGTATGGTACCGATGCCGAGGGCAATGAAGAGATCACGCTGTTCATCTTCAAGTGCTACAACGGCATGGCTGTTTATAAAATCGGCACCAATGTCGGTGGTGACGTGCCTGAGCCCGGTGTTACAGGTGACGTGAACGGTGACGGCGAGGTGAACATCGCTGACGTGAATTCGGTCATCGACCTGATTCTGACAGGCAAGGTGAGCTCAGCTGGCGATATCAACGGTGACGGTGAGGTAAACATTGCCGACATCAACGCTATTATCGACATCATCTTGAAGTGATTGCCTCACTTCGGGAAAAGTGACGATTGAATATAATGGTTGCGGATTGTACGGAGTGAAAACCACGTCCGCATCAATCCGCAGCCTTTTTGTTTTAACTATACTATTCAAAACTATAAGTCTATGAAAAAATCATTTTTACTTCTCTTTGCCTTGTTCATGGCATCATTTGTTGCCATGGCGGTGACCGACGGGCAGACCTATGAGCCTGTTAACGGCATCAAGATTGTGAATCAGTGGATTTTTGACCGTGTACATTGCCCAACGGACTATACGTCCAATGACATCTGCAACCAGCGAGCCCGCACGGCAACGATGGACCAGGGCATTATCTATGTGGCCCGAAGTGAGGAACGCGCTGTCATCATCGGCAGTGACACCATTTCACAGTCCGTTATTCATCGCTTCTCGGCAGCCGACGGTCATCAGCTGGAGGATCTGCCTCTCTACCTCGATGGTGCCCCCTATGGAAAGTTCCTGGGAGTGGCAAGCATCGGCAAGGATAATTTCCACCACATTTGGGTGGCTCCCATGACCAGCACTGTTCAGCAATATGTGCCGGTTTATCTGGTGGATACCGAGACGGGTGAACTCACGCTTGTCGTGGAACTTGACAAGGGCGATGCCCCCCAGCGCACCGACTATCTGGATGTCATTGGCGACATCACTCTGGAACAGGCCGAATGCAACATCATGACGGTTTCGGGTTCGACCGCTGACCCCGGTTTCCCCACTCTTTACCGCATGCATGCCGACCAGGGCGGTGAGTGGGAAGGCGGTTTTGATGGTGACCCCTATATGGATATCATCAACTTCTACCCTGAGACCAAGACGGGTTTCTCGCTTGCTCCGGTCATCAAGATGATTGAGGGTCCCGATGAGGAATCCCGTTACAGCGGTGAGATGTTCTACATCGACTGCTTTGACACTGCACCTGTGATTTATGATTTCTCGGGTTCGGTAATCGACAGTTTTGAGGATACCGATCCTGAACTGTGGCCCAAAGCAGCACCCAATGGCTGCATTGAGTTCAAACTGGATGGCCGCGACTTCTTCGTGTATGTCACTGCCGACATGAACGGCAATGGCTACGGTTGCCAGGCCAACATCTGTGAGTTAGGCGAAGGTATGTCACTGGGCGGCATGACAAAATACTGGAAGATTCCTGCCGACAGCATGGGTAAGGTCAACGATAGCGGCTTGCGTGTACATTGCTTCGCTGTGGAATATGGCGTTGACGATGAGGGATTTGAGGAAGTGACTTTGCTCACTTTTAAGGCCTACAACGGCATGGCTGTCTATAAGATTGGCAGGAACGTGAGTGGCGGGACCGAGCCGCAACCTGTTGTCAAGGGTGACGTGAATGGTGACGGCGAGGTGAACATTGCCGATGTGAACGCTATCATTGACCTCATCCTGACTGGAAGGAGTGACCCGTCGGGAGATATCAATGGTGACGGTGAAGTGAACATCGCCGATATCAATTCGGTGATTGACTTGATTCTGAAATGATGAAAAGGCTTTGTCTCGGCCTGTCGGTAATTGCCCTGCTGGTGTTGTGCGCAGAGCCATGCTTTGCGCGCGACCAGTGGGTGATTGGCGACAAGGCCTATGATGTTGATACCCTCATTTTTCCACATTTGGCTGGCCCGGGTGTGATCGCTGCCAAATATGACATCCCGGCATTGCCTCTCAAGGTGAGTGTGGTTGAGATGGACTTGACCAATCCCTATATTGTGATGGAAACTTGTTTGGGTGCCGAGAAATCGGTAGGTACCGAGACACCCGTCAACATGGCAATTCGCAACAACCGCGCCGGGCACGAAGTCGTGGGTGCTGTGAACGGTGACTTTTTCATGACATCACCTACCAATGAGGTTGGTCTGCCTGTGAGCGGCCAGGTTCGTGATGATGAGTTGGTGCTCAGCAGCCACAACAGGGCCTGTCTGGTGCTGGATGATGCCAACCGTCCCTACATTGACCGACTGACTTTCACGGGCAATGTGACATGCGGCGAGACATCATTTCCGCTCAACTTGGTGAACCGCATGCGTTATGCCTATGAGAACATCGCAGCCAATCAGTCAATCCTGTTCACCCGCAGCTATGGTCCTGTGACTTATGACAGTTCAAACTCCGGCACAATGTTGTTGCTACGTCCTGTGGGTGATGCCTTCAAGTGGAATGCCAATGGAGTGGAACAGTGTGTCATTGAAGATATTTTCGAGGCCCGTGGTTCAACTACCATACCTGAAGGTAAGGCCATTTTGTGGTTGAAAGGCACCTATGCCAACTATGCCGGATCAATGAATGTGGGTGATGAAATGTCGGTTTCCTTCAGGCTCACTCTCAACAGCGAGTCTCAGGACATTAACATCCATCAACTGATTGGCGGCAGCAACCACATCATCATGCAGAATGGTGAATTCAAGGAGGACTGGGCCGAGCGTCATCCTCGCACAGCAGTCGGCTTCAATGCCGATAGTACCCGTCTCTACTTTGTCGTAGTCGATGGCAGGCATCTTACTTCGGTGGGTGTAACGCTCTTGGAGATGAAAGGCATCTTTGACGCACTGGGCGCCGTTAATGCCGTGAACCTGGATGGTGGTGGCTCATCTTGCATCCTGGTAAACGACGAGGTGATGAACCATCCAAGCGATGGCTCGGTGAGGGCTGTCGGAAACGGTTGCCTGTTTGTTTCAATCGCCCCGCCCGACGATGAGATTGGAGTCATCAGTTTTGAGCCTCGGTGCTACAACCTGTCGATTTCGGCAACGACATCGTTCGATGTGTGGGGATATAACCAATATGGCGTGCTCAAGACACGAGATCTGCAGGGTTGCACTTTCTCGTGTGACCCGCAGGTGGGATTCTTTGATGAGCAGGGCTATTTCCATGCCACTTCCACACCCTCGTCAGGCAACCTCTATGTGAGCTACAATGGTGTCACCGCCACTCAGCATGTGACAATCATGGAGGCACAATGGCAACTTGTGAGTGACAGCGTGGTCATTGACAGCTTTCACCCTTACAGTATCAACATTAACGGTATCAGCGGCTATGGATTGGATAAGGTGGACCCTTCGGTAGTGGAGTGGTACACTGCCAATGACCAAGTGTGTGCCGTGGATACTGACGGCGCCATCACGGCAGTTGCCGATGGCCAGACTTTCGTCGGTTCCACTCATCCGTTACTTGCCGACTCGTTGCTTGTGCGGGTGGAGAATCCCAAGTGCCGTGTTGCGACGATTGAGAATGCGCTCATTGATCCCGATACATGGACAGTAACACAAAGCGGTGGCAACAACCGCACGGTCGTCGCTCTGGGCAATGGCATGCAGATTGATTTCACTGGGGCCTCGTCGCGCAATCCTTATATCAAAATTGCCAAGGCAGTACAGATATGGGGATTGCCCGATACCCTGCGGGTGCGCATGGTGCCCGGCAATATCCAGCTCAAATCATTGAAGATGCTTCTCGAGAATGCCTATGGCGAACGTGTCACTATCGAGTATCCGCTTGACGGCACTACAAGCAGTGAGGTTATCATCGATGCCCCAGTGACCGACATCTGTGATGCTGCCGACTTGGGTAACTTCCCCTTGCATCTGGTCTATTATTACATCACCTACAACTCGCCTGTTGTGGGACAGCCTTACAGCCTCAAGATTCCAGGCATGGAGCTGGTTTATGACAGCATGCCGCCCGATGAGCATCAACCCATCTATGGTGACGTGAATTGTGACGGCGCGATTAATATTGCCGACATCAATTCCATCATCGACATCATCTTGTCGGGTGCAACCGGCATCTCCACTGCCGATGTGAATGGTGACGGCGAAGTCAACATTGCCGATATTAATGTCATTATCGACCTGATTCTATATAACTGATATGACACTTGCGTGTCGCCTGTAACAGTAACCTTATAACATTCACATAATGCTTAGTAATGAAGCCATTAATTATTTAATTCTAAGCATCTTAAATTATTAATCATGAAGCGAATACTTTTTGTTGTAGCCATTGCGATGGCAACGTTTTGCGGCCTTCACGCCGCTCAGGTAAGTGAGGCGGCTGCCCGTCAAGTAGCCGATAAATTCTTTTCGGCTCACTCTTCCCAACTCATGGCACCGGCAGCACAATCATCGATGCGCCTTGCCTATAAAGCCCAGGATAATCACTTTTATGTCTTTGACCGTGGCAGTCATGGCGGTTTTGTGGTAGTGGCTGGTGATGACCGCCTCCCCCAGGTATTAGGCTACGGCGCTGAGGGCGATTTCTCGGCAAACACCTTGCCACCGTCAGTTCAATACTGGCTGGATGAAATGAACAGGCAGATTGCTTTTTTGCAATCACATAGCGATGTGTCGGCTCATCAGCCTGCCAAGCAGGCGACTGTTGTCGAGCCTCTCGTAACGACTCAGTGGGATCAAGGTACCCCATATAACAACTATTGCCCCACCTACGGCGGCGGCACTCGCTCTGCTGCAGGATGTGTGGCTACAGCTATGGCTCAGATGATGAATTATCATCAGTGGCCAGCCGTCGGTCGGGGAAGCCATTCCTACTCCTGCAATGTGGACAATAACCCTGATAATTATGTAGAACTCAGTGTGGACTTCAGCCAGTCGGTCTATCGCTGGGACCAGATGCTTGATATCTATGATGACAGCAGTAGCGAAGAATCATGTGACGCTGTTGCCAAGTTGATGTTGGATGTGGGTGTCTCGTTGGATATGCGCTACGGTAGCAGCAGCGCAACGTCGGGATATCTGGTTTCGGTAGCGTTGGAACGTTATTTCGGTTATAGCAACAGGAGTTACTGGCTTCACCGCGACTGTTATGCAGCCGATGACTGGGACCAGTTCCTGATAAATGAGATTACCGTAAACCGACCGGTATTGTATATCGGAACTACTACTGATACTGGCCATGCCTTTATACTTGACGGCATTGACGAAGATGGGTATTTTCATGTGAACTGGGGTTGGAGCGGATACTATGACGGCTATTTCCTCGTTTCTCTGCTTGCGCCCACGTCAAACATGAATTTCAGGTATAATCAGAGTGGTCTTTTCGGTCTGGTTCCCGAGACGCAGGCCGATGCCATTGATGATGTATTTTACGTCCACAGCCAGTTGTGGCCCCTTGCTGCTTCAGCACCATTGGGCTCTCAAGCCAGCTTTGAGTTTGATTTCCTGACCGAGACCAACATGCTCGACACTGTAGGTTATGAAGACTGGAATGGCGGGCAGATATCCTATGCTGTGATTCCGATGAAGTTGGGCGTGTATGACCTGAATGGCACGGAGCTTCAGAGTCAATTGTTCACTGTTCATAATTATATGGAATGGAATATCATTTCGTCGAGTGATTCGCTTGTTTTGGACTTGCCCCGGTCGCTCGAGGATGGTGAATACCAAATCAAGGTGTTCTATTCGGTTGATGAGGGCGCAAATTATGACCGTCAGGTCCAGTCTTATGAAGGTGGAAAAGACCTTTATCTCAAGATGATTGTCAGCAACGATACAGCCTATTTCAAGGATTGTTTCTTACGCAAAGCCTATAGCGTGAAGTCGATTGACGTGCCCAGGAGTATCAGAATTAATAAACCTTTCAACGTTGGTGTGGACCTGTCTTTCAATGCTTCCTGGTATGAAGGTGACGGACCTATTGGCAATGTCTATTTGTCCATGATGAAAGAAGATGGCGTCGAGGTAGCCACCAGCCCATTATATGAGGTGATGGTGCACAACAATGAGGTGAAGAATTATGTGATGCAGATCACTGCGCCATCGGAGTGGGGCCCATATACTCTGGTGCTGAAAGACGAGAGTGGCAATCCCATGATGGAACTGGATGAATGGCTCGATGCAATCGAAGAAGTCACGGCCCCTGTGTTTGTATTGCCTATATGCCAAGAACTTCTTGAGGACTTTGAGACCATGACGGCGAATAATAGCACAAATGACAAGAATGTACAGGGACGCTTCACCACATGGTCATTCAACAAGAGTGGGGTGCGAGCTCCTGGCGAGGGCAAGTGCAACGGCACAAATGCTGTCATGATGAAGAAGCCCAGTACCGTATATACGGCCCAGCCTCTTGGCCACAACTTCATTTTGGCCCAAGCAACGTTCTTCAATCCCACTTCAACACTGTCTAAATTCAAGTTGGAGTATTCGCTGGATGGCGGCTCCACATGGGAGAGGGCTTATACCATCGACAGCCTGGATGTTGCTGAAGTGCCCGAGAAGAGCCGATATCTGGCAACGTGGAACCTTAATCTGACTTCTGACCAACCAGCCGTCTTCCGCATTTCGATGATTGGCGGCGGATCGGGAGCTAATTACGTCGATGACATTGCTTTGTACTATAACGACCCGTCGGGTGATGTAAACGGCGACGGCGAGGTGAACATCGCCGACATCAACGCCATTATCGACATCATCCTGTCGGGTGCAGCAGGCAACTCTGCTGCCGACGTGAATGATGACGGAGAAGTGAATATCGCCGACATCAATGCCATCATCGACATGATTCTGTCATAGTCAGGGAGAGGCATTCAATTGCCAAAATGGCCATGAATTGCTACGTATGATTCAATTCATGGCCATTTATTTATTGATGGGCGCTTTTTCCCCAAAAACTGTTGAAAAGTTGATGAATAGTTGCACGAATCGATAAACGTCAATAATTTTGTGCATTATTCGTAGTTTTATCATGAGACGAGAAGATTTTATGGTCGAAGTGTGCGCCAATGGGGTCGAGTCCTGCATTGCGGCACAAGAGGGTGGGGCCGACCGCGTGGAGTTGTGCGCAGGCATCCCCGAGGGCGGCACGACGCCCAGTTATGGCGAGATCAAGGTAGCCAGGCGCGTGCTCACGACAACGCGCCTGCATGTGATTATTCGTCCCCGTGGCGGTGATTTCCTGTATTCTGACCTTGAATTGGAACGCATGGCTGCCGACATCGCCGTGTGCCGTGAATTGGGCGTTGACGGGGTGGTATTTGGCTGCCTTAATGCCGACGGCACCATCGATGTAGAGAAAAACCGCTACCTGATGGAATGTTCCCACGGGATGAGCGTGACGATGCACCGTGCCTTTGACCGCGCAGTGAACCCCGAGCAGGCATTGGAAGACGTGATTGCCTTGGGCTTTGACCGCATCCTCACTTCCGGCCAGCAGCCAAAGGCCATTCAAGGTGCAGAATTGCTCGCTCAACTTAACCGTCAAGCCGCTGGCCGCATTATCCTCATGGCTGGCAGCGGCGTGACCGAACAGAATATCAGTGAACTGCATGAGACGACAGGTCTGCATGAATTCCATTTCTCGGCACGCGAGCAGCAGGCCAGCATGATGCAGTATGTCAATCCGAACCTTTACATGGGCCGCCCTGGAGCCAACGAGGCTGCCCTTGATTATACAACAGCACGCCGCGTTGCCGCCACAATCGCTCAGCTCCTGAATTGATGCTCATAGTTCTTTAGAGGCATTTCAGCCATGTCTCTACTATTTTTGGTGAAATGGTCATGATGTGAATAATCATGGAATCGTCAAATATATAGGCTGTTGACACCCTGTTTTGCCATTTTTTTGTAATTTTGCCAACCAAAACTGATTATTAGATTAATTATGGATATTAAAGCGCTATGTTCGGTTGCTTGGACCCGACGGTTAGCGGTGCTCACAATCGTGTTTTTGTCAAGCCTGATGTGTGCACAGTTGGCCAAGGCTGACTTATATGTGACATTTAATACTGGAAAACTCTATGTGTTTCCTGATTCTTGTATCACCAGCACGGTGACAAGTAATGGCGTTTTTATTGTTACTGCCAAAGATGGGAGTAAGTATTCCTATCCCGTCTCTGGCATTACTTCCATCATCAGGCGACTGATTAAGACCTTACCCACTATTACGTCTTTTGAATTCAGTCGGGAAAACAATTACCAGTTGGTGGCCGATGCCGAGGGGACCATTGCAGACGGTGAGATTGCTGCTGAGGTGGCGGGCATTGGCAAAAGGCTGACAGCTACTTTTCAATTGTCAGATACTCAAGCAAGGGCCTATTGTGACGGAAAAGAACTGCAGAGTGATGTCAGCCGTTTGAGGTATGATACCGTGAAGGTAGTGACGGTAGGCTTTCCAGGTGACCTCATACTGTCATTGACTGGCGACGGGAAATATGGCTTCAGGCCATTTGGCAATGATTATAACGTCAATGTCGATTTCCTGACCGATCATGCCACGACGGTGCCTCGAATTGACATCAATACCGTTGGCGGTGTTCCCATTTCCAGCAAAGAATACTATCTGGATGCTGAGATTATCATTGACGGGGCTGGTGTGTTCCCGTCGATGACCGACTCGGTGAAGGTAAAGGGTAGGGGAAACACTTCATGGTCCTCTAATCCTAGGGCCAAGAATCCTTACCGTCTCAAGTTTGATTCTAAAAAACGGCCGTTGGGACTGCGCAAAGGCAAGAACTGGGTACTCCTGGCCAACAAGATTTACGGTTCGATGCTGACCAATGCCTATGGCATGAAGGCAGGTAGCCTCGTGGGCACTGTCGCCGCCAATCACATTATTCCTGTTGACCTGTATGTGAACGGGACTTACAAGGGCAGTTACAATTTTACCGAAAAGGTGGGTCTGGCCAATAACAGTGTGGACATAAACGACGAGACTGTGGCCACACTACTCGAACTTGACCGATACTATGATGAGGCCGAAGGTCAAAAGTTCAGAACAACCGACTATGACGTGCCTGTCAACATCAAGAGTCCTGAGTTTGGTGAGGATTCCACTTTCATCACATTTGCTCAAATAGAAACACGCTTCAATGCCCTTGTCAGTGCTGTTGCAAATGGCGAAGACATCAGCAAGCATGCCGATATGGACGCCCTTGTCCGTTATATGCTCGCCAATGAGCTGATAGGCAACAAGGAGATATTCCATCCCAAGAGCACCTATTGCTATAACGAGAACATCTTGGATGAGAACAGTAAATTTGTTTTCGGGCCGATGTGGGATCTCGACTGGGGACTCGGCTATGTTGAATACCTCGGTGCCGGCAGCTATTTCACCCAGCTGGCAAACATGGATTTCTTCAATATCGATTATGACGGATACTTCTATGAGTTCTTCAACATCCTCAACAAGGACAAGAAGGTGTTGCGGCACATGTATGAAGTGTGGAAGCCGTTCATGGAGGAGGGTGGAATTGACGAACTGTGCGAGTTCTGTATTGATTATGTCACTTATGCAAATCCATCATTGATAAAGAGCCGGAGCGCGTATCCCGATAATACGGCCTATGCTTCCCAAGCCCAAATTGCAGTTCAGTGGCTCAGGCACAGGGCCAATGTAATCTATAATCGCCTGAAGGAGGCCAATTACCTTCCCGGAGATGTCAATGACGATGGCAAGGTGACAATCTCGGATGTCACAGCACTCATTGACTATCTGTTGTCGGGTGATTCCAGTTCGTTTAACGAAGGCAATGCCGATGTTGATGGTAACGGTATCATCGCTATTGGAGACGTGTCCAAGTTGATTGATAATTTGTTGGCGGGTAATGTTTAGAGCAGCAACTAGCGATAAGTGAAATGATTTTGGAAAAATCTTGCTGTTTAACGATACTTGTTATATTTTTGTAGCTTGAATGAATTAAAATTTATTGAATATGAAGCACTGTTTGATGATCCTGCTGGCCCTGCTTTCGGCATTAAGTGCGTCGGCCGGAAATAATCGCGTCTATATTGAGGATTTCGAGATTATGGGGGATTCAGTGATTACTGTTCCCGTGATGCTGGCTAATGAGGATCCCACGCGTGGGGTTCAGTTCAATTTGACACTTCCCCCTGGCCTCGTGATGGAAGAATGTGTTCTCACCGAAACGAGCGAAGAGGACTATGTGATGAGCCTGAGCTGCAATTATATCAGAGTCGATAGCTGCTATCAGATTATCGTTTACCCCAGAATGCGCGTGTGCTATAATCCTGGGACCTTGGCGATCGTGAACCTTGATTTAAAGGCCGAACCCGATTTCAAGGGCGGTGAAATCACATTATGGAAATGTTTTGGTTCGACGATAGATAATGTAGCCTTTCCCGTTCAAGGTGGAACAACTACAGTAACCGTGCCATCCAGTTCCCTCATTCAAGTGCCCGTTGATTCCCAGCCTGTGAACCAGCAGTTTTTTAATCTCATGGGACATCCCCTCAAGTCTCCCGATTGCGCTCCAGTCGCCATTGTGGTGACCACAACTGCCAATGGGCAGTGGAGCAGCCGCAAGGTGGCAATAGGGCATTGATTAGCCGATACTTCAACGCATGACATTCCTGAGGAGGGTTAAACTTCCTGCAGGAATTTTTGTCTAATGTGGGAAAAAGAATTGATAATAGCGATGAAAAGATTATTTACATTAGCATGGTTGATGATTGCGTTAATGCTTCCGCAGCAAGCGATGGCAGCGTCATTCGGGAACGAGACCTTGAATTATGAAGTCGTTTACCATTGGGGCATGATTTGGAAACATGCCGCCGACGCGACTTTGAGTCTTCACAAGACCAAGGACGGCTATTACTCCCAATTGACGGGCAAGACACGGTCGTGGGCCGATAAGGTGTATCCCGTGCGCGACACGCTCAAGTGCACCATGGACAATAACCTCAGGCCGCTGCGATATGAAAAGTTGACTCATGAGAAGGACTATTATTCCCGTGATGTCATCAAGTTCTCATACAACTATAGCCACACCAATGCTCATTGCACCCGGTACCGCAAGAGCGGCAACACAACCATTGATTTAAGTGCCAAGGCACAGGCCTATGACATGGTGAGCGTCTTCTACATGCTTCGCAATTTGGATTACAGCGAGTTGAGCCGTAATAAGAACTACACCACCATCATCTTTTCGGGGAAGATGAAGGAGTACCTGACCATCAACTACAAGGGTGTGGAGACCATCAAGATGCGTGACGGAAGCAAACGTCAGGCGCATCGCATCGATTTCAGGTTCACACAGGAGGGCGGCAAGAAGTCAAGCGACAACCTGAGCGCCTGGATGGCTACCGATGCCAGCCGCATCCCTCTGCTGTTGGTGGGCAAGCTTCCTGTGGGTGAGGTGAAATGCTACTATACGGGTAAATGACGTTCCGATAACAAATTAAGGGTATTTTTAATCGTTGTCTTTTGGGGTGTAAATCTAAAACTGTTCCAAATTTCATGAATTGTGGACAATTTGGAACGGCCTTTAATCGTCTTATAAAATATTGTAGTATTTTTGTGCCCATAAACTGAACGTATA
>JAEEGJ010019758.1_pt1 | contig 14780 bp, 22 predicted proteins | sample 8958761 | NCBI WGS metagenome assembly JAEEGJ01 (sample SAMN16246546, study PRJNA631951) | gut metagenome | biome: gut microbiome; feature: rumen; material: RS-attached | host: Bos | place: Iran: Karaj | collected 2018-10 | reverse complement strand
AATTCAACTATCATCAAAAGAACCAGATAAAGAACATCCTTATGGACATGAAGGACTAGAATGTCTAGCTGCTATGATATTATCAGTAATACTGTTTATTACTGGAGCAGGTATCTTCTATAATGCACTTAAAAATATAATAACAGGGAACTATAATAGTATAGCTATTCCGGGTGTTCTAGCCTTAATAGCTGCTATAGTATCTATAGCTATTAAAGAAGCAATGTACTGGTATACAAGATATTATGCTAAAAAGATTGATTCAAGTGCTTTAATGGCAGATGCTTGGCATCATAGATCTGATGCTTTATCATCAGTAGGAGCCTTAATAGGTATATTCTTTGCAAGAATAGGTTACCCAATAATGGATTCTGTAGCAAGTATAATCATATTTATATTTATTGTTAAAGCATCTATTGATATATTTATTGATGCTACTAATAAAGTAGTAGATCATTCTTGTGATGAAGAATTAGAAAAAGAAATATATAATTATGTTATGAAGAATAAAGATGTTAAAGATATAGATCTTCTTAAAACCAGAATGTTTGGTAATAAAATATATGTAGACTTAGAAATATGTTTAGATGAAAAATTAACATTAAAAGAAGCTCATGATATAGCAGAGTCTCTTCACGATAAGTTAGAAAAGAAATTTGATAAAGTTAAACATGTAATGGTTCATGTTAATCCAGCAAGTAAAAAAGATATTAGCAAATAATATCTTTTTTTATGATATAATTATATTAGAGGTGAATAACATGGAATACGTAGATAACAAACTAAGAAGTATGTTTAGAACATCAATAATAGTATCACTAGTTTTAATACTAGTAGGTATATTCTTAATAATATATCCTGAAACAACTTTATCATTCTTATCTTATGGATCAGGTATTATATTATTAATTACAGGTTTAATACCTACAATTAATTTCTTTATTAATAAAGAGAATCAAAAATACTTAGATATTAGTTTTATATTCGGAATTATATTTATTATTGTAGGCATAGTAATAATTATTAATCCTAAAATAGTAGCATCTATAGTACCACTTTTAATAGGTATCTGGATGATTATAAATGGTGTTATTAAGCTATATTATTCAATACTAATTAATAAGACTATTAAGTCTATATCATCAATAATAATCTCATTATTAATACTAGTATGTGGATTACTACTTGTACTTAATCCTTTTGGTGGAGCAGTTACTCTAACTATTATTATAGGTATATTCTTAGTAGTATACTCATTACTTGATTTAGCAGAATGCATAATAATATATGTTTCTAACAAAAAGTCTAAAAAAGAGGACACTGTCAAAGAAGCAAAATATATTGAAAAAGAATAAATATTATATTATAATTAAAGTAGCATAAACTAGAGGAGGGAAATATGAAGGTTACATCAGTTAATGTTAAAAAGATTGAAAAAGAAGGGTCTAGAATGAAAGGAATAGCATCTGTCCTACTAGATGATCTAATTGCTATTCATGATATCAGAATTATTTCAGGAGACAACGGTTTATTTGTTGCTATGCCAAGTAGAAAAACTGCTACTGGTGGATATAGAGATATCGTTCATCCAATTTCTCAAGAAGGAAGAGAAATGATTGAAAAAGCTATTTTAGAAGAATACGACAAAGCAGAAGAAGGAACTGAAGAATAGTATGTAAACCATAACATTAGTTATGGTTTTTTTATGTTATAATATTTATATGGAGGACTTATGAAAAAGATAATAGTAATAACTGGTGGTAGTGATGGCCTTGGAAAATCAATTGCTAAAGAATTAAATGATAATAATGTAATTATACTATCAAGAGATTATGATAAATTAGAAAAGACAGCTGAAGAATTAGATTGTGATTTTATGACATGTGATGTTACTGACCCAGGTAGTATAGAAAAAGTAATTAAAAATATTATAGATAAATATGGGAAAATAGATGTTTTAATTAATAATGCTGGTGTATGGCTAGCAGGAGATTTAACAGAATGTAGCTATGATAAGATTAGCAATTGTATAGATGTTAATACAAAAGGACCTATATATATGACTAAGGCTGTTCTTCCTAGTATGTATGAAAGAAAAGAAGGATTAATTATTAATGTCTGCTCACAAGCTAGTTTTGATTGTGATGATTTTTCTCCAGTATATAATGCTTCAAAATGGGCTATGAGAGGATTTAATAGATCAATACAAAAAGATGCTAGTAAGGAAGGAATTAAGATAACAGGGTTTTATCCTGGATTTATGCAGACTAAATTATTTGCTAAAGCAGGAAATGATTATGATACTTCTACTGGTCTTGAAACTGAAAAAGTAGCTAAAGCAGTTAGATTTATTGTAGACTGCGAAGATGATGTAATTATTCCTGAGTTTGGAATAAAGGATATTAAAAATTATTAATAGGAGTAAATATGGGATTAATTAGTACTTTACTTGGAGAAGATAAAAAGAAACAAGAACCAAAAAAAGAAAAATCTTTATTAGAAACATTAATAGAAACAAAAGATCCAGATTATACTGAAGAAGATTTAGATGATTATGGATTAACAGATCTAGAAAAAGATGAAATAAGAAAAGGTAACCAAGATATTTGGGATTTTGAAGAAGAAGATAGAGATGATGATAGTTATTATTCTGAAGATGATGACTAATCATCTTTTTTATTTGTAAATCACATGTATACATATATTGAAAATTATATAAACTATTGCTAATCTATAATTAGGAGAGTGTGCATATGAAAAAATTAAGTAAGAAAACAATTTTATTTGCTATTGCATATATCATTATTGGCTTCTTTCTTGTTAAGAATGTGGGCACTACAGTAGTTGATATATATAAAAAGAAAGCAGAAAAGAAAGAATTAAATACTCAATTAGTAGAATTAAAAGATAAAGAAGAAGAGTTAAAAGGAACTGTTACTAAATTACAGAATCCTGATTATATAGAAAAATATGCTAGAGAAAAGTATTTATATTCTAAAAACGGAGAAATAATAATAAGAATACCTGAGTAGGTATTCTTTTCTAGTGGAATTAAATAATATTTAGCTAATAAAATATATGGAATATTTAGTTAGAGTGTCATCCTCCATTCTAGAAAGGAGGTGATAAGATGAGTAAAAGAGTTTTTATTATAAAACTACTTCGCCATATTATTATCATTTTATCACTAATTACCTTATTAGTAATAGTAATAAAAAAGACACTCTAATTTGAGTGCTCAACCTTAACAAAGGATGACACTTAGATAAACTAAGTATTCCTTCTAAATAAATGATAACATGAATCTTATATATATACAATATTTATTTGTAAATACATGTATAACTATGTTGAACTATTAAATTATTTATATCTATAATATAGTTAGAAATGCGCTTAATTTGATTTTTTTTAAATTTGTGTTATTATATTCGCGGTGGAAAAAATGGATCTAAATACAGTTAATATATTAGTATTTGCATATATAGGAGACTCTATATATGAACTAATGATTAGAAATTATTTAATTAATAAAGGTATTAATAAAGTTAATAAGCTTCAAACTATGGCTAAAAACTATGTAACTGCTAAGGCGCAAGCTAAGTTTATAACTAAACTCCTAGATGAGAACTTATTAACAGAAGAAGAAATTACAATCGTAAAAAGAGGTAGAAATGCAAAAGTATATTCTCATCCAAAAAATACAGATATACTTACATATAAACATGCTACTTCATTAGAATGTTTATTTGGATATTTATATTTAAAACAAGATATGAATAGAATAAATGAACTTATAAGAATAATTACGGAGGAATAATATGATAGTATATGGAAAGAATGTTTTTAAAGAAACTATTAATAGTGACAAAAAAATAAATCAAATATATTTATCAAATTCATTTGATGACAAGGATATTTTAGAAGATATAGCAAATAATAATATTAGAGTCATTAAAATGGATAAAAAACAAATGGATAGAAAATTTGAAGGTAATCATCAAGGTATAGTATTAGATATAGAAGATTACAAATACAAATCTATTAAAGATGTACTTGATAAAAACTTTGTAGTAATGTTAGATCATCTAGAAGATCCACATAACTTAGGGGCTATTATAAGAACTGCTGAATCAGCAGGAGTAGATGCTATTATAATTCCTAATAAAAGAAGTGTACAAATAACAGGTACTGTTATGAAGGTTAGTGCAGGAGCACTTTCTAACATAGATGTAGTAGAAGTAAGTAATTTAGCTAATGCAATTGATACTTTAAAAGATAATGGATTCTGGGTATATTCTTCATGTATGGATGGAGAAGATTATTCTAAAGTTAAATATGACTCTAAGACATGTCTTATTATAGGATCTGAGGGTGATGGTGTTAGTAAACTAGTAAAAGATAAAAGTGACTTTATTATAGGTATACCTATGAAGGGTAAAGTAAATAGTTTAAATGCATCTGTAGCAGCAGGTATCCTTATATATGAAGTCATTAAACAAAAAGGTGAATAATATGTATAAGAATGAAAATGAAAATGAGCTTTTATATTTAATTTCAGAAAACAATGAAGATGCTAAAGATGTATTCTATGAAAAGTATAAAGAAATTATAGAAATAAAAGCTAAGAAGTATGCTAATTTCTTAAATTCTAAAGGTTATGAATTAGGAGATCTAGTTCAAGAGGGTATGATAGGATTATCTCAAGCAATAGTAGACTTTAAAGAACAAAAGAATGTACAATTTAGTACATTTGCTAATATATGTATAGATAGACAAATGTATTCATTTATTAGAAATATAACTAGAGATAAACATAGAATATTAAATGATTCGTTATCTATTGATACTACTACTGATAATAGTGGTAGACCTTTAATAGATCTATTATTTGATGATAAGAATATTAATCCTGAAGATTCATTTATTGAAATGGAAGAAAAGAATGAACTATTTAATAAAGTAAAAGATGTATTAACAGAGTCAGAATATAATGTATTTGAACTTAGAATGCAAGGATTTACTTATAAAGAAATAGGTATATTATTAAATATGACTCCTAAAGCAGTAGATGGATGTATTTCTAGAATTAAGAATAAAGTACAAAATATAATAAAGAGTACTGAATAAAGAGATTTAATCTCTTTTTTTAGTGGATAAATATAATATTTCCTAGAATATAACATCTAGGAGGTGTTTTATGAACACAGTAGTTTTCGAAGATATAAAACATGTAGATGAAGATAATAATGAATACTGGTATGCAAGAGAATTAATGGTAGTTTTAGAATATAAAAAGTGGCAGAATTTTAAAGCAGTAATTAATAATGCAAAAATATCTTGTATTAATAGTAATATTTCTGTATCAGAACAGTTTACTGAGGTTAGTAAACCGTTAGTAGGAGGAAATGGAAATATACAAAATGTATTAGATTATAAATTATCTAGATATGCTTGCTATTTAATTACTCAAAATGGAGATCCGAGAAAAGAAGTAGTAGCTCTAGGACAAACATATTTTGCAATTCAAACTAGAAAACAAGAGTTACTAGAAGATGAATTTAAGAATCTTTCAGAAGATGATAAAAGAATTAAAATAAGAAAACAAGTTAGAAATGGTAATTATGGCCTAAATAGGACTGCAATAAACTCTGGAGTAAAGAACCTTGCTGAGTTTCATAATGCTGGTTATAAAGGCTTATATGATGGTGAGACAGCAAATGATATAGCTAAAAGAAAAGAATTAAACTATAGACAAGATATATTAGATTTTATGGGTAGCGAAGAATTAGCAGATAATCTTTTTAGAATAATACAAACAGATAGTAAACTTAAAAGAGATAAAGTAGATAATGAATATGAAGCTAACTTAACACACTTCGAGGTTGCTAAAGAAGTAAGAGAATCCATTAAAAAGATAAAAGGAACTATGCCAGAAGATTTGCCAACTCCTAAATCATCTATTAAAGATATTGATAATAAAAAGATAGAGTAATCTATCTTTTTTATATGTTATAATTATAATAGAGGTGTATATATGAAAAAGGGTAATAAACTTGTAATAGTATTTTTAATAGTAATGGTATTATTATCATTTACTAATTTATTTAATATTAAATATAATGGAGAAGTAATTAAACTAGCTGGTCTATCAGTAATCATTGGAGTAATAGCTTATTTCGTTACTAGAAAGACAAATAATACTAAAAACAAAGGGTTTAATATTAAAACAATATTTAAAGACTTTAAAGATCATCCAAAAGCAATAATATTTGCAATACTACCATTTGTAACATGCGTTTTATCCACTGTAATTGCAAGTAAATTTCTACCAGAAGCAAATGAACATGTAAATGATAGAATTAGTTTTTTAGATACATCAAAAATGATTCAAACAATACTAATACTTGCAGTATCTACATTAGGAGAAGAAATAGCATGGAGGGCATTCTTCCAAAATAAGGCTACTAAATATATTAAATTTATCCCAGCACTTATTATATCTTCAATACTATTTGCGTTTGGTCATTATAGTGTAGGAAGTACTATAGTTGTAATATATGACTTACTATTTGTATTCATTGATTCATCATTATTTGGATTAGTATTTAAAGAAACAGATAATGCATGGTGTAGTTGGATTCCACATTTCTTAGCAGATATCTTAGGAGTCATATTACTATTATTAATTTAAGCAGATTTTTAATCTGTTTTTTATTATGTTATAATAAATGTTAAGAAAAAGGGCGTAATTTCCAGTTAAAAATGGTAGAGAACATACTTCAAGTATTATATGATTGTATTTGAAAGGAGGGATTATTGTGGAAATTGGAAAAAAAATAATGGAACTAAGAAAAAAGAATGGTTTATCACAAGAAGAACTTGCTGAAAAAGTAGGAGTAGCTAGACAAACTATTTCTAAATGGGAACTAGGTGAAACTTCTCCTGATTTAAAACAATCAAAAGAATTATCTAAAATATTTAATGTTAGTTTAGATGAATTAACTAATAACGATATAAAGGATGTATTAGTAGAAAAAACATCTAATACTGAAAAACTAGCAGGTCTAACATTAAAAATAATAAAAGTAATAGTTGTTCTACTAATTCTATTACCAATTTTATTAATAGTAGCCAATATATTATTTAAAAATATTCGTGAAAAGAACTCTGGTAGACTTATGAATATATCTATTACATGTAATATACATGATGAAACATATGGATATGAATTCTTATACTATGAAACAACAGGACAAATAAAAGAAGCTGGTGGAGATGCTTACTTATCAAATATAATAGATATAGATACAAGTGATGCTTATGAAGCATTAGATAAAATAGATTTCTTTATAAAAAATAATGGTGGTTCTTGTACAAGATCAGAACCAATTGAATATAATGAATAAATATAACAAAAACCGTTGGCTTATAACGGTTTTTTATTATGCTTGTGTTACTTCTATACAATTTGTTTGAATTTTAATAGTATTTTTCTTAATCTCCTTAATTATTCCCTTAGTTCTAATTATAGTATTGTTTAGTTTTAAGTGTTTATCAAACAAGTCTATATCGTCAAAATTTGATTCAAAACTTATTGTATCACCTGTTTTCATTTTATTTATAATTTTATCAAGTAGTTTAAAGGTACATTCCATATTATTATAAATAATAAAACTATCATCCTTTGTTATAGATGAATATATTATATCAATTAAAAACATATTTTTTTTCATATAATCTAGATTAAAGTTAAATTGAATATTATAGTAGTTTTCTATATAAAATAATTTATCTAGATATTCTACAAATTTATTTATTGATAGTCTCTCCTGTTCAGAGTATATATTTTTACCTACATTATCAAGCGATATAATTGGTAAGTTATTAGATAATTCTATAATTCTCAAATTTGATGATTTGTCTTCTAATAACCTACATATTTTATAGTATTTCATAATTGCAGATAATTTGTTGGCATATTCAGGTTTTAATCTAAATGAATAATGTATATTCATGGATTCTTTAGTTATATTATCTGCTATTATATCTAATAAAAACATTTCATTTTTATTACGATTATTATTTGTAAATACTATACTATCCTTTTTATATATTTTAAATAAATTAAAATGTATTTCTTCTGTTGTTTCTTTATTGTAAACTCTAAATATGAATTCATTGTGAGACAATTTTTTAGTTGGAATTATATATATTTTTCCATTTTCTTCATTTATTTCAAACAAATTATTTGGTATTACTTTTGAGTCTATAGATTTTTCTACATCTAATATTCTAGGTAATACTATTGGTTTATTATTATAATCCAAATTATCTAATACTTCACTAAAGTGTTCCAAATTATACTTTTCCTCTTCAGTACAATTTTCTAAATCAAAATGATACTTTATATGTATAGGTAATTCCTTACCATCACATTTCTTTGGTTTTATTACTAGTTTAATTTCATTGTTTTTTATAATATTGGTTAATTCATATTTTTCTGCAATTTTATTTCCAAATACTTCTCTAAATTCATTGTTTCCAATTATTGTTGCAGTTTTAAGTTTTTTATTAAATTTTTGAATAAATCTATCGTTATAATCTGATAAAGAATAATCGAGCATATCTTCAACATTTAGTTCCTCAATATTAATTTGTTTATTGTTAATAGTTGTTTTATTCTTATTGTAATTTGTTTCTTCTTCTATAATTTTGTGGAAGATACTTGCGGCCTCATCAGCTATATTATTCTTTTCTTTAATTTCGAAACCATATTTTTTCAAAGAACTATAGAATCGTTCATTACTCTCAACAGTTTCTAATTTTTCACATATCCAATCACTATAATTTTGTTCGTCTATATGATTAATTATCTTTTGAGCAATCTTATAAAAAGTTTGCCCTTTATAGTATTTATAATATGTACTATTATCTCTTTCTATATATTTACTTCCTTCTTTTGTTGTAATTTTAAGAAACATATCATGTATAGTATTATCGATATTTCCCGAGAAAACCTCTATAAATGCTTTAACATAATTTGTGAATTTATTATCTTTATTCGAATTCATTCTAATCCATTCAACTCCATTCCAAATTTTTTTTAAAAAATAGTATACAATGAGAAGCGTACAAAGGGAGAAAGCTTCTCGTTAGTACATATTATATCATTAGTATTTTGAAACATCAGTCATTATTCAAAATATTTTTGATAATTTTAGGAGGTGCCATATGGCAGAAAATAGAAAAGGCTGTAGGGATGTCTTTAATGCATTTATGTTAAACGATACTTTGTATGATCAAAAAGATATCCCAATATGCCAAACAGATATAATAGAAATACCTGAAAAATTGATTGCATATGATTTAACAAAATCATCTAATGAATATAATTCTTACGTACATTTTTATATAGATGATTATAAGTTTGATGGTAAAAGAGGAATATGGAATGAACCCAAAAAAGCAATTGAGAGGCTAAAAAGATTTAAAGGAATAATAACACCGGATTTTTCGACTAATATTGATTTTCCAGATCCATTAAAGAGATATAATATATATAGAATGAGGGCATTTGGATGTTATGCTGCTAATAATGGAATAAATGTTATTAATAATGTAAGGTGGTCAGATAAATCTTCATATGATTATTGCTTTGCAGGTCTACCTAAAAATGGTATAATATCCATAGGTACTATAGGCTGTATAAAAGAAAAGAAGAATTGGAGATTATTCCAAGAAGGCTTAGATGAACTTATAAAAAGAGTATCTCCAAGAATAATTCTTGTATATGGTAGTGCCCCAGACAAATTTTTCAAAAAATATAAAGAAGCCGGAATTATTATTCATGAATATGAAAATCAAACATATAAGGTATTTTCAAAGGAGAATAATTATGAAGGGTAATTCAGGTTTATTTATTGGTACTAGTGGGAGTAATATTAGTACAATTCATTCATTAACAAATATGAAGCCAAATAATCTAAGTAAAGAATGGAAAGAAACAACAAACCCTATAGCTAAAGCAAACGGTTCAAATAGACAAACTTTTAAGAATAGTAAGACAGGTTTAGTTATTCACTTTGATAAAGGGTAAAAAGGAAAAAATGGGTTTCTTGGTAAAGATCATTGGCACATAGATAATCCAAAGGCAACTAGTTCAAAGGATGCTTATTTGGATATTAATGGTAATCCATGTGGAAAAGGCTCAAAGGCTTCACATATAATTGTTATTAAAGGAGGTAAATAATGAATTTATGGGAATTAAATAATTATAATTTTCATGACAGCGGAATTATTGGCATTACAAATGAAGAAAATAATATAAAGATAGAAATAATGTATTGTTTATTTATGCAGGAGGATTATAAAGAAGGAGACCCCGAAAATGCTAAGGTAGAATTAATATTTAATGATGTTTCATACTTTAGATGCGATAAGGATAGATTCGATAATGATGAAATATTAAGTGTTAATATAAATAATAATAACGTTGTATTTGTTGTTGAAGATTTTAATCATAATATTTATAATATAGATGTTACAGCTGATTCATTTGATTTTAGAATAATTGAGACAATTGATCATATAGATTAATAATAGTATAAAAATGCATAAAACCGTTGACTTATAACGGTTTTTATGATATATTCTATTTAGAAACACAAAGAAGTGTTTTTTATTTTGAAATAAAGTAAGGTGAAAACATGTCAAAAGTAAAAGATTTATTTTTAGATTTAAAAACTGAAGCTAAAAGAATTAGATGGAGTAAAGGAAAAGAATTAGTTAACAATGTTATTGTTACACTAGTTACTGTTATATTCTTTGCACTATTCTTTATGGGAATTCAATTACTAGTTAGTTTATGTAAGGAAATTGATTTTAGTTCTATAATTAAAACAATTCAAGGATGGTTCTAATGGAAAACGAAATCAATTGGTATGTAGTTAATACATATTCAGGACATGAAGCTAAAGTTAAAGAAAAATTAGATATGCGTATTCAATCTATGAATATGCAAGACTATATCTTTAGAGTTATAGTTCCTGAAGTTACAGAAACAGAAATTAAAGATGGTAAAAAGAAAGAAAAAGTAAAGAAATTATTCCCAGGATATGTTTTAGTTGAAATGATAATGACAGATGAAGCTTGGTATGTTGTTAGAAATACTCCAGGTGTTACTGGATTCCTTGGTTCATCTGGTAAAGGTGCTAAACCTTTCCCATTAAAGAAATCAGATGTTGAAAATGTATTTAAGATAATGGGTATTACAGATAAGAAAGTTACTGTAGACTTAAATGTAGGAGATAAAGTTAAGATTACTGATGGTCCATTTAAGTTAATGCTTGGTAAAGTTTTAGAATTAGATGAAGAAAACAGTAAAGCAACAGTATCTATAGATTTATTTGGTCAAGAAACTACTGTAGAAGTTAGTCTAACAGATGTAGAACTTGATAAATAGTTATTGCATTTTATATAATAAGATGCTACAATATGTTTTGCTATATAAATTTATTATATAGATTTTAAGTGGGAGGCATAATAGTCACTTGTACCACTCACGAAAATATTATAGGAGGTGTTTTTCGTGGCAAAGGAAATGATAAATAAAATCAAACTTCAAATTCCTGCTGGTAAAGCTACAGCTGCTCCACCAGTTGGAACTGCATTAGGACCTGCTGGAATAGCATTACCTGATTTTATTAACAGATTTAATGATGCAACTAAAGATAAAATGGGTGATATATTACCAGTAGAAGTATATGTTTATGATGACAGATCATTTGATTTTAAAGTTAAGACTCCACCAGCTGCTTTCTTAATTAAAAAAGCTGCAGGAGTTAGTAAAGCTTCAGCTACAGGATCTAAATCAATAGCTGGATCTATAACTAGAGATCAATTACGTCAAATAGCAGAAACTAAGATGCCTGATTTAAATGCAAATGATATTGAAGGCGCTATGAGAATTATTGAAGGTACCGCTAAAAATATGGGTATCGAAATAAAGGATTAACATATAGCAGTGCTATGTGGGAGGAAAATCCGTTAAAACCACAAGGAGGAAAAAATGAAGAAAGGTAAAAAATATATAGAAGCTGCTAATTTAGTAGATAGAAGTAAATTATATACTAAAGAAGAAGCTGTAGAATTAGTTAAGAAAACTAGTACTTCTAAATTTGATGCTTCAGTTGAAATAGCATTTAATTTAAACTTAGATACTAAGAAAACTGATCAACAATTAAGAGGAGCTATAGTTTTACCTAATGGAACTGGTAAAGCTAAAACTGTATTAGTTTTAACTAAGAATTCTGCTTTAAAAGATGCTGCTAAAGAAGCAGGAGCAGAATTTATAGGTGATGATGATCTTGTTTCAAAGATTGAAAAAGAAAACTGGTTAGATTATGATGTAATTATTGCATCTCCAGAAATGATGCCTGCTTTAGGTAAATTAGGTAAGGTTTTAGGACCAAGAGGATTAATGCCTAATCCAAAGACTGGAACAGTTACAACAGATATTAAAAAGGCTGTTGAAGACGTTAAAAAAGGTAGAATTGAATATAGAACAGATAGTTATGGTAATATACATGCTGTTATTGGTAAAGTATCATTTGATAATGATAAATTACTAGAAAACTTAATAGCTATAGTTACTGTAATTGTTAAATCTAAACCACAAACAGTAAAGGGAGCATTCGTTAAGAATATCTCTATATCATCAACTATGGGACCTGGTATCAAAATTGATTTAGGTTCATTTGACAAACTAAACTAGTTTGTATATAATAATATTGTTTAAAAAAGTTTGAGTGCCGAAGACAGTAAGTGTTTTTATAAACTTAATATCTTACCGAGGATAAATTCTTTATATGTAAATATAATAGTCTTTGTCCTTTGTACAAAGACTTTTTTAATATAAATTGCAAGGAGGAGTAAAATGGCAAATTCAAAAATACTTGAAGCTAAACAAGAAGTTATTAATGAAATAACAGAAGTTGTTAAAAATAATGCTTCATTTATCTTATTTGATTACCGTGGTTTAACTGCTGAAGAAACTACTATGCTAAGAAAGAAATTACGTGAAAGTAATGCATCTTACAAAGTATGGAAGAACACTTTAACAAAAAGAGCTATGGATAGTCTAAATATTGATCTTGATACATGCCTAGAAGGGCCTAGTGCAATGGCATATTCAAATGATTCAGTTGCTCCAATAAAAGTTCTAAGTGATTTCAAAAAAGAACATCCAGCATTAGAAATTAAAGGAGGACTAGTTGATGGAAAAGTAACATCACTTGATGAAATAAAAGCATTAGCTACTTTACCATCAAGAGAAGGATTACTTACTATGCTTGCATCTGGACTTATTGGTACAGTAAAAGATTTATCAATCGCTTTAAATTTACTTAGCGAAAAGAAAGAAAACGAATAGGAAATAGGAGGAAAAAAGAATGGCTAAATTAAATGCAAAAGATTTTATTGCTTCATTAAACGAAATGAGTTTATTAGAAATTAAAGAATTAGTAGACGCTATGAAAGAAGAATATGGAATTGATCCTACTGCTGTTGCAGTAGCTGCTGGTCCAGTTGCTGGAGCTGAAGCTGCTGATGATAATGCAACTGTTACAGTTACATTAAAAGAAGCTGGAGCTACTAAAGTTCAAGTTATTAAAGTAATTAGAGATATTACTGGACTTGGATTAATGGAATCTAAAGCTATTGCTGATAATGGCGGAGCTATTAAAGAAAATATTTCTAAAGACGAAGCAAACGATATTAAAGCTAAATTAGAAGAAGCTGGAGCTACTGTAGAAATAGCTTAATTATTCTAATTAAAAGAAAAAAGATCTAGTAATAGATCTCTTTTTTTTATGTAAAAATATATATTTGGTATGACAAAAATCGGTTTTTTGAAAGAATATTTGTTCAAAAATATTATTTTTGAAAATAATAGTGTTATAATGAAAGTGAAATTAGGAAAGGAGAATGTTTGTGAAAAAGAGACTTTTTGGGATAGCACTATTGTTATTAATATTATTAATTACAGGATGTGGTTCAATAAATAACAATTCTGGTTCAACTTCTAAAAAACTAATTGACCTTAAAAAGACAATGACTTGTAAGAAAGAAGAAGTAGATGATGATGGTTTTAAAACAACAAGTACTATGAAAATCACATATGATTCAAAGCAAGTTTACAAGGTTAAATCTACTGTTGAATCTCAAATTGATCCAGAATATGCAGAATTTACAGAGAGTGTATCAAAGGCTTTAATTGAAAAGTTTGATAGTCTTGATGGAATAGATGCAAGCTATTCATCTGATGGAAGTAATTCAAAAATGAAAATTGATGTTGATTATAAAAAAGTAAATCCAGATCAAGTTAATGAAGCATTTGGCGATCTTTATACTGACCAAAACATGTATTCTAAAACTGATTATACTATTGAACAATTTAAGATTGATAATCTTGATGGATATACATGTGATTAATAATATATTAAGGAGATTTTTATGAAGAAAAGAATAATAGTTATAATAATATTTATAATGTTACTATTAGTTACTGGATGTGGTGGAACAAAAGGCAATGGTAGTAATGTTAAAAATGTTGAAAGTAAAACAAGCAATGGAATAACTAGGGCAAGTGTACCAGAAACTGTAATTCTAGATAGAGATGGAATTAAGGTTACTGTAAAAGAAATGGTATATAAAAGTTGGGAAGTAGATATAAAGGTATTGATTGAAAACAATTCTTCACAAAATATAACTGTACAAGC
>JAEEGJ010019757.1_pt1 | contig 14782 bp, 8 predicted proteins | sample 8958761 | NCBI WGS metagenome assembly JAEEGJ01 (sample SAMN16246546, study PRJNA631951) | gut metagenome | biome: gut microbiome; feature: rumen; material: RS-attached | host: Bos | place: Iran: Karaj | collected 2018-10 | reverse complement strand
TTGCTCCCTTTGAACCCCATATTGCGGTAGCAGCGGCATCCTTCAGCACGTCAATCTTCGCAATGTCCTCTACATTGACGGAAAGGAGTGATGAATACTCTTCCTCTGAGGCATTCTGGAAATCGAAACTCTTGTCAGGGTTGTCGAATATGATACCATTGACAACGATAAGCGGTTCTGCATTGCCATTGATAGTGGTGACACCACGCAGACGCATTGTCGTACCTGCACCGAGGTTACCAGAGTTTGCCACGATGTCAAGTCCGGCAATCTCACCCTGCAATGCCTCGTCGGCAGAGGTGAACGCCATACCCTCCACCTCCGAGAGATTGAAGGTTGACTGTGCCACGGAAATCTCTTTCTTGGCAATGTTCAGACCACCTGAATTTGTACGAGTTCCCTTAACCACAATCTCCTTGAGGTTGGTATTCTCAGCTTCAAGTTTCACCTCGAAAGTGGTATTATCGCCAATCGTCACACTATATTTCTTGCAACCGACATAAGTGATTTCCAGTTTGTTCTTCTGGTTCTTCACCTCCATGGAGAAGTTACCCATCATATCCGTCTGCGAAGCAGAGACAATACGATTATTCGCATCCTTCTCCACCACGTTAGCCATCATGATAGGTCCCATGTCGTCGGATACCGTTCCAGAGATGACGCGGGTCTGAGCCATCAAAAACATAGGGAAGAAGAGAAGAAAGAAAAGAACAACCCCTTTCCCGCCCTTACCACATACTCGGAGATTATCAATCTCCAACTTCCCTTTCCCCGTAGAGGGGCAAGGGAAAAGTATGCCTTTTCCGCTAACAAAATCCCTTATATGTCGAAATATGTTGTGCATAATTATCATTTTCAATTTTCCATTTTCAATTGACTTCAAGGGTATCTAATCCCCCTTCCACCTCCACGGGGGAAGGGTTGGGGTTAGGGGTTGTACCTCAACGGCTCACTAATCTGATGCACCACCGCAAATGATGATACACTGATACTCTTTGCAGATGCCGCTCTCGTATCAAATTCATAGTCGCGGGTCATCTTATTCACGAGCTTATTAGTAGAGTTTGCATAGATCTTTATGCTATGACCTGTCGCATCAGTAACGGTGAGGACACCATCGGTACTCTCCGTGGTAATCTTGGCAGGAATACCAAGTTCTGAAGAATACATAGACTGATAGGTTGTTCTTGGCACCTTGTTATCAGCAAACACAGAGTTATTCTGGAAGTGGTATCTCACGAAGGCACGAAGCGCGTTAAGTTTTTTCAGAACCTCAGACTTTGCCTGCTTTATCTCTGCTTCACTATAGTCGCCCTCGCTGCCCTGATACTTCTCGTATATCGCCCTTATCTCCGAGATACGAGGCAAGCCGTTCTGGTTGTAGGCTATCTCCATTGCCGTGTTGTCGGGAGCGAAGAACGTGTAGTTATATCCGTTAAAGAAGTTCACGTTCTGGTCGAGGGCGCATCCGCCCTTGGCAGAGAACACATAATAACGCTCCTGTGGCGAGGTGCCTACGGCTGCCGACTCGGCTATGCCAGCCCAGCTCAGTAGCATAGACTCATCGAAGATGGATATCATGTCAAGGAACTCGGAAAAGACATCCTTATGCTTTTGCAACAATCCGTACACACTCGTTATCGACGGCTGGATGACGTTGTCGAGGGCGAGGGTATAACCGTTTCCCTTCGTTGGATACCAGCCTCGAACGATATTCGCTGCCTCTGCACCATTGTCTATCTGCGCTCCGCCTCGCACCTTACCTGTGAACGTGATGACATTGCCAGACTGCGACTTACGGAAGTCATCCAATCGTATGGCACCGCCATGCTTTGTGAGATAGTATTGGTTTTCGCCAAAGCGATCAACATTTGCAGAGTCGAGGATGAGGGTATGATACTGAAGCACATCATACACTTGCGACTTATAGTCCTTTGAGCTTGCGGTAATGTCCTCCACCGTATTGCGGATGGATGAGGATATGCTGCCCGTCGCCCTGTTGTAGTCGTGAACCTTCACACCAATCTTCTCCACGAGCTCTCCTCGTTTGTTTGCCTCCCAGTGTGAATAGAACTCAAGTGCACGTGGATTAGCAGAGGCAAGTGACACAGGATCGATATAACAGCCCGTGAAGGCTTTGTTGCTTGGCAGGAAGAAAGCGAACTTCGACTTCATGGCAAGGAGGTAGTAGTACAGGTCGGCTCCCCATATAGAGGCTGACGTACCGTTTGTCTTGTCCTGTGCAAAGGAGTTCATGATACTGTACTCCGGGAAGATGACCGCAGGACCGAGAACAGACTGATACTCGTCGGGCACTATCATACGGTTGAGCTTATACACTACACCATTGCTTGCCACACAGACATCGTATTTCTCGCCCTCTGGCGTTTGCTTACGGGCAAGGTCAGCGGTGGTGAGTCCCATGAACTCGCCCGATGCGTTCTGCTGAATCTTACTGAATTTGCTCGGTACGCTCTCAATGAAAGAGCTCTGCATGAGGTTGTTTACGAAGGTGGTCAGAATACCATTTCCCTTCACATACATGGTGTCGAGATGCTCGGGAAGGTTCTCGGGGGTGTTAGGTAGTCCTGTCCTACCATAGTTCTCCACGAAGAAAGCGCCATCGCCTCCTGCACAGAAATACTTCTGCAGGACCTCATCGGTAGGCACGAGGATAGCTCCCATATCAGCCAATGAGATAGCAGAGGAGGTATATTGATTCCAACCCGGATCCCAGAGCAACTGCTTGCTTGTGGTAGAAGAGCCGTTCGGGTCGAGGGTTGTGCCTCCCGTGCCGTGTGATTTCTTTGAGAAATAACGAACCTCGAAGATTGAATCCAACACCGCACGACCATTCTGTATAGCCCATGAGTTATAAGAATTGGTTGCATTGGCGTCATAGTAAGGAGCACAATGATAGTCAAGCATACGCGAGAAGAGCTTGGTGTTTTTCTCGCTACGGAGCACCTGCCCCACATTTCCAGGAGGGACGATAACCTTATCCACCTGATGTATATAGCCATTCATACAGGTCACGTCGCTCTTTACGATCTTATTGCCAAAGATATATGAACTTTGGGAATCATCAACACTTGCTCCTACATTCTCGCCACGCAGAATACCGAAATCGCAGTCAGCACCCGTTACGGTAATGTCGTTGTTTAGCATCTGCTCTCGGGTGAAGTGAACAATCATAGGAACAGTTCCGTCATAGATTACGTTGATGCCTTTCTTATAATAGTTCTTCCAATAGGAATTACCCTGTGGCATGGTTGCTCCAGAGTACAGAGTATATATTGTGTCGGTAATACTTAGGTTTGAAGCATGCTTCAAGGCAATGCCACGACTCACGTTGTTTTCATCGGCAGAAACATTAGAAAGCATTCCTGTGAGCATCGCATTATCGAGCATGGAAGTATATAGAAGCTGTTTCTTCATTCCTCCGGTCAACTCAGCATAAGAGTGAACGCCAAAGGCATTGTCGGACTGGAAGAAAGCCTCGAAAGCAGCATCATTTGCGGGAAATATCGTCTTACTACCTGTACGACCAAGAACCTCGTCATATCCAAGATCCTTAACCAACTGCAGATAGTTATTAAAGGTTCCGTCAAGATGCCTTCCTGACTGCAGTTCCTCATAGATTGTGGAACCGAGCCACTCCGGCTTCTCGTCAGCAGGTACAAGCTCATCCTTCTGACAGGAATACGTCATAACCAAGCATGAAAGAGATGCACATAAGATGAACTTTCTCATAATTGCTTTATTGGTATTTGCTCAAGTTGAAGGTCTTCAGGTTTAATAGGTTTTAGGTTTTCAGGTCGGACTTGCTTTAGCTTGATGAGCCTTAGCGAATAATGTTTTTTAAATGTCTAATGTCAAAGGTCTTTTGTCTTTCGACCTTTTAACCTCCTAACCTCCTAACCTTATAACCTCCTTTTGTGATAGTTATTAGGAATCGGACTGGAAGGGTGTAATATTAAGGGTATTAATACACTCTTGTTTCGATTTGCAAATATAGGCAAATTATTTGACAATTACGCATAAATCAAGAAAAAAAAGCGAAAATTAACGAATAAAATAGAAAAAACAAGCCCTCGCCTGCCATTGCACGACAGGAGAGGGGGTGTTAAAGGCGATTATTCTTTCCTCGCCCTCTTCTTATTCAGCACTCCTACGATGGTCTGATTCAGAATATACGAACTGACAAGCTGCAATGAAGTACTGTTGAATTGAACCACATCATCATCCCTTAACTGACTACTCAATTTCAGCAGAAGCCTGTCCACACCTTCCTGCGGATCCACCTCTACCCCACCAGTCAGTTGTGGTGCAATCTGTTTTGCTATATCAATACGTTGCTGACTCATCTCCGCATTAACTGTTTCAAGAGCCTGCATGACATTATTATTGCTAAGGCTGAGCAGCTCCGCAGCCTTTTGTATTGCCTTTACGAGTATTGAGTCCATAGTATTAATTCATTAATGATTTGATTGTCAGACATAAGTGTAAAGATTCCTTTTGCGCTATGCGACAAGCACCTTCGCGCTTAATTCTCTTCGATTGCAAAAATAATAATTCTTTCTTATTCCACCAAATTTTTTCATGAATATTTCCGAAAAATTTTAACTCAAGTTTTCGCAAGCTCAACTTGATTCGGTTATAAGGTTTTTAAGGTTAGAGGTCAGCATCGCTATTGGGCATTGTTCACAAGCTCACCAAGCTACGCAAGTTCTTCGCTAAGGCTCATCAAGCTAAAGCAAGTCCGACCTTAAAACCTAAAACCTATAAACCTTAAAACCCTGAACTTGGCAACACAAAAAATCCCCCACTCCACTTGAGGAATGAGGGATTCTTATTAGGTATAAAGTCAAAGGGCTAAGGCCTAAAGACTTGCGCTTTTTGCCCTTTGGCTTTTTGTCATCATTTACTTGATCTGAGCACCAACAGCATTGAATGTACCCTTATCGGTCTTGATAACGAGCTTACCATTCTCAATAGCCTTGATAGCCTTAGAAGCCTTGGCAACTGCAGCAACCTCGCTGATACCAGTTGTTCCAGCAGCAGGTACATCATTGATTACAGATACCTTCACATTGTCAAGCCAGCAGCAACGCTCACCATTGTTATAGGTAGAAGAGAAGATAATCTTCTTGAGTGCGTTGTCACCCTCTGACATAGGAACTGCCTCATTCACGAACTTATCACCATTATAGGTAGTAGCTGCGAAGATGTTCTTATCTGTGTAGTTCAGATAGATCTCGTAATGAGTCTTGTTTTCATCTTTACAGATATTGCCCTGAACGTTACCATTGCCTCTACCACCAACGCACTTGAATTTACTCTCGTCCACGCCAAGTGTGTTATATTCAGAAGCAAGATCCCATGTACGCTTGTAACCAGAAATCGTATCACCATTCTCATTGAGCAGATAGAAGCCCATACTCTGCTTTGAGAGATAACCATAATAGAGGTCGAATGAAACCATGATTACGTCATTCTCCTTAGCAGCATAGTCAACGCTTACAGAAGCATCACCTCTACCGAAGAAGAGAGCATCTGTATAAAGATCGTTGAAGCCCTGACCAAATGCATACTGTGTCCACTCTGTCTGCATATCCTTAGAGAATGTTCCGAGAATGTCGAGCTTACCCTTGTTACCTGCAATAGAGTATGTAGGATCCTCACCCTCGTCAGTTGGAGGAGTCTCTGTATATGCATTAGAGAAGTCGATGTCAACAAGGTTCTCCATCTTCACAGAAGCGATGAAATCATCAATACCCTTTGCGAGTGCGGCCTTAGCATCAATAAGAGCCTGTGAACCCTCAGCTGTATATTGTGCAGCCATCTGTGTTGCATACAAATCCTTCGCATTCTTGATTATAGCGCTGAAAGTAGCCTTGTCACCACTTATGTACATTGCTGTTGCAAGTGTCTTCTCTGCAGTCTCAATAGCAGCAGGCATATCTGTGAGAGGAGTATTTACTGCATTGAATACATCGATGAATTCTCTGTTGAGATAGCGTACACCAGCATTCACGATTAAGTTTGCAAGAACTTCCTCTGTATAAACAGAGTCCTTAGTAATATATTCATTCTCTACATAGTATGGAGCGCCTGTTGTCTCGTACTTTGCCTCACCCTCTGCATAAAGTTCAAGAAGTGCATCCTGATCAAGAGCCTTCCATACTGCGAGACGCTTCTTTGCCTCATCAATACCCTTCTGGAGATTCTCCTTACCCCAAGGCTGTGCTGTCTGGGTTGAAGCAACGAGATCCTCAGCAACCTTGATACGGTCCTCAAGAGCAGCGATCTGAGTCTCTACATTTGCAATATAACTCTTCTCTTCTGGTGTCATCTCACCCTTAACAAGAATCTTGTAAAGCACAGGATCAATAAGGTTCACGTCAATACCTGGTAAATCTGAAGGACTTTCAACCTGATAGCAATGCATGAGAATTGTAACTTCCTTCTGCTCATCAAGTGTGAATGAGCCCATGAAACTCTGGTCAAATGAAGGACTTAGAGTACCAGCTGCGATTGTATCATTCTTTGTAGGATCCTCTGCATTCTCAAGAATCAACTCAATCTTCACATTATCATATGCACCAGAACGTATCCAGCGGTTCTTGTTCATAGTCATCATACCACCAGAACCCGTTACACCAAGTCTGTATGTACCCTTATCAAGAGTAGTGGTCAGACGAGCCTGTGGATCCCAAGTGCTATAAGCATAGCCACGCATCCATTGAATCTGAAGAGGAGTCTCAGCAGCAGCTGTCTTATGAGCCCAACGGTCGCAATTGAATACCCAAGGCTGACTTGTAGCCTCATTTACACACTTGTTGTATTTTGCTGTCCAATTCATCCAGTTTGCAGAATAATTGCCACCTGCACCATCAGGATGATCAATAGTATTCAATACGTTTGACAAGTTAGCAGGAACGAATTCATCAAAGAAGAATGACTCAAGGTTTTCAAGCATTGTTGCCTTTTCTGTATCATCATTTCCCTTAATAGCCTCTTCCAAAGACGTTATATTAGCCTTAAGGTCATCATAACCTTCATAGGCACTTGTCCATTCAAAGCTACCAAGAACAGACTTAATCCATGCAAGACGGCGCTCTGCTACGCGCTCGTCAAATGCAGCCTGAACTTTATGGCACTCAATATCCTTGATTTCAATACCAGCAGTAAGACCACGAAGATCGATGAGAATCTTACCATCAGAAGGAGCTTCTATAGGGAAGGCCAGCTCTGTGAAATCCTCGTTTGTGAAGCTATAGCAGTTCTCTGTAGCGGCACCACCTTCACCAAACACCAATATAGGATTACCAGCCTCATTGGTAGTAGCATAAGAAAGTTTACCATCAGTATTGAAATAAGCAAAGATGTAATTGTTACCAGCAGCAAAGAGGTCAATATCGGTATAACCAGGATTTTCACCCTTAACCTTCATGGTAACAACATACGTACCACCTTCACTAATATTTATAACCTGGTACATACCGTTTTCCAGAGCGTTCATACCTGCATTTACAGATACACCACCATCCTCAAGTACCGTGAAAACATCTGAAAGACCTGCAACTGTAGCATCTGTTGCTGTCCAGCCGTCAAGGGAAGCGCCTTTCAATTCTCCATTAGTTACAAGGTTAGCTGCCGTCACTTTATACTTAGCAGCGCGCGTGTAGATCATATCATCTACATTGTAAGCGTTTGCACCGATAGCCAACGATGACATCAACGCCAATGAAAGTAAATTCTTAATCATAAGCCTAAGTTAGTTATTATGTTAAAGTTATTACGTTAAAAATCTATCATGGATATTGTATAGATTATATTGGTGGCAAAAGTAGTAAAAATAAATTAAAACACAAAATAAATCTTTTATTTTTTTGCAAAAAGCCACAAATTCCTGCAAAATACAAACTACGGATTGCAAATTATCAAGTTTACAATCGCTTAAATTTAGCGTGAACTCGACGAAAACAAGCCCCCTTTAAGGTGTCGAGTTTTTTGTCCTCATTGAAAGTCGGAATTCATCAAACTCACGTTAGGAGGATAATCATAGAGAAAGTAAGGCATTAGCAGAGTTTCCACATTCAGGTTTGCGATGTCACAAGTAAGGACAAAAGAATGAGGGTATCTCACTTTTGCGAGATACCCTCTAAATCTGAATTAGAAACTGTTATCTGCGGTTAATTGCATTTGTCTTTTGTGATGATATTATTTACGGACAGGACGGACAGACTGCCCATTTTCACGCCAGTAGTAGTCACTATATATGTTGTCAGACTTGAAGTGCAGAATGAAGGCTCCTGTCGGGTCCTCACTGAGCGAACGAGACCAGTAGAAGCCGTGGGAGTCTGCAAGGGCCAATGAGCTACTGCCGCGAACCCCGGCCGCAGGTAAAAAGAGAGACTTGCCGTTCGCCTTGCTCGTTATCAGACGACCGTTAACTCCATTAAGAGTAGTCCACTCGGTAGTGGTGTTGCCTGAGTTACAAAGCTCCTCAATCTGGTCTAATGATGGCATACGCCAGTCACTTCCCCAGTTGGCGGTGGCTGCATCGTCCTCTGGGTCAAGTTCCGTCTTTCGGTCTAACGTGCCATAATTGCTGTTGTAGTTGTTATACTTGGTTAGTGTGTCGTATGTGCCGTTGCACCATTTGTAGGTGCTATAGCCGTATGTTTCCTTTGTTTTTGTCTCACCCCAAGCAAAATAGCCGCCGTATTCCTCTGGTGAGTTTGCTCCCAAGTTGCAGGTAGCCCAAAGAGTTCCGCTCGGTAAGCCGAGGTCAACATATTCATGCTCACCCTGAACAAGAGTTGCAGTTATAGTATATGCTCGTCCTTTCGCAAATCCCTGAACGCCACTATCTATATCCTTTGCTACATAGGTCTGCATACCGTCTGCACCATACACTTTTATGGTGAGTGGAGCATTTACTACTGATGGTGCAACCATAGCATAGATGGTTATTGTTTCGTTCTCTGCTGCGGTTGAGACATTGATAAGATTGATGGTGTAAGTAGCAGACTCTTCTGTAGGTCTAATGGTCGGAGTTTTTGTGAGGTCGTATGTTCCTTTTGTTACAAAATAACGATCTTTTCCGCCATCGCTGTCTGGAGCTAATTTAAGCTCCACCTTCGAATATGAGTCCGCCTTTGGCATTGTGAGTTGCATACGAAGGAATGCCCCAAGGTGCTGCAATGCGAGATCTACATTTCCGTTAGCATCTGGAGTTGAAGGACCACAAGCAAGAAAATCGTACTTACCGAGATGTGCGGTTGGGTTGTTACCATCCTGTGTCTGACCTGTGTAATCTACAGGAATAGCCGTCTGGGGATTCATGTAGTTGTTGACAGAGAATGGATAATATGCTGCATACTGATAATTAGAACGCAGTTTCCAAGCTCCGCCATCAAATGATGCAGATGCAGAAGCAACGCCAGAAGAGATTGGGAACTTATGCTGATCGCCACCGATAGGATATATGCCGAGGGCATCACCTTCAGCCCATTGTATGTCCATGCCTGTTGATGTCAGGATGTGAGACGTGCGAGTGGCTGGGGCGTCTTCCTTGAAACCCTCTACTGTAACTCTAACCGAGTTTACATATTCGCTTTCTACCGATGATGTTTCCGTATCATTGGTACAAGCACTAAGAACTGTTGCAGAAACAAAAGCAACAGAGAAAAACTTTCTAAAGGTCATAATAGATTCTTCTTTGATATTTGAGTAATGGGATTGTTAATCGTTGATATCTTCATCTTCATCGTAAACAAACGAATCAGATTGCTTTGCCCATGTAACGCCAGGGATTGTAGCCGATGGAGTACCACTGCCTGCCATGAGGTATGAGCGTATTCTGAGGCGTTTTACTTCTATTGCCGGTTTTAAGTATTCGATTTTGTTCATGTATCAATTAAATGTTAATAATAGAATAAAGGTGATTTGAAAGCCGAAGGCAATCAGAGACAGCCGTCAAGCCTTGTGAAACGTTACCGTCAGTTTGTCTGAGGGGATTCTGATGTATTCTTTCTGTTTCTTGTTTCTTTGGATTTAAAAAGGTGAATATTTATTGCATTTACGATTTTCAACGTGCAAAAGTAATAATAATCCCTGAAACTACCAAAGAAATGCACAAAAAACAATTTTAGTAACTCGCTAAACCTTCGCTTATTCTCCACTATTCTTCCGCTCATCTTCCTAACCAAACTCGATGATCCTTCGCTTTTTCCCTATAAAAATGGGAGGTTCATCGAGTTTGGTTAGGAGGAACAACGGAGGATCAACGGATTCACATGGGAGATAATTAATGCGAAATCCGTATTTCTTCAGTTTCCATCCGGCTTTTTTCCGTCATATACAGGCGACAACGGCCAGTAGAAAGTCTGCCAATTATCCGGCTGACTTGGAGAGAAATCTGTCCAATCAGATGAGAGGTATTGAGCTAATGGAGAGTTTATTCTTTTCAAACCCATAACAACGAGCTTTGACACCTCGTACGCACCAAAGGGATTGAAATGTGTATTGTCTGAGAATTTCTTCTGCTGCCAAGGGAATGTGCCCATAGGATAATGCACAAGCAAATGCTTTGAATCTTCAACGCCCATAGTCTCAAAAAGTGTCTTTGTCTCTGCGTTCAAGTCTATGAGAGGCACATTTTCGCGCTCTGCAACAGACTTCATAGCAGCAGGAAAATCTCCATGAGTATTCTTTATCTTGCCCTCTGAATCAAAGAACCTGCGTTGTGTCGGTGTGCAGAAAATGACATTTCCTTTCTTCGCACGAACCATATCCACAAACTTCTTTAATGCCACAGAATAGTGATACCAAGCACCTGTACCCGGCCCTTTTTCCTTCTCGTCATTATGTCCGAACTCGCAGATTACATAGTCGCCTTCCCTTATCACGGACAGAATCTTCTCCAGCCTGTTCTGAGCCATGAAAGAGGTAGCCGTAAGACCACTTTCGGCATAGTTGGCGATACTAATGTTTAGTGTTGAGGGGTTAGTGTTTAGTGACTGTTCCACAAACCACCTTGTAAACATCTGTCCCCAAGAAGCCCAAGGCTCTTTTCCTTGATCCACAACCGTAGAATTACCACATAGGAATACGGTTGTAGCCGTTGTATCAGGCTCAACCTTTATACTTTGCACACAAGGCGAAGCTCCGTTAAATTCAAGAGTGAGTTTCTCATCCCATGTAAGAGAACCTACCTCTCCGGGTTTTATTTTCACGACAGAAGGCTGTGTAGGCTTGCCGTCAATACCTTTATAAGAAGGTATTTCAACACTCCTTTTATTTACTATGAATGAGAAATCCTGAAACTGTCCTTTCTTCGTCACGCATTTCTCGACCATCATCCTACGAGACTCGGCACGTACGGTTGTCTCGCCCTCACGTTTCTTACTGCCAAGACGAACGGTAACGCGATAATTTCCGTCAGGAACTTTTACCGAGAAATAGAACGGAGAAGTACCCTTTGCCGTAGGAGCCTCAACCACATCATATCCATAACCCTCGCTTTCCGAATACACAGGTTGCTGTTTCGTCAGGTCATACGACATAGTTTGTGCCGTTGCAACAACAGCACACAAGAACAAAAGATATAATATCGGAAATCTTTTCATCAGGTTACCTATCTTGAAACCGTCTGGACATTCACATTATCTATAAGGTTACTATCTCCTTCTGATGCAAACTCAAGATAAAACGAACGAATCTCTCTTGTATCGTCAGCATCCAGCAGATAGTCATCCTTCGGCTTATTCGACAATATAACCTGGAAGGTATTCTGCTTTTCAAAGGAGAAAGAACAAAGATCCGGATTCTTCTCGTCCCAGTTCTCCCATGTCTTATCAGGACTTATATATTTCAGTTCAAACTCCTTACTCTCTATCTTCCGGCACATTTCCTTCGAGAAATACTTATGAATATCCACATGCTCAGGATCCTTGTAAAGCTGCACAAGAAGTTCTGAGAACCTCTTTTCCCTACTGCCACTAATATACAGATTTGACTTGACAGCCTCAACTGAAGCAATCAATCTGTCAACAATAGGAGCCTGTTCTTCCCTTGGCTTGATTCCTGGCAAATCAGGATAGATATCCCCGATATAGTCAAGATTCCTGATAAAAGCAATAACAGAGTCAAGCTGAGCACAATAGACATCTGGATATTTATGACACAGAGATGTGAACGTTGTACTCGCCTCATTACGAAACGAATAAAAAATCTGTTTCAGATTATTATTCTTTCCTCCCATTTCGCAGAAGAGAAGATACTCCATAGAAGCAGCAGAGAAACAGCGAAAGCTTATTGGCATCATCTTGTTAAGAGTCTCAAGACTCACTTCGTCACCATTTCTCGGAATAAGAGGTATAAGCGCAACGAAGGTTTCTATCTTAGCATCCTTCTTCTTGCAGATCGTTGAGAAGAACTTACTTAGAATAGCAGCATTCTCATTTGCGTTGTCGCCAAGTTTCGGAAATTCTACATCATTACCAAACTTGCTATGAAAAACCTTATGCCGTATCGTGTCAGGAGGTGTAAGCTCAGCATACCCTTCCCCCTCAACACCTTGCAAAGTATTGAGATTGAGAGCAAATGCACTTACAGAGCATAAGACGATGAGAACGGATAAGTAGAATTTTCTTAACATATTTTCTATGGATATTATTTAAGGTCTAAAGTCCAAAGCCAAGGTCTTTTGTCATTTGGCATCCGTCTTTTTCCTTGTGCTTGCAAAAATAAACAATTTAACCGAGAACTCCAAATTTTTGCAAATATTTTTTTGCAAATGTCCCAAAAGAAGCTTTCAGCCAGCATTTCAAAAAGCCTCTTACAGATAGTAAAATCATCCGTTCTCCCTCCGTTGATCCTTCGCTCTTCCTCCGTACCAAAGTCGGTGCAAAGTCGGTGCAAAGTCGGTGCAAAGTCGGTGAGAGAGCGGAGGAACATCGAGTTTGGTACGGAGGAATAAGGGAGGATTACGGAAACTACTCCCTATCAAGCCTTCCTCTCCAGAGGTATTTTCTCGTTTCGTGTACTATCATTCCTGATAGGAACAGCAACGACAAGAGGTTAGGTATTGCCATCAAGGCGTTAAAGATGTCTGCCAAGTCCCAAACGAGGTTAAGACTTACAACTGCACCAAGATAGGTCGTGATAAGGAAAATAATTCTGTAACAGTTGATTGCGTGACCTGTGAGCTTAGTTTTCTCATGTCCGTTTACCTTACGGGCTTGTCTGCGCACGTACTTGTCAGCAAGATATTCCACTCCCCTCTCTCCGTAATAACTCCATCCGAGAATTGTGGAGAATGCAAATGTCAAAGAGCCGAAAGTGAGCAAAGGCTCGCCAATATAAGGAATCTTTGAGAATGCCATCTTTGTGAGGACACCACCATCCGACATGTTTATATCTGGATAGGCAATAATAGAAGATACAATCACGATACCTGTAAGGGCACAGATTACAACAGTATCCCAGAAAGTGCCGGAAGAAGACACAAGTGCCTGACGCACAGGATTCTTTGTCTGAGCAGCAGCTGCAACAATAGGAGCAGAACCAAGTCCTGATTCATTAGAAAATAGTCCTCGGGCAATACCGTATCTTGCAGTAATCATTATTGAAGAACCTACAAAACCGCCTCCCGCAGCATCGGGATTGAAAGCTGAAACAACAATGAGCTTCACGGCAGGCCATACATAGGCAGAATTGATACAGAGTATAACCAAACATCCTATGACATACAGAGCTGCCATAATAGGAACAAGCATCTCACAGCACTTGGCAATACTCTTCACGCCTCCCATAATAACGGCAGCAACGAGTATGGTGACTATTCCGCCAATCACTACTGGTGAGATATCGTAAGCATCATAGCTTAGGGTTGAGATTGCGTTTGCCTGAACGGTAGAGCCGATTCCGAAAGTTGCCACAGCCGTGAAGAAAGCAAAGGCAATGGCCAACGTCTTCCACATCGTCTTGCGAAATCCGGTTGCTCTCTCTGCCAAACCACGTTCAAGAGCATACATAGGGCCTCCAAGCATCTTACCCTTCTTCGTCTGCACACGATACTTGATGGCAAGTAAGCCCTCACCATATTTCGTGGCAATACCAAACACACCTGTTAGCCAGCACCATAACACCGCTCCAGGACCTCCAAGAGCAATAGCCGTTCCCACACCCACGATATTTCCTGTACCGATAGTAGCAGCAAGAGCTGTGGCAAGGGCTGCGAATTGGGAAACATCACCTGTAGAGTCTTTGTCACGACTAACCGACAGGCGGATAGCCTTGAATATATGACGTTGCGGGAATTTCAGCCTTATCGTCAGGAACAGATGCGTTCCCAACAACATTATAATCATTGGCCATCCCCAGAGGATGCCGCTTATTTCGGAGATAATTTCTTGCATATGGCCTCTCCCCCCGCCCTCCCCCGTAGGGAGGGAGCCGATTCGACTATGAGGGACACTTTAATAATTATAAACTACAAATTTTCTTTATCAATTTCCTTTCGCCTTCCAGCTCCCTCCCTACGGGGGAGGGCGGGGGGAGAGGCCGTTCTTTTTACCTCACTTTCACCGCCTTCGGACTTGCTATCGGAGCAAGCATTTTCTGAACCTGCTCAACAGCATTTTCCCGAGCGACCTTTTTATTCTCAGGATTCATACAACGCCAGATCATACGCTCACGAGCCCTGTCATACATAGCCTGACGGTCAGCATTACTCCATTTGCCAGTTTCGAAGAATGACTTCGTGCGA
>JAEEGJ010019756.1_pt1 | contig 14784 bp, 9 predicted proteins | sample 8958761 | NCBI WGS metagenome assembly JAEEGJ01 (sample SAMN16246546, study PRJNA631951) | gut metagenome | biome: gut microbiome; feature: rumen; material: RS-attached | host: Bos | place: Iran: Karaj | collected 2018-10 | reverse complement strand
CAGATATAGGCCCAGCAAGGATAGATAGAGGATGATGAAAACCGGTCTCATGGAGAGGACTCCTTATATTTTCATCAGTATAGCATGTTGGAATGGGAAAGAAAAGTGGTATACTGTAGATTCGTGGAGGGAATGAAGCATGAAGCGGGTGTTGGATTTGGATCTCGATTTCTTTCTGGCGGACTGCTGTCCCCTGGCGGAACCGGGGCAGCGGCCCTCCCTGATCGGCCATGAACCATGGACGGGGGAGGCGGTGCGCGCATTTTTGGAGACCCGATGCCTGCTGTCCAAAGAGCGCCCCATACCGGGACGCATTTTCGAGACCCACGATGGTGCCCTTGGCTACTGGAAGGAATTGATGGGGGAAGGAAAACTGAAAGCTCCCTTTCACGTGACCCATGTGGACGCCCACAGCGACCTGGGCATCGGGTATCCCGGGCCGGGGTACGTTCTCTATAACGTGCTGTCCCTGCCGCCGAAGCGAAGGTTGGAGCTGGACCGGTTCTATCGGGAGAGGAAGCTGGACGAGGCCAACTATCTGCTGTTCGCCCTGGCGGCTCGGATCGTGGACTCCCTGGAGAACGTGCGCCGGCCCTTCTCCCGGGAGGACGTGCCCCGTCAGATCCTTACCGAAGACGGCGATCATATCCGCCTGCCCCAATCCTTCCCGGACCTGTTCGAACGGGTGAACGGACCGGAACCTCTCATTCCGTATCGTGAATGCAAAGAAGACGACAGCTTTTGTGCTGCCGCCCCCTATGATTTCATATCTTTAGCCATCTCGCCCCGCTACGCCCCGGAGGCAGCGGATGCCCTCATTCCCATCTTCGAATCCTATATGCGTTAGCCCCGCAGCGTGGCCTGATAGAAGCCCGCATACAGGCCGTTTTTAGCCAGCAGTTCCTCGTGGGAACCCCGCTCCTGGATGCCGTGCTCGTCGATGACCACGATCTCGTCCGCATTCTGCACGGTGGAGAGCCGATGGGCGATGACAAGGGTGGTCCGCCCTTTGCTCAATTCGTCGAAGGAGTGCTGGATGTCCGCCTCGGTCAGGGTGTCCAGGGCGGAGGTGGCTTCGTCCAGGATCAACACCGGCGGATTCTTTAAAAACAGCCGGGCGATGGACACCCGCTGCTTCTGCCCGCCGGACAGGAGCATGCCTCGCTCGCCCACGTTGGTCTCGTACCCGTCGGGGAAGGTCATGATCTCCTCGTGGATGTGGGCCCGCTTGGCCGCCTCGACGACCTCCGCGTCGGTGGCGTCCAGCCGCCCGTATCGAATGTTCTCCAAAATGCTGTCCGCGAACAGGAACACGTCCTGCTGCACGATGCCCACGTTCTCCCGCAATGAGCGCATGGTCACGTCCCGGATGTCGTGGCCGTCGATGGTGATGCTGCCCTCACGAATGTCGTAGAACCGCAGGAGCAGGTGGCATAGGGTGGTCTTGCCGCCGCCGGAGGGGCCCACCAGGGCCAGGGTCTTTCCGGCGGGAATGGAGAGGTCCACGTCCTGCAGCACGTTCTGCCCCTCGTTGTAGGCGAAGGACACGTGGGAGAAGGCGATATCGCCCTTCACGTCCTTCAACTCTATGGCGTCGGGCTTGTCCTCGATGGCGGGCTTGGTGTCCATGATCTCCAAAAATCGGGTGAACCCAGCCATACCGATCATGTACTGCTCCGCGAAAGCGGCCAGCCGCTTGATGGGGGAGGTGAAGGTGGAAATGTACAGGGTGAAGGTGATGAGGGTCACCGTGTCAAGCTGCCGCTTATAGATCAGGTATCCGCCGCAGGCGAGGACCGCCACGTTGAACATGGCCATGAAGAACTCCGTGCCGCTGTTGAAGACGGCCATGACCTTATAGAAATCCTTCTTGGCGGACAGGAAGTTTTTGTTGCCCTTCTCGAATTTTTTGATCTCGTACTTCTCGTTGGCGAAGGCCTTGGCGGTCCTGGCCCCGGAGATGGAGCTTTCGATGTCCGCGTTGATCTCCGCCATCCGCTCCTTCACCTGTCGGCTGGTGCGCCGCATCTTGAGCCGGGTGTGCATCACGAAATAGATGATGACTGGCAGCAGGATCAACAGGCACAGGGCGAGCCGCCATTCGATGCTGAACATGGCGATAAAAGCGCCTAGGATGGTCATGGTGGAGATGAGCACGTCCTCGGGACCGTGGTGCGCCAGCTCCGTCACCTCGAACAGATCGTTGGTGATCCGGGAGAGGAGCTTGCCGGTGCGGATCCTGTCATAGAAAGCGAAGGGCAGGGTCTGGATGTGGGTGAAGATGTCCCGCCGCATGTCCGCCTCGATGTAGGTCCCCAGCCGATGGCCCCAGTAGCCGATGACGAATTGCAGCACGGCCCGCATGAGGTAGGCGCAGACCAGGCAGCCGATCAGCACCGCGAAGATACGCACCAGGGCGTTGTCTTGCGCCATGGCGGGCAGCAGGGTGCGCAGGATGTACTGGGTCACCAGGGGGAACGCCACGTCCACGGCGGCGACCACCAGCGCGCAAGCAAGGTCCAGGATGAAAAGCCCCTTGTGGGGCCCGTAATAGGCTAAAAATCGACGCAACTTTTCCATAGGTCCAGTATACAGAATGGGACCGGATTTGTCCACGTATATAATTTAATAAACGTACATATCGAGAGCCAGCATAAGAAGGTATGCCGTCTGGGCCGCCAGGAGCGCCGTCTCCACGACCGCTTCGGAGACGTTCGTTTTGCATATTCGCCGGATGGCCAACACCAGGGGGAACACCATGGCGAGATACCGGGGCCCGCTGAGGAGCCAGGTGGCGCCGATGGAGAGGGCGAAGTAGACCAGGGCCCAGAGAAGAAAGCTGAGCTGCATCTGCTTTCGATCCGCGTACAGCAGCGCCAGGGCGCCGAAGCTGCAGACCAGGTTCGGGAGGCTCAGGGACAGCAGCGTCTTCATATCCCCGCTGTTCCAATACATAATGGCGTATTCCACCTGATAGGACGCCGTGTTGAAGTATAACCCCAGCTGCTGATTCCAGTTTTCCCGCTGGTAGGTGAGGAAGGTGAGGGGATGGCCGGAGACCTGCCAGTTGATGAACAGATACAGGAGCGTGCCGCAGCAGCCCAGCATGAGGCTGGCAAGATATACCGGAACGCGGCGAAGGGCCCCTTGCTTGTCCTTTTTGTATTCATCCAGGAACGCGGACAGCATCTCCAGCAACAGCAGCCCCAGCAGCAGGACGCCCAGGGACCGGGTGAGGGCGGACAGGGCCGTAAACAGGCCGGCCAGCAGGAAGCGCTTCTTGCGGGCGAACAGCACGCCCAGCAGTGTCAGCAAGAGGAACAGGCTTTCGCTCATGGGCACCCGTAGAAAGGCGGCCCCGGGGAGCAGGAACAACACCCGGGCGCAGGCCATGGCCGACCGACGGTCCAGGTCCACCCGAAAAAGCTCGTAGGCTGCGGGTAAAAGGGCCAGGGAGAAGACCTGGGCGGCTATAAGGGCGCCGGTGAAATAATCCCCCTGCCAGGTGGTCAGCCGTATGGCCAGGGGATAGAGGGGCAGGAACACCAGCCGCAGCCGTTCGTCCCCTGCGTTCACGTACCAGTGCCGGGCGATGCCCATATAGTGGGCCACGTCGCTGCGGTAATACAGCTGATGAAAGCTGTGCAGGAAATCTCCTTGGGGGCGAGACAACAGATAGACGACAATATACTGCCCCAGCGTCACAGCGACGCCGAATCCCACGAGGAGGCTCCAGGTCCCAAGCCGCTGGCGGGGCATGTCTGGGGTGGAACAGGAAGGCAACCCACCGTCAAAGCGACCATCCGCCAGCCGGGACAGGGCGGCGGTCAGGGCCAAGGCGAACAGGCCCGCGCTCAACAGCGCGGACAGCGTGCCCAACGACAGGATCGAATCCTGCTTCGAAAGCCACCAGCCGAAGACAGCGCAGCACAGGACGGGCACAACTATTCGAATGACGCGGACCGGTTGGTTCATACGCATAGTATACCACTATCCGATGATGCTGAAAAGTGCCTCGCATACCACGGCAGGAATCGCATACAGTGAGATAGAGAAACATGCGGAGGAACGGTATGAGAGATATTTATCGAGATATGGCGGAACGGACCGGAGGCGATATCTATATCGCCGTGGCTGGGCCCGTGCGCACCGGGAAATCCACCTTTATCAAACGGTTTTCGGAGCTGTTGCTGCTGCCGAACATGGAGAATGAATATGAGAAGGAACGGCTGACCGATGAACTACCCCAAAGCGGCGCGGGCCGCAGCATCATGACCACCCAGCCTCGGTTCGTGCCCGCGGAGGCGGTGAACGTGACCTTCGAGGAGGGGGTGTCCTGCCGGTGCAAGCTCATCGACTGCGTGGGGTACATGGTCCCCGGGGCCGTGGGCGACCGAGAGGGGGATGGACCTCGTATGGTCACCACTCCCTGGTTCGATCACGACATCCCCTTTTCCCAGGCGGCGGAGGTAGGCACCACTCGGGTTATCCAGGAGCATGCCACCATCTCCATCGTCATAACAACGGACGGGTCCATCACGGACCTGCCCCGGGAGAGCTACGAGGAGGCGGAGCGACAAGCGGTGGAAGCGGCCAAGGCAGCCGCGAAACCCTTCGTGGTGGTGGTGAACAGCACTAATCCCACCAGCGACACCGCTCAGGCCCTGGCGGAGGACATCAGGGAGCGATACGGCGTCACCGCCGTGCCCATGGACGTAAAGAACATGTCCGGGACGGAGGTCCGGGACCTGATCACCAAAATTTTGTACGCCTTCCCGGTGAAGCTGGTGGAGATCAGCGTGCCGGGGTTCCTGCGGGCCCTGTCGGGGGAAAGCCCCCTTATGGAGGGCGTTTTGTCCCTGCTGCGGAAGCTGTCGCCCGAAGTGCAGACCGTGGGCGACTGTGGAAAGCTGGTGGAGGGGATGCAGTCCCTGGAGCATTTCAAAAAGGCGGAATGGGAGGGCGCCGATCTGGGCACCGGCACGGTGACGCTGGCCCTGACGCCAGAGGAAAGCATGTTCTACACCCTTTTGAGCGAGGAAACGGGGGTGGAGATCGCGGACGATTTTGCCCTGTTCTCCGCCATCAGGGAGTTCGCCGCCGCCAAGCGGGCCTACGATCGGCTGGCCAACGCATTGGAGGAGGCAGAGCAGACAGGCTACGGCGTGGTCACCCCCTCCATGGAGGAGATGGAGCTCATGGAGCCGGAGATGTTCCGGCAGGGCGGCCGCTGCGGGGTCCGGCTTCGGGCCAGGGCCAAGGGGCTGCACATCGTGAAGGTGGACATCGACACGGAGGTGAGCCCCCTGATCGGCTCGGAGGAGCAGGCGAAGAACCTGATGGAGCATCTGAACGCCGCCCGGCAGGAGGACGTGAACGCCCTCTGGCAGACCTCCTTCTTCGGGAAGACGCTGCAGGATATGGTGACCGAGAACATGCAGGGAAAGTTGGGCGGCATGCCCGTGAACGTGCAGCAGAAGATGCAGGGCACCATCGAGCGCATGGTCAACGAGGATTGCAACGGGCTCATTTGTATTCTGCTTTGAAATCTGGACACCCTAACTACCGGCTCCACGGGGCCGGTAGCATTCTTTTTGGAGGAGGACACATGAACACCCGCACCGATATGGCTCACGAGGCCCTGCAGCGCTGCCCTACCCTGTCCGGGGTGGAGGAGGAAAACGAGTCGAAGGGCCGCATGCGCATCTCACGCATCCGGGTCCGGACCCAGGCGGCGGAGCGCAAGCTGGACAAGCCCCGGGGCAGCTACATCACCTTGACGCTGCCGGATGGAGGCCTTTCCAGCAAGGAGGTCCGGCAGGAGGCGGGCCGGTGCCTCGCCTTTGAGCTGTCGCTTCTCATGGGGGAGGTGAAGAGCGTGCTGGTGGTGGGCCTGGGCAACCGGCACGTGACCCCGGACGCTCTGGGGCCTCAGACCATTGAAAGCCTCTTCGTCACCCGCCATGTGCAGAACCATTTCCCGGAACTGCTGCCCCCGGGCACCCGCACGGTGGCCGCCTTTGCCGCCGGGGTCATGGGCATGACCGGCGTGGAGACGGCGGAGGCTGTGGCGGGCATCGTCTCCGTGCTGCAGCCGGACCTCATCGTGGCGGTGGACGCCCTGGCGTCCTCGGAAAGCGACCACGTGGGGACCATGGTCCAGCTCAACGACACGGGCATTTCCCCCGGAGCGGGGGTGGGCAACTTCCGCATGGGGCTTAGCAAGAGCACCCTGGGCATCCCGGTCATTGCCGTGGGCATCCCTCTGGTGCTGACGGCGGAGGCGATCCTCTATTCCGGGCTTCTGCGCATGAACGCCCAGGAACTGTTTTTGAAAGCGAAGCGGCGGCTGGGCGGCGACTTCCTCTCCATGTGCGTCACGCCCAAGGACATCGACGCCATGGTGAAGGATGGGGCCGCCATCCTGTCCTATGGGCTCAACCTTGCGCTTTTCGGGGAGAATTATGGGACGCTGGAGGGGCTCATGCGATAATCCGATCCCCCTATGCATAGGGTGATCGTGAGGAGGTGTATGAACCATGACACACCGAAGATCCACCATAGCCCCGGCCCGTTCGGATAGTTTCATTCAACTGATATTCTTTTTACTGCTGTTTTTGACCGTCCTGCGGGTCATCGACCTGCTGCCGGCAGCGAATGCCGACGCGAAGCCTGCCTTTTCCCGCGGGACGCCGCTGCCTGCACCTGCATCGGATAATACGGAGGAACCTGTGGCGGAGCCAGTGTGGACGGAAGCCCCACTCTCCATCTCACAGATAGAGACGGCCCATCTCTCCCATGGTCTCGATCTTCGGGGGAAGGCCCCTAAGATACTCATCTACCATACTCACACCACCGAAGCCTATACGGCCACAGCGTCCTCCCCCTATATGCAGACCTCCTCCTACCGCACGGCGGACGCCGGCAAGAGCGTGCTGGCCGTGGGGGAGGCCCTGGCGGAACGGCTGCGGACCCAATATGGGTTTGCCGTCCTGCACGATACCACGGATCATGAGCCGCCCAGCCTGAAGACCGCCTATGACCGCAGTGAAAGGACCATGCGTAAGTATCTGGAACAATATCCCTCCCTGGTCCTGTTCATCGACGTGCATCGGGACGCCAGCTCGGATGTCAAAGATTACGTGGTCGTGGACGGCAGCCCCACGGCCCGGCTCATGTGCGTGGTGGGGCAGGGGGCCAAGTATGCGGATAAGCCGGATTTCGACACGAACTTCGCCCTGGCCTCCGCGCTGACGGATCATCTGCGCTATATCGACCGGCGGCTGGCGCGGGACGTGCGGGTGAAGACGGGGCGGTACAATCAGCACGTGGGCCAATTGAGCCTGCTCATCGAGGTGGGCCATAACGCTAACACCCTGGAACAGGCCCTAAACGCCGTGCCCTCCCTGGCGGAGAGCCTGGCCCTGACCCTGGCTGACAGAAAAGCCTGCGAGCCGCAGAACGAGTTTCGCGGCCTGTTGGTCCCCAACAGAGCGGGAATTGACAAAGAATAGGGAAAACGGTACAATCAAAACGAAGAATATGCTTAGGGAGGGAAGGCCCATGAGTACCATTTTCAAAGGCTCCGGCGTCGCTTTGGTCACGCCGTTCACCAACGGTGAGGTGGATTATACCGCGTTGACCCGGCTCATCGAGCTGCAGATCATCAGCGGTACGGACGCCATCATCGTCTGCGGCACCACCGGGGAGGCAGCCACCATGTCCGCGGAGGAGCGGATGGAGGTGATCCGCTTCGTGGTGGATCGGGTCAATCGAAGGATCCCGGTCATCGCCGGCACCGGCGGCAACAACACCGCCGCCGTCATCGACTTCTCCCGCACGGCGGAAGCCCTCGGGGTGGATGGGCTTTTGATCGTGACACCCTTCTACAACAAGACCACCCAAAAGGGCCTGGTGGCTCACTACGCCGCCATCTGCGAGCAGGTGCATATCCCCATCATCGTCTATAACGTGCCCTCCCGGACCGGCCTCAACGTGCTGCCCGCCACCATGCGGGAGATATTGGACGTGTGCGAGAACGTGGTGGGCATCAAGGAGGCCAGCGGCAACATCGAGCAGATGGTGAACCTGGCGGCCATGTGTCCTGGCCTCGATATCTATTCCGGCAACGACGACCACATCCTGCCCGTCCTGTCCCTGGGCGGCAAGGGCGTCATCTCCACCATTGCCAACGTGGTGCCCTCCGAGGTCCACAACCTGTGCATGGCCTTCTTCGCCGGGAAGCTGGACATCGCCCGCAAGCTACAGTTCAGCCTCTTGCCCATCTGGCGGGCCGCCTTCTGCGAGACCAATCCCATCCCCATCAAGACCATGATGGGCATGATGGACCTCTGTTCCCCCGAGCTGCGGCTGCCCCTGGTACCGCCTACGCCGGAGGATGAGGAGAAGATGCGCAAGGCATTGAAAGATTTCGGACTGATCTCCTAAGAGGGGCCTATGAAAAAGAAAGTTTTGATCAACGGAGCGCTGGGACATATGGGGCAGGCGGTCCTGGCCGCCCTGAAAGCCGCCGACGGAGACCTGGTCCCGGCTGTGGGCATCGACCTGCAGACGGGGGATTTTCCCGGCGCCTTGTTCGCTTCGGCAGAGGCAGTGGACGTGCCCTTCGATATAGCCATCGACTTTTCCCGGCCCCAGGCCACCATGGCGGTGCTGGAGCTGTGCCTGCGGGAGGGGAAGCCCCTCGTTACCGGCACCACGGGACTGGGGGAGGCAGAGATGTCCCGATTGAAGGAAGCCGCTAAGACCATTCCTGTGTTCTATTCCCGCAACATGTCCCTGGGTGTCAACCTGCAGCTTGCCCTGGTGCGAGCGGCGACGCGGGTGCTGGGCTCCGCCTTCGATCCGGAGATCGTGGAGACCCACCACAACCTGAAGGTGGATGCGCCCAGTGGCACCGCCCTGATGCTGGCGGAGGCCATCGAAGGAGCTCGGGACGGGGAGAGCGAGCTGGTGTTCGGCCGGCACGAGACTAACAAGCGGCGAGACAAGAAGGAGATCGGCATCCATTCCCTGCGGGGCGGGAACAAGGCGGGGGAGCACTCCGTGTACTTCCTGGGCACCGACGAGGAGATCGTCATCACCCATCGAGCGGGCAGCAAACGGGTCTTTGCAGACGGAGCCTTGACCGCAGCCGCCTTTCTCTTGGACCGGGAACCCGGGTTTTATACGATGGAGAACGTAATCAGTATGTAGGATAAGTATGCAATAGGATTATGCAGCCTTTTTCCGCCAAAAATCACGGAAAAAGGCTATTTTTATTTGCATGTTCATAAAAAGTTCACATTTATAACGCTTTATTTTTTTGCAAATCATGGTATAGTGTTCATATATTGTTCATAAAATTCAGACCAATTTGGGCTAACACAACATATTGTGTCTGGAAAGGGGAGAACACACAATGAAGAAAACGATATCTTTGCTGCTGACGGCGATCATGGTCTTTTCGCTGGTCCCGGCCCTGTTCGTGCGGGACGGTGTCGCGGCGGAAGACAAGTACGTCCGGAACAAGACCACCGGCGTGATCAACGTGTATAAGGAAGCGGGCGACGCCAATCCCGTGGTGGGCACGCTGGCTCCCGGCGCAGTTGCAAAGTATGTGAGCGTCAGCGGTCTCTTCACGAAGATCGCCAATCCTTCCGGCTATGTGAAGACCGCTCAGCTCTCCGATCCCTATGCTATCACCCTGACGGTGAAGGGCGGTCTTTTCCTGTACGACGGAACGGAGCACAAATTGACCGTCTCCTTGAAGAACGGGGATGGGTTCGTTTTGGAATACTCCACCGACGGCGGCAAGACCTGGACCAACACCCAGCCCAGCCTGACGGAAGCGGGCAAGCTGAAGGTCAAGGTCCGCGCCTGCAAGGACAACGTGATCCTGAACCACAAGGAGGTGACGCTGGAAGTCACCAATACCCCGCCCGAAGGGACCGAGATCACCATCGTTGCCCACGCTGGCCTCAAGAAGGCGCCCGTCCGTGTCGGCGCTTCCTCCAGCTCTGCCAAGATCGGCACCGCCTCTGAAGGCGAAAAATACAACATGATCTCCCGGGAAGGCTCCTGGTACAAGATCAAGTTCGGCACGAAGATCGGCTATGTGTACAACTGGTATGTGAAGGTCGGCTCCTTTAACACGGAGACCGACAAGGAACCCGATCCCAGCGCCACGCTGACCGCCAAGGGCGGCACCTTCATGTACGACGGCAAGGAGCACAAGGTCACCGCCACCATGACCAAGGGCGAAGGGTATACCATCCAGTACTCCGCTGACGGCGGCAAGACCTGGACCACCAGCGCCCCCGGCCTCACCGAGGTGGGCAAGCTGACGGTAAAGGTCCGCGCCACCGGCGGCAGCCGCCAGATCAAGGCCAACGACGTGGCCATCGAGGTGCTGGAGAACATCCCCTCCGGCACGAAGGTCACCATCATCGCCCATGAGGGCACCACCAAGGCCCCCATCCGGTCCGGTGTCGGCACCAACTCGGAAAAGATCGGCACGGCCACGCCCGGGCAGAAGTTCGAACTGCTGGGCAAATCCGGTTCCTGGTACAAGATCAAATTCGATGGCAAGCCTGGCTTCGTGTACTACTGGTTCGTGACCCAGGATGCTCTGCCCGATCCTGTTGCGCCCGCCGAAGTGCCTGGCCCCGCGCCTGATCCTGCGGCGAAGCTCACCGCCAAGGGCGGCACGTTCATGTATGACGGCCTGGTCCATAAGGTGACCTATACGCTGGAGCATGGCACCGGCCTCACCGTGGAGTTCTCCACCGACGGCGGCAAGACTTGGTCCACCAAGGTACCTGGCCTGTCCGATCCCGGCACGCTGACGGTAAAGACCAGGGCTACCGGCGGCAGCGTGGTGCTCAATGCCAAGGACGTGACCCTGACGGTGACCAAGATGGCGCCCGCCGGCACCTCCATCACCATCGTTGCTCATAACAGCACCACCAAGGCGCCCGTTCGTACCGGCCCGTCCAACAGCTCCACCAAGATCGCCACGCTGGACGCCGGGACTCACGGCACTCTGGTCAGCCAGACCGGCAGCTGGATCAAGGTCAAGTGCGGCTCCGTCGAGGGCTACGTCTACGAATGGTTCGTCAAGACCGGCTCCCTGCCCCCCGAGGAGAGCGAGTCCACCGTGGATCCCGATCCCTCCAAGGCCAAGCTGGAGGCCAAGGGCGGCGTATTCGTCTACGACGGCAAGGAGCACAAGGTCACGGCCAAGCTGACCAACGGCGAAGGTTTCACCATTGAATACTCCACCAACGGCGGCAAGAAGTGGTCCACCACGGTCCCCAGCCTGACCCAGCCCGGCAAGCTCACCGTCAAGGTCCGCGCCACCGGCGGCGGCCACATCATTTCCCATGAGGACGTGAAGCTCCAGGTCCTGGAGGGCGTTCCCGCCGGGACGGATATCACCATCGTCGCCCATGGCTCCCAGACCAAGGCGCCTGTGCGTGCCGCCGCGTCCAATTCCGCCGAGAAGATCGACTCTCTGGATGCTGGCTTGACCGGTAAGATCATCAAGCAGGAGGGTTCCTGGTACAAGGTCAAGGTCGGCGACGTGATCGGCTATGTGTACAACTGGTTCGTAAAGGTCGGGACCATCACCGTTGAGGATTGATGATCTGAAATCGAATAAAACGCCGCCTGAACCGGGCGGCGTTTTTCTATTTTTTCCTTTCATCCATGGCCTGGATATGCTATACTGAATTCAATAACCTGGGGAGGTAACCGATGTCTATTCCCTTCGCGCATCTGCACGTACATACCCAATACTCCCTGCTGGACGGAGCGTCCCGCATCCCCGCTCTGGTGGCCCGGGCTAAATCCCTGGGGCAGACCGCCATGGCTATCACGGACCATGGGGTCATGTACGGCGTCATCGACTTCTATCGGGAATGCAAGAAGCAGGGGATCAAGCCCATCATCGGGATCGAGACCTACGTAGCGCCTCGGGGCTACACCTTCAAGGATGCGAAGATGGATCGGGAATACGGGCATCTCATCCTGCTGGCCAAGAATGAAGTCGGCTACCAAAACCTGATGCGCCTCTCCTCTGAAGCATTCATCCACGGCTTCTACTATAAGCCTCGGATCGATTACGATCTGCTTTCTCAGCATCGGGAGGGGCTGATCTGCACCTCCGCTTGCATCGGCGGGGACATCCCCCAATTCCTGCTCCATGATCGGGACCAGGAGGCGTACCAGCTGGCCCGCCGCCTTAAGGACATGTTCGGCGAGGACTTCTATATCGAGCTCCAAAATCACGGCATCCGGGAGCAGAAGATCATCCTGCCTAAGCTGAAGCGACTTGCTTACGAGCTGGGCATCAAGACCATCGTCACCAACGATATCCACTACACGGACAAGGAGGATGCTGAGGCCCAGGACGTGCTGCTGTGCATCCAGACTCAGCGGTTCGTGGACGAACAGGATCGGATGCGCATGGGGGCGGAGGAGTTCTACTGCAAGTCCGCCGAGGAGCTGCTGCAGTTTTTGCCCGGGGAGGAGCAGTCCCTCCGGAACACCATGGAGATCGTGGATAAGTGCAACGTGGAGATTGAATTCGGCAAGCGGCGCTTGCCCAAGTTCACGGCCCCCGATGGCATGGACAACCGGACCTATCTACGGCAGCTCTGCGAGGAGGGCATGGCCAAGAAGATGCCCAACGCCGGGAAGGAGGCCTGGGATCGGCTCAACTACGAGCTTTCCGTGGTGGAGAACATGGGCTTCGTGGACTACTATCTCATCGTCTGGGACTTCATCCACTTCGCCAAATCCCACAACATCATGGTGGGCCCCGGCCGAGGCAGCGGCGCGGCGAGCCTGGCGGCCTACTGCATGGGCATCACGGACATCGACCCCCTGAAATACGCCCTTCTGTTCGAGCGGTTTTTGAACCCCGAACGGGTGTCCATGCCCGATTTCGACGTGGATTTCTGCTATGAGAGGCGGCAGGAGGTCATCGACTACGTGGGGGAGAAGTACGGCGAAGGCCACGTGTCCCAGATCATCACCTTCGGCACCATGGCGGCGAAAGCCGTCATCCGGGACGTGTGCCGGGTGCTGCGGGTGCCCTATGCTGATGCGGACAAGCTAGCTAAGCTGGTGCCCAACATGCTGAAGATCACGCTGAAGGACGCCATGCAGATGCAGCCGGAGCTGAAGAGCCTCTACGATTCCGACCCCACCACGAAGAAGGTGCTGGACCTGTCCATGAAGCTGGAAGGGTTGCCCCGCCACAGCTCCACCCACGCGGCCGGTGTGGTGATCTCCGGGGTGCCTCTCGAAACGGTGGTGCCGCTCCAGAGCAACGACGGGGTATTGACCACCCAGTTCCCCATGACCACCCTGGAGGAGCTGGGCCTCCTCAAGATGGACTTTCTGGGGCTTCGTACCCTGACCATCATCCGGGACGCCCTCGCCTTCATCCGGGAGCAGGGGAAGGAGGCACCGGATTTCTCCACCAACGATTTCTCCGACAAAGAGGTATACGACATGATCTCCCGGGGGGACACGGACGGGGTGTTCCAGCTGGAATCTGCGGGCATGCGCCAGTTCCTTATGCAGCTCAAGCCCGACTGCTTCGAGGATATCATCGCCGGCATCGCCCTCTATCGTCCGGGCCCCATGGAGAGCATCCCCCGGTATATCCAGGGCAAGCATGACCCCAGCTCCGTCCACTATGAGGATAAGCGCCTGGAGCCCATCCTCTCCACCACCTACGGCTGCATGGTCTATCAGGAGCAGGTCATGGAGATCGTCCGCACCTTGGGCGGCTATTCCCTGGGCCGCGCCGACATCGTCCGCCGGGCCATGAGCAAGAAGAAGCACGACGTGATGGCCCGGGAGCGGGAGTACTTCGTCCACGGCACCGAGGGCGTGGAGGGCGCCGTGAAGCGCGGCGTCAAGGAGCAGGTGGCGGACCACATCTTCGACGAGATGATGGACTTCGCTTCCTACGCTTTCAACAAAGCCCACGCTGCCTGCTACGCCGTCACCACCTATCGGACCGCTTACCTCAAGCATTACTTCCCTGTGGAGTTCCTGGCCGCCATGATCAACGGCTACATGTACAACTCCGACTCCGTGGCCCAGTACGTGTACTCCGCCCGTCGCAGCAACATCCGGGTGCTGGGCCCCGACGTGAACCGATCCCGTCCCAAGTTCTCCGTGGAGAACGGCTGCATCCGCTTCGGCCTGGCCGCCGTGAAGAACGTGGGCGAGGCGGTCATGGAGGAGCTGGTGCAGGAGCGAGAGCAGCACGGCCCCTTTAAGGACTTTTGGGACTTCTGCGACAGGGCTCCCGGCCTCAACAAGCGCATGGTGGAGAACATGATCTACGCCGGCTGCTTCGACTCCATGGGCTATACCAGGACCCAGCTGCTGAAGGTGTACGACCAGGCCATGGACCTGGCCGCCAAGACAAAGAAGAACCGGGACGCGGGACAGATGTCCCTGTTCGATTTCGACGACGGGGAGGCAGCCATCTCCAGTCATCCGCCCATCCTGCCGGCGGCAGAGATGCCCCACAAGCTCCTGCTGCAGAAGGAGCGGGAGGCCACGGGCCTGTACCTCTCCGGCCATCCCCTGGACGACTATATGAACGTGCTCTCCACCCTGACCGTCAGCGTGATGGAACTGGTGGAGGCGGATGGCACAACTTTGGAGGACAACGCCTACGTCACGGTGGGCGGCCTGCTCGCCGCCTGCAAGACCCGCCCCACCACGAGCAACATCGGCATGATGCGCTACGCCAAC
>JAEEGJ010019754.1_pt1 | contig 14784 bp, 13 predicted proteins | sample 8958761 | NCBI WGS metagenome assembly JAEEGJ01 (sample SAMN16246546, study PRJNA631951) | gut metagenome | biome: gut microbiome; feature: rumen; material: RS-attached | host: Bos | place: Iran: Karaj | collected 2018-10 | reverse complement strand
GGCGGACATGTTCAGATCAACGGCGGAAAGAGCAATGTTACATTTACACTTTCAGCTCCCACATCAGGTGTTCTGAGTTCTGCAAACAAGTATGCAAACAGTGTTGGCGGAACACTTCTTCACTGCGTAACAACAAGCTCACCCGGAGTTTCGTTTAAGACAGCAACAGTAAACTTCACTGTTACTGGCGTATATGCAAACGATACAATCGCAGTATATCAGCTTCAGGGCAAGAATTGGGTTCAGGTAATGGTTACATCCATTACAGATAACCACGTAACCGTAAACCTTACACAGCACGGACCTCTCGCATTCGTAAGAGTTGCAGCGGTTGCAACTGCAACAAATTGAGATTGATAATTGTATATATAATAGATGATGGAAATATCGGACGATTTCTTTCGTCCGATATTTTTTAATGCGGAAAGGAAGAAAAGGCATAGGATTGACTTTTTTAAGCGTTTGTATTACAATGTATTACAAGAAGAGAGGTGGATACTATGTCGATTTCATTAAGACTTAGTCAAGAAGATACAATGCTTATAAAAAGTTATGCTGCATTGCATAATGTTAGTATTTCCGAGCTTTTTCGTCAGGCTGTTATGGAAAAGATTGAAGATGAATATGATCTTCAGTGTTATGAAAAAGCAATGAAAGCATACAAGAAAGATCCTAAAACCTTCAGTCTGGATGAAGTAGAAAGAGAGCTTGGTCTAAATTGAAGTATCATGTAGAATTTGCTAAAAGTGCGCTTAAACAGCTAAAGAAAATGGATAAGGCTGAGGCGGCACTTATTATCGGATGGATCAGAAAGAACTTAGAAAACTGTGATAACCCCAGGGTACATGGAAAGGGGCTTACTGCTAATAGAAGCGGACAGTGGAGATATCGTGTTGGTGATTACAGGATAATAGCAGAGATACTGGATGATAAAGTTGTGATTCTGGTATTAAACATAGGACACCGAAGAGATATATACAAATAATATGAGAATAGAAAGCCACGCCAAAAGGCGTGGCTTTTTCAATGTATACGCACAGTTTTGTGGTTTTATGTTATAATAGCGTTGCTGTGTACGAGAATTAAGTGTACAAGGCAGCGAGGAGAATACAATGAGCTGGGAAGACAACGTCAGGAAGGTTGTTCCGTATACACCGGGGGAACAGCCTAAGATTAAGAATATAATCAAGCTTAATACAAATGAAAATCCTTATCCGCCGGCACCTGCGGTTCAGGAAGCGCTTAAGAACATGGGCGCGGAAGCTTTCAAGAAGTATCCCGATCCCACATGCGATGTGCTTGTTGAGGCGATAGCGGATTTTTATAAAGTCGGAAAAGAGAATGTGTTTGTTGGAGTAGGTTCTGACGATGTTCTTGCAATGGCTTTTTTGACATTCTTTAATTCGGATAAGCCGGTTCTTTTCCCTGATATCACATATTCATTCTATGATGTCTGGGCAGAGCTTTATAGGATTCCTTACAAGCAGCTTCCGCTACTTGATGATTTCTCTGTAAGGATTGAGGATTACTTTGGCGAGAACGGCGGTGTTGTTCTGGCTAATCCCAATGCACCGACCGGCGCGCAGCTTCCGATTGATGCGGTTGAAGAAGTTATTAAGAACAATCCCGATGTAGTTGTTATCGTTGATGAAGCCTATGCTGATTTTGGCGGACAGTCAGTGCTTCCTCTTATTGATAAATATGATAACCTGCTCGTTGTTCAGACTTTCTCCAAGTCACGTTCCATGGCAGGTATGAGAATAGGCTATGCCTTTGGTTGCAAGAAGATTATCAAGTACCTTTTGGATGCCAAGTTCTCTTTTAACTCATACACAATGAACATGCCCGCTCTTGAGCTTGGTGCTCTTGCGGTTAAGGACAAGGCTTATTTTGAAAAGACTGTCAGCATGATCATTAACACAAGAGAGCGAGTTAAGAAAGAGCTTATAGAGCTTGGATTTGAGTTTGCTGATTCCAAGACCAACTTTGTCTTTGCAAAGCACAAAGAGAAGTCGGGAAAAGAGATCTTTGATTATCTCAGGGCAAACAACATAATTGTTAGACGCTGGGATGCGCCCAGGATCAGTGATCACCTCAGAATCTCCATCGGTACCGATGAGGAGATGGATATTCTTATATCCAAGTTAAAAGAGTTTTTGAATAAGTGATTTAAGGAGTTATATAGGTTATGTTGAATTATCTAATTGTTTTTTTATGTTCAATGGTTCCTCTTGTAGAGCTTAGAGGTGCGATTCCGATTGCGCACAAAATAAGTTTGGATGACCCGTCATTCAATATTTATCTTGCATATCTTATTATTGCTATCGGTAATATGATCCCTGTTCCTTTTATCTTTTTCTTTGCAAGAAAGGTTCTTGAATGGGGAAAAGACAAGCCCATCATAGGAGGATTCTTTAGATTCTGCCTTGAAAAAGGAGAGAAGGGTGGACAGAAGCTTACTGCAAAGGCAGGAAGAGGATTATTCCTTGCACTTCTTCTCTTTGTAGGAATCCCTCTTCCCGGAACAGGTGCATGGACAGGTACTCTTGCAGCCAGTATTCTTGATATGGATTTTAAGTCAAGTGTATTTGCTGTTATCCTTGGAGTAGCGCTTGCAGGAATAATAGTGACTGTGGCAAGTCTTTTGGGAGTAAGCATTTTAACCTGATGATCATGTATTATCGTAATGCTTATGAGCAATTTGTTCTGAGCAGTTATTGAAAGGCAAGAGATATGGATGCATATAGCGATTTCGCCAATGTATACGACATATTCATGGATGAAACCCCATACGAAGTATGGGGTGATTTTGTCGTGGAATTGATGAATAAGTACGGTGTGACAAAGCCTACGAAAAATGCGGGCAAAGACACAGGATACGGTGCCGGCGACGAAGCATACAACACTGAGGAGAACACCGAAGAGGCGCTCGAAGAAGAGAAGAATCTCATTGCGGAACTCGGCTGCGGAACAGGCTCTTTTACCATTAATATGGCGAAGCGCGGTTATGATATAATCGGTATAGATATGTCTTCCGATATGCTTGATATTGCAAGGAAGAAAACTCAGGCGGAAGGGCTTGATATCATGTACCTTGAACAGGACATGAGAGAGCTTGATCTTTACTGCACCGCGGGCACGATATTAAGCGTATGCGACAGCATCAATTATCTTCTTGCGGATGATGATGTTATAGAGACATTTAAACTCGTTAATAATTTTCTTTTTCCTAAAGGAGTTTTTATCTTTGATTTCAACACGCTCCACAAATACAGAGATGTTATCGGAGATGTGACGATAGCGGAGAACCGCGAGGATTGCAGCTTTATCTGGGATAATTATTATCACGATAAAGCGCATATCAACGAATATGATCTTACGATATTTGCAAAGTGCGGCGAGGGAGATGTGTTCAAACGATCCGTTGAAACGCATTATCAAAGGGGATACACGCTCGATGAGATGATCTCTTTTGTTGAAAGAGCGGGGCTTATGTTTATTACAGCTATCGACGCGGACACGCATGAAGCTCCGACGGATGAGAGCGAGAGAATATACATTGTTGCCGGAGAGTGTGGCAAACAGCTTTAAACATAAATATATGAGGGACAATACATGGTAATTGTGATACTCAGCTACATATACATTTTTATGATATGTCTTTTTGCGGGAGTAACGGTAAGAGAAGCTCTTTCGAAATTTATTCCCGTTCCTAAGACGGAGAAGATCGGCATCACCGGTATTATAGTTTCGGGACTTGTCGCTCTCACCGTGTATGCTGAGTTTTTCAGTATCTTTTATAAGATCGGAGCAATCTGCCACATCATCATGCTCATGATATTGTCACTCGGTGCGTACAAGTACCGCAGACAGATCGGCAAGATTCTTATATCGATCAGAAAGAGATTCTATTCAAAAGAAGGCTTCGTGTGCCTCATTATTGTGCTTATATCCGCATACTTTGCGTCGCGCGGACAGTTTCATAAGGACACACAGATCTATCACGCCCAGGCTATCCGTATACTTGAAGAGTACGGAGTCTTGAAAGGCCTTGGCAATTTCCAGTTACATTTTGCATACAACAGTTCATATCTTCCGCTCTGCGCACTGTTTACGCTGAGCTTTGTTTTGCCGTTTGCGCTTCATACGATGACCGGATTTTTCATGGCTCTTTTCACTTGCTATGCTGGATGCGGGCTTATGAAAAAAACATCGAAAGACAGTCACATCGGTGACATGGCAAGACTTTCTATTATTATTTACAGCATAACCTCGCTTGAATATTTACAATCGCCCGCGACGGATTACGGAACGATGTACATGGTGCTCTATATCATGTGTGCTTGGATAACTCATTCGGTCGAGAAGCCGGACGATTCCGATGATATTTCCGTATACGGATACCTTTCGGTTCTTTCAATCTTTACCGTCAGCATGAAGCTTTCGGCGGCAGCTATTGTGGTGCTTGCGGTCGTTCCGTTTATTCTTTTGGTAAAAAAGAAAGCGACTAAAGAAATATGGTCTTTTATAGCGATAGGTTTTTTTGCATTCCTCCCGTATCTTATCAGAAACGTTATAATCTCGGGATGGCTCTTTTACCCTGTTGAAGCTATCGATTTCTTTAAGGTTATTTGGAAAATTCCGGCTGAGTATATGAGACATGATTCTGCGCAGATCAAGGTTTGGGGAAGGTGTCTTCAGGATGAGCCCGGAGATAAGTTTGAGAAGCTGAGCTACGGTCTTTCAACATGGGTACCCATATGGTGGGATAGGCAGCAGTTTTTTGAAAAGCTTCTTATTCTCTTTCAGGTCGTGGGAGCGGGCGCTGTATTTATCAATCTGATCGTTGTTTTATTAAAAAAGAAAAAGTTTCGCGCCGACGTTTCGATATTTTATATTACCGTGCTTATAAATATAGCGATGTGGTTTTTTACCGCGCCGTTTATCAGATACGGACTTGCGTTTCTTATGCTGCTTCCGTTGTGCTCATGCATGAATCTAGCCGAGAATATTTTCAGGGGAAAAGCCTTTCTTAGATTTGGTTTTGCTTTGATAGCGATCATTTGCTTCGGAAATTGGACGGTGCACTATCTTAAAGTTGACGCCGCTCGATTTACGCATCATTTGAAAGATAATTACTACGTAGTGCCGATACCTTTTGAAGACGATGATACAGATGAAGTTGAGATGAACGGAGTGATAGTATATAATTCCGCGCATGAAGATGACGGAGTAAACAGCTACTACCATTGTCCGAGTTCATGCTACATGGATATGATAAACAGAACAGAGCTCATAGGAGAAACAATAGAAGAGGGCTTTAAAGCGAAGTGATTCGCTTTAAAGCCCTTTAGCTTACTTAATTATTTTATAATTAAAACTTACTGATATCGATCTCACCGTCAAATACTGTTGTTGCGGGACCTTCCATAATAACGGGTGAATCAGGACGTTTATCCCAAGAGCATTTGATCACGCCTCCGAGAACATGGACGTTTACAGTTGTTGCGGTATAAAGATTTAAGATACATGCAACTGTTGTTGCGCAGCATCCTGTTCCGCAAGCAAGAGTTTCGCCTGTTCCTCTTTCCCATACACGCATACGAACGTTGTTCATATCATCAATTGATACGAATTCGGTGTTTGTGCGGTTGGGGAACATAGGATGATTTTCAAACAAAGGACCAATCGTATTGATATCGAATGTTGAAAGATCGGCATCCTCGGGAAGGAACACTACGCAGTGCGGATTTCCCATTGATACACAGGTTACATTCCATGTCTTTCCGGCGACCTCAACAGGAACGTTTACAGCGAGTCTTCCGTATGTTCCGGAAAGGCTTTCGTATCTCATGTTGTTCTTGCTGAGCTGCTCATCTGTTAATGTTACGGGAACGCTTGCTGCATCGAGAATCGGAGCCCCCATATTGACCTTTACCGATTCAACAAGCTCGTCTTCACCGATCTTAAGATCGATGTACTTGTTTTTGCCTGCGCTTACGATAGTAAGCTGCTGTTTGTCCGTGAGCTGTTTGTCATAGACATACTTGGCTACGCATCTGATACCGTTGCCGCACATCTCTGAGCGGGTACCGTCCGCGTTGAACATTTCCATCTCAAAGTCGATCTCTTCGTCATCTACCGGGTTAATGAAAATAACCCCGTCAGAACCTATTCCGAAATGTCTGTCGGAAAGGAAGCGAACGATTGATGGCTTCTTGTTCTGAGGAACAACCTCCTTTGAGCCGTCGACATAGACGTAATCATTGCCGCAGCCCTGCATTTTCGTGAATTTCATACAACTACTACCTCGTGATTATTATTTGATACTATTATATACGAAAGTTGTTGGATTATGGTGCTATAGCTTGAGTTAATTTTGTTATTTTTTATAATAGCTTGCTTGAAGAAAAATGTATACAATTATACAAAAAAGTAGTAGAATTTTTTTAAAAATGGCATGAAAGTGAGGACGATTCAATGTTTAGACCCAACAGTGATTACTTGAAACTTCCCGGAAGCTACCTTTTCAGCACTATTGCCAAGAAGGTTAACGCTTATCAGGCAGCCAATCCGGATAAAAAGATAATAAGACTCGGAATCGGAGATGTTACACAGCCCCTTTGCCCCGCAGTTATCGAGGCACTTCACAAGGCTGTTGACGAGCAGGCGGTTGCCGAGACTTTCAGAGGCTATGCGCCCGATCTCGGATATGATTTCCTTCGTCATGCGATGGCTGAGAATGATTTCAGAAGCAGAGGCTGCGATATCGCAGATGATGAGATCTTTATTTCAGACGGTGCCAAGAGTGATTCCGGAAACATTCAGGAGATCTTTTCAAAAGACGCTAAGATTGCCGTTTGCGATCCCGTATATCCCGTTTATGTTGATTCCAACGTAATGGCCGGAAGAACAGGCGATTATGATGAGAGCACAGGAATCTGGAGCAATGTTATCTACATGCCTTGCACGGCTGAGAACGGCTTTGCACCTGAGCTTCCTACAGAGACACCCGATCTCATTTATCTTTGCTTCCCCAACAATCCTACGGGAAGTGCGATCACCAAGGATCAGCTTCAGGTTTGGGTTGACTATGCAAACAAAGTCGGCGCGGTTATCATTTATGACGCAGCTTATGAAGCATACATTTCAGAGGACAACGTTCCTCATTCGATCTATGAGTGCGAGGGCGCCAAGACTTGCGCCATCGAGCTCAGATCTTTTTCCAAGAACGCAGGATTCACAGGACTTCGTCTCGGAGCAACAATTATTCCTCATGATCTTACAGTTGATTTTGAGGGCAAAAAAGTTCAGATGCACAGCCTCTGGGCAAGAAGACACGGAACCAAGTACAACGGAGCTCCTTACATCGTACAGAGAGCCGGCGAGGCTTGCTACTCTGATGCAGGTAAGGCTCAGATCAAAGATATGGTCGCTCGCTACATGAAGAACGCAACATATATCCTTAACGGACTTAAGGACGCAGGCTATGACGTATCAGGCGGTGTCAACTCACCTTACGTATGGCTTCGCACTCCTAACAACATGACAAGCTGGGAGTTCTTTGATTATCTTCTTGAGAATGCCAATGTTGTCGGAACACCCGGATCCGGATTTGGACCAAGCGGAGAGCACTACTTCAGACTTACTGCTTTCGGAAGCTACGAGAACAGCGTAGAAGCGCTTGAGAGAATCAAGAAGCTCTGATATTATCGGAATAATATATAAAGCAAAAGTCGCCTTGAGAGATGGGGGCGACTTTTTTATGTGCATGTTCATGTATTATCTTACTTTTGACACTCATATCATAATGTATTAGAATGTAATTTACGTATATCAAGAGTATAGGGCGTACTATGCCCTGACGAAGAGACTTTTTAGAAAATAGGAGTAACAGATATGGCATTATTAAAAAAATGGCGTGATATGGCTTATTCTGAGACTACAGACAAGGGTAGCCTTCAGAAATTATGGACTGAGTATTTTCAGAAGGAACGTGACATCTACGCAGAGCTTCTTAAGAATCCCGACGACGTTGTAAAGGGAACAGTTAAAGAGCTCGCTGACAAGTTCGGTGTAGATATCATGACTATGACAGGATTCCTTGACGGTATCAACGATTCCCTCAAGAAGCAGAATCCTATAGATGACATGGAAGAAGACACAGAAGTTAATCTCGGATTCGAGAAAGAGCTTCTTTACAAGAACATGGTAAATGCCGGAGCAGACTGGCTTTACAATCTTCCCGAGTGGGAGGCTATTTTTGATGAGGATAAGAGAAAAGCTCTTTACAAAGAGGAGAAGGCTTCTCATACAGTAGTAAAAGAGCAGAAGGTTTATCCCAACGATCCCTGCCCTTGCGGAAGCGGCAAGAAGTATAAGAAGTGCTGCGGTAAGAACGCTTAATTAGCGGAACATCAATAAAAATATGCATGGCTGTACCCGGTTGGTATAGCAAGAAGGAGCTGTTATGAACAAAGAAGAGTATTTGGAAGTTTATCGTCACTCACTGGCACACATTCTCGCTAAGGCTGTTATCGAGCTTTACGGAAAAGAAGTACAGTACGCTATAGGACCTCAGATCGATGATGGTTGCTATTACGATTTTGTACTTCCCAAGGCAGTAACACAGGATGACTTCAAGACCATCGAAGATAAGATGCGCGAGATCATCAAGAGAAGAGAAGATTTCACACGTAAAGAGGTTTCAAGAGCCGAGGCACTTGAAATGTTCAAGGATCAGAAGTTCAAGACAGAACTTATTCAGGATCTTCCCGAAGATGAAATTTTGACAGTATATTATACAGGCGATGATTATGTAGATCTTTGCCGCGGACCTCACGTAGGTAACTCTCAGGAGCTTATGAATGCAGCTTATCAGATCAAGGCTGTATCCGGAGCATACTGGAGAGGTGATGAAAAGAGAGACCAGCTCTCAAGAATTTATCTCTATGCTTTCCCAAGTAAGGATGAGCTCAAGAAGCACATCAAGATGATCCAGGAAGCTATGGAGAGAGACCACAAAAAGATCGGTGCACAGCTTGATCTCTTCATGTTTGATGAGACAGCTCCCGGAATGCCTTACTGGCTTCCCAGAGGATGGAAGATGTATCAGGCGCTTCTTAAGTACTCCAGAGAAGTGCAGGAGAGACACGGCTACACAGAGATCGCCGCTCCTCTTGTAAACAACAAGAAGCTTTGGCTTATCAGCGGTCACTGGGCACACTATGTAAACAACATGTTCATGGTACCCGGTGTATCAGGATGGCTCAAGGCTGACGCTGAAGTTCCCGGAATCCTCGAGAACATCAACGAGCCCGCAGAAGAGCCCAAGAACGTCAAGATTCAGGCAGGTTCTGTTCTCTACAATCGTGAACAGGATGACACCATGGCTGCTAAGCCCATGAACTGCCCCAATGCCATGATGACATATAAGAGAACAAATCACTCCTACAAGGAGCTTCCTATCCGTTACAGTGAGTACGATGTACTTCACCGTAAGGAGAAGTCCGGACAGATGAACGGTCTTTTCCGTGTGCAGGAGTTCCGTCAGGATGATGACCATACATTCGTAATGGAGTCTCAGATAAAAGAGGAGATTGCAGACGTAATCGCTATTGCAGATGAGATCTACTCCACATTCGGTGTTACATACAGAGCAGAGTTCTCAACAAGACCCGAGGACTTCATGGGTGACATCGAAGTTTGGAACAGAGCCGAGGCTGCTCTTAAGGAAATCCTTGATGAGAAGTACGGCGAGGGCGGATACGAGATCAACGAAGGTGACGGCGCTTTCTACGGACCCAAGATCGACCTTCAGATCAAGGATGCGCTCGGAAGAGAGTGGCAGTGCGGAACCGTACAGCTCGACTTCCAGCTTCCTCATAACTTCGGACTTACATACCAGGCTCAGGACGGAACAATGCAGATGCCCGTCGTAATCCACAGAGCTATCTACGGATCACTTGAGAGATTCATCGGTATCATTATCGAGAACTTCAAGGGTGTATTCCCCTTCTGGCTCAGCCCTTATCAGGTAGGTATCGTACCTATCCGTGTTGAGCACAATGAGTACGCCAAGAAGGTTGAGCAGGCGCTTATGAATGCAGGCATCCGTGTTGAAGCAGATTATTCTGACAACAACATGAAAGAGAAGATCAAGAAGTTTAAGAACTACAAAGATCCCTACATCATTGTTGTTGGTGATAAGGAAGCACAGGAGAACACAGTATCCATCAACGTTCGCGGTTCCAACAAGCAGGTTCAGAACGTACCTCTTGAGGCACTTGTTGAGATGTGCAAAAAGATGAATGAGGAGCATACACTTGAACTTATCGACAGCTACGAAGCGTGATAAATTTATAGGCATAGCTTTTTTTGGCCTGACCATATATTTTTTGGTCAGGTCATTTATCTTGTCGTGGTCCATTGATATATGGTACGACGAGCTTTTTTCCATGGAGTTTTCTTCATCAAGCGTAAAAGAACTTGTGGCATATACCGCTCGCGATGTCCATCCTCCGCTTTATTACATGATAGTGAGATTTTTTACTCTGTTATTTAAAGGATTTGGACTTACAAGCCTTGCAGGTGGTGGACTGATGCCTATAGAAACGGTTGCCAAGATCGTTTCTGTTATTCCTTTTATCTTGCTTATTATTTATTCACTTACAAATATCAGAAAGCATTTTGGATGGCTAACTGCTGGACTATTTTGCTTTGCTGTGGTGACAATGCCGGGACTTCCCGAGTACACAACAGAGATCAGAATGTACAGCTGGGCAATATTCTTTGTTACTGCAACGCTCCTGCACGGATTCAATCTTGTAAGGAGTATGGGTAACCCCAAAGGTAAGCAGACTGAAAGTAAACATCCTCAAAAGGATGAGACCGGCGCTTTGGTTAGTCCTCGTATGTGGGAGATCATAAACGGCGCCGCACTGTTTATTTATGCAGTTTGCGCTTCCTATACTCACTACTACGCTGCTATATCCATCGGCGCAATATATTTCCTTCTGCTTGTATGGATGGTAAAGGCGTTTATATTACAAAAGAGCGTATACAATTTTAGACCTCTTGCGATTCTTATTATCACAATGAATCTTGTGATAGTGGCGTTTATTCCATGGGCTTCAGCTCTTTTGACTCAGGTGAATGCCGTCAGTAACAACTACTGGATACAACCTGTGGGGCTTCACACCCTTGGAAGCTGCGCTAAGTACATGCTCAGCGGATATTTTGTTAATCCCAAAGCAGCCGCTGCAAGTGCAGTTATACTGGCTCTTCTCATTACTATCATATTTGCACTTATGATAGTAATGCTCATAGGGGTTAAGAAGAGCATGGCAGAAGAAGGTTCTGACAATAGGGCAATGGTAAACACTTCTTTTGCATATTCCTATGTGGCATTTTGGGTGCTTCCTATGCTTATAGCAGTAGGATTTGCGGCATCGATCATCATAAGACCGGTATTCGTAAACAGATACATGGTACCTTCCTTTGGAGTATTCTGGCTTGCAGTTTCCATAGGAATCGGGGGACTTGTCAGAGATTTTTCTTTTACAAGATTAAGGGAAAAGAAATCGCTTATAGCGCTACCTGCTGTGATTCTGGCAATTGTGATCGCGATTGTTGGAATTGTTGATTTTAGGGCTTTCATTGGTAATGAAAAATATCGTATAGTAAATATGACAAAGACAGCTGAACTACTTGGCGGGATCGATGATGATACCGTTATCATCAGTAACTTTGATCATGTGCAGGCTCTTTTGTCCTATTATCTTAATGAAAATGGCATCCCCGGAGCGTACAAGGGTGATACACAGGTGCCTTATTCAATATATCTCTACAAGGCAGAGCCAGAGCAGCTGATAAAAGAGAATGTTCCGGGGCTTTATTCAATCGAGGATTCGGCGGATATCTATAATTATCTGGATGCAGGTAAGAAGGTTTTGTTCCTTGGGAGCTTTAACAGCAGAGAAGTGCTGCTTGATGAGTGGAACAAGGATTATGGAATAACTTATGAGAATAAGGGAAGCTACCTGATGGAACGATACTGGTTTGATGTGTTTGAACTTACAATACAGCGATGAACCACTGTTATTACAAAGACTAATTTATGAACATATAAAAATATGGAGAAAATATGCTCAGGATAAAGAATAGATTATTGGTACTGATTTTAATATCGACTTTCGTGGCGGCGTTTCTAAGTGATACAAACGCTGTATCTGCTCGTGCTGAGGAAGAACTTAAGATTGCCAAGCAGTGCACTTTTGTTATTCCGTCTCAGTTTACGCCGGGCGGTGAGAAGAATCTTTTTATAGATAAGAGCTATCCTATGGAGTCGGGATCAATTAAGTACAGCGTTTATTACAACGGTATGGACGTGGTCATGACCAACAGGGAGAGGGCTGAGGCTGAGAAAAAGGCAGAGGAGAAAGTGATTGATAATTCAGGAGAGTTGACCAAGAAGGAATACGAGGAACTTTTTTCTGCTAATTACAACAAAGAGTATGGTAGCGATGTTGGCTTTAAGGTTTCTTCTTTTGACACCATCGAGATTGACGGTTTCCCCGGATACAAGGTAGAGGCAAGCTACAAGGTTGGGGATGAGGAACCGATATTCCAGACGGTTTACATGATCCGCTCAAGATACAGAACATTTACCATATCCTATCAGCGCGCTGAAGACGATGAGTGCGCGGAGAGCTTTGAAAAGAGTGCCCGGACAATTCATGTTTTCTAAGGAAAATACCGCGGTGAACGGGCAGTGCGTTTGTCCTAAAATATCTTCGCCGTAATTATATAATTCAAAAAGCAGCAGATGTCTTATTTTAAGTTATTCCTTGAAATCGACATCCGGCTGCTTTTTATTTGATGGTTTTAATAGTATATTTCTATCGTATATATTTACTCTTCAATTCTGCCATATTCCTTCATGAGGTTAAGTGCTCCGCAGTAGCCGTCTTTGTTTAAAAGAGAGGTTGGAGCGATTTCTGCATTGGCAGGAATTGAGGTTCTGTAGTTGATGTTTTTGTGTGTGAAATCAATTGTTGTAGCTATGCCTGCTTTTGATACCTCTTCAAGCAGTGTAATTGTCCTTCTGTTAAGTCCCATATAGTTACCGAGGTTAAGCTTTAATCCTTCCTTGATCATGGCGTTTGCTTTCTCGGTATTTCCTGATTTAATGGCTTCGCTAAGCTGCTTTAAGTACCCTTCAATATGATTGTTCAGAGCTGTAACAAAAATAGCATACTCGTTAGCAGGAGGCGCTGTATTTACAGATCCGCCGTTATTATCGGATGAATGTGAACTTCCGCTGTGTGAGGAAGGAACCTCCGGGGTTAAGACTTCTTCGCTGTTAGCCACGATATTGTTGTCTGCAGGCGCACTTGGAGGATTCTGCTGACCACTGCCACTTGGAACTTGCTGGCTGCTTCCACCGGGATTTTGCTGGTCACCACTTTCGCTGGGATTTTGCTGGTCACCACTTTCGCTGGGATTTTGCTGGCTATCACTTCCGCTGGGAGGTTGCTGGCCGCTTCCACCGGGATTTTGCTGCCCTCCACTTTGCCTCTGTGCCTTTTTAATATAGGCTTTAATCTCATCTATTGTAGTACCGGGATCATAGATAGTTATTTTTCCTGTGGTGAGATTTGTGTCATCAACAACTTCGGTTCCGTTAGCATCAACAGATGCACCATTGCCTATGCCGGCTCCGTAGTAACCCAAAAGATAACCACCTACAGCATGTACATTTGCATTATCTCGGATTGTAATATTAGTAGCCGTTCCACACCATCCACCGCCTATACCGGCGCTTCCTACATAACCGCCAATTGATATAACATAACTATTGTCTTGTATTATAATATCAGATCCATCGCCTGGATATCCTCCACCGATTCCTGCGGCGGATAATCCGCCGAAAGCAGTTACTTGGGTATTTCCACTTATAGTAATATCGGATCCATCTCCATCATTTCCGCCGCCTATACCTGCACCGTCATAGCCTCCGGAAGCAGTTACCTGGGCATTTTCACTTATGGTTATATTGGATCCATTTTTATTACGTCCACCGCCTATACCTGCACTCTCATAGCCTCCGGAAGCAGTTACCTGGGTATTTCCACTTATAGTTATATCGGATCCATTGCCATGAATTCCGCCACCTATACCTGCACCGTATAAGCCGCCTTTTGCCTCAATAGATCCGGCTGTCTCAGAGCTTCCGCTTGAATCTGTTATGGTAAGATTACCGTCATTATTTTTTTCTATGCCGGCGTGTGAATCGCCTGCTTGTACCTTACTGTTTCCGTCAAGTTCAATTGTTACATTTCCCCCGCCTTGCGTGCTTATGGGAGCATTGCTCGATTCTATATGCACATCTTCAAGTGTAACGGTCGCAGTTGTGCCGGTGGCTGCAGTGATTGTGACTGTATGCTCCGTAGATGAACCGGTGATCGTAGGGTTGGTATCGTTCTCACTTCGTGAGCCCTGCGATACATTCTGTTCTGTTTCGCTTGTTCTGTTAACTGCGATATCTCCTTCAGCGATGTCCCATTCACCTGCCAGAGCAGTGAGTGGCATTGTCAGTACCATAAGTGCCGACATGACCATACTTAGTGTGATTCTTCCAATTCTTCTTTTCATCATTTTTCCTCGCTATAACCTGATTAATGCAAATAAGTAGAGGTATATAAACACCTCTACTTATATAGACACAGGTTTGAAAGAAATTCCTAAGTAAATGTAAGAATTGGATGAAAAATAGAATTTAAA
>JAEEGJ010019753.1_pt1 | contig 14784 bp, 7 predicted proteins | sample 8958761 | NCBI WGS metagenome assembly JAEEGJ01 (sample SAMN16246546, study PRJNA631951) | gut metagenome | biome: gut microbiome; feature: rumen; material: RS-attached | host: Bos | place: Iran: Karaj | collected 2018-10 | reverse complement strand
CGAAAAACGACGAATATATCAGGTATATCACGCAGGGCGTGATCAACGTACATCCGGAGTTCAAGCTCAGCATGAAGACCATGAAGGTCGGCGCCGAAGAGCGGCAGTATCTGGAATACGAGATGCCCGAGGTGGACAAGAACCGCTACGACTTCCTCAACGAAGCGGTAAAGAGTCTGTACGACGAGGCCAAGCTGAAGATCGACCAGGTGTATACCGAAGAGCAGGCCGCCTATGTCCAGATTCTATCCCAAAAGCCTGAGGAGCTGGACGAGGTGAACAAAGAACTGGACAGGATGCACGATGAGACCCTCAGGAATATCCTCGGCAGCCGAGACGACAAGCTCCAAGAGATTGAGGACGCCTATCTGCGCTACCTGTCGCAGGGATCCAACCAAGAAGGCGGTGATGAAAATCCCGACTACGACGTCACCCATAGCATGCTCATGCAATAAACAATAAAATAATGTATAACACTAAAACCATAATCAGTATGAAAAAGATTCTTTTAAGCATCTCTGCCGTCACGGCCATGATCGCCATGACAGCAACATTCAGTGCCTGTTCGTCAGACGACGAGCAGCAGCCCACAACATTCCATCTGTCAATTAATGCCTCAAGAGGTGATTACGGCGGCGAGGACAATAGTAGCACGCGTGCCATCGCTCTCTCTAACGATAAGGATAAGATTATTACCAGTTGGATAACGACAGACAATGTTGCGGTATTCAACAAAGATTGGACGAAAATCGGTACACTTCACCCAGACGGTACTTCTTTTGCAGAATCATGGAAAACAAAACTTACGGGCGATATCTCTACTACTAATCTGAAAGTGTCTGACGAACTGAACTTCCTCTATCCGCGAGACACATGGGATTATACAGGGCAAGATGGAACCTTCGAGAAAATCTCGTCTACCTATGACTATGCCACAGCCAAAGTTTATGTCACCGACATCGATGACAATAATAAAGTTTATGGAACAACGGCTGCATTCGGAGACGCACAGCAGACCATCGTCAGGTTCACCCTCCTCAAAAGTGATGGCACAGCCTTCTCTGTACCCAACAATGGAGAACTGAGCATTACCACTGCCAAAAATGAGTTGGTGACCAAATGCAATCTTGACGGAACGGCAAAAGAGAAAGGCGGTGCACTCGTCATCAAAAAGACAGGTGCCAGTGACAACGTGTTCTATGTAGCCATCAGAAACGACTTTGATGGTGCCGACCAATACACGCTGACTATCAAAGACGATGCTGGGAAGCTCTACACATATACCAAGCCAGACCTCACTCTCCAAAGGGGGCATTACAAGAAAGTCAAAATCAAAATGAGATTCTACGACGACACCTGGACCGAGCGCAACGAATATGTTAACGAAAGCGGTGAGGAAACTTGGGAATAAAATCTTACTACTGATTGCGGTTATCGCATGGACAGCGTGCAGCAGTGACCTTGTCCGGGAGGATACCCTCTCGGACAAGGGTTGCACACTGATTGTAGATGCCTTCAAAAGCCAAGCTACTGACACCCGGGCATTGAATCCTGACGGCAACAAAATCGTCGCCACCTGGACTATGGACGACCAAGTGACCGTCTTGAATACCAACAACGCAGTGATTGGCACGATGAAGCCCACATGGATAGAAGGTAGTCATGCCAAACTTAAAACCACACTGAACAGCTCTATTCACCTCAATGTCGGTGACCGGCTAAGCCTCGTCTTCCCACGAACAGGACGGGACTACACAGGACAAAAGGGCACTTTACCAGATATTGCCACAAACTACGACTATGCAACAGCATCGGTGGAAGTGAAGTATGCTGACGAATCGTTTGTATCAACCACCGACGCCTCTTTCACCAACCAGCAGGCCATTGTCAGATTTAAGCTGATCGACCGCAATGACCAACCCATCAACGCTTCCAGCCTGACCATTGCTGCCGATGGACTTCTGCAGAATGCATCCACCACCGGCCCCATCACCATCACCCCGACAAATGCTACCGACGAATTCTATGCTGCCCTAAGCGGACTCAAGGGCATCGTCAAACTCACTGCCACCGCCAATGACAGAACCTATTCCTATACCACGACCGGGGATAAGGAATTCGCCGACAGCAAATACTACCTTGTCAAGGCAAAAATGCAGAAGAATCCGGTGGCCTACCCCGAACCACTGACTTTAGAGTGCAATGATAGCAAAGGCTGCCGCATTACTGTATCAAATTCCAGTGACCTCGAATACAGCAAGGATGGCGGTACAACCTGGAAACCATATAAAGGGACTATAGATCTCTCTAATATAGGTGACAAAGTCAGTTTCCGAGGTACATGGTCAACAAGAGGTACAGGCGGCAGTTCACGCACACGGTTTTCTTGTGTTGGGGGATGCTTCATCTACGGCAACATTATGAGTCTACTGGACACAAAAAACTACGCCACTATGACCGAGTTGCCCTACTCCGAAACTTTCCAGGATCTGTTTATGGTAGACAAAAATTCCACCTCCAACCCAAAGCCCAATACCCAAATCAGCCACACCGAGGGTAAGGACCTCGTGCTACCGGCGACGAAACTCAGAAACAATTGCTATTTAAATATGTTCAACGGCTGCACCAATCTTAACTATATCAAGTGTCTTGCTACGGACATCTCCGCAAAGGATTGTACCACCAACTGGCTGAAAAGTACCGCTAAGAAGGGCACCTTCGTCAAGGCAGAGGGTGTCACCTGGACTAAAGGCGACAGTGGCATCCCTGTAAACTGGGATGTCAAAACTGAATAAAATCACAAAATTATATAGAATCACTAAAGACAAAACTCTATGGCAGAGACCAAAACTAACAAGAAAAAAACAATTGGCGTCTACGATTACCGACTCGATTTAGGTGTCAACATTGAAGATCCTAACAAGTCTGTGACGGCCCTGTCCCTCTGCCCCCAAAAAGGGGAAAAGGCCACTATCGGCGACACCGTACGCACTGTCACACTTTTAGGAGTGAAGTTCACGCGTAAGATCTACGAGCCCGGTCTTATCGAGGCCGAGGTAAGCCTCGACTCCGTCCCGACTATCGATGATGCCAACGCTTTTTTCAGCATGCGTTATGCCGAACTCTCCATCATCGACCCCAACGGTACAACCGACAGTGACAAGGAGAAAAAGATTGCCAAGAACTATTTCGTGTTCATGGTCAACCCGCAGATCGTGATGAACAACGGCAAGCCTTCGATGTTCATCAAGCTGACCATCAACAGTATGGACAAGTTGATGACACTCGACAAATACAGTAAGGCTTACGTGTCAAGGACGCTCGGCGACATCCTCGACTACGAGAGCAGAAGTTTCGGGTTTAAGGACGTGTTGTTCCAGACCAACAACTATTATCTGCGTCGCCTCAGATACCCACTCAAAGGAAATGCGAAGGACCTCGCAGACAACAGCATCGAACTGAAGACCAGCCTGGAGTTCATACAGCCCTATCTGGTGCAGTATAATGAGACGTTCCACGACTTCATCGTGCGCACAGCCAACCGCTGTGGCGAGTTCCTGCTGTTTGAGGACGGTACGCTCTATCTCGGACTTCCCGTGACGAATACCGTCGAGAGCATACCCACCTACGATACCGTGACCTTCCAGGACTTTTCTAAGAATCCGCTCAATGTCGAGACCTATGCCCGCGACAGTGTGAAAAAAGGAAATGGCGATGTAAAGATACTCGGTCTGAACACCGGTGTCATCAAAACGGGGCGTGACGGATTCCCCGATGATGCCTTCCCTAAAGGCCTGAAATACAACTCCGAGTTGGCGCAAGACGAATATATCTACCCACTCTATCGCGGGAAATGGACGAACCTGCGCCACGAAACAGGCTTTGACAAAATCACCGACCTCCCCATCGCTCTCGTCTTCTCAATGTTAAAGAACGAGTTACAGAACACACAGACCGACTATATCCTCAACGCTATAGACTGGGGTGTGGCACTGGCCACAGAATGGGGCTCGTTAGCGTTCTTCGCACTCACAGAACTGTACTTCACGAACAAGGCCAAGACCGATGAATTCATTGACCCGCTGAAAAAAAAGAAAGAACATTACGACAGTCTTCACGGCGTGCAGTTCAGTTCCGTGAATGAAGAGGGATGGACGACAGTGAACTACTACGCTGACATACGCAAGTATGAGGAGCAACAGCAGAAGAAGATCATCTGCATCGACATGGGCACCAACTACACCGACGTGAAGCTGGGAGAGACCATCCAAGTGGAAGGCCTCACAGGCAACTACGTAGTCATCGAGATCAGGCAGGTCTCCAGCCAGATGTGGACACGCGACTACAAAAAGTTTGACTCTTCGGACAACTCTACCGACATCTATACCAACAGACAGTCGCAGATCATCTATGCCATCCCCACCTATAAGGATAAGGATGACAAGGAAAGAGCCATGCCGCCCGTCGCACCGGTGAGCGTCATCAGGAAGGCTGGCCCTCAGACCGCCTTCGTCGTCGACAACAAAGACCCGAAGCACCAGGGACGTGTCCGTATCGCCTACCCCTGGCAGTCATCCGAATCACCAAAACGTCTGGACCTGATGCAGGCAGAAATAGAGCTGGACGCAGCAACGAAGTCCGTCAAGGCCATTGAAGACAAAATCAATGAGATGAAATATCTCCTGGATTTGCTCACTTTGGAGAAAGAAGAACTGAAGGACATCAGTACAATGACAGACGAGGAAAGGAAGCAAAAGAAAGAGGCTGTAGAACAGGAGATTGCTTCTATCGATCTCCTTCTCAAATCACTTGAACTTCCCGCAGACGGTAGCCGCGGATCCCTCAACATATACCAGTATCTCGTGCGCCTTGCCCAGGTGGAGAAGACCAAACGCCTGAAGAAACGGAAGGAGGTACTCGAAGCCGTCCTGAAAATACTGAATGGCGAACAGGTGGATCTCGATGCCGAAATGAAGAAACTGCAGGATGAGATCGACAACAACAATAATCTCTTGAATGATGCAAAAGAAGAGAAGGAGAAAGCCGAGAAGAATTATAACGAGTTAAATAATAAGACCGACAGTCTCGCCGAAGCTTGGACTGATGAACTGAAAGATATTGCCTCGCCCTGGGTGCGCGTGGCAACGCCCATGGCCACCAAGGGAGGCGGTACCTACTTCAAGCCGCAGGTGGGCGACGAGGTGTTGGTGAACTACGACAATGACAACATCGAGCGGCCCTACGTCGTGGGAAGCCTATTCTCAAAGAACGTCCCCGACCCCGACGAGTTCCTCAACTGCACGGCCACCCAGAGCGACCTGCTGAAAGAAACCACCACCACCATCATGTCGCCCAACGGCCACCATATTGCCTTCAAGGATCCCACCGAAGGCTCGGCATTCCTCAGTGGCATACAGCCTGGTGTAGGTCTGCTGGCATCTGGCATCAACTCGCTAGCCGGAATCGACTGGGGCAAGGACTGTACCGGCGGCATTCATATCGGCGACCGCTATGGTATCTATGAACTGTCGATGTCATCACATGAACGCAAGATCAACATCAGTTCGCCAATGGGTGACGTGAGCATCGACGCCTTCTCGGGCATCACCCTCTCCGCCCCTAACGGCAACGTGAAGATTGTGGGTAAGAACGTGAGTATCGAGGCCGGCAACAACATCGAGATTACCTCTGGCAACAACATCCAGTATCCCGTGGAAGGCCACCCGAAGAAGCGCTATAAGGTCACCAACGGTATAAAGAGCGCTGTAGCAGGTATGATCGGAGCCGGCGTAGAAGCAGCAGCTAAATATATCGACATGACCTTTGTCCGCACGATGGCCGAGGTTTTCCTCCGCCCCATCGAAGGCACCAACTGTATCAAGTCTAAGCGCTACCTCATGCTCGAGGCCGGTAAGGGTAAGGCCCATATCCCGCAGGAACGCTATGCCCCCAACGAGCAGGACAACACCAAGGCTGAGCAAACATTCTTCAACAATCTCATGGATTGTGTAGAAGCCGTCAACACCCGTTGTGACGGTATCGCCAAAAGATATAAGATTGCATGGGATGATGCCTACGAGAAACTGCAAGCCTGGAATGATGTTAAGTACCTGATAAAGGACGAAAACAAGAACGACATCGACCCATTGGCCAAAGGATGGAAGTACGATTTCAAAGAGGCATGGGAAGATGTCTTCACTGCACAAGATTTCGATAATAAAGTTGAAGAGGTGTTGCAGTTCAATGACGAAGGCTTTGAGCCTTACGAACAGACAATAGACAAACTGCTTCAGGCCAGCAACGCTTGTGCCAAGGCCGTCTATCAGGTGAACCGTTGCTATTCGAAGTTCCTGGCACTTTTCGATACCCCGGTCAAAAACCCACCGATACCGATTATGGACGAACTCTTGAAGAAGGACTTCGACGATGCCAAGAAAACCAGGTCAGGGGAGTGGGTGGACGCCTACGTCTCTACTGGAGAGGACAAGCCCACCGACAAATTCCTCAGAGACAAAATGGACAATATCGACGATGACCCGATTTATCACAAGATGAAAGGTTTCAAGCGCTATTTGGCTGCCGCCTTCATCGCAGATGTGGCGTCCAAGGATGAATATGCCATGCCGAAATTAGGTCTCACCGCTTTATTGTCCGATCCGTTCGCGAAGATAGGCGGCAGGGGCAAGTACTTGAAGATCCACTACGAGAAGAAAGACCTGAAGGAAGAACGCCTGGCATTGCCCTACTATTGGCAGCAGTTCGTCGGTAATATGCGCAAGTTCGACACCTGGTTCGCACGTGCCGCCGCAGATGCTATCATCACGCCAATTCAGACGGCCCTGCAACTGAACCAGGAACTGACCAACCACAGCGACAAGGTCTACAAGAACATCTGGCAGCAAATCGGTGACCGTCAGGTATGGAACGACCGTCCAGACGGTCTCATCCTGCTCTCCGACCGTAAGGACATGACCAAGGCCTTTGAGAGTGGCAAGTGGCGAGGTTCACGCACGGAGAACCGTGGTAACTGGAAATACCTCACCGAGTACTTATTAAGATATATGAACTAACAGCCTGACGTATGGACTATATATTCAAAGATTGGGAAAAGAAGCTGTCTGCCTTTGAGGACAGCGTAGAGAAGAAACTGGAAGACATTCGCCAGTGTAAGGAAGATATCCAGCAGTTGAAGGCGGAACTGACCAACCAAATGCCGAAAGGCCACTATATCCGCGACGACCAGCGGTTGATCCTCTCTGCCCCGGAAGTGATTATCGGCAATCTTGACCCCAACGGCCTGCTCTATAGCGGTGCTGCCTCCACAGTGGTTGTCCGCGGCATACAGGTGTCCCTGCAGGGTGCTGGCGAGGAAGGACAAGTGGAAACACGAGCCGCCAGCATCCGCCAGACGGCCGAAGACCCGGGCATTGACGGACTGGAGCACGTCGTCACAGGCGTGTCACAGGTGGTCAGCCAGGCCCGTAACATCGTCATCCAGAGCGATAATGCCGATGGAGCCTTCTCAGCCGTCACCGTTCCTACCGGCGGCAGCGGCGTGCGCATCCATGCCGACCAGACTATTGAGATCGGTGCCCTCGCCACAGCCGAGAGCCGGGAGAAGCGGCTGGATAATCTTATTTCATCCTTTAAAGACCGGAAGAGCCAACTCAAGACACAGGTCAAAGACCACAAGAGCAGTTTCAAAGATCTGGTAAAGGAACTGACGAATCTGCTTGATGACAAGGCAAAGATTGTGGAAGACGACAACGATGCCCGTTCAAACTATCAGGATATCTACGAGATCGACGAGGAGATAGAACGTCTGTCAGGTACGTTGTCCGATGCCATGTTCTCCTATAGTCAGGTCCTCTCCATGCTCGCTGAGGTGAACCGACAGATTGACTGCTTTACCAAGGAAAAGAACGCCATTAAGAAAGGTGACGACTTCAAGACGAAGACAACGGGTACCAGCGTATCCATCGCCAGCGAGAACATCAATATCGTCTCTATCGACGGTGAGGGCAACATCCGCGATAACGAGGGTGCCGGCATCGGCCTTCTCGGCAACGAGGTGAACATTGTCTCTGCAGAGAAAGACGGCAAGCTGAAGGAGAAAGGTCAGGTGTGTATCCAGGCCAAGACCGTCAAAGTGACTACCGCCGGTGCTGACAAAGTGGAGTTCGACGACCAGGAACACATCGTGAAGACTGCCGAGCATACCGCCGAGGGCGACATCATCCTGACATCGAAGAACATTACCCTCGAGAGCCTCGACTATGAGGTGAAGGAGAAGAAACTGCAGGAGAAAACCCTCACCCAGGATGGCCGCATCAGCGTACGCGCCAAGACCGTCGAGGTGAGCACCGAGAACTCTGCCAACATCGAGGTCGACGACACAGGTGCGCTCACCAAGGCGAACTATACCGCTGAGGGCGACTTCATCCTCCGCTCGAAGACCGTCACCGTCGAAAGCGTCGACTACGACCTGGAGAACGGCGAGAAGAAGGAGAAGGCACTCACGGCCGAAGGCAAGGTGTCAGTCCGTGCCGAGAAGATGGATCTTGCCGCCACCGATACCGAAGGCAAGGCCACCGGCAGTATCAACGTCAATGCCAAGGCCGTCGCAGTGAAGACGATGGATGTGGACAAGGACAGCAAGGCCGACTCTGCCCTCGCCGCCGGCAGTACGATGGTGCTCGTCAGTGAGAAGATGTTCGTGGGCGCCAAGACCAAGGACGTCAAGAGCAAGAAGGTGCAGGTGGTATCCGAAGAGGTCGGTGCCTTTGCAGACAAGACGCTGGAGATCCAGCAGGGCGACGGCAAGGCCCTCGTACAGCTCGAAGGTGGCAACTTCTCCGCCAGCGGCAGCAAGACACAGCTCTATGGCGAGACCACCGTCAACGCCAAGACGGAGATCAAGGGCGAGTTCAAGGCTCCGAAGATTACCGGCGACGATATCCAGGCCAAATCGCACTTCAAGTCTACGAACATCGAAGACGGCATGGCTGCCGGAGGCGGTGGTGGCGGCGGTTCACTCTCCGCCAAGCTCCAGACCGAGGATGCCCCGGAGGAAAAGTAATCACAAAGTTCAAAGTTCAAAGCTCAAAGTTCAAAGTTAAGTATGAATACCCTATTAATAAAGCATATCAACGACACGCAGAAGAAGATGGGTGCTTACCTGTCTCTGCTCGACCTGCGTTTCAAGAATCTCTGCGTTAAGGCAGACCCCGTAGCCCTGCTCCCTGTCACCGTCAACACAGGCCATCAGGAACTAAACCTTGAGGATGTGGCCAATGTCAGCATGCCCAACGAATACCAGCTGGCCATTTTCCCCAACATCCCCAACTACATGCAAGACATCATCCGTGGTGTCTTCGAGGCCCATCCAGAGTTCAAACTCGAGATCAGGGACACAAACGAGGACAGGAAAAACCAGGAGAATAGCCAGAAAGAGGAAGCCGACAAAGAGAAACTGGACAACGAAGAACCGGACATGAACAGCGTTTTGGGACTGGACGACATTTTCGATGAAGATAGTGATGAGACGAAATACCTGCTCTACACGATGCCCGAGGTGAATAAAGACCGCCGCGACTTCCTCAACAATGGTGTCAAGGCACTCCACCAGCAGTGTATGGTACGCCTCGATGGCGAGTATGCCGCCGGACTGAAGAAATTCAGTGAGGTAGAGATGTACTCATCCGAGAAGGATATGGCAGAAGCCCGTCAGGACCTGAAAGACATCCTCGACGACGTCAAGGAGAAAGCAAACCAGAAGTTACAAGAGAAGCAGCAGGAGATCGAAGAGGCCTACCGCCACTATCTGGAAAAAACAGAAAATCCTGTTCCCAACAACCCACAGGAGAAGGAACAGGATCAACTCGGCTACGACGTCACCAAAGGTTTCCGGGTATCTTGAACCGAACTACTTCGTGCCGCCGCCGAGGGCAATATAGAGGGATATAAGAGCCTGAGCGCCGTTGTACATGTTCGAAGCCTCATTGAGCTGGGCACTGAGGAGTGACTCCTGAGCGGTGAGCACTTCGAGGTATGCGGCCTTGCCGTTGTCCATCAGTTCGTGAGTGCCGTTATAGGCTTCGTGCAGCACCTCCACCTGACGATGGTAGTACTCATGACTCTCACGGGCAGCCCGACAGTCGGCAATCGCCTCGTTCACTTGGTTGCCGGCATCGACGACAGCCTGCACATACTTCTTCTTCAGGTTCTCCTCCGTCAGCTGAGCCGTCTTGTAGTTGGCATTGATCTGACCACGGGCGAAGATCGGCTGCGTGAGCTGGCCGACGAACTGCAGCAGCAGTTTACCGGGATTGACGAATCCGCCATTGTTAGACCATCCGGCCTCGCCCGTCAGTGTGATGCTGGGATAGAAGGCAGCGCGGGCGGCCTGCACGTTATAGAAGGCTTCCTCGATGAAGAAGTTGGCCAGGCGGATGTCGGGACGGCGCTCGAGCATCATGGCAGGCACGCCGATCTTCAAGAACCGCTCCTCGAACATACGGTGGCCTTCGGTGGCCGAGTGGTATTGTCCGCCTGTTGCCCAATGGGAGCGCTCGATGTGCTGCGGCGTGATGCAGAGCAGGCTGCAGATCTCATTCTCTGTGGCATGGATGGCGCGGCGGATGGCGACTATCTGGACTTTCACGTTGAGCCACGACGACTCCTGCTGGTTGACGGCCGTTGAGTAGGCCTGACCATTCTCGTAGAGTGCCTGTTGTGTATCCAACGAGGCCTTCCACAGACTGTCGGTCGACATCAGGATGTCCAGCTCGCGGTCGAGCAGCTGGAGATAGAAGTACTGCTGGGCCACGGCACTGATGAGGTTGGAGCGTGTGGACTCCTCGACCATCTGTGCCTGCAGCAGGGCGGCCTTGGCGGCGCGCTTCTTATTCCTCAAAGAACCGAACACATCGACATCCCAAGACACATTCAACGGAATGGTATAGCTCTTCGTCCACGACTCGCTGCCGAACTTGCTGAACGAGCCCTGCGGAGAGAAGAAGACCGACGGCAGGAAAGCCAGTTTACTGGTCTTCAGCGATATCTCACTCTTCTCAACATTGATGCGGGCGGTGTTCAGATCGGTATTGTTGGCCAGCGCCTGCTCGATGAGCTGCTGCAACAGGGGGTCGGTGAAGAACTCACGCCACGACAGGTCGGCGATGGACGTTTCGCTTACGGCCGTCGGGATGTCGAGGGTGCTACCGAACACGTCTGCCGGCTCCTGCACCGTCTTCTCATAATTATTATATAAGCCGCAGCCCGACAGCATCAGACCCGCGAACAATATTAAAACTACTTTTTTCATCTTCATACATTATTCTTTTTACGACCACGAATTTCACGAATTACACTAATTCTTTTTTTTGTGCTTTCTTTCTCTGCATAGAAAATTCGTTTAATTCGTGTAATTCGTGGTCTTTATATACATTAGCTGTTTGCGACTTCTACGACTTCTTTGCCCTGGAATTTCTCGTGCATCTTCTGGAACACGATGAAGAAGGCTGGTACAACGAAGAGCAGGGCAATGGTACCAACGCTCATACCGCCGATGACACCCAGGGCCAGGGCACGGTTACCGTTGGCACCGGCACCACCCTCGATCACGAGCGGAATCATACCGATAATCATCGTGGCCACTGTCATCAGGATGGGACGCAGACGCTCCTTACAAGCCTCGAAGGCTGCCTCACTGATGGTCATGCCCTGAGCACGGCGCTCAGTAGCAAACTCAGTAATCAGGATGGCCGTCTTAGCCAACAGACCAATCAACATGATGACACCCGTCTGCAGGTAGATGTTGTTGTCCATACCAGGCAGACCCAACATATTACCGAAGAAGGCAAAGATGAAAGCACCCATCAGTCCGAACGGTACGCTGAACAGCACAGCCAACGGTGTGAACCACGAGTTGTAAAGCGATGCCAGGATGAGGTAAATCAGGATGGCGCAGATCACGTAGATAAGAGTGGTGGCATTAGAACCGGCAGTCTCTTCCAACTCGCGCGACATACCACTATACTCATAGGTGGCTGTTGAGGGCATCTCCTCCTTAAACACCTCAGCAATGACTTTGTGGGCATCGCCCTCGGTATAGCCACTACCTGAAGAGATATAGCAAGTGATGCTCTGGAACAGGTTAAAGTGCTCGATGTTTGGCGGACCAACAATCTCCTTCAGCGTCACAAACTCGGAGATAGGAGCCATCTTACCGTTGCCCACCTGCACGAAGATGTTGTGCAGCGACTGCGGGTCGAGACGGTATTCAGGCGATGCAGCAGCCATAATGCGATAAACCTTACCAAACTGGTTGAAGTTACCGATATAGGCGCCACCACAGAAGGTACCAAGTGTGTTGAGCACGTCGGCTGGTGACACACCGGCACGGTCGCACTGGGCGGCATCTACATCCACCTGATACTTCGGGAACCGCTCAGAGTACGTCGACATGGCAGAGGCAATCTCCGGGCGCTCAGCCAGTTTGTTCAGGAAGTGCTCGGTCTGTTTGGCAAACTCCGACAGGTTGCCATCGGTGGGATCCTCCACAATCAGGCTCACACTGTTACTCGTACCATAGCCGGGAATCTGAGGCAGCTCGAAGGGCAGCACTTGTACATCCTTGATGTCTTGACAGTCAAAGTAGAATCGATACATGACGAGGGTTGACAGGTGGTTCATGCCAGGACGCTCGTCCCAGTTCTTCAGACGGACGATGAGGGTGGCGAAGTTGGAACCGGCACCCGAGTACATACCGTAGCCGCAGCATACGGCAAAACTCTCCAGTTCGGGAATATTCTTCACCTTGGCCTCCACTTGCTTCACCATCTCACGGGTCTGCTTCAGCGTGGTTCCTTCCGGTGCACGCAACTCAGCCAGGAACACGCCCTGGTCCTCCTGAGGCACAAGACCAGAAGGCAGACTCTTCATGAAGAACACCAGCAGCACGGCAGCCAGTGCCAACAGGCTCCATGCCATGACAGGACGCTTGATAAACTTCTGAACAGCCTTGCTGTATTTGTTGTAGATGGCGTTATAGCTCACGGTGTAGGCCTTCTTCGTGTAGTAGGTCAAGCCCTTGCCCTCCTGCTTGCCTTCCTTCATGCGCATCATGATGGCGCAGAGCGCAGGACAGAGTGTGAGGGCCGATACGCACGACAGACCGACAGACGAGGCAATCGTCACACCAAACTGGGTGAAGAACGTACCTGAGGTGCCGGGCATAAAGGTCACAGGAATGAAGACAGCCATAAATACCAAGGTACACGATACCACAGCTACCGACACCTCGCTCATGGCCTGACGGGTGGCTTCACGGGCATCGCTGATACCACCCTCCATCTTCGCCATGACAGCCTCAACCACCACGATGGCATCATCCACCACCGTACCGATGGCCAACACCAGAGCAAACAGCGTCAGGATGTTGAGTGAGAAACCTGCCAGCGAAACGATGGCAAAGGTACCCAACAACGACACGATAATCGAGATCGAGGGGATGATGGTGGCCTTGAAGTTCTGCAGGAAGAAGAACACCACTAAGATCACGAGGATGATAGCGATGACAAGCGTCTCCACCACGTTATGGATGGCGGCGAAGAGGAAGTCGTCACTGATCATCAGGGTCACTACCTCCAGTCCGGCAGGCATCGTCCGCTTCGACTCCTCAAACGCCTTCTTGATGCGGGCGTTCACCTCGGTAGCATTGGCACCCGGTGCCGCGAATACCATGAACATAGCACCCGGACGGTCCTTGATATTCGAGGTGAAGTTGTAGCTCATGGCACCAATCTTCACTTCGGCCACATCACTCAGGTGCAGCATGCCGCCACCACTGGTGCGCAACACGATGTCGTTAAACTCCTCAACCGTCTTCAGCGTACCCTTATACTGCATAGAGTATTGGTAGGAGTTCTCCGACTGTTCACCCAAGGAACCCACACCAACCACGAAGCTTTGTCCGCCGATGGCAGCAAAGACGTCGTTAGGGGTCAGTCCGTACTGCGCCATCACGTCGGGTTTCATCCAGATGCGCAAGGCGTAAGTGTTACCCAGGCTCTGTACGTTACCCACACCGGTGATACGCATCAGTCGCGGCTTGATGTTAATGTCGACATAGTTCGACACGAAGTCCTCGTCGTACTTGCCATCGGTACTCCTCACGGCGAAGATCTGCAGGATGTTATTCTGACGTTTCTCTACCTTCACACCAACTTTGATGACGTCGGCAGGCAACAAGGCCTGGGCCTGGGTCACACGGTTCTGCACGTTCACCGTCGCCATGTCGGGATCAGTGCCCTGCTTAAAGTAGACTGTAATATCAGCACTACCGTCAGAGGCAGCCTTAGAGGTCATATAGGTCATGTCGGGCACACCATTGATAGCCTCTTCCAGAGGCTGGATGACCGACTTCATCACCGTGTTCTCGTCAGCACCGGAGTAACTGGTGGTAACCGACACCGTAGGCGGTGCAATATCCGGGTATTGCTCGACTGCCAGTGTGCTCATCGAGATATAGCCCACCAGCGCTATCACAATAGAGATGGCACATGCCATCACATATTTATTAATAAATATATTGTTCTTCATATGGAAGTCTATTTTGCACTATTCACTTTTCACTCTTCACTTCTGGAAAAAGCACTTTCTGTCCTTCCGTCACGTTATTGGCACCTGTGGTCACAATCTTGTCTCCCACATTCAAACCGCTGGTAATGATGAAGTCCTTACCATTGCCAGTATCTTCGGTGGTCACCTCAATAGCAGTAG
>JAEEGJ010019751.1_pt1 | contig 14787 bp, 15 predicted proteins | sample 8958761 | NCBI WGS metagenome assembly JAEEGJ01 (sample SAMN16246546, study PRJNA631951) | gut metagenome | biome: gut microbiome; feature: rumen; material: RS-attached | host: Bos | place: Iran: Karaj | collected 2018-10 | reverse complement strand
ACAGAGATCAGGGCAAAGGATAAGACCGAGCTTCCCGATTTTGCAAAGAAGTTCTCCGCAGAGCTTGAAAAGCTTACCGATTGGGAGCTTACGAATTCCACGGATAACTATGATGTGGAGATAAGGCTTATCAAGAATTCCGAGAACAGGCTGATCGTACTGCTTAAGTTCTGGATATTAAAGGATGACAGATTCGCTTACAGGAAAAAGACACTTCCGGTATGCATGAAGCCGTATCTTGCCGCAACACTTATGCAGCTTGCAAAGCCGTATTTTGTAAAGAATGCGGCAATACTCGATCCGTTCTGCGGAACCGGAACACTCCTTGCCGAACGCGAGGCGGCCGGAAGCAGCAGCGCAAGGATATTCTACGGGATAGATATTTTTAAGGATGCGGTGGAAGCAACACAGGAGAATTTAAAGTCCTTCGGGATCTTAAAAAAGACTGAGCTGATAAACAAGGATTTCTTTGAGTTTAAGCATGAATATCTTTTTGATGAGATCATAACCGACATGCCTGCTGAGACAGCGAAGAAAAGCTCAAAGGATATAGAAGATATCTATTGTGCATTCTTTGAAAAATGCAGCGGGCTTCTGGAAAAGAACGGTGTCATTATCGTATATGCGAGGAATCCCGAGTTTGTTAAGAAGTATTATTCAAGGAGCGGCTGCAGCATCAGTGAAGATTTCGAGATATCGAAGTTTGAAAACAGCCATCTGTTTATACTGACGAGGTAAAAATGAAAACAGCCAAGATAGTTCTTATTTTATCGCTGCTGATATTTATCGCGCTGCTTATAGTATTCCTTACCAGAGAACCGGTCACCATGCCCGGAGAAAAAAAGGCGTCGGTAATCGAGCAGTATAAAGAGGAATACAATAAGGGGCAACAGGATAATAAAAGCACAAGCTGATAAGGGTAACAGGAATGGGTATTTTGATAACTGCCTTGATTTCTTTGGTGTTTCTGATGTCGGGTTACGGGTTTATCGAGCTTAAGCTGTTAAAGGTTAAGCGGTATGAAATCTCGGATACGTCTGTACCGGATTCACTTAAAGGAAAGAGGATAGCACTGTTAAGCGATCTGCATTGCATATATCACGGGAAGAATAATATCAGGCTTTTCAGGATGTTAAAGGCGGAAAAGCCTGATTACATTGTTTTATCCGGGGATGTGATAAACGGCGTGGAAAGGTCGGAATTAAGATATGCCTTTCGGCTTTTCAGAAGGCTTAAACGTTTAAATGTCCCGGTGTTTTACACCTTCGGAAATCATGAGGAGAAACTAAAGGATAATGATATCAGGGCATACAGAAGGCTTAAGAGATATGCAAGGAAGCATCTGCATCTGTTGAATAACAGGGCTTACCGTCTTGAAGACAACAGTGAGGTGGCATTTGTGGGCTTAAGCCTTCCTTTGTGGATGTATCACGGTCATGACGGGAACGGACTGATAAAGAGACGGACCGACAGGATACTTGATAGATCCGATACAAGAGATTGCTACAAGATACTTGTTGTCCATGATCCGGAGCATATGGATAAGTATGCCGAGAGCGGTTACAATCTGTGTCTTTCCGGACATGTTCACGGTGGCATTGTGTATCTGCCCATTCTAGGAGGGCTTATATCTCCGAGACTTCAGATTTTTAATAAAAAAGCCAAAGGGTACCATGAGTGTGGAAAGATGAAGACCGTGATATCGGGCGGCATCGGCTGGCATGATATTCCGATAAGGCTGTTCAACCATCCTGAGGTGGTTATGATCAGTTTCAGATGATCCGGTAAAAATATGAAAGGACTGAATTTACCGTAAATGAGCATAGCAGTTAAACTTGATGCATTTGAAGGACCGCTGGACCTTCTTCTGCAGCTTATAGACAAAAACAAGATAGATATTTACGACATACCGATCGCAGAGATAACCGATCAGTACATGGAGGTTATTTCCACGCTTTCTCCGGAAAAGCTCGATGAGACCAGTGAATTCCTTGTGATGGCGGCATATCTTTTAAAGCTTAAATCGGATATGCTTCTTCCTCAGCCCGAACCGGAGAATGACGAAGAGCCAAGGGACTTAAGAAGCGAGCTTGTTGAGAGGCTCCTTGAGTATAAGATGTATAAATACGTTTCCTATGAGCTTAAGGACAGGCAGTTTGACGCCGAAAAGGTGATGTTTAAGGAGAGTACGATCCCCGACGAGGTTAAGAATTTCAAGGAAGAGGTTGATGTGGGAGAGCTTCTCGGAGATGTATCCTTAAACAAACTGAATGATATCTTTAAGGATCTCGTAAAGAAGCAGGATGACAGGATCGATCCGGTAAGAAGTAAGTTCGGAAAGATAGAGAAGGAAGACACGAACCTGTACCAGATAATAGAAGATCTGCAGATATACGGACTGAAGAACAGGCATTTCAGCTTCAGGAAATATATGGAAAGCTGTAAAAAGAAAATGGAGATCATCATTACCTTCCTGGGTATTCTCGAGCTTATAAAGATGGGCAGGATAACCATTAGCCAGGACAGGATTTTTGATGATATTATCATAGATTATCTTGCGGATGACATAGTGGTACTTGATGCGTTCATGCAGGATTAAATACGGAAGTATATACCGGCTTACAGCCGGAAAATCAGTAGTAAACAGGAGTAACGGAAATGGACATGGAAGATATCAAGCCTCTCGATGTGGAGCTGAAAACCCTTTTGGCAAAGGTTGAAGCAATACTTTTCACAATGGGCGAGGCTGTTGAGATAAGAAGGATAGCAGAGGCAGTAGGTCATGATGAGGATACGGTAAGAAATTGCGTAACGGCCTTGTCGGACAGATACAGGGATGAGAGCTTCGGAGTACAGATCATAGAGCTTGACGGCTCGTTCCAGATGTGCACGAAGCCGGATATGTACGAGACGCTTGTAAAGATAGCCAGTGTTCCGAAAAAGCATATCCTAACGGACGTTCTTCTGGAAACGCTTTCGATAGTTGCATATAAACAGCCCATCACAAAGGTTGAGATAGAAGCAATACGTGGTGTTAATTCGGAGCACTCCGTAAACAAGCTGCTTGAATACGGTCTTATAGAGGAGGTCGGACGAAAGAATGTTCCCGGACGTCCGTGTCTTTTCGGAACAACGGAAGAATTCTTAAGACATTTCGGGATATCTTCAATAGAAGAGCTTCCCACGATCACTCCGGAAAAGATGGAGGAATTCAAGAGCGAAGCAGAGGACGAGATGCAGCTGAAGCTTGACATATAGGTGTTTTCGGATCGGCTGTGAACAGTAACGACTTATTGCAAAAAATTTCGAAAAGTTAAAAAAAATACTTGACTATCGTTGATAATAATGTTATTATACCTTAGTGTGCCGCACAGCGAGGGCAAAGTGGCTTTAAAAGTCCCCCACAGCTGGCGAGATTATTAATAGGAGGATACGAGATGTACGCTATTATTGCTACAGGCGGAAAACAGTACAAGGTTGCTGAAGGCGATGTTATCAAGGTTGAGAAGCTTGGTAAGGCTGAAGGTGAGACTGTTGATTTCGACCAGGTACTTGCAGTAAATAACGGCTCTATGGTTATCGGAAATCCTACCGTAAGCGGAGCAAAGGTTTCTGCAACGGTTGTTGAGGAAGGTAAAGCAAGGAAAGTTGTTGTTTACAAGTACAAGAGAAAGTCCGGTTATCATAAGAAGAACGGACACAGACAGCTTTACACAAAGGTTAAGATTGACAAGATCAATGCTTAATGAGGAAAACCTGATAAATGACTAAGATATCCTTTATATATGATGAAAGATCGAGAGTTACCGGATTTGAGTTTAAAGGTCATGCCGGTTACGGAGAAGCAGGTACGGATATTGTCTGTGCGGCTGTTTCGGCTCTGGTATTTACAACAATGAACTCTGTAGAGGCTTTCTCTGAGACAGCCTTTGAAGGAGAACAGGATAAGGATAAGGGACGCATTTATTTTAGACTGACGGATGAGCCCGACAGGGAAGCTTTGGTGTTGCTAAGCAGCCTGAAGCTCGGTGTTGAGCAGATCCAAAAGAGTTACGGTAAGAAGTACATAAGAATAGAAAATTAGGAGGTGTAGGACATGTTTAGAATGGACCTTCAGTTCTTCGCTCATAAAAAGGGTGTTGGTTCTACAAAGAACGGTAGAGATTCCGAGTCCAAGAGACTTGGTGCCAAGCGTGCTGACGGACAGTTTGTAAAGGCCGGAAATATCCTTTATAAGCAGCGCGGAACAAGAATTCATCCCGGTGTTAATGTAGGACGCGGCGGTGACGATACATTATTCGCACTCGTTGACGGAACATTAAGATTCGAGAGAAAGGGCAGAGACAGGAAGCAGGCAAGTGTTTATCCTGTAGCTGAATAATTTGTTATTTTGGGCTGTCGCGAAGCGACAGCCTTTTTTACGAAAGGAAAAAGTATGTTTGCTGATACTGCTAGGATATACATAAGATCGGGTAAGGGCGGTGACGGACATGTCAGCTTCAGACGCGAGAAGTTTGTGCCGGACGGGGGACCGGACGGCGGAGACGGCGGCAAGGGCGGAGATGTTATTTTTGTCGTGGATAAAGGACTTAATACCCTTAATGATTTCAGATACAAGCATAAATTCTGCGCGCAGAACGGTGAAGACGGCAAGAATAAAAGATGCAGCGGCAACTCCGGTGAGGATCTGATCATAAAGGTGCCCGAGGGTACTATCTTAAAGGAAGAGGAAACCGGAAAGATAGTTGCCGATATGTCTCACGGAAACGAAAGACAGGTAATACTTACCGGCGGACGTGGCGGTAAAGGCAACATGCATTACGCAACATCGACCATGCAGGCTCCGAAATACGCACAGCCCGGTCAGGCGGCAAAGGAGCTTAACCTTGTACTTGAACTAAAATGCATAGCCGACGTAGGTCTTGTCGGTTTTCCGAATGTAGGAAAATCAACGTTCCTTTCAAGAGTTACAAACGCAAGGCCGAAGATAGCAAATTATCATTTTACAACGCTTAATCCCAACCTTGGAGTGGTCGATCTTGAGGACGGCAAGGGCTTTGTTATAGCCGATATCCCCGGACTTATAGAGGGAGCGTCCGAAGGTGTCGGACTTGGACATCAGTTCTTAAAGCATATTGAAAGAACAAGGGTAATAATACATATTGTGGATGCCGCTTCAACAGAGGGCAGGGATCCGGTGGATGATATAGAGAAGATTAACATAGAGCTTGAAAAATATAATTCGGACCTGACGAAGAAACCGCAGATCATTGCCGCCAACAAGATGGATGTTATATTCGGAGAAGAGCGGGAAGTGGCTGTGGAGAAGCTTAAAAAAGCATTTGAACCTAAGGGAGTTGAGGTTATACCGATATCCGCGGTTACGGGAGAAGGAGTTAAGGAACTTTTGTATAAGGCAAGCGAGCTTCTGCAGAAGGTCGGCAGGGATCCGATAGTTTACGAGCCTGATTTTGTATATGAGGAAAAGATAGACGAGACTCTTCCTTATACCGTATCCTATGATGAAGAGGAAAAGGTTTATCTCGTTGAAGGACCGAGGATAGAAAGAATGCTCGGTTATACAAATCTTGATTCCGAAAAGGGCTTTAATTTCTTCCAGAACTTCTTAAAGACAAACGGTATACTGGACAAATTGGAGGAGCTTGGAATACAGGAGGGCGATACCGTCAGACTGTACGGATGGGATTTTGATTATTACAGGTAATAAAGGATGGAATCGGAATGACTACAAAACAGCGTGCTTTTTTAAAGGGACTTGCAATGAACATAGATCCGATATACAATATCGGAAAGGCAAGCATTACTCCGGAGTTTACTTTAGGTATAGCGGAAGCGCTTGAAGCCAGGGAACTGATAAAAATCTCAGTGCTTAAGAACTGCGCCGACGATCCGAAGGAGCTTGCTTCAATACTTGCCGAAAGAACGGGATCGGAGATCGTGCAGGTTATCGGAAAAAAGATAATCCTTTATAAGGAATCAAAGAAGAATAAGAAGATAGAATTACCCAGGGTAAAAAAAGCATAAAAGGGTATTTGCAAGAGGCTTAAAATGGAAAAAGTAGGGATAATGGGCGGAACCTTCAATCCGATACATATATCACATCTTTTGATAGCAGACAGGGCATACGCATATCTCGGACTCGACAAAGTCCTGTTTATGCCTTCAAAGCTTCCGCCGCATAAGGCTGTCAACGAACTTGCAGCCGAAAAAGACAGAGTTGAGATGATAAAGGAGGCCATAAAGGATCATCCGAATTTTGAGTTCTCGGATTTTGAACTCAAAAGGGACGGGCTTACATATACGGCTGATACGCTTACTTTACTTAAAAAGCAGAATCCCGATACAAGGTATTATTTTATCATAGGCGGTGATTCCATAGAGTATTTTGATAAATGGAACAATCCGCAGAAAATACTTGAAAACTGTGTACTGGTATGCGCACCGAGAGCAAGTGAGAAACGTCTTTCAAGACCTGACACATGTCAGACGGTAAGAGGCGTTGACAGCAGTTATTACGAATATGATTATACGCATATCATTAAAAAACTTTGTAAGATGTTCACAAGGACAAAGGAAGACGGCTCGGTATTTAATCCGGAGATAATTATGCTGCCGTCACCGCTTGTAAGCATATCTTCATCGGCCATAAGGGAACAGGTTAAATGTGGGCTGAACATCGGATCAACGGTCCCGAAGGCTGTAGAGGAATATATTATAAAGCACGGACTTTATTTTGATCCTGAGTTTGAAAAAATAAAGGCTGTTCAGAAAGAGTACCTTAAACCCAGAAGATTTAAGCATGTGCTGGATGTTGCATCCACTGCCTATAAGCTGGCCATGGTTCACGGTATCAATCCAATAAAAGCTTACACCGCAGGACTTCTCCATGACTGCGCAAAGCATCTGAATGATGAGGAGATACTTGAGGAAGCGGCAAAGTACAACATTGAGATCGACGATGTCGAAAGGAGAAACGCCTCAAACCTGCTTCATTCAAAGGTCGGCTCGATATGGGCACGGGAAAGGTTCGGAATAGATGATGAGGAAATAGCGAGTGCAATATATTATCATACCACGGGCCGACCCGAAATGACAGAGCTTGAGATGATACTGTATTTGGCCGACATACTTGAACCCGGACGCGAGCTGGAATATACACCATCTTTAGATGTGATAAGGTCCGAAGCAACATACGATCTTGAACTTGCCGTATTTCATATCCTTGACAATGTTGTTCCGTACATACTTAATAATTATAAGGAAAATGTGTGCATGACAACGGTTTATACATATGAGTATTATAAAAAGCTCATTGAGAACAGAAATAAGTAATCTGACGGAAAGGATTTTTTATGCAGAATATTGAGGAAAACGTAAAATTTATAAGGAATGTCATGGATGACAAGAAAGCCGAGAACATAAAGGTTATATATATCGGCGAGATATCCGTCATGGCTGATTATTTTGTCATATGCTCGGCAGGAAACTCTTCTCAGCTTGAAGCTATCATCGACAGTGTTTCCGAGGAGCTTGCAAAAAAACAGATTTATTGCAAAAAGGTTGAAGGAAACCGTAACAGCGGGTGGATACTCATGGATTACGGCGATATAGTTGTCCATGTTTTCACAAGGGAAGACAGGGAGTTTTATAATCTTGAAAGAATATGGCGTGACGGAAAGGTCATAGATTAAAAGCAAGGCTTAAACGCCTTGTTTTTTATTGTCCCAGTACTGTTTTACCGCGTGGAAAAGACGGTCCCTTACACCGGGATTCTCTTTTTCCAAGGATTTTATGAGATCCTTAACATATTCTCTTTTTGTAACGCCGTCAGCGGGACAGGGATTCTTTAAAACCGGGAGTTCGTAAAGGTTTTTAAAACCGACCACATCGCACTCGTCGACATAGAGAAGGGGCCTGATGAGCGTTATGTCCATCCGGTCCAGATAAGTAACGGGTGCGAAGCAGTAATAATGTCCCTCGTATATCAGTGACATAAGTGAAGTCTCTATCGCGTCATCCTTATGATGCGCATAAGCCTCCTTATTGCAGCCGAGCTCTTTGGCTTTGTCGTTAAAAGCGCCTTTTCTCATCTTGGCGCATAAAGAACACGGGTTATCCTCTTTACGTATATCAAAAACAACCTGCTTTATCTCGGTGTCGACAACTGTATAATTAACGTTAAGAGAAGCACAGAGAGCAGCAATTTTCGAAGTGTCGAAACCCTCGAAGCCGGTATTGACAGTGATAGCTTCTATATCGAAATGTTTCGGATAAAACCTTTTGAGTCCGCTAAGTGCGTAGAGAAGCGTGAGACTGTCCTTACCTCCGGATATCCCGAGAGCGATTTTGTCCCCTTCCTCTATCATGTTGTATTCATCAACAGCCTTTCTGGTCAGGCTTAAGAGTCTTTTGAGATGCATTTTTTACTTCCTTTTCTGTTTGGAAGCCTGTATTTCTTAAGTTTTAACAGGTTCCCTGTTTATTTTTTAAATATGATACTACAGAATTTTTGAAAGGTCAAAGGTTTTGTAAAAAAATTGTAAATTCTTTGAAAAAACAACAAGAATTGCTGGTTTTTCAATAACAAATGTAGTATAATCACATAGATTGTAAGATTTGCCGGGTGACGGATCAGATTTGCATACCCGGGCATAAAATTAAGCGAAAGGGTTTTTTAATGAAAAAGGTATTATATACGGCGGCATTTATGCTGCTTGTGGTTATCGGGATCGGTTTTATAAAAGGAGAAGATGCATCGGCTTCTTTTAAATATAAGGATTATCTGCTAAAGAAAACCGTAGAATATACCGGTGATCCACTGTCGTTCTTTGTTGACGGAAACATTGTCGATCTTTCGGAAGAACCATCGATGCTCTCTGACAGGCAGATTGCATATGCGAGTGCCAAGGCAGTTTTCGGAGATGCGGTGGGTGCAAAGGTAAAATACAGCAAAAAGAACAGACGCATAACCATAAAATATAACGGACATGTGCTTAAGCTTTATATAGGAAGTACCGAAGCCGAATTTGACGGCGAACCCGTAGAAGCTCCGTGCGCACCCATGAAGATAAAATATAAGAGCAGTAAGGTTATTGCTTACATGGTTCCGTCACGTTTCGTTTCCGAGCTTTTCGGATTCAATTATAACTGGAATGAGAGCGAAAAAGCGGTGAGCATAAGAATACCGCTTGAAATAGAGATAAACGGTGTGACCGGAGATTATCTCGGGACAAAGGGTAAGCTGTATTTCGAAGGCAATCTGATTGATCAGGAGGGTACCTGCTCGCTTATATTTGACAATACAGCCATGATCAATGCCGACAGTTCGATATTTGACGAGGCAATCGTAGATTACGATTATGATGAAGATACGGGTATCATAGAGCTTGAGTCGGACGGCAAAAGCATATTGTACTGCATTGGGAGCAGAATATCATATGTGGACGGTCTTATCACAAGAAATCCTCACGCACCCATGGTCGTTGGCTATCCGGAGCTGGGCGAAGAGTTTGTATACGTTCCCGGAAGGTTCTCTTTTGAAAATCTCGGGATGTACTATTACTGGAATGCGGATACCGGATCGTCGGAAATATGGTTCTCCGATCCTGATGCGGAGATTATTGAAGATCCTGCCGACGAATACAATGACGGGCACGATGACGGATACAGTGATGACGAAAGCTTTGATAAAGACACAACGGAATATACGGGCGATGAAAGTAACGGATTAAGGCTTGTAAATGTTTATAATACGACAGAAGGCTATAAGTTCTTCGTTGATTACGATAACTGTGAGCAAAGGCTTACGATCGATCTCCCGATGATCGATGATGTCGGCGATATCGAAATGAGGGAAGATATTTTAAGTTGTCTTAACGAACTGGTAATACAGGGCAACTGCACGGAATATTTCAAGGATTACGAAATAGAAAATACCGGTGAGGCTATACTACAGATCCAGGTTTATTACGATCCCGTTGCAAATGAGACACTTATCAGATTCTACAGCGACTGCGTAATGGGATGTGAGATCGAGGATTTCACAAACGGAAAGACTACCTTGCATTTTGATTACGTTAAGAACATCTATAAGAAGGTTATCGTAATAGACGCAGGACACGGCGGACACGATCCAGGTGCGGTTTCCTACGGATATGAAGAAGCAGCTTTAAACCTTAAGGTTGTGCAGAACGTAAAGGAGCTTCTTAAGGATACGGGTATCAAGGCATATTTTACAAGACTTGACGATATTTATCTGGATTTACATGTAAGAGCGGATTTTGCTGGACTTGTGGGCGCGGATATGTTCATTTCGGTTCATCATAACTCTTCAGATAATACAAACGCATGCGGAACAAGCGTTTATTACGGCGGTCTTGATACTTACACGTCGCTAAACGGATTGACAAGCGCCGAACTTGCATACAGAATGGAGGAGGCACTGCTTGAAAAGCTTGAAACCGAACGGTTCTCTACAGGTATCATAGACAGGAATTTCGTAGTAGTCAGGGATTCCGAAGCACCGGCAATCCTTATAGAGGTAGGCTTTATTTCAAACAAAGCCGAATGCGAGCGACTTGTAAAGGACAAATTTTCAAAGAAGGTTGCGACGGCAATCGTTGAAACGGTCCTTGATATCTACAATGAAGCAGAATAAAATATTAACTTTGTTTTTTGAAAGAGGTATCATATGGAAAATAAATCCTACCATCAGCAAAAAACAATTGAATACACAAAAAAGCTCCGTGAGTTCCTCGCGGAGCTTCCGACTTATGTAACGAGTTACTTCAGGGGTATAGAACAAAGGACGCTTGTAAGGAGCAGGCTTGCATACGCAAACGACATAAAGGTGTTCTTTGAATGGATTGCCCGCGTTAATCCGATGTATAAGGATAAGCCCTTAAAAAGCATACCGGCGTCGGCACTTTCGGACATGACGGCTTTTGATATCGAGGAGTATATGGAATATCTGAAGATCCGTGATGATGCCGAGATTGAAACGATCAACAGCGAGGTTACGATCAAGAGGAAAATGTCAGCGCTGAGAGGTCTGTATAATTATCTGTACAAGAATCAGATAATTGAGAACAATGCAGCAATTCAGGTTGAAATGCCGAAGCTTCATGACAAGGCCATAGTGAGGCTCGATCCGAACGAGGTGGCAGATTTCCTTGATGTAGTTGAATACGGACCTCAAAGTATGTCTGACCGGAAAAAGAAATTCCATGAGCTTAACAAGACAAGGGATCTTGCGATAATCACACTGCTTCTCGGTACGGGAATGCGTGTTACCGAGCTTGTCGGCATCGATATAAGGGATGTGGATTTCGATAACGGACGCGTGAAGGTTACCCGAAAGGGCGGATACGAGGCCTACATATATTTCGGCGAAGAGGTTACGGAAGCACTCGAGAAATATATGGATGAAAGGGAAGAGATAAAGGATATCAAGGAAGGTCATGAGGACGCACTGTTCCTTTCATCGAGGAAAAGCAGGATAACGGTGAGGAGCATAGAGATACTTGTAAAAGAGTATTCCAGCTATGTAACGACCTTGAAAAAGATCACTCCGCATAAGCTCAGAAGTACCTACGGTACGTCTCTTTACAAGGAGACCGGGGATATATACCTTGTTGCCGATGTCCTCGGACACAAGGATGTAAACACGACGAAGAAGCATTACGCGGCAATAGACGAGGAAAGAAAGATAAAAGCAAGGGATATTGTGAAGCTGCGTAAGGACTGAAAAGTCATGACGATAAGATTCTTCACTTCGTTCAGAATGACACTGGAATTTTTGTAATCCTGAGCGTCAGCGGTACTAAGATGTCATCCTGAGCGTCAGCGAAGGATCTTAAATAAAAAACCATTGGAGAAAACAGAGATATGAAAGTTAGTGAAAGTAAATATTTAGCGGATGTAAAGCCTTTTCTTAAAAGTTTGCTTGAAAAACTGCTTGAAAAATACGAATATGCATCAATACTTGCAAATGATTCGAAGAGCATGAGCTACTCCGTGAGCAAGATGGGGACGAGCATCAGCGAGGACGGCATTCTTACCGAAAGGGGCTTTTGTGTAAAGCTTTATAACGACGGAAGAGAGTGCGAGTACAGCTTTTCAAACATTAGCGAAGAACTGATCCCCAAGATACTTTCGGAGATAGACGAAAGACTGAACAGGCTTGGCAAAAAACTGCCCGAAGGAGTGAATGAGGTCAGATTTACCTTAAAGGAAGAGGAAGACCTTTTCATAAATGAGAGTACGGAATACGAAAAAGATCCGGAAAACGCGGGTGACGAGAAAATCGTAGAGCTTTTGACAAGGATATCGGAAAGAGGAAGGGACTATGATGAGAGGATAGTTAACTGCTATACCGCTTTTTCTTATCAGAAATATCATAAGATGTTCCTTTCAAAGCATAAGGATCTTACACAGAACATCATGTGGGCCTGCGGATATGTTGTTGTCATGGCATCGGAAGGTGAGGAGATAAAGGAAAGCTATAAACCGGTTTCAATGCTTGGCGGCTGCGAAGTACTTGAAGGACTTGAGGGTAAGCTTGAGGATGCCTGTAAAACAGCTCTGGACCTGTTAAGATCGGAGCCCATGGTACCGGGAGAATATGACTGCATCTGTATGCCGGATGTTACGGGAATGATTGTTCATGAAGCCTTCGGACACGGCGTTGAAATGGACATGTTCGTAAAAGACAGGGCTCTCGCACAGAGCTATGTCGGGAAATATGTTGCTTCCGAGCTGATAACAATGCATGACGGAGCAAGTACAATTCCGCAGGTTGCAACGTACTTTTTTGATGATGAGGGTATCCCGGCACACGATACTGTAATTATAGATAAGGGAATCCTTAAGACCGGGATATGCGATTTCCGGTCGGCAAAGCATTTAAACCATGAGCCTACGGGAAACGGCAGAAGGGAGAATTCTTCCAGAAAAGCATATACAAGAATGACGAATACCATATTCGAGGCAGGGACATCAAAGGTTGAGGATATGATCGCTTCGATAAAGGACGGGTTCATGCTGTGCGAAGCAAGCTCCGGCATGGAGGATCCAAAGAACTGGGGCATACAGCTTATGGTAAACATGGCAAGGGAGATAAAGGACGGTAAGCTTACCGGACGTATTTTCTCACCGGTTGTCCTTACGGGATATGTGCCGGATCTGTTAAAATCCATTTCCATGATATCGGATGATTTTGAAGCCGGCGGTACGGGATACTGCGGAAAGGGATACAAGGAATGGGTCAAGGTTTCGGACGGCGGCCCCTATATAAAGGCAAGGATCAGATTAGGATAAGCTTAGAAATTTTAGCGAGAAAGTTTAAACGCCGAAGTCTCTGAAATTTTAGCGAGAAAGTCCAAGCTATGCTTGGACGCAGCGTTAAGAAATTTCTGAGACAGTTAAGAAATTTCTAAGCACCGGGAAATTTAGGTTGCACTTTATAGCTTAGAAATTTTAGCGAAAAGGAGATATAATGACAGAAAAAATTTTAGCCTCCCTCAAAAGGCTTTCGATAGATGAATATATCATTAATTCCGAAGAAATGCGTTCGGCTCAATTGTTTTTCATAAAGAAGAGTCTTGACTCGAAACGTATCGAAAATACCGCAAGCTTTGCGGTCACTGTTTTTAAGGTCTTTGAGAAGAACGAAAAGACCTACAAGGGCAGTTCAATGGTCCATATCTATAACGGAATGACGGATGAAGAAATCGACAGCTCTCTTTCTACGGCATATCTTGCAGCTTCGTTTGTATGCAATCCGTCTTATGAGTTACAGGAAAAAACCAAAAACGAAACCGTTATCATGGATTCCGACATGAACGGGAAAACACTTGAGGAATGTGCCGATATCATGAGCGAAGCTCTTTTTGCGGAGGATAAAAGGAAAGATGTGTTTATTAACTCCGCTGAGCTCTTTATTTATGAGAAAAGCGTCAGGACCATTATCAGTAACGGCGTGGATGTCGGTTATGTCAAGAGGTATGTTTCCGGAGAGTTTGTCGCACAGTGCAAGGAGCCTCAGGATGTTGAAACCTATAAGGATTTTAAGTATGACAGCCTGGACACGGAAGCGCTGAAAAACAGAGTTAAATTGACGCTTGAATACACTGTTTCCAGAGCGCTTGCCAAAAGTGCTCCCAAAGCTGGTAATTACAGAGTTATTCTCGGAGAGGCTTATGTAAAGGACATATTCGGTTATTATGTGGAAAGAGCGTCAGCTCCGTATATATTTGCTAAATATTCGTCGTTTAAGATTGACGAGGATATACAGTCAAAGACTGCCGACGGTGGAAAATCTGAGATCAAAGGAGACAGGATAAGTCTTGAGCTTATCGCGAAGGAGCCGTTCAGTAAAGAAGGAACGCCTCAGAAGGATAGGTTGATGATGGAGGACGGTATCCTAAAGAGTTATCACGGCGGAGTCAGATTTTCAAGATATATCGGCACAGAGCCCACCGGATATTACGGATGCTTAAGGGTGCGGCCGGGCAGCGTGAGCATTGAAGATATGAAGAAGGAGCCTTTTCTTTATATAGTAAACTTCTCCGATTTCCAGATGGATGATTTTTCCGGACATTTTGGCGGAGAGATACGTCTGGCATTCCTTTTCGACGGAGAAAAGGTAACTGAGGTTACCGGAGGATCGATAAACGGAAGCATCCTGGAGAGCCAGTTTAATATGATCATGTCAAAGGAAACACAGAAGGATTCGGATTTTGAAGGACCTGTCGCAATATGCTTTGA
>JAEEGJ010019745.1_pt1 | contig 14790 bp, 10 predicted proteins | sample 8958761 | NCBI WGS metagenome assembly JAEEGJ01 (sample SAMN16246546, study PRJNA631951) | gut metagenome | biome: gut microbiome; feature: rumen; material: RS-attached | host: Bos | place: Iran: Karaj | collected 2018-10 | reverse complement strand
TCTGTTGATATTAAGATTTTCACATGTCGGTTTTATTTGAAGGCTGTCGACATACTTAAAATTAAATGATTCGTTATAAACTATATTTTTTGAATCTGCAAAAATCGGAAGAGAAAGAAAAACTGTTATTGCAAAAGCGCAAATCTTTTTTTTCATCAAAATCCTTAAAATATTGGGTCATCAAATGAAACAACAGGAACGTCCGGATCAACGGAAGAATCAAAAACATTTCCTATAATTCCGTTTGTTGAATCAACTGTAATTCTGCCGGAAGTTGAAGAAAGAATAATTGTGGCGCCTCCTTTATTAATATCACGATTGTAATTTACATGGTCGCCGATTTTTTCTTTTGTGAGGGCGTTTACAAATGCACCTGAAGTTGTCTGTACATTCAGGGAAAAATTAGAGTCTCCCGGCAGGCCTACAAAAATTGAACCGCTTGTTGCCTTTGCGCGTGAATTGCTTGAAGGAGCTTGGCCAAGTTCAAAGTTTATCATTCCGCTTGTGCTTGTGGAATCAAAAGCCTGGAAAATTGTTCCTTCAATTGTAATTGAACCGCTTGTCGAATTTGCTTTAATCAGATCAACCTTGAGATTTGAAATTTTTATTGAACCGCTTGTTGTGTCTGCAGAACAGGTGCTTCCGTCAAAGCCTGCAATTTTAATGGAACCGCTTGTTGCAGAAGCCTTTAGTCTTTCACCAATAATTGAATCTGTGACAATTGTACCGCTTGTTGATTCAAGAATTATGTCTTTTGCAAAAACTTCATTTGTAATTGACTGTTCCCCGCTTGTAGAATCGGAAGAAAACTTTTGGGCTGTAATGGCTGTTTGTGTATGAATGTCACCGCTTGTTGTGCTCATTGAAAACTGTTCAAATTCTGAACCAGAAGGAAGGCGTACTATAACGGTGCCTTTCGGATTCTGGCCAAGTAATAAATTGAAATTTGTTTTTACGGATTTGACAATTAATGTAGAACCATATGTATTGATTTCTGGAGCCCATTTTGCTTTATTACAGTAGATTTCAATTGAAATGTTTCCGGCTTTGTCTGATTCCTGAATTTCAACATCTTCCCATGAAAGATTAAGGTCAATTTTAGTAATATTGCTTGCTTTAAAAGTTTGTTGTTCTATAAGGCTTGGTAATGAAAAAGCAGATACCATTGAAAGGCAAAATATAGAAAGTATAAGAAATGATTTTTTCATAAAGAAAAGTCTCCTTTTGTTGTGTCAACATGAAAAATAATTATGTCATCCCGAACAACAGTTATGTCATCCCGAACAACAGTTATGTCATCCCGAACTTGTTTCGGGATCTCTTCTCAATATATCATTTTCCCTATAAATTGTGTATACTTATCTTATGAAGAACAAGAAGAACAATGAACTTGCAGTATGTGGATTTTCTGCCGTAAAGAAGCTGGAAAAAAATCATCCGGAAAAAATTACACGGCTTTATTTTACGCCTGAAGTTGCGCCTAAGTTTGGAGGCTTATGTAAAAAGCTTGCAAAAAATCACGGAATATATAACCAGAAGCCTGCAGAAGAACTAGAAAAGCTTTGCGGCTCAGTTCACCATCAGGGTGTAGTTGCAATGATTCAGGCTCCACAAATTGAACCGCTAGATTCCGACATTACAGACGGTTGGATTGAACGTGGTGATAATGCAGTTCTTCTTGACCGAATTGGAAACGCAAATAACTTTGGAGCCATTGTTCGCAGTGCTGCTTTTTTTGGAATTAAAAATATTGTAATTCCTTTAGATGATGCACAAAGTTCCATTACTACAAGCAGCTACCGTGTTGCCGAAGGCGGCATGGAATATGTAAACATCTACAGCGTTAATTCTTCTGAACGACTTTTGGAAGCGATCTCAGGAAAAATGCTTCGTATTGGTACATCGCTTGATGCCACAAAGCCTGTAAGTTTTTTGCGCGAGGCTGCACATTCTAAAAACAAAAAACCAATCCTCGTTGTTCTTGGAAACGAAGAGCACGGAATCAGTGATGCTATAAAAAAGAACTGCGATGAGCTTGTGATCATCCCTTGGGGTGGAATGGAGCAGGGTGTAAAAGAAAGCGTGATTGACAGTCTGAATGTTGCTCAGGCTGCCAGCATAATTTTTTATGAAATGATGTAAGATAATGAGAAGCACAAGGGAAATAATTTTTCATAAACGAAGCCTTTATGCATTTATATTTTTTCTCATCTTTATTTTTCAAGGAAAGATTTATTCTGCAGAGCATCCTGTCTTTGAGCCTCTTTTTTTGCAGGATGATATTTTAGAAAACCCTGAAGTAACTCAAGGCACTCTTACGGCTGATGAAGTTTTTAAGCTTTCACTTTTGTTTTCGGAATGCGAGTTAACTTCGGAAGAAGGTGTTTTTTGTCTTTCAACATTTGAACAAATAAAGCAAAAGGTTTGTGATTCGTCTTTTATGGAAATGTCTTTGGAAGATCGCGGTCGTGCTGTTCTTAAGCTGCTTTACCAGGATTATCTTAAGACATATGATTTTAATCAGACAAAAACAAGCGTTGCCTTACAGACAGGAGTTTACAATTGCGTTTCTTCTGCTTTACTTTATATGGCTGCGGCAAAGGCTGCAGGGCTTGATGTTCGAGGCCAGAAAACATCGGAGCATGCCTTTTGCACGGTTTATACTCCAAAAAAAATAGATGTTGAAACTACAAATCCTTATGGTTTTAATCCGGGAAGCAAAGAGACAATTGAAAACGAAGATAAAATTCAAGGCTATTATATTGTTCCAAAAAAATATTATTCAAACAGACAGGAAGTAAGCGACAAAGTATTTGCCGGGCTTATTGGCGGAAATCTTTGTGCTGCATATATTGAACAGAATGATTATGAAAAGGCTCTTCCTCTGGGAGCTGCTCGTTATGAATTACTTCGACAGCAACAGTCAAAAGCCGCAACTCAGGTTCCAAAGGATTTTGATATTCTTGCTTCGAATTATATAAATGTAGAAGTTGAAAATGCTGCCGTTTTTTCGGATATGCTCGACTGGTATGTTTCGTTTATAGACCGCTGGGGCATGACAGATTATCTTCAGAAAAACATGGACAATGCCTTATATAATCTTATGGTCTATTGTTTTGATGAAAAAAATTATGAGCTTGCAGCAGTCGCTTACGAAAAAAACAAAGGTTATCTTACAAAAAATCAGGATGCAAAAGTTTCAGATATTCTTACAGACATTCTTGTTACTTCGAAAATTTCAGAAGATCTGCCGGCAGAAGAACAGATTGTCGTAATAGAAGAAATATTGACAGCGGGCATGATGAACGAGGCTCAGGAAAAAAGAATTCTTGTTTATCTTGAAAACGCATGGCTTTCTATTTTGAATGTATGCATGAGTGAACGAACTTACGGCACGGGTTATCAAAAATCCTGCGAAGCGTTGGAACGATTGCCGGACAGTTCAAAAATAAAAAAAATGCAGAAGTCTTTTTATGACAACTGCATTGCAATAATTCATAACAATTTTGCCAAGCAGGCCAATGCCGGCTACTTAGACGATGCACGCAAAGTCCTCGAAGCCGGCATGCAGGTTTTTCCTGACGACAAAACCTTAAAGGCCGACCTGGCAACACTTAACCGAATGCAGAAGAATTAACACCTTGGGCTAAGCTTTTTCGTTAGGCTCATAATTCATTAAATACTCAGCTAAATTAAAAGGTTTTTCATCTTCTTTCTGCTGGCCAAAGCCTGGTGGCAGCTTCCACTTTTCTGTAGAAAGCAAAGGTGCACCGCGATAGTTTTCCCAGCCATAATTCATTTCATCCGGAGAAAATAGAGCAATTATGTGGTGTGTCTCAGAATCTTCCAGCATGGTTCTGGCAAAGACTGTTCCAATTGCATCTTCAATTTGACGCGGGTCATCATTGCATTCCTGGAGGATTTCGTCCTTAATGTAATCTGACAAAACTGCCGGAAGAAATTCTGTTTCCATTTTATTATTGATAAGCCAGTTTTTGTAAATGTTATCTATTACAATTTCCTTAATCTGCTCGTGGGTATAATCTGGGATCTCAAAAACACGCAGGCGGCTTAAAAAAGGCTTTGGAATATTTTCCAGCGAGTTTGCTGTGAAGATGTAATTTACACCCGAAGCATCTATGTTTACTCCAAGAAAAGCGTCCATAAAATTACGTGCAGTGTTTTTTTCAAGCATTGCATAAAAAACATTTTCGGCACTGTATTGTCTGTCGGACTTTATCTTATCAAGCTCATCAAAATGAATCACCGGGTTTTTTATAGGGTTTCCTCCGTTTTTGGTCTGCATAGCTTCGGCAACTATTCCGATTTTAGAATGACTGAAACTAGGGTCACTTCCACTTAAGGTGAAGTCTGCAATACCGTTCCCCAAATCAACTTTTATAGGACGGTGTCCCTGAATTATCATACAGACTTCTGTTGTAAAAGAAGTTTTTCCGCAGCCAGGACCTCCAACAAGGACAAAAGGTTTAAAGCCAATGTCCCGGTTTTTTCTGAGCATACAGGTTTTAAAGTTTTGAATCATGTAGTTTACAACCTCCTGCATATTCGGGAATTTCTGGCCCAGTGCGGTTATAGCATGGATTTTGTCTTCGGTAACTCTAATGTAATCTACTTCCCCTCTGATTTTATCAAGAGCTTGTTCAACTTTTTGTCTAACTTCATTATCCAAAGCATCCAGATGTTCTTGAATTTCTTCATCCGAAACAAGTACATCTTTTGGAGTTCCTTTCCAGCCGGGAATTTTATGATGATTACAAAGTTTCCTGTAGCTTTGAGAACCACATTTAGGACATGTACCAGGATTATTTTCATTTTCGTTTTTCATCTCAAGGAAAAAAGTATGGCACTGTTTGCATTCGTTTATTTCTACATTGTCGCCGTTATTCCTTTGCATGGAGCCGTCTGGGTTTATTCGAACGACATTTTCTTTTTTGAATTGACTCCAGTAGGTTTCCGGGTCGGGAAGATGTTGTTCAAAAAATATACAGTCATAGTCCGGTAAAACTAAAACATCGTCGTCCATTACATAAGAAATCTTGAACTTTAATGTTTCCAGCACTTCTGCAAGCCTCCTGAGCAGAGGCGACCTGATCAGGTCATAATTGGTTTCTGTTTTCATATTAACCTCCAAATCCTATTTTATGATTTAATCTGTTTGTTTTTTTATTGCGGACAATTTTACAAAGCTCCTGCGTTATAAACTGAGCATTAAGCTTTTCCTTTTTGACAAACCGCAGCTTGCCGTTAAGGGCTCCAAAATCTCCCGGTGTTACTTCGCCTGAATCATATATTTCCTGAACCTGTGCTTTGTCTAGGTTGTAGTCGGCAAAATATTTTTGTGCCAGAAGTGTAACTCCATCCTTTGTAAGCGGATTAAAGCCAATCTTAAAATTGAATCTTCGGTCTGTTGCTTCATCAAGACAGTCTGGCAGGTTTGTGTTGCAGAATAAAATGCCCGGGAAGCGCTCCATCTGAACTAAAAATTCATTTACCATTCTGTCGTTGTGTTTGTTCAGGCTATCACCACGCTCACATAAGAAAGAATCTGCTTCATCTATAAGGAGCATGGCTTTTTGCTCTGCCGCTTCTTTAAACGCACGGCTAATGTTTTTTTCTGTTTCGCCTACATAGCACTCTATTACTTCAGAAGCGCGGACAATTTTTAAAGGCTTTCTGAGCACTCTGGAAATCTGTTCTACGTAAGCAGTCTTTCCGGTGCCCGATAACCCGTATAGCAGAATCCTCACGCCTGTTTCGCTGTTCTGTTGGGCCTGCTGAACCTGCTGCGCGCTTTTAAGGGCCTCGGCCAGATCATCAATTGGTTCTGTTGTATTTAAGGCTTCAAAAGAGTAGTTGCTGTTCTTTCTAAGGTTCTGCTCCATTGATTCATCCCAGCCGTATTTTCGCTCAAGCAAAAGCTCAAGCTCGTCCTGTTCCAGGCGTTCCGATTTATTGCAGATTTCTAAAACCTCGTGCCATTTTTCTGGTGGAATCTTAAGCTCGCAAGATTTTGCAAGGGCTGTGTGAAAAAACTTTGGAGTAAGCTTGTTGCGATAATAATACTCCTGCACTTTTTCCTCATAAAAATCTTTAACCGGCAGGCTGAACTTTGTAGTAAACAAAAGGTTTATGCCAAGGTCTTCAAGCCCAGCCTTTTCCTTTTCTGTAAGATTTTCCAGAGAAATAATTACAGGACTCTTAATCTTTTCAAGCATTTTAATGGCGCGTTTTTCTCCAGACTCCTGATTTTCTTCAAGCATCATTCTTACATAATCAGAACCTAAAAAAAGTACTTTGTTCTGACCTGCAAGCTCTGCTGTCATTGCATAGAGGTAGAATGCCAGCTCGTTTTTCTGAGGCTTATAAAGGTTGGAAGAAAAATCAAGAAGAATGCCTCCCATGTCTTTTACGTATTCAGAGAAAAATGCTTTGAGCCTGTAGTCGCCTGTACCGGATACTGCAATAAAGCAGCCCTCCTTTTTTTCAACTGCGGCATAAATCTGTTCGCGGATTATTCTCATATCTCGTCCGTTCTCTTCGAGCAGCTGGTCAAAAATGTAATAGTCGCAGAAGTTTTCATATTCTATTTCTTCAAGAGAACAACTCGGATTTTCATTTGTAAAAAACGAAAACACATAATCATTAACTGTCCAGGGTGCAGAAAAAAGCCCGAGCCGTAAAAACTTGTTGTTGAGTTTGCGGGTTAAGGCAGTTTCGCTTCTTGTATCAATTTCGCAGATTCTGGCAAAAACCCTGGATTTATATTCTTCATCCTTAAAGTCCGGGAAAAGCCAGCCCCAAACCTTGTTTGCAAGATTCAAAACAAAAAAAGCTTTTTCTTTGTAGGTTAGTTTAAAGCCGTCAAAAAAGGTTTTCATGCAAAAAGAATTGACTGCCCTTTTAAGGGGCCCGTTTTGATCCCATTCTGCTTTCATGTGTCTTTTGTAGGAATCAATGATATTTCCATAAAAACCAAAGTCTGTTTTAAGAGCATTCGAAAAACTTTCCAGAACTTCAGATATTTCAAAACCATCATTTCCCTGTAGGGCCAGGAATTTTTCATTTTCCTTTTCTTCAAGAATAGTAAGATACTTATTTAAAAATTGCTTCAACTGCGAATCATTATAAACGTGATGCAAAAAGCCGGCCTCAAGTTCGTTTTGATTAAGATTTATAACTTGAACAGCCATAGTATAAACAAAAGAGGAAAGCTCCTTGTTCTCAAAAGACATTGGCAAAAGTTCTGCGGATCCAAAAATGCCCGGTCTGCGTTCATCTATAAGTTTCATATCAAAACCTCCTTGAGTTCCAAATTAACACACAATGCCCGATATGTAATTAAAGTGTCACTTGAAAAAGGTAGAAGTTCTACCTTGACAAATTGAGAAAGTGGGGTTATATTCCAAGGTAGAGTAACTACTTTAAATATTAGCAAATATATGCTTTAATGGAGGTGTCAAATGGATTTCGTAAAAGAAATTGAGCGTGAAACGCTGGACATGCGTGACACAGGCTGGAAGCTGCGCAAAATCAGAGAAGCACAGAACAAGCCTGTTTCAGAGGTTGCAAAGTATCTTGGTATTTCAGGACAGTCTATTTACAACTGGGAACTTGGCAAAACAAAACTGGATATAGAACATTTTGTTTTGCTGTGCAATTTTTACAAAAAATCCTATGATGAGGTTATTCAAACCAAAACGGTAAAGGCTTTTATAAAAGATTATGATGAATGATTTGCTGGATATCCGCGTTATTAAATTTCTCAATACCCATACCACATTGTTCCCTTTCCGATTCGATACCAGGCATGTAAAAACCTTTGCTGCTTTGTATCTGTTTTATAAAGCAAAGCAGCAGGGGTTTTCTGCATCACAATCAATTCAAGAGCTTCTGGTAAGACTTAAGGTATCCGACACAATCAGGGAAATTCTTTATTCATATCTTACAGAATATAAAGACAATAATTTTTCGGATATAGCAGATATTTCAGACAATTCAATCATTAACTTATTCAAATCATCAATGTTCGACAGGGGCGGCAATTATACCTCCTTTCAAAAAAGGCTGTTTTATCCTATCATCCTTTCCGTTCTTGACGTAAAACCAGAGGATTCTGTTTCTGTTTTTTATCAAAATCCAATACCGCTGGATTCCATTATTCCAGACGATTATCAAAATACAAACTTTTATGCGCTGGCAAATTGCAAAGAAGACTGGGACTTTCTTGTACTCCGCCAGGACCTGCTTAATAAACCAAAAAAGATTAATTACCTGCAGGCAGATCCAAAGGACAAAGCCTGTCAGATACCCATGCAGTTTTCTAAACTCTTTGCCTTTCCGCCGGTTTTTCAAAAAAGAACAAATGGAACTCTGTCACGTGACCGCTTTATGTATAACACAGAAAGAGGCGACGAAGATAATACCATATTTTATATCCAGCGGGTTTTAGATTCCTTACAGGATGGCGGCCGTGCCGTTATTCTTGTTTCAAATGCATTCTTTAATCGTAACTACGCAGACTTTCACAAAGAAATTGTTTCCCAGAAAAAACTCATAGGTGTCATTCATCTCCCTCCTATGGCTATTATGGGTTCTGTTTCTCTTAATTCAAGTCTGCTTGTTCTGGAAAAAGGAATAGACCGTTCTGATTCATATGAAATAAAATTTATAGATACCCGTTCCTTTGAAAACCTTGGGCAAAAAGAATGGGATATATTCTGCATGTCTGATGAATTGGATTTAGTAAAGGATTGGAATCGCAGCCATCCGCGTCACGGAGATTTTATTCCTGCAAAAAGAATTGCGGATAATAATTATAATTTAAATTTTGCGTTTTATGAAAAAGAATTAAAAAAGAATACTTATTACAGTATAAAACTTTCAGATATAGAAGATTTAATGGTAGCAGAACCTATCCCCACCTATTCAACAAACGCTTCCAGTAAATCGCACTTTACCCTTGCACAGGAAGCAAAAATCTTTAAAAGCATTCAGGATAAAACCGACATAAAATTCTACGACCAGAATGACAGCAAAGCTCAGGAAGCAGCAACCGGAAGATACCTTCGTATTTCTGATATTCAGGATAATCATATTCAGGACACCATGTCTTATATTTCAACTCTTAAACGTGACTTACGTGAATACGAGCTTCGCCCTACAGATGTTTTAATTGCCAAGGTGCTTCCCGTAAAAACTGTTATACTGTCACCTCTGGACAATCAAAGAATCTACCCCGACGGAAATTTCTTTATAATACGTCTTAACGAAGCTTCTGAACTTTCCCCTGCCTACCTCAAGGGTTATCTGGAATCTAAGGCAGGTAAACGCCAGCTGGAAAAACTTGCTTCCGGCGGTACCATGCTTGCTGTTACAAAGGGTGCACTTGAAAAACTTGAGATTCCTTACAAGACACGCGCAGAACAAAGCGTTTACATCAAGCAATATAAAAAATACGAAAACCAGATTCAGCAGCTGCAACAGCGGATTCTGGAAACAAAAGACAAAATGGAAGCCCTGCTGGCTGCTAAAGATTCGGAGGAATAAGCTTAAGCATGAAAAAAATTCTTTTTGCATTATGCGTTTTTTTCCTGGCGCTCAGGGGCTTTACAACTTCCTTCCCTTCCCTTGAACCTTCCTTTGTTCCCCAGGAGCTTTTTACCCCAAACGGAATGCCAACAGTTTTTTCGACAGATGAAATTGTTCAGTTTTCGCTTTTATATTCAGAATGTGAACCAGGTTCTGCAGCCTATGAAAAGGCTGTGCAAACCTTTGACTCTCTGCGTTCAATAATCCTGGAACCCGAAATTATGTCTCTTGCCGAAGAAGACCGGGGACGCGCTGTTTTAAAATTACTCTATAGAGACATTCTTAAGCATTATGTTTCGGGACAGACAAAATTTGACGAGGCTCTTGAAACTGGAAATTACAATTGTGTTTCTTCGGCTCTCCTTTATATGGCAGCTGCAAAAGCCGCAGGACTTGATGTTCGCGGACAAAAAACTCCCAATCATGCCTTTTGCTCTGTTTATATTTCCGGAAAACGAATTGATGTAGAAACAACAAACCCCTATGGTTTTAATCCCGGCAGCCCCGAGGCTGTAGAACACGAGAACGTTATTAAGGGCTATTATGTAGTTCCCAAAACGTATTATTCAAACAGGCGCGAAGTAAGCGACGCACTTTTTACAGGGCTCATTGCAGGTAACCTTTGCTCTGAATATGTAAAACAAGATAATTATGACAAGGCTGTGCCTCTTGGTACAGCGCGCTTTATGGCCATTCTCAACGACAATTCAAAAGCTGCTGCAGATGTACGCAAAGAGTTTGATGTTCTTGCTGCCAATTTTATAAATCTGGAAATTGATGATGCTGCAACCTTTTCCCAAAGACTGGAATGGTACCGTTCCTTTATCGACCGCTGGGGCATGACTACTTTCTTACAGACCAACATGGATAACGCTGTAAATAATCTTCTTGTCCTTTGTTATGATGAAAAAAATTATGAACTTGCACAAAAAGGCTGGCTTGAATATAAAGACTATGTTTCGGTAAAGCGTGTTTCTACTATGGAAAATATGCTTTTGGATATTTTTGTTGCAAGCTCTATCAACGGATTATCAGAGGATGAACAGTTATCATTTTTTACCGAACAGCTCAAACAACCCAATGATACAAATAAAGAAAAACGCCTTAAGCAGTATCTGGAAAACCTCTGGATATCAAAGCTTAATAATCTTATGAATAATCATGATTTTAAAACCGGTTACGACCAAAGTGTTCAGGCTCTGGTTCAGCTGCCGGCAAGTTCAAAAATTAAAGCAATGCAAAAAAGTTTTTACAACAACTGCATTGCTCTTATTCATAATGAATTTGCCGACCAGGCCAACGCCCATAATTTTACCCAGGCACGTAAGATTCTTGAGGAAGGGCTGGAACAATTTCCCGCAGACAAAACCTTAAAGAACGATTTATCCCAGCTCAAAAGAATAACCGGCGAATAAACTATCTGCTCATTGTATATATTTCAAGCATGTCTTCTTCGCGCAGGAATCGTGCAGAACCTTTTCCACCATTAACGCCGACTGCACATTTATGAGCCATGAGCTTAAGATCTTCGTCTGTTGCCTGTACTCCAAGCTCTCGCAGATTTGTCGGCATTTTTATTGCGCGGTAAAAATCTTCCATTGCTTCAATTCCCTTAAGGGCAATTTCTTCGTCTGTACCGGCATTGGCAGCAACACCCATAACATTGATTGCGTATCGTTTAAAACGAGGGAGACAGTTTTTATAAACATAGCGTGCCCAGCTTCCCCAGATAGCAGCAAGACCTGCACCGTGAGCAACATCATAAAGTCCGCCAAGCTCATGTTCAAGCTTGTGGGTCATCCAGTCGCCACCATCGTTTCCGCAGCCTGTAAGACCGTTATGAGAAAGACTTCCTGCCCACATAACTTCGGCACGGGCATCGTAATTTTTTGGATCACGTGCAAGAATAAGGGCATTTTCTTTTACAGTACGGAGCAGAGCTTCTGCCATAGAATCGGTAAGCTCCATGTTTCCACCGTTGGTAAAATAACGCTCCATTGTATGCATCATAATATCTGTACAGCCGCACGCAGTCTGATAGTCGGGCAGAGTCATTGTAAGTTCAGGATTCAAAATTGCAAAACGCGGACGGCAATAGTCGCTTGAATAACCGCGCTTAACAAGACCTTCTTCTTTTGTGATAACCGACGAGTCACTCATTTCGCTGCCGGTTGCTGCAAGAGTAAGAATTACACCAAGAGGCATACACGCCTTGGCCTGACGCTTGTAATCATAAAAGTCCCAGACATCGCCGTCGTTCATAACGCCGTAACCAATAGCTTTGGCAGAGTCTATTGCGCTGCCTCCACCAACTGCCAGCAGAAAATCAATGCCTTCTTTTTTGCAAAGTTCAATTCCTTCGTATACAAGACTAAGATGAGGGTTTGGAACTGCACCACCAAGCATTACATAAGAAATGCCTGCTGCATCAAGCTTATCTGTTACACGCTGCATAAGACCTGAACGGATAACGCTGCCACCACCATAATGAATCAAAACCTTCTTTCCGCCAAATTCCTTTACCAGGTCAGCAACCTTTTCTTCTGTGTTCTTTCCAAAAACAACCTTTGTAGGTGTAAAATAATTAAAATCAAACATAAAAAAACCCCGCTTATTTAGATTATACTTTTATCGTATATCCAAAAAAGCGGGTTTGCAAGAAATAATATATTTAATAATTGTATATTTCTGCAGTCCTAGATAAGACTTTCAAGGTCAAGTTCGCCGGCTACACAAGGAGTTGTAATTCCCCAGTTTTCAAGAACCTGTGGGTGAACTTCTCCAAATACTCCGGCTGGCTTTCCGCCTACCATAAGCTGTGCCTGACGTCCAGGAATAAAGCGTGGATCATCACTTTCTACAACAGTATATTCGTGGTCAAGGAAGTATACTAAGCTTGAAACTTCGCTTGCCAGTGTGTTGAAGTTAGCATTTGCAGCAGCAGTAAGGAAGCCAAGGTGCTGGCGTGTGATTGTACCGGTATTTTCGTCTTCCTTGATGTATGCAACTTTACCAATTTCAAAAATCTTGTGTGGGTACATAGCATTGGCACTACCAGCTTCTGCACGGCAAAGAGAAGAAAGAATCTCCGGGCGGATAAACTGATAGTTTTCGCTCATAGGATTTGCAATTTCTATTACTTTTGAACCGTCAATGCGCATATTATCTACGTAGTCTTTCTTAGAACCAACGTAGTTGAAGATCATTTCCTGGTAGCCAAGGCCAACCATTAAAGTCTTTGCTTTACGGCTGAACTCTGTAAGTGGGAGCAGGCGTCCTACAGTAAAGTCCTGTGGAGTGCGTGGCTCAAAGGCACTAACGTTGCAGCCAATCATAACGTCTTCAATAATATCAACTTCGTGGAGGAAGTCGTTGCGGTATGGAGCAGGAGAAAGAGTAATGGTGTAGTCCGGGGTTCCTGAGCCTGTCGAAGGACCCTCTATAGAAACAGTACTTCCCATTCTAATAAGCGCATCTTTTACAGTATCAATATCAAAGTCGCTTCCCAAGAGCTTGTTTACTGCAGCAAGTGTAGTCTTAGTTGTAGGCTGGAAGTAGTAAGGAACCATAATGTCCTTTCCAAGACCTGTGTCATAAGGATGCTTTACAAGAATAGGTTTAATTTCATAACCCTGGTCAGCAAAGTCGCAGGCAACGATGTTTGCACTCAAAATAAGGTTTTCAATATTATCACCTGTAAGCTCTACCATAAGATCCTTGTCGCCAACCTGAACAGCACCAAGTGTTGCAGAGTTGATGATTGGAGCCATAGAAAGAACTTCGTCTTTTGCGTCGCTCAAGAGCGGGAACTTTTTCATATCCTGCAAAATCCAGCCAAAGTCTTTTCCTTTTGGATGGTCTGTAAGAATCTGGCGGCAGGTCATTGGGGCATCGCACTGGAGTGGAACAAAGCTAGTCTTGTCAGGATCAACTGCGTGATATTTTACAGGGAACTTAATCTGGTCTACGCGGTAAACACCCATAGAAATAGACTTTCGCTTGCGTCCAAAGTTCCATGCCAATTTTTCCTGTGTCTGAATAATATCTTTAAGCATAGGGTCGTCAATAGGCTTACCTGTAATCATAAAGGCAACCATGTACGGACGAATATCCTTAAGCTCAGGATCAACTTCTACAACGCGCTCACCGTAATCATTATTTCCGTGATTGCTCATGAGCTTCATATAGTCAACAGTTTTTCCGCCTTCGTGCAGCTTAATCTGGCGTGCAACTCCATTTGTAGACCAAAGGTCAGGGCGGTTTGTATCGTTCAATTCAATTTTTACAACGCGTTCGTTTTCCGGCTGGCTCATATCAGGCTTTTCATCAAGCTCGGCCTTTGCGCAAGGAAGGATGTCTTCAAGAACATCATAAGTGTATTTTTTTCCAATTGCTTCAAAAAAGAGTTTTTCATTACATTCGATTTTAGGCATTTTCGGTTCCTTTATTTTAATATGAATATATTATTATAGAAAAAAACGGTGAGTTGTTCAATTAAAAAAGGGTTGCAACCGTTACAGTTACAACCCTTGGATTTCATGCAGGGGAGATTGTTATGGTTTCAAAACAACCTTTTCTAATGTTACAGAAAGTGTAGGTGTTTTACTTTGGAAGAAAATAGCTTTGATTTTCTTTGTTGAATCAAGAGTTATTGTTCCTTTTGTAGAATTTGTTGGTAAAGCTACAGTTGATGAATTTGTATCATCTGTATAAGTAACATAAAATTGAAATTCTGCAGAAGCATTTTTATATGTTAGTTCAACTGTCTTAAAGTCCGAAATATCTTTTTCACCGAACCAGATATTTGCGCCAGTCCATTGTTCTCCAAGAGTCAAAAGTCCAGAGGTTTTATTAAAAGACGAAATTGTTTCATCCCAAACATTTAAGTTTTCAAAAGAAACTTCTTCTGCTTCAATCGCACCTGCTGATCCAGCATTTGCATTTCCATTTTTCCAGGCATTTATAATGCTTGAAACATAATTCTTATCAGTTTCAAATATTTTACAGTTTTTTCTATCAACGGTAGCCATTCCATCTTCTCCACCACAATCCCAGTTGATGAAAGGCATTGTGTATTTTCCGGCTTGTTCAGCAAAATAAGAGAAACACTGTAATCTATCTTCGAAAGTTACTACATAGTCCTCAATGGGCACATAACCATTTGTAGCTTCATCATATTCA
>JAEEGJ010019744.1_pt1 | contig 14790 bp, 11 predicted proteins | sample 8958761 | NCBI WGS metagenome assembly JAEEGJ01 (sample SAMN16246546, study PRJNA631951) | gut metagenome | biome: gut microbiome; feature: rumen; material: RS-attached | host: Bos | place: Iran: Karaj | collected 2018-10 | reverse complement strand
GGGGCAACGCGCACAAACGCACCGAAGCAGCGCTGGTAAAGCGTTTCCTTGTCAAAGATGCAGTCGCTGGAACGGCATTCGCTGAGCTTGCCATCCATCATGAAGAGGGTCTTGGCAAGTTCCGGACGCATGCGGACTTCGAGCTTACGGGTACGGGCCTTGAGACGGACACCGTCCTTATAAACGTAGGTAAAGCCTTCTTCCTGGTAACGCTGCCAAATGAAGAACTGCAAATCGTCAGCAGCACGCAGATGGTAGCTGAACACCGGGTTCTGGCGGTTGTTAGCCATGGTCACCTGGTTCAGGAAGTTGTCGGCGCCCTGGTACGGCACCACAACCTTGACGAGCACCTGCGGATTCACCGGATGCTTGCTCTTCTTGGCGTACTGTTCGTACGTGAAGAGAGACTGCGCACCGTTGATAATCTTCGGGCGTTCAATGAACAACACCTTCTTGCCATCGCGTTCCTTGAGTCGCAGGTCGTCGCCCGTGAGGGTCATACCGTTGTGGAGGAACGGGAAGTCATCGACGTTCACATTCTTGTCGTCATTGCGTTCCATCGTCTGGAAGGCATCGATAAGAGCGGCGTTCGTATGAGTGAGGTTACCAAGATAAGTACGAATGTTAGAGCTTACGATAGCCATGTTGTGCTTGGTCTTGAGGCGCTTACCAAGGGCAACGTGGTAGTCAAAAATCGTGCGGATCGGGCAGAAACCGAGGAAGAGTTCGCCGTGATCGGAAGTGAGGTGGAGCGGTTCGGAGTCCATCTCGATTTCAAGTTTGTCGTCTGCGCTGCGGAAGTCACGAGTGAGGTCGTCGTGTTCGGCAATGATTTCAAGCTTAGCCTTGACGTCTGCCTTCCAGAGAGTGAGCTTGCGACGCATGTCCTTGAGGGTACGTTCGAGTTCGGAGTCCGTGATATCGCGGCTAGCGCGAGTGCGGAGCACCGTGATTTCGAGCGTTTCCATGTACGGACGGCTTGCAGGAGCATCAACATCTTCTTCAGCTTCTTCATCTGAAATCTTGTTGACTGCCCACGGGTCAGCTTCTTCGCGAAGCGAGAGGAAGAACGGATTGGTCGGGTCGCTGGTGCGGAACACGGCAATCTGGAGTTGCTTCAGATCGGCATTCAAGTGTGCGACAACTTTTTCAAGCGGAGTATCTTCGTCCAAGAAGATGAAGAATTCCATGAAGCCCTGTGAATACTGGAAGCCGTGAAAGCAACCATTTTCATCTAGGTTCAGATGCCGGAGTGCCTTAATTCGATCGTTAGGGTCATTAGGGTTTAAGCTCAAGAGGCTAGCGACAAATGCTAAGCGGCGTTCCTGCGATTTTGTTAGTTCCATTTTTTCCTCAATAATTACACTGCAAGACCAATATACAATAATATTATATATTGGAGTATTCTCGTAATTCGCACCCTAAAAATAGCTTCAAATTGTAACATTTGCGTGCAAAAAAAGATAAAACATTCATTTTTTTGGTGCAAACCGCGCAATTTTAGTGAACAAATGTATAAAATTTTTAGAAAAATGGAGAAAAACACCCCAATAATAAACAAAATTGTAAGAATTCGTTATCAAAGCCAAGAAGCTTTCCATGTGCACTTCGAAGGATTCCAAACCGCGTCTGAAAATTTTTTCCACGTCTTTATTCATGCTTTTTTTTATGTTTTTTTCGTATCGTTTTACGTTTTTCGAATCAAAAAAGCTATGATTTAAATATTAGGAGTCTTTTTATGAATTTACTTGATGTTATAGCGAAAGCAAAAAAGGAAAAAGCAAAAACGTTGGACTTGTCTCAGAAGGGCCTCCGTCTTTTGCCGCCCGAACTTTTTGAAATTGAGTCCCTTGAAGAACTCAACCTCGACCGCAACATGCTCGTCGAAATTCCCGACGATATCGGTCTTTTGAAGAACTTGAAGAGCCTTTCCGTAAGCGAAAACGACCTCATGGAACTTCCGGAATCCATTGGCGAACTGACAAATCTGGAAAATCTCTATCTCGGCTACAACAGCCTTTCGGACCTGCCGGAATCGGTTGGCAAGCTCGTGAACCTCCAGACGGTGAACATCGCCAAGAACCAGCTCCTGGACTTGCCGCTCGAAATCGGCAACTGGCAGAAGGTGTTCAAGCTCTCGCTCCACGACAACATGCTCTCCGAAATTCCGCCGACCATCGGCAAGATGAAGAGCCTCGTAAAGCTCTACCTCGACAACAACGAACTTACGACCATCCCGGCAACGCTCTCGCACCTCGAAAACCTCGAAATTCTCATGGTTTCCGGGAACCGCCTGGGCTCAATCCCGTCGGAATTCGGCAACTTGAAGAACCTCCGCGAACTTGTGCTCGATGCAAACCAGCTCGCCACACTCCCGGATAGCCTTGCCGAATGCGACAACCTCAAGACAATTTCCGTTATTGAAAACCCGATGGAAGAAGGCGTCCCCCGCGTCCTCCTCGACAAGAAGGGCTTAAGCATCGATCAGTAAGATTAGACGAAAGTACGCCACTTCGTGGCTACAGACGAGAGACGAAAGAGGTTAGGATTAAGGAGTAGAGGCTTTTCGTGTATATTCATCAACATCCAAACGAACACAAACATATCATCCCGGACTCCGTTCCGGGCTTTCCATTTCATACTCTCGTCTCTCGTCTCTCGTCTCTCGTCTGTATTTTCCTCTTAGCGGCTTGCTCCGACTTTATCCATCCGGTCAAGAGCACGCCAGGGCCGGAATCCGAGTACGCGTTCAACTACTGGCTCTTGAATAACATCTATCTATACGAAGATGAGCTCCCAAACCTGCAAGAAGATGGTGACTCCATCCAGTTGCTCTACAATACACTAAAAGACCCTTACACCACTTACACACCTCCATCGCAAAGCGAAGATAAAATCACCCATCTTAACACAAGCATGATTGCAGGCGATGTCGGGATACGCTACTTCAATTATCCCAACTTAGAACATCCTATCATCATCGATCGAGTTTATCCTCAAAGCCCCGCTGGAAAAGCGGGCGTGCCCAGATTCGGAAGCATCATCAGCGTAAACGATATAGAACTTACAGGCGACAAAGCCAAAGTCACTTACGATTCTATTTTAAACTACAGCAAAACTATTAGGCTCCTCGTTGCCTACAAAGGCGAAACCAAGCTTTATGAACTCCAAAAGGAAACCATCTTCGCTCCAACCATTTTTGTCGATACTCTTTTCGAAGATTCTTCTAAAGGCTATCCGGGAATTATTTTCATCACAATCGAAGGATTCAAACCCAAAACGGTCGACCAAGATAGCGGATCTTACGGCGAACTCAAGACCTACCTGAAATCTACAATTTCAGACAAGCGCGTCCGCGTTTTGGACTTGCGAGGCAATCTCGGCGGGCATGTAAAACAAAGTACACTCATGGCCGATCTTTTTGTCAGCACAGGTATTCTTTCTACAACACTATCGCGTTCACTGAATCCCGACGGAGAATCCATTCACACGTCTTCCACCACAAAAGCCAAAGCAGGAGATCCTGGAGAAACCGGAAATTTCATAATCCTTGCAAACCAGGCAACAGCAAGCGCCGCCGAGATCTTCATTGCAGCCGTCACTGAACTAACTGATATCCCGCTAATCGGCTCTCGAACTTTTGGCAAAGGCATCGGGCAAACGCCCTTTTTCACATATGCCGGCGGAGTTGCTACGATAACCAACTATCAATTTTTGACGCCCAAAGGCAATTCCTACCACAAAGTTGGAATCCCCCCCAAATATGAATGCGATAATACTATTGGAGAAATTTGCGCAGCCAAGATTGCTAATAAACTTTATGGTGTGAATAGTTCATACCAAGATGACAGTGTTCTTGCAAAACAATACCGCAAAAATACTGAAGGATCCAAGAATTTTGAGGGAGGATCTATAGAATGGGCCGATTCGGATATTTATTTCAAAACATTCGAAAAAACGTATCCGTAATTGCAACAATCGCTATTACGAGTTTTGGGATTACGGCATGTTCTTCTGATACGACAACAGCACCGTACAATGGACTTAAATCCTGCATGGGAACCCCTGAGTTCCAGCAGAACTACATACACCTTTTTTACTTGTACATCGACAAGGACAAATACCTACGCAACCCCGAAAGCTACCTGGGAAAAGTCGATACCGAAGCATTGCTTGACAAAGGCATCCCTTGGGACTACCACGACATTTATTACATGTATGCCCAAATGAACGACCCATACACCTATTATGTGGACCCGTCACGATCATTCGCGCTGTTAAGCTCATGGACTAGTTCCGAACAAAAACTCGATGCAGGGTTCGAGCTCGATTCAGCTTACATTCCCGGAAAATATGTTGTCAAGAAAGTCATAGAAACATCTCCCGCCGATCGAGCCGGCATCAAAGCCGGTGACGAAATCGTAGAAATCGAAGGAGTCGCTCCGAAATCAAATATTGTATACAGCCGTCTATCGGAAGCTTTAGAAGACGATGTTATAACTTACACCATCAAGCGCGATTCTACAAATTTGACCATTCCGGTGAAGATAGCTCCGTACCACACCCCTACAGTAGAACTCTCGTTCAAGGATTCCATTCCCGTCATCAAAATAATGGAATTTACACAAGAAACATCTAATGATTCGGGCACTTACGGCGAATTTGTCCGTTATCTCCGTGCAACAGAAAATTATAAGACAACCATCATCGACTTGAGAGATAATGGAGGCGGCGACATTTCCCAGTGCGTCGCTATGGCACAGACTATGCTTTCTAAAGGGGACACCGCCATTGGCATTTTATCGATGGTTGCCGATACAGTCCATAAAAAGCAAACCTCTCAAATAACCTACTATATCAACGATCGCGACGGTTTATTCAAAGACAGATACTTCGTGTTCCTAGCAAACGAAAATACGGCAAGCTGTTCCGAAATCATGATAGCAGGTGTCGTTTCAAACAAAAAATATCCAATTGTCGGGAGCACAACCTACGGGAAAGGTATCGGGCAAAGAAGCTTTTTGACGCAGTCTTATTCCCTGGTTTCCATCACCAACATGAAAACCATAGACAAGCAAGGCAATACATACCACAAGTATGGAATTGTTCCTGATTTTGCAATCTTAGATGATGCAGTCGCACTCAATAAAGCCGTTGCACTTGCCAAAGACCAAAATTATGTGCGAGTCGCAGGTTACGGAACAACCAATACGGGGCACTTCGCCAAAGCAGCGCTAGAGCCCGATACCATGCCGGGATTCTTCCATTTTTCCGAAGAATACACTCCGGAAATCAAGTTAAAGTATTAAGTTGTTCGTCGCAGTTTATCCCGGACTCCAATCCGGGACGCGCATGACGACAGCGGGTATTACTTTAGCACAAACGACAATCGAAAAATTTATTTCAACACGCGCATACGGACCATAACGTCCGTAGAGTCGTTTGCCTTGACAGCGGGCGCCGCAAGCGTGAGTTCGATTTCCTTGCGGATATTGGCGACCTGCTTTTTCAGGCGGGCAAGGCGGTTGCCTTCGAGCTTAGGTGTTGCAATCATCGTCTTCTTGGCAGGGTTCATCCAGTTACCGCGAGCATCCTTGAAGCCCAAGTGCAAATGCGGGCCCGTGCTGCGGCCTGTAGAACCGACACGACCAATGACCTGACGCGGAGCGACCTTGGCGCCGACTTTTACGCCACGCACAGACAAGTGCATGTACCAGCTTTCGGAATTATCCCTATGGCGTACGGCAATCTTGTTACCGCTCAAGTCATCATAGCCCGAAACCGTCACGACACCAGCAGCAACGGCATAAACCGGAGAGCCCGTGGGGCTACCATAGTCGATACCGTGATGCACCGTGCGGCGGCCCGTAATCGGGTGGATGCGAGCACCATATGGGCTTGTGATGTGCAAACGGTCCAGCGGGTAACGGAGACCTTCGAACACAAGCGCTTCGCCTTTTTCGGTATAGTGGGCGTTAAAGGAACTCTTCGGATCCGGGTCTTCGTAACGGAACGCTTCGTGATGGCCCACCGTGTGGCCATTAAATTCAGCATAAAGAACCTTGCCGCTAATCCAAATCGAATCTTGATAGAATTTTTCTTCGAGTAAAATGCGGAATTTGTCGCCCGGACGCGCCAATTGGAACGAAACCTTGCACTGCAAAATTCCGCTCACGGTGCCCACCATGCGGCCGGGAATACCAACCTTGTAGAGAATGCCGTTCAACGTACTTCCTGTTTCAAGAGCCCCTTCGAAAACAGACTGGCGGATTGTGACCGGCTTGTCGATACGGCTATAAGAAAATCCGGAACTGGTCTTGCTCAACATGTGGACCGTGGCCGGGTTCGGCGCAAAACGGAAGCGCTGGACATTTCCCGAAGAATCAAGCGCGGCATAGAACACTTGACCTACGCGAAGTGCAGAAAGTTCAACAGAGTCCTGCAAAGCAATCACGATTTTACCACGTTCGTTTTCATTAATGTTCATGCGGTAAAGCACCTGGAAAAGTCCATCACCCGCACGGACGGTATCGTTTTTCACAAGCCATTTCGAAGAAGACTCTTGAGCCTTTGCAATCAAGGCCTTTAACGAATCGGCCGTAGCTTCAAGCTTTGCTTTTTCTTGAGTCAACGCATCAATTTTTTTCTGTTCATTACATCCGGTAAACGCAATAATTGCAACACACAGTAAAAAGAAAATTCTGGACATAAACAACCCGCTCTAAAGATTTCAAACGCAAAGATAAAATTTTTACGTCATCAACGAGAAGGCAATCCCCACCAAACGCATCTAATGAAAAGTATGGATGTAGCAAGTGCAATTAGAACGGTATGGATCCCTACGCAATGGTTATACGAGAAATTATGAATTCCCTCCCTTCGGTCGAGAATGACAGCATCAAGGACAGCATGGAGGAACCGCGACGCACCGAAAATGACAGTGCAAAAAAATACCCCGCGCGGGTAGGCGCGAGGCATTCAATTTCAAGCGAACGGCTTAAGATTACTGCTTAGCAGGTTTCTTAGTCGGCTTCTTCTGATCCTGCTTAGCAGGTTCTGCCGGCTTTTCAGGCGGAATCACTTCCAAAAGTTCCATTTCGAACTTGAGAACGGAGTTACCCGGAATAGCACGGTTGCCATGAGAACCGTAACCGAGGTCGCTCGGGATCCATGCGATAACCTTTTCGCCGACCTTCATGAGCTTGAGCATTTCCGTCCAACCCGGAATCACAGCAGTAACCGGGAATTCGAGCGGCTGGCCACGATCGACAGAGCTATCGAACTTTTCGCCATTGAGGAGCGTACCGGTGTAGTGAACCTTGACCTTGTCTTCGTCGGTCGGAGTAGCACCTTGACCTTCAGTAACAATCTTGTACTGGAGACCAGATTGCGTAGTCACAACGCCTTCGGCAGTCTTGTTCTGAGCGAGGAAAGCTTCGCCTTCAGCCTTGTTCTTTGCGGCTGCGATGCTGTCCTTTTTCATCTTTTCGGCCTGGCGGTCAGCAGAAAGCTTGTTGAGCGTTTCCATAATAATAGAATCGTTCATCAAGAACTTAGCGGAATCGCTATTGTAGCGTTCCTTGAATGCCTGGATGAACAAATCAAGATCGAGATCGATGGAATCACGGGTTACGAGCTGGAAACGAGCCTGATTACCGAAATGAGCACCGAGAGCATAGCTGTACTTGTCCTTTTCAGTCACAAGCGAAGTCTTTTCGGTAGATGCGGTTTTGCACGGTTCACAACCAGTCATAAGCATGGCAAGAGCGCCAGCTGCAACAATCAGTTTAGTCTTCATTTTTATCCTCTATGAAAAAATAGACATCCTTTAAAATAGTAAAACATTTCTCTTAAAGCTTACAATAATTTTCTTTTTACCTTTACTTTTAGTATATTTTTCGCTAACAAGTAATGATATTAGGTTTATTATGTGCGGAATCATTGGATACAACGGAAAAAACGAAGCTCTACCAATTCTTGTAGACGGACTCAAGAAGATGGAATATCGTGGATACGATAGTTCAGGAGTCGCGGTCATCGACAATAAACAGATAAACGTTGTTCGTGCATCTGGAAAAATCAAGGCTCTCGAAGACAAACTAAAGAACAATCCGATTAAGGGGTCTGTCGGTATTGCCCACACCCGTTGGGCAACCCACGGTGCCCCTACCGAAACAAATGCCCACCCGCACACCAGTTTCGACGGAAAAATTTCAATTGTCCACAATGGCATCATCGAAAACTACGCAAGCCTTAAGGCCAAACTCATTAGCGAAGGCATTGAATTCAAGTCCGAAACAGACACCGAAGTTGTAGCCCACCTCATCGCCCGCTATTACAATGGCGATTTGAAGAGCGCCGTCCTCAAGGCTCTCAAGCAAATCGAAGGTACGTTTGGCCTTGGCGTAATCTGCAAAGAAGAACCGAATGTTTTGATTGGTGCCCGCCGCGGAAGCCCGCTTATTCTCGGTATCGGTAACGAAGGTGATTTTTACCTTGCCAGTGATGTTTCCGCAATCATCAACCACACACAAAAAGTCGTTTATCTAGACGATAATGACGTTGTTCAAATTAAGGACAACGGATACTCCATCGTCAACATGAGCAGTCACGAAGTACAACGCGAAGTCCAAGATGTCGAGTTCGATGCAGATGCCGTGGCCAAGGGCGGGTTCCCGCACTTTATGCTCAAGGAAATTTTCGAACAACCCGAAGTACTCCGCAACACCATGCGCGGTCGTTTGCTCATCGCCGAAGGTAACGCAAAACTAGCCGGCCTCGACACCAACATCAAGGAACTCCGTAATATCAATCGCATCATCATCACCGCTTGCGGTACAAGCTATTATGCAGGCATGGTCGGTGAATACATGATCGAAGAATTGGCCGGAGTTCCGGTCGAAGTCGAATACGCTTCGGAATTCCGCTACAGGAACCCGATTATCAAACCGGGAACTCTCGTGCTTGCCATTTCGCAATCCGGTGAAACCGCCGACACGCTCGCCGCCCTCAAGGAAGCTCAGCAGAAGGGAGCAACGGCTCTTGCTATTTGTAACGGAGTCGGTTCAACAATTGCACGAACAAGCGATGGCGGAGTTTATCTGCATGCAGGCCCCGAAATCGGCGTGGCAAGTACCAAGGCATTCACAAGCCAGGTTACCGTACTTGCCATGATTGCGCTTTTGCTCGGCCGCCAACGCCGACTCAGCTTTGAAGCCGGTTCTGAAATCGTCAAGGACCTTTTGGAACTTCCTGAACTTGTCACCAAGACACTTGAGCTATCGGACCGCATCGCAGAAATCGCAAAGACACTTTGCAAGGCAAACAACTTCTTGTACCTCGGTCGCCACTTCTGCTATCCGGTTGCGATGGAAGGCGCCTTGAAGCTCAAGGAAATCAGTTACATCCACGCCGAAGGCTACCCCGCCGCCGAAATGAAACACGGCCCGATTGCCCTTATCGACGAAAACATGCCGGTCGTAGTGATTGCCCCGAAGGATGCGCTGTTCGACAAAATTATCAGCAATATCCGCGAAATCAAGGCTCGCGGCGGCAAGGTCATTGCAGTCACGACAGAAGACTGCCACCCGCTCGATGAAATCGCAGACCACATCATCACCGTGCCCAAAACACGCCCGATGCTCATGCCGATCCTCACCTGCGTTCCGCTCCAGCTCCTCGCCTACCACATTGCCGTATTGCGCGGAAACGACGTGGACCAGCCGAGAAACCTCGCCAAGAGCGTGACGGTGGAATAGCGGCGAAGCCGCAGTTTATAGTTACTAGTTAATAGTTACTAGAGGACTTAGAGTACAAGAGGTTTCTTGTTAAGGCAATCTAGTAACTAGTAACTCAGAACTGTGCCGAAGGCACCCCAGTAACTCGCGTTCAATTACTACATTTACCACACAATGGTTGATTCCGAAGTTCTTGAGCAAGAAGACTACGAGGTAAAAATCGGTTCGTTTAACGGGCCGATGGATTTGCTCGTCTATCTCGTTCAGAAAAAGGAAATGACACTGGACCAGATACCCATTGCAGAAATCGCAGACGACTTTCTCAAGTGGGTGAACGAGTATTCCGAAACGGACCTTTCCAAGGCCGGCGACTTCTTGTTTATGGCAAGCCGACTCATGGCGCTCAAAGTGCAGGAACTGCTCCCTGCCGAAGAACGCGACCCAGAAATGGAAGAGGAATACAACGAAGACCGCGAAAAGCTCATGAAGGAAATGTTGGAATACCAGCGTTTCAAGCAAGTGGCAAGCGGCCTCCAAGAAATGGAAGCGAAAAACTTCGGAACGTATTCCCGCGGACGCCTCGAAAAAACGCAAAGCGATGACGACACGCTCGCCGATGCAAACATCTGGCAGCTATTCCGCGCCTACCAAAAGAGCTTAAAGACAAAGATTTCCGAGACGATCCACCATATCGAATTGGACTACGTGACCATTCAGGACCGTCAGCAGGCCATCAACAACTTCCTGAACGTGCATGGACGCGCGCTCTTTGAAGACTTGCTCGACAACGATTCGCACCCGATTGTTGCAGCCGTGACTTTCATGGCTATGCTCGAAATGATCAAGACGGACGATATCGTTTTCCGCCAGAGCGAACTTTTCGGACCGATTTGGATTTACCGCAAGAAGAACAATCCCGAGTATGCCGACGAAATGGCGCACGAGACTGTGTTCTTCAGCAAGGATCCCGAAGTCAAGTCGGGCCTTGTCGATACCATCCGCAGCCAGGCAATTGCACGTTCCAAGGAAAAGAGCGTGGGCGACCTTGCCGCGACGATGCGCGAGGCCGTCCTTTGGACGGAGCGTGGCAGGAACGTCACCGACGAAGACCTCAACGCCATGCTCGAAGGTCGCGAAGACATTTCCGAAGTGCAGGACAATCCGTTTGCCGACATGATTGCAGAAGCGGATGCCGCCGAAGGCATTACTGCACAACCGCCAGCAGGCGAACAACCTGCCAACGGTGACGCAACCGTTAATGCCGAAGCATCGAAAGCCGCTCCTGCCGACGTTGCAAATGCCGCTACCGCTGATGCAAATGCGACGATTCCAGCAAGCAACGACACGATCCCGGCCGAAAATGCAAATGCGGCAACAGCAGAAGGCGCAAGTTTCGCACAGAATGCCGCAAGCAATACGGAACAAGACTTTGCTGATGAAGCCCCCGTGCTTATGCAAGGTTCGATTCCTGAATTCGGTGCAAATGACGAAACGGATTTAGAGGAACGCGCCCACACATTCGAACCAATCGATGAACCCGTCGACGAATTTGCCGAAGCTTCCGAAGAAGACAGCGATTCCAACGCCAAACCTGTAAACGAGACCGCAACAAACGCCACAGAGCAAACGTTCCAAGGCATGAGTGAAGATGCGGTCAAGCAAATGAGCGACGAAGAGTTTGCCGCCTTTATGCAAAAGGCTCAAGCATTTTATAACAACTCCGGTTCCGCGACATCCGCGACCGAGCCAACAGCACCGACGTTCGCCCATTCCTCAAGCGAAGACGTTTCTAGCACGCCAACGATTACAAAGTCTGCAAAAAAAGAAGAACCCGAAGAAGACAAGTATTCCTCTTACAGTTTCGGCAACGAAATGACCGACGAAGAATACATCGCCTACTTGAACCGCAGCGCACGCGCTAGCCGCAAAGAAGAACCGAAGCCGGCATCATCGACATCTAGCGCAACACCCGACGTCGAAAGCAAGCCCGCGAAAAAATCCGAACGCAAATCGTTTATGCCCGAAGATGACGAAGGCGGCATGACCGACGAAGAATACCAGGCCTACCTCGCCGAACACGGCGACGACGATGAAGACGAAGAAGGCCCCGTTGTTTACGGAGCCGGAAAGGAATAATCTTTTTTCGTTAAGTTAAAGGTCTTTCTTCACACTCCAACTTCTCATCTTATCTCCATTAGGGAGTAAAATGTCTCGTTCATCAAATATTTCGAGACCGTTCTTCCTGTAAAAAGCAAGATTTTTCTCGGAGTTTGTAAACAGCGTCAATTGCTTGCCGCCATGTTCGCGGATATAATCTTCCCAGAAAGCAATGAACTTTGATCCGACCCCCATTCTCTGGTACTCCGGATCTACCGTGACTGAGCTCGTGTACCAAATGTCCGAGCCCGCCTGCTGGTAATCATGACACGGCTTATTTGCCAATGTATCCATGGCAAGCCAAGCATTCACATGCTTAATTTTCACGCCCCAATACACCAGTAGCCAACCGTGGAGCAAAAACTGTAGGACAGATGGTCTCTTGTAATTCGGATCGTCGATTTGAGCAAAAGCCACCATCTTTCTATCGACTTTTGCAGTCAAAAAATGAGTCTTTCCAAAATTCGTCAGCCCCGCCCTATACTGCATGGACAAAAGCGCTTTGCGACGCTCTTCCGGATCAGGGAAAAAATTCGTAAAGTACTCATAAGTCATATAAGCTCTTGTCGCGAGCTCTACTGATTCCATCAGTTCTTCACGTTTCAATATACCAAACTCGATTTCCATAACATCGCTCCGTTCCATTCACACAAAATAGAGACTTTATTTAATCGTCTCGTCGGCCACCAAGCAGCCCTGCACGATACGCCCAATAAAGCAACTGCAAGATAGAAGAAATTGCAGCGGCGACGTACGTAAGGCCAGCAGCAAAGAGCACTCCCGAAACGGTATTGTATTCGCGTCCCGGAGCGACAACTTCCATGCGAGCCAGAGCTTTCTTAGCGCGAGCAGATGCATCGAATTCTACAGGTACAGTCACAAGCGAGAAAAGCGTTGCAAGCCCAAAGAGCACAACGCCCACAATAGCAAGAGATTGGCCAAGCGCCTTACCCATGCTCATGAGCATAATGCCAATAATCACAAGCCACGGTCCAAGATTAGAACCGAGATTTGCAGCCGGAACAATCGCCGAGCGGAGCCACAGCGGGAAGTATCCCTGAGCATGTTGAATCGCATGCCCGACTTCGTGAGCGGCAACACCTGCGGCACTTGCATTGCGGCCAGAATATACTTCTGGAGACAAGTTGAGAGTCTTGTTCAGCGGATTGTAATGGTCCGAAAGGAAACCCTGGTGCTTGAGCACTTTTACATCGGTAATGCCCGCTTCCATGAGGATTGCCTTGGCGACATCGGCACCAGAAAGGCCACTAGAAATATTGACTTTTTGGCCTGCGGCAAAACGAGTCTTGACAAGAAGAGATACGGCGCCCGAAAGAACGAGCGTCACCACGAGAATCAACATGTATAAAGGATCGAACATCATAGTTAGGTAATAGGTTTTAGGTTATAGGTTTTAGTTTGAAGTTACTAGTTAATAGTTACTCCGCCCTTCGGGCTAGTTACTAGAGTTTTTTAAGAAACATTCTAGTAACTTAGAACTCTTAACTGTCGCGAAGCGACCCAGTAACTTAGAACTATTAACTAGCTTTTCATCATTACGTTTACACAAATGTAATTTACAAAAAGAATGGCAAAAGCGTCTGTGACTACGTCACTCTTTTTTGCTTACAGTAACCGTTTTTTTACATATCACCGGTATTAAAGTGAGTTTTATCACGCAAATGCGTGAGGAACATGCCTAATACGAGGTAAATAACCGCTTGAATGGCTAGCAGATACAGTTTAGGCGCCACATCGTAAATGTCACCGCCCATCTGTTCAATCGAAAGCCAGGCAGGCACGGCAAACGTACTCGGCAAAATGTACGAAATCGCCACCATCCAATTCGGCATCAAGTAACTGGGCCAGCTAAAGTTCGCAAGGAAAAGAATCGGAATAGACAAGTTCAAGAACAACTGCATACTCGATTCACGATGCAAGAACACCTGCGAAAGGCACATTCCAAAATTAATGACCGACGAAAGGAACACCACCGCAAACACCACCATCGGCAAGAGTTCACCACGGCGCGGAAAGTCAAAGACATTGTAAATAAAGCAATGGTAGAACAAAATAAAACCGCAATAATGCAAGAAGTACGCGAGCGAACGGCCTAAATAACGGTAAGGCATGCTTTCGTTCTCGACTTCAGAATAGCGGTAGTTCCGGCGGAAACGACGATGACCACGGGCACCGCCCATAATGCAAATGCCAATAATCAACGACTGTTGCAAAATCACCACAAGCACGCTAGGAACAACATAATTCGAATAACTTCCGGTGTTGTTGAACATCGTTTGAATCGACAGCGGAATCGGATCGCGCATGGCCATCGCTTTTGCCGAAGGCACTTTTTTGCCTAATGCAATTGCCTTGACTTTGCTCACCGCACCGACCGTCAATGCACATGTCGAAAATGCAGTGCCGATTGTACCATGGAGCATCACATAGGCGCCATGCGTAAAGATGTTTATCTTTGTCGGCTTCTTGTTCAACAGGTCCTTTTCCATGTTCTCGGGAATGACCATGAAACCGAAAATGTCTTCACGAGCCATGGCTGTTTCTGCTTCGAGCATGTCGTTATAAACCGCCTTAACTTCGACCTGTTGCGTTGCAGAAGCCATTCGCGTCAGTTCGCGGGACTTTGCCGAATGGTCCAAATCAACGACTGCCACCGGCACGCGAGAAACAGTCTGGTTCACATAAGCGGTCGGATAATAGAACGCATAGAGGACTCCAGCGACAACAAGCAAAAGTACTGCCGCAGGATCAGTGAAGAACAACTTCCATTCTGTCAAAGTGACTTTCAAAAGACGACTAATCATTTTTTCGCCTCCTGATTTTTTCCAACAGTTTTTTAAACCGCGAGTGCACTACAGCAACGGGATTGTCTCCA
>JAEEGJ010019743.1_pt1 | contig 14790 bp, 13 predicted proteins | sample 8958761 | NCBI WGS metagenome assembly JAEEGJ01 (sample SAMN16246546, study PRJNA631951) | gut metagenome | biome: gut microbiome; feature: rumen; material: RS-attached | host: Bos | place: Iran: Karaj | collected 2018-10 | reverse complement strand
CTTTTCGACATTATGTAGATGATCCATCCCGAATAGCATACCCCTGGAGCATGATCGATAAGATTACACCAAGACCTTCGGACGAGATCCTGAACAAACTTACCTACCTTGGCATCGATAATCTTAAAAGCGTTAAGACGACAACAGGAGTTTTCGCAGCACCTTTTGTAAATGCAGAAGTTCCTGAATATCTGGTTGTAGAAGATCTTTTCCCCAATGGAAGACCTGCGCTCGAAAAAGGCGGCGTCATCTTAACTGACAGAGACACAGTCGATAAGTGCGAGAGAATGAAGGTCACTGCATGCCTTAATCCTCTTCATACTGCACTTGCGATCTATGGATGCCTTTTAGGATTTAAGAAGATCTCAGACGAGATGAACGACGAAGACTTAAAAGCACTCGTAACCAGGATGGGTTATAACGAGTGTCTTCCTGTCGTATGCGATCCGAAGATCTTAAATCCCGGCAATTTCCTGAAGGAAGTCTTAACTGAGAGATTCCCTAATCCTTTCCTTCCCGACACTCCCCAGAGGATCGCAACAGATACGAGCCAAAAGCTGCCGATAAGATTCGGTATCACATTGAATTCTTATTATAACGATGAGCCCGGAAAGTTATCTTCGTTAAAACTGATCCCTCTGGTAATTGCAGGATGGCTCAGATATCTTCTTGCATTTGACGATAACGGAAAAGAATTTGAGATCAGCTCAGATCCTATGGCAGAACATTTCCAGAATGAGCTTTCCGCACAGGGCATAAGCTACGGTATGGAAGGCAGTGTTAAGGGTAAGTTAAGTGGCATTTTGTCTAACGAAACTGTTTTCGGAATCGATATAAACAAGACCGGATTAACACCTGTCATCGAAGATTATCTTGATGAACTTTTGAAAGGAAACGGAGCCGTAAGAAAGACACTTCATTCAGCCGTTGCAAATTAGTATGTAAGAAGTGGACATAAAAATATTTTTATGTTAGTTTCTTTATAGATATCGTAATTAAAGGGGATTTCTATAATGATCATTACACCTAAGAATACTTTTGAGCCTAACCGCGAGTATGCGCTCCGCATCGTAAAAGACAACATCATCAACATGGAGATCAAGCCCGGTTCACTGATCGGCGAGCAGGAAATCGCAACCCAGCTCGGAATCTCCAGAACACCGGTTCACGAAGCATTCTTGGAATTGTCCAAATCCAGGATCGTAAACATCCTTCCCCAGAAGGGCTGCAGCGTTTCCCTTATCGATTACGAACTCATCAAAGAATCAAGGTTCCTGCGTATCGCTGTTGAGACCGCACTTCTTAAAGAAGCATGCGACGTCGCAACCGAGGAAGACATCCAGAAGCTCTATGCGAACATCAAGCTCCAGCAGTTCTATATCGAGAATGATCCGCCGAAGTTCTTAGACCTCGACAACGAATTCCATAAGGATATCTATGTTGCCTGCAACAAGCTCAACTGCTTCTATATGGTATCTCTCATGAGCCTTCACTTTGACCGTGTAAGATCGCTCTCGCTTAAGACCATCAAGGACCAGAAGCTCGTATCAGACCACAAGGCAATAGCTGACGCAATCGCTGCTCACGACAAGGATGCAGTTGAAGCTGCTTTCGCAAAGCACATGTCCAGATTCGATCTCGACTGGGACATCATCAAGAAAGCTTACAGCGAATACATCACTGAATAAGATTTTTCAAAACTGATATTAAAAATCCCTCCTGTGCATCGGGAGGGATTTTTCGTTTTTGACTTTGGAAATGGGTTTACATCTTTACCGCAGTCACGATAAAGCAGACTGCTTCGATCAATGCCAGAGGCGTCATTACATACTTTTCTTTCTTACTCGGTGAGATGAAGTTCATTACTGTATTAATTGCGAAGAAACCGCCGAAAACAAAGCAGATGACTTTGGTCGGAGTTAATCCGAACCACATATTCATGAAGCCTGCTCCCTGGAGCATCATCAAAGCTCCGAAGATCTGAAGTAATATCGATGAAGCTGCGGCGATCCTGTAAGGACCCGGCAGGACTTTGTGTCTGCCGCCCATCGTAAATTCACCTAAAGGAAGTCCTAATATAAGCAGCACTTCCATCACTGCAACTCCTAACAGTAAAACCGCACCTAATATAGCTAACATTATTATTTCTCCTTCTTGGGCATCTTTTTCGGGTCGATGCCTTCTTTTAATATGAATGCGTCAGCAGCATCGTTGATCATCTGTATCATCTCTTTCTCGGTGCCTTTAAAAACACCTGTTGCGACCATCGTGGCGATACCGTGGGAATAGATAAGCGTATTTCTGACAAAGCGGATCACCTGCTCTTCATTAAGTCCCGTCTGCTCTGCGATCTTTGAGATCATCTCCTTATTCTTCTTGTCCCGTGCAATACCCTTAAGGTCATAGGGTTTTCCCATGGGGCTCTCACCTAGATACAAGAACTTAAAAAGGTTCGGCTCTTTGATAGCCATCCTGACGTAGGATCTTCCCAAGAATTCGAAGCTCTCTACTTTGTTCTGGCTGTCAAGGAAAGCTTTCTTTGCAGCATATTCCCTCGCATATTCCGAAAGGGCATTTCTTACGCCTTCCATGTTTTCGAAATGCCAGACGATCGGCTGGGTCGAGCAGCCGATCTCAGAAGCAATAGTCTTAACGTTGACTGCAGCATATCCGTCTCTTATCAGGATCTTGAGCGCTGCTTCAAGGATGACTTCCCTGCTGATCGTAACTTTTCTTGCCATGTGGTCACCTCTTATTATAAACTCGTTTATATAATCGTGTTTATATAATACGAGGCCCCACGCTGTTTGTCAATCAGGTATTTATGAAAGTTTGTGGTAGAATGCGTTATAGGAATAAAGGAGGAATAATAAATGGAAGGTTTAGATATATTTCTGACTATCGGCATAATAGCCTTTTTCGTATCTTTGCTGATGCTTATCGGAGGAGTTATCCTTCTTGTTATTTCCGTTGTGAAAACGGTCAAAGGCAAAAAGAAGATCGGCGGCATTGTTGCCGGCGGCATCATGACTGTTCTGGGATTGATAACGGTATTTTATACTTTCGGCATGGTGCTTTTAGGCGGCTACGCAGGTATTATGGCAACCAGTTCGGAAGCTTCCAAGATACAGTATAAGATCACCAGTGCCATCGATGATAAGGATGCGGACGATCTATCTGACCTATTCGCAAAAAGAAGTTATTCCGGTGACGAGATTAAGCCCGAAGACGCCGAGCAGCTTTTCAGTTACCTTGAAGATTACGAGATCAGCTCTAAGACCATTGCAGGTACTTCCTGGCATAATGATATAAAAGAGGTCGAATATAAATATGTGCTGGAAAACGACAACGGAGATAAGAGCACGTTAATTTTTTACTGCATTACCTTGGCTAATGACAGCAACAGAAAATACGTCGGCATCCAGTACATAAAGCTTACTCAGGGTAAGTCGATAACCGAGTATGGCACCAAGCCAAAGCTGAACTGATATATCAGAATAGAATAAAGCCCCTGCACCTTAAAGGTACAGGGGCTTTTTCAAAGAGTTACTACTAATGGAAGTCAGGTAATCAGCCAACCTTGATCTCTATGTCTGTTGTTTCTGTGATCTGGCAGTTGCCCTGGAGATCTTCGTAAACATAAACGAGTACATACTGAGCTTTTGCATCAGTTGCAGGTACGGAAGGAACGCACTTGCAAAGGATCGCATGATTAGTTCCTGCAACTACCTGTGAACCAATGTAAGCTACGGGCTCATATGTAGCGCCTGTGAGAGTCTCTGTTGCCTTTTCCATAACCTTCTTCATGTCATCTGTGATCTCAGCGGATTCAGCATATGACCAGCCGCCAACCTTGTCGCCGCCTTCGCCGATACCGGGAAGAAGGATCATATCATCTTTTAAGAATTCTGCGTTGCCGGAAGGATCAACATTGATGTATGCGATCCTCATCTCTTTTGCTGCATTATTTGCCTGGATCGTGGATGTGCAGAGGAAGCAGTAATTTGTTCCTGCAACAACCTGTGTAGCAAGGAGAGCTACAGGGATGTGAGAGTATCCGTCAATCTTGCTGATAGCTTCTTTGAAATACTTTTCGAGCTCAGGTGTAACAGCGGATGATTCAGCATACTGCCATGAGCCTGTGCCGCCGATCTGGATCTCAGTGTTGATAACTTCTTCACCATTGATTTTAACGTTTGCGTCGATCTTGCCGTTATTGTTAACCTTGCATGCCGTGAGGCAGCCGGTAAGAAGAATTGCAGAAATTCCGAGTGTTAAGAGTTTTGTTGTAAAGTTTTTCATTTTGATTCTCCAATCAGATTTGTTTTGGTTTATGCCATTAATACAGATGTGCTTTTTGAAATGTTGCACTTTACCCGAAAAAATTTTACTGCAACCATAATAAAGAGGTTGCCCAAAATAAACGGACAACCTCTTGTATTATTTATGTAATTGTTCCTTTAAAGCCGTCAGCCCTCAATGGCTATGGTGTTACCACCCGGCAAAGCTTTCAGTTCCTTCTTCGGGATGAAGAGCTTTAAGACACCGTCTTCAAACTTGGCCTTAACGTCTTCCGTCTTTACACCCTCACCTACGTAGAAGCTCCTCTGCATTGAGCCTGCAAATCTTTCCTGACGGATGATCTTGCCATGCTTGTCTTTCTTTTCCTGGTCGTGGTCTTTAGAGGCACTGATGGTCATGTAACCGTCTTCGAGCTTAACGTTGATCTGGTCTTTCTTAAATCCCGGGAGGTTCATCAGAAGCTCGTAATCGGTATCAGTTTCATGGACATCGGTTTCCATCATGTGGCGGCCGTGCTTGCCGTACAAGCGCTTATCGATATTCGCCAGTTCTTGCTGTGTAGGGAAACCCCAAAAGTCGTCAAACAAATCTTCTCCAAATAATCCGGACATCAACATAATAATCATCTCCTTTTAATGTTGTTATCCGAGCATTAGAGCGGAGGTCTGATCTATTGATCTTCGTTCCTTTGTTCCAACTCCGATTATAGTACGCTGATTAGCACTGTCAACGCGAGAGTGCTAATTCATTTGAACAATTAATGCATTTCTTTTTGTGCAGATTTTAATGCGCCACATATTTGCAGCGGAACTATAATGATGGGGGGTTAACCAATTTTCCGTCAATGGACTTGAATGGCGCGGTGAGGGTCATTTTTTCGTGCGCTGAAAAGCAGTAAAGGCCCAACTTTCGAATGCGGAAGTGTTAGCGGATCCTGATTGACGAAGCGAAAGTGTTCGCGGATCCTGATTGACGAAAAACTGTACGAAAAAGGGCCGCCTCTTTCAAGACAGCCCTTAAACATTTAATTTAATTATCTTTAGAGCATCGCGATAGCGTCTTCTACCGTTTCTGCAGGTCCTTCCTTCAGCGCTTCGATAATGAGGGATACCTTTTCGCTCGTCTGATACTCTTCGGGAACAAGAGTCTCATATCTTCTCATATTTGCGAGATTATCCTGATAGATATCGATCATTCTCTCATTCTTAAGACCCTGCTGATATCTCTCGGATGCAATGCGGTTCATCATGTCAGCATTGCTGTTAAATGCGTCTCTCTTTTTTCTCGAGAGCCATAATCCCAGGAAGATAATCGCAAGTGCAACGATTATTGCAACAAAATAACCACCGTAAATGTCAGTTGCTACATGGGATGTATATGTATCTATCTGTGCCTGAGTCATCGACGGCTGGGTGCCGGCATTCATTACAGTAGATAACATAATTATCATCGAGATAATATAAACGAGAACTCCTGCGCCGATTCCTCCGACCAGGAAAGGCCAGAAAAACTTCATGAGCGTTCTCTTTTTATAGACCTGCTCATCCTGACGGGGGAACTCACTTTGCGGCTTGATCATTCTCTGAAGCTCTTCATTCTCGCTCAAAAGATCCCTGAACTTAGTCAGGTTCATGATCAATATGTGTTTGTCGGAATTGAACGGTCTCGCGGGACCTCCTGCCGGTGCTGCATTATCACCGTCTTTCGAAAAACCACACTTGGGACATTTCATGCCTGCAAACGGAAGAATGGTTCCACATGCTTTACAAGTATCCATAGATACAACCTCCTTATAGATCTACCCTTATTTCTTTTAGAAAAACCTGCGCTTTTAGGCACAGGTTTTCACTAATGTATAAATGATACAGTAATAAATATTTTTTTACAATAATCTTTACTCGCAGCAGACCTTGTTTCTTCCCGTCTCTTTGGCGGTATAGAGCCTCTCGTCAGCATTGCTGATATTCTCTTCGATGGACTTAGCAGGATCGAAAAGGCTACACCCGAAACTCATCGTACATCTTATAGTATTTCCGTCTGCTGTGATATCGGATTCCATGAGCTTAATCCTGATGTCTTCGGCTTTCTTTGCAGCACCGGCAAGATCGGTGTCGCGCATTAACATTACGAACTCTTCACCGCCCCATCTGTAGACGCTGTCAGTCTCACCGCAGAAGGATTCCAGGAGCTGTGATGAGAAGACAAGAACATCGTCACCTGCGTTATGGCCGTAAGTGTCATTTACACGCTTAAACCTGTCGATGTCGCAGATGAATACCGACATGATCTTTCCTGATCCGGGAATGAGATATTCTCTGAAGCGCTTACCTAAATCGTAGTAGAAACCCATTCTGTTCTTAAGGCCTGTGAGCCTGTCGTGATGAGAGTCTTCCAAAAACGTTTCAGACTCTAAAGCGATGCCGCATACGAGAGCAGCAAGAGAGAGTCTTTTCGGATCTTCATCTTCATCAAAACCATTCTCGTCATTTTTGTTGATGATCTGCAGCGCACCGATGAAATCACCGTTAACATCAGCCACAGGCAAAACCAGAACTGAATTTGTCTTATATCCTGTCTGGATATCGATCTCGTTGTTGAAATCAGGATCGTTATAAGGATCGTTTGTAACGACCGTTGCTTTTTCTCTCAGAGCCTTTCCTACAAGGCCTGAGTCAGCGGGGATCACGATCTTTTCGACACCTGTTGCAGACATCGTCCAGATCTGATTCTTTCTCTTGTCCCATTTCCAGAAGCTTGCTCTGTCGGCATCAACTATCGTCTTGCCGAGCTCTGTAAGATATGAGAACAACAACTGGTGATCCTTGTTGTTATTCATGCACATGTCTTTATAGAGTCTGTCGGATATCGTAAAGATACCGTCCAGGAGTCTCGCTGTGTCCTGGACCATGAATGCCCTCTTTTCGAGAGGCGCAAATTCGGCACCTGTATCGCTCAATACTTCTCCGATCCTCTTCTCTTCATCCATGTGCATAAGATATACATGAACGCCTCGCTCAACATAAGACTTGATCTTATCGTGGATATCTACGCAGTATAGATGGACCGGCGACTTATAAGCAGATACTTCAGTGAATAAATACGAGCCGTCGGAAATGTATTTTTCATAAGGAATGAGCGTATTCGTATCACCTGTATAGACAACTCTGTTGCCATCGACAGTAAGGCAGTAGCCGAAACACTTTCCGGCAAGTTCCTCTGTATGCGTTGTCTGGATAGAGCAGACGAGCCAGTCAGCTTCAAGTTCTTCCGCGCAGGTCAGATCGTACCAGGAAGCATTGCAGCCTTCGATCCTCGAGAGAAGATAGAAAAGGTCTCCCTCAACTTCCTTCGAAGGAGCGACTACAGTGATAGGTGTCTGTACGGAAAACTGTAAAAGATCAACGAGCATCCCGATTCCGCTCACATGATCACCATGTGTATGTGTGACCAAAAGGTAGATGTGGTCGAAAAGCGTGAGATTCATATCGTTTAACTTCTCGAAAGAACTCATCGGACAATCGATAAGGATCAGATTGCCGTTATCGATGAAAAAGGCGCTGTTGTGCTCATCTGCGAATGCAGAACCTCTGCCTAAAAAAGTAAGCATCTTTATTCCTCCGGTCCAATAAGACGTAAGATCTCGAATCCGTCCGCCTTACCCTTAAGTTTGATTGGCTTTTCCAAAGGCTCGTACTTCATACGGCCATTGAGTTTATCGATTACGGAACGGCTGACATATACCATGCCGCCCGGTGCATTTGCTTCAAGTCTTGCTGATGTATTTACGGTATCGCCAATCGCCGTATAGTCCATTCGTCTCTCAGATCCCATGTTGCCGACGACTGCAGGACCAAAGTTAACACCGACACCGACATGGATTTCCTCATTGATATCAGCTTTGAGTTTTGCCGACAATTCATCTGCGCCCTTAACGATATCGAGAGCCGCCATGCATGCGTGATAGACTGCTTCGTCATCAGCGATCGGCGCTCCCCAGAATGCCATCGTGGCGTCGCCAATGAACTTGTCGAGCGTTCCGTGATATCTGTCAACACAGGCACTTGTCATGGAAAGATACTGGTTAAGGATGTAAACGACTTCTTCAGGTGACAGTCTCTCTGACATCGTGGTAAAGCCTCTGATATCAACGAATAGAACTGCGATATCAACAGTCTTGCCGCCTAATTTCAGGCTCTCAGTACCTTCTTTTAAGATCTCGTTTACGACATTAGGAGCTACATATCTCTCGAAAGTCTTTGTTACATTCTGTCTTGCGATAGCTGCACGTATATAGTTTCCTGCGACGCTTACAACGAAAAGCATAAATAATCCGAACGGGACCCAGAGAGCATGCGTGATATAACCCAAAGAGAACAGCCAGACACTGATTCCCAATGACAGGCCGATTCCGGCAACCGCTGCAGGAACAGTAAATCTAAGCTTTCTGTTGTTGGCGAAAACAAAGAATGCCATGCAGCAGATCCACAAGACACCTAACTGGACATAATCCGGAGCATAAGTCTTATAGTTGCCGTCGAGAAGGCACTGTACGACGTTTGCATGGTATTCAACGCCGTACATCATCTCAGCTTTTTCGATAGGCGTGATAAAGGAATCCTGAAGACCAGGTGTATAAGGTCCGATATAAACTATCTTTCCCGCATAAGCGTCAGGATGGATATTTCCGCCAATAAGATCGCTCAGATCATAGCCGTCGTAGTATCCGCCGGGTTTCTTGGAATACGTGACATAAAAGCGTCCTCTGGAATCCGTATCAGGCATCGTTATCGAAAAGCCGTTCTTCTCGGCATACATCCTTGCTGCCTGATACTGCATCGAATAACAGCGTCCGCTGTCGGGCTCTACATATAAAGTAGCGTGACGGATAACACCGTCTTCATCGTACATTGCATTGATAGAACCCTGCGTTGTAACATTTTTCAATTCATCATAAGGCTCTTCATAACCTAAAACGGCGTATTCATCCAATGTGACCTTGCCGCTTCCGAAAGAATACTGTGAACCGAATGTAGCAGTCGTGGCAGTGATAACGTTTCCGAGTTTTTCAGCAGCTTTGGCAAGCCTTAGATCACCTTCATCATCCATCCTGCCTGAGTACTGGATATCGATCGCGACTACGGCAGGAGCATTTTCAGGATCAGATCCCAAAACCTCCAAAGCCCTGGCCACAACAGATCTGTCCCAGCTGCTGTACGGTCCGAAATTTTTGATGTCTTTATCATCAATTCCGATAATGACGATGTCGTTATCAACATATATCTCACGCTGGTACAACAAGTCATTGACCCACAAGTCAGCAGTTCTAAGAACGCCGCTGGCGCATATCAAAGTAATCGCTGTTGCCAGCAACACGGCATAGATCAGATGTCTGGTACGTTTACTCATAAATCATCATATATGGTGCTTTCAACTGTTAACCATCGTTAACAGCTGCACCCCAGCTGTAAGAGAAATAAGTTGTGCCATTGTATTCAAATCCTATAGAGTCCGGGCCTTGGAGTTCTGAAAGAATAACCCAGCTTCCATTAACATAGCCCTTGTATCTTCCGTCAGAAGCTCCTAATCCTTCGTTAGCGCAGATATAGACCATATGGTCACCATATTCGACGCCCCACCAATCGGTTTCTTCATAACCGTCAGGAGGAGTAGGTTCCTTTTCATCTTCATCGTCATCGCCAGATCCCTCTGTAGAAGGATTTGATGACGGATCCGTTGAAGGATCTGTCTGTGATGAAGGATCAGTCGTTGTCGTAGGAGTAGGAGTAGCTGTTGCCTTAGGCTTCGGCTTCGGAGTTGCTGTAGGCTTAGGTGTCGCTGTAGGTAGCGGACTTGGGGTCGGAGAATCAGTCGGTACCGGCGAAGGTGTCGGAGTAGAAGTATCCTCCGGTATATCTGTAGGTGTAGGTTCAGGTGTCGGAGAAGGAGTAGGAGATGCAAGACCTCTTAAAACCTTCTTGAGCTTATCCTCATTCCAGCCCGTATGCTCGCTGATCCTCTTCATGAGCGATTCATCATCTGCAAGAGCTGCTAAATTGAAGTTGCCCAGTTCGTCCACCGGAACATCATCCAACTCAAACTGAACACTATCTTCAGGATTCTCGTCATCTAAAAGATAGACCTTGACCCTCTCGCCTGCTTCAACTCTGGCAGTCTTTGTATATCCTGTCTTTTTGTTTGTGGCAGAGACTTCAACTACGCCATCCGTAACGATCAGGGTTTCAATATTCTCATCAGTCTCATCGTAATAAGCGATACCTGATGTACCGCGGATTCCGGCAGTCATAGTAGATGTCTTGATCTCGAAAGTCTCATCGTCTTTGAGTTTTTCGGTAACATTGAAGAATACGGCACCTTTGGTGAGCTTAAGTTCCAGCTTCTTGCCGTTCTTCATAAACTCCGCTCTGCTGTCATTCTGGAGCGTGACGATCTTCGTGTCATCAAGACCGACAGTAGCAAGTCCGTCATTGCCTGTATTCAGGGCATCGCCTGACTGAAAACGGAGATTATTGGAAACAGGCTTTGTGCCGCCCCTTGAATCTTCGATATTAACTGTTCCTTCAGCATGAAGGAGTCTCATCGTTGTAGCAAGGTATTTACTGCGCGAAAGAACGATGCAAACAACAACGACGGCTGCAACTACAACCGTCGCTGAAACAGCCATAATTATCTTCTTTTTAGGTGTGAGATTCTTAAACGTATCAATAATGCTCATAAGATCTGCCTCCCCTGCCCGAGTGGTTTGATGATCTTTTTAAATTATAACATAGACGATAGTCGGAGAGGATACCGGTGCCGAAACAGGAAAATACCCGCCAAGCTTATTGCTTAACGGGTATTGTGATTTAAATCATTAGTGTAATTGAATTATGACTTAGCCGTTATCAGCACCAGCTGCAGGATTAGAGTTTTCAGGACCAGAGCTGCCGCCACCGCCGGGATTGTCATTACCGCCACCGCTAGAACCACCACCACCGGGAGTATCTCCACCACCGGGAGTATCTCCACCACCGGGAGTATCTCCACCACCGGGTGTATCTCCACCACCGGGGGTATCTCCACCGCCGGGGGTATCTCCACCGCCAGGTGTATCTCCGCCACCAGGGGTATCTCCACCGCCAGGTGTATCTCCACCGCCGGGTGTATCTCCACCACCAGGAGTATCTCCGGGGTTGTCATTGCCGCCGCCCTGGGTAGGCTTAGTAGTAGTTCCGCCGGAACTGCCACCGCCGCTCGGCTTATTGTTGTTATTATTTTTCGGCTTAGGTGTTGCTGTTGCCTTGGGCTTCGGTGTAGCTGTAGGATCCGGTTTATCGGTATTTGTAGGCGCCGAAGTAGGTGTAGGTGTGTTTTCCTTTGATTCATCTGTCTCTGATGATTCAGAAGTATCCTCAGGCTCTGAAGACTCAGATGATTCTGTAGGTGCAGGTGTTACCTGTTTTGTTAAGATCGCATTGATGAGCTCTTTGAGCTTATCTCTGTCCCAGCCTGTGTATTCACATACCTTGGTAAGGAGTCTCTCGTTGTTACCGAGCATCTTGAGTGTGAAATCTTCGAGATCATCTTCAGCAATATCTTTGACATCCAATTCGATAGTGTCATGTTCATTGTTTGAATCAGAATAAAGATATACGGTGATCCTCTGTCCGCCGGATACTTCGGCATATTTTCTCTCACCTGTCTCAGGATTAATGGCTGAGATGATCAGCTTTCCGTCCGTGACGGTCAGGGTCTCATTGCCGTCTGCATCAAGGCCGAAATAACCGGAAGTACCCTTAATTCCTGCTGTCATTGTGGAAGTCTTGATCTCAAAGATCTCGCCATCCTTAAGTTTTTCAGTTACTTCAAAGAACATGCCGCCCTTGGTAAGCTTGAGGCCGAGCTGCTTGTTGACCTTGGAAAACTCAACGCGGCTGTCAGGCTGAAGAGTAACAAACTTTGTATCGTCAAGACTTACGGTTGCAAGACCGTCAAGGCCTGTAAACAAAGCTTCGCCTGACTCAAATCTTGCATTCTTGCTGATAGGCTTAAGCTTTCCGCCTTCTTTTTCGATCTTTACGGTGCCCTCTGCCCTGACAAGCTTCATGGTCTTGGCAAGATAGCTGCTGCGGTTAAAGATAATAACGCTGACTATTACAATGATTATTGCCACACCCAGAAGCGCATAAAGAAGCTTCATACCGAACGTCAGATTTTTCGGCAAGTTGATAGAAATCATAAATAATCCCTTCCTTTATAACTGTTCCTAAATGAGAAATTCTATCAGTAACGGATATTATATCAAGTATTTTTGCCGAAAACTATTCCCAACACCCGTTTTAGAGCCTTTTTTGCCTTTTTTGCACAAGAAGATCAGAGCCTTGATTTCAGTTCATAGAGCCTGTAGATCTTTTTATAGGTCTTTCCTGTGAACATCAGCTTGAAAAACAGTCTCTCGGAAGACTTCAATTCATTGATCAGATGTGCCGGAGTAAACGAAAGCTCAGAGGCCTTAATTACGCCTGTTCCTTCTAAAAGTCCGTCAATATCATCGACGCCGTAAACCCTGGTAACGCCGACATCGTTTATCGGGTTCTTCTTTTCCGAAGCTTTGGCACCAAATTCAGTATAGACATCCATAAGGACGCTTATCTTCCGGTACTTATCCTTCAAAGAAGTTATAAGAGCTTTGAGCTCATCGTTTGTAAGATACATCGAAAGACCTTCAAGCACGATAATGGCCGAATCAGAATCAGGCAAAGACTTTATCTGCTCATTATCAGCAGCATTCAAAACCTGCATATGGTAAGAAACTGATTCCTGATAGTATTGCTTCCTGACTTCCAAAACATCAGGAGAATCGCAGTCGAACCAGAGCTTATAAGGCTTTTTGACCCTTAAGCACCTGCTGTCCATTCCGCAGCCGATGTGGATCACTACTGCTTCAGGGTCTTTAGAAAGCTCTGCTTCTGTCCAGTCATCGAAAACCTTGGCACGCATCGCCATGTTGTAAGCAAGCCACTTGGACTTTGACTTGCCTTTTAACTCAAAACCTTCCTTTTCCCAGATCTCTTCAGCTTTTTCGTCATGAAGGATGATCCCCTGTTTGCTCACAAGAGATTTTCCGTAAAGCGGGATATAAAGTGTTTTGTTTACTTCATTCATCATGAATCGAGCACCGAATAATCTTTTGCGCTGTATGCTTCAAGCGGTTTGTTTCCGCACATGATCAGATAGTATTTCTTCTGTTTAGAGCCGTACTCGTATTCGGAGGAAGGGACCCTCAAATGCGCTCCGTTGTCAAAATGCAGTGTATAAGTATTTGCGCTCATGTTGCCGGTATCAAAATCCGCACGCATAAGTTTAACTGTATCGACTCTGGGTTTGGCAAAGAGCGGAACTGCGCTCATGAAGAAAAAGACACCGAATACCACGACACTGATCCCCAGGAAAACCAGAGATAAGGCTTTATGGCCAACCAGCGCCGTCAGAACGCAGACAACCACAAGGCAGGCAAAGAATACCGTCAGGCACTGGGATATAGTGTTACAGAGATAATAGGATCTGAGCGAATCGCAATAAGATGAATAGATATATTGTGTCTTGGTCGGCTTTGAAGTTATGTTTCCCAATATGACTGACACTATAAGAACAAGTATGGTCAGTGCCAGTATTATCCTGAACAAGGCCGTTGAAGTGTTTTCACGAATACGTTCACCCATGGATTAATCCTCCGAAATAATCTTTCCCTTACGGGTTAGGATACCTCAACAGGAGACATTTCTCAAACAGATTTTATGGTTTTGTCCGGAGAGCAACAGGGCCGCCCCGGATCGCGGGACAGCCCTGTCATGTAATATATGTTCCGTAAGCTTACGATACGATCTTATAGTATGCGTTCGATGTGAGCTTGTAGATCACCGCATAGAAGATTCCGCATACGAGCACGCAGATCCCTGCACTTAAAAGGAGCAAAGGCATATTGTTGTGGCCAAAGAGCTTTAAGAGCTTATGGATGATAGGAAGCACGGTAGCCAGGTGGACGCACGCAAATATGATAGGGATAAGGAATACCGTAAGCATCTGCGAATTGATGCTCTTCTTGATGTTTTCCTTTGTCATTCCGACCTTCTGCATGATGCCGAATCTTGCCTGGTCTTCGAATCCTTCAGAGATCTGCTTATAGTAGATTATAAGCACGCAGGATACGAGGAATATGATGCTGAGAAGAATACCCAGGTAGAACAGTCCGCCGAATGTCCTGACAAAATCGCTGCGCTGTTCGACCCTGCTGTCGCAGACGACTCTGAAATAATCCTGTTCCTTCGGATAAAGATCATCTCTGATATGTTTTGCGAGGATTGTTCCGAGTTCTGCCTGTTTATCTTCATCAAGGTTGGTATCGAAAGCGAAGTTCCACTGCCACATAAGCATTGTATCGCCTCTTGAATCTTTAAGACCGGAATAGCGTGAAGCTGTCTCACCGAGATC
>JAEEGJ010019739.1_pt1 | contig 14792 bp, 15 predicted proteins | sample 8958761 | NCBI WGS metagenome assembly JAEEGJ01 (sample SAMN16246546, study PRJNA631951) | gut metagenome | biome: gut microbiome; feature: rumen; material: RS-attached | host: Bos | place: Iran: Karaj | collected 2018-10 | reverse complement strand
GGTTGTAATATGCCCGTCGCTTTTGTGAATGATATTAAGGCCCTGGGTTGTTCCCACGTAATAGTCGCCGGAAGAACTTTTAATTGCAATACGGCACTTTGTTGAGATGCCGTCTTTTTCAGTCCAGGTCTTTACAGACTCATCCGGCTTCACAAGCATAAAAGGTGTAGCCGAATAGGAACAGATAAGCAGCTCATTATCCTTTGTCATTTCAATATGACGGATACGTGAACCGGCTGTTATTTCTGTAATTTTATTTTCCAGAAAATGATTATCCTTATAACAATAAACACCGTTGTCTGTTCCAAGCCAGGTTACCTGACGCATCTTATCTTCACAGATGACATTTACGGTTGTATTCATTGAAACAGTTGAGAACTTTCCACGACTGATTTTTTTAAGTCCGCCACGGTCAAAGGCCAGCCAGATATTACCTTCTCTGTCTTCAACAATTTTCGTGATTATATCATCAGTAAAACCATTGCGCTTATCAATATAGGTATAAGAACTGTTATGTATAATTGTAAGGCCAGAGTCCATTCCAACCCAGATGTTTCCACGTTTGTCCTCAATAATGCTGTTTACCGCTGTTCCACTGGTGTGGTCGTGACCAACATCAAAAACCGTTTCTTCTGCATTTTTGATTCGCACAACCAGATGGTCATTAACACCAAACCAGAAGGCTCCGGTGTCATCCTGCATTACAACCTTTACAGAAGGGTTCTTAATTTTTTTGATTCCATCGAAAACAGTAAGCTTATTTTCCTCATAGATGAAAAGCTGATTTTCAAGTGAAGTGGTTATCCACATGCGGCCGGTTGTATCACAGAAAAGGTCTGATACAAGAATATTTTCCTGACCAAGCTCTGCAAGGCCGTTTGGTATTTTGATTTCTCTTTCGGGTGTAATATAACAGAGACCGGAAGCAGTTCCCACCCAGATATTGTGGTTATGATCTTCACAGATTGTATTAATCTTGTTGTTTGGAAGCCCGTCACTTATCTCATATTTTCTGATTTCACCACCAGGAACATAAGAGGTAAGACCTTCGTCATTATGACCAATCCAGATAGTACCATCCTCCGACTGGCAGAGAGAACGCGCAGAGGCAAAATCAAATCTAGGATCTGCAGTGCGGCTGTAGGTAACAAACTCAACTCCATCAAAGCGGACAAGTCCATCATAGGTACCAATCCAGATATAACCGGTCTTATCCTGCATGATTGTTGTAATTGTCATTCCAGGAAGACCATCTTCTGTAGTCCAGCTCTTGCTTACGTAATCCGCAAAAAAAGACTGATCTGTCTGATATTTTTGGGAAGTTTGTGCAAAACCGAAGAACCCAATGCATAAAATAAAAAAGGTGCCGAATAATCTCTTCATAGTTGTCATATAAAGAGATTATAGCACCTTTTATTTTATGTTAGCAAATTATTTTTTGAATCTGCTAGAATCTGTAAGTTCCGGTTGTTATTGTTCCACCGTTTGAATAAATGTCAAAGTTTACAGACTTCTGTGCCGCAGCGAGCTCTGCGTAGAACTCAGAAACATTATTAATCTTCTTGCCGTTCACTGCAGTAATAATGTCTCCATTCTGAATACGAAGACTTGCTGCCGGTGACTTTTCTTCAACGTTAGAAACGATTACACCCTTCACCTTCTTATCATCAATCTTGAGCTGTTCGCGGGCTTTGTCTGTAAGTGGAGTTGCGATAAAGCCAGGCCACATCTTACTGTTGTTGATATCAGTTTCGTTTGCACGCTCTTCTATCTTAACAGTAATATCAGAAAGCTTCTTTCCACCACGGATTACAGTAAACTTAGCAGTTGTACCTGCTTCAAGGTTACCGATATCGCGCACAAGCTGATTAGTTGATTTTACTTTCTTGCCGTTTAACTCAATGATATAGTCACCAGGTTTGATTCCACCCTTGAAGGCTGGAGAATTAGAGAATACCTCTGCCGCAAATGCACCTTCAGTTTCTGTTACACCAAGTTCTTCCTTATATTCATTTGTAATATCAACAAGTGATATACCTACCCAGCCGTATACAACCTTACCCTTCTTAATAAAGGAATCGATTGCAGACTTAAGATTGTTGATTGGAATTGCAAAGCCAAGACCAACAGAACCGCCTGAAGATGAAGCAATCCAGGTATTGATTCCGATTACTTCGCCGTAAATGTTTACAAGCGGACCACCAGAGTTACCCTGATTGATTGCGGCATCAGTCTGAATATAGTCACTGATTGAAGACATCTGGCTTTCATTTCGGCCTACAGCACTTACAATACCCTGTGTTACAGACTGGCTGTAACCAAGAGGTGCACCAAAGGCAAGACAGATATCACCAGGCTGAACCTTATCAGAATCACCAAGCTTTGCAACTGGAATTGTAGAATCCTTTGATTCGAAGGAAACAAGTGCAACATCGATACGACTGTCTGCACCTACAAGCTTTCCTTCAAACTCGCGGCCGTCATTAAGCTTAATGCTGATTTTTGTAGCAGTGCCGGCAACATGGTTATTTGTAAGAACATAGAAGGTATCTCCGGTTTTTCTAACAATTACGCCGGAACCAAGACCTTTTGATTCATATTCACGCTGATTATTTTTGTTTTTACTGTCATCACTGTCTCCATTTCCAAAGAAAAACTCAAAGGGATTTGTCATTCCTCCGAAAGGACTTGTATAGGTTTTTGTTTCTGTGACATCAACCTCTACAACGGCAGGAAGCATAGTATTACTGATTGAACGGAAGGAATTCTGCAGGGCTTCAACTACACTGAGAGAAGCGTCTGTTTTTTTAGGAGGATCTGCAAAAAGTGAAGCAGATAACAAAAGCAGCATTGAGGCTGCGGCAATTACTTTATTTAGTTTTCTCAATTTTTTGCTCCTTGCGGCAAGCTTTATATTTTTTCTGCCGCTCTTTTAAAATATAACTAAAAAATTGAGAAAAGGTAACATAAATGTTTTCTTATTTTTGTCTTAGTTCTTGTAGTCCAGGGCGGTGAGGACTTCGGTGTGGTCTTCGAATACAGCAACCGTATGCTCTTCATGGCAGCTTACCTTGCCGTCGCAGGTAAGAACAGTCCAGCCGTCTGCCGCGGTTTCAACATCCGCTACTCCCATATTAATCATAGGCTCAATTGCGAGCACCATACCAGGCTTAATGCGCGGATTCTGGCCCCGGAAAGGACAGTTTGGAACACTAGGATCCTCGTGAACATCGAGCCCTACTCCGTGGCCGCAGTAATCATAAACTACGCCGTAACCATTACGGTCTGCAATTTCGTAAACTGCATTTGCTATATCGCTGATACGGTTACCGACTACACAGGCAGCGATTCCGGCACGGAGACATTCTTCTGTTACCTGCTGAAGCTTGCGGACCTTTGGATTTACGTTTCCAATCAAAAGTGAATGAGTTGTATCGCTGATATAACCGTTCATATCGATTCCAACGTCTATGCTTACAAGGTCGCCGTCTTTTATTATGCGCTTTTTTGAAGGAATTCCATGAATAACTTCGTTATTGATACTGATACAGGTTGCACCCGGGAAGTCTTCTCGCCACCAGGCCGGCTTTCCACCATGGGAAATCATGTAATCCTTAAACATATCGTCTACCTGCTTTGTAGACATTCCAGCCTTTACCTTTGGGATGAGTTCATTAAACATGTCGGCGGTAATATGACATACTTTGCGGATGCCGGCAATCTGTTCGGGTGTTTTGAGTGTAATCATAAAAATATATTAACACTTTGTAAGAATTATGGCTATAGTTTTTTGTTAGATAAGACTTACGCGCGTTTCTCAGCTTCGCGAAGACAGATTTCCGCGGTACTCAAATCACCCAAACGCTTATACTCTTCGCTCATCTTACGTAAAAAGAAAGCATCGTTTCTGGTACCAAGGTTGAGGTCTAAGGCGCGTTCGTAAACGTCCAGGGCGAGTTCGTCGGAAATTACGCCGTCTATGTTTTTTTTGAGAATATTAAGGGTAAAATCCAGTACTTCCGGGAAGAAGAGATAGAAATAGTGATATGAATATTCCATCTGTATAATCTGCTCAAGAAGAATGATTGCGTCATAATATTCGCCGCGAATTACAAGCTCCTCCGCAAGAATATAGCCGTAGTCCATAAAGTCTTCGCGGGTAAACCATTTTTTGAGCGAAAAATCTGCATGATTCATCTGCATGCGTTTGAACTCGGCAACAGCCTCATCTTCCTTCTGATGCATGAGAGTATAAAAAATCAGCTTGGCCCGGCTTTCTTCATCTTCGCGGGCAGAAAGCCATTCGTAATAATTAAAGGTATCGGCATTTTTATAGGAGCGTCTGATCTTGATAAAGAAAGATTCATCGAAAATTGAGCGCTGGCGGGCATCTGAAAGAACACGGTATGCCTGAGCAACTTCACTAAAGGCATCGCGATTTGTCGCATCGCCAGTGAGGTCGGGATGAAGAAGCTTTGCTTTTTCACGGTAGGCGCGTTTTATTTCTGCAAGAGTAGCATTTGGGCGTACTCCAAGAATCTTATAAAAGTCTTTCATGGTCTTTTTTTCTAGAAGATTTTAAAGATTTTTTCAATATCCGGTTTTTGAATAATCATAACCGGACATTTTGAATGAGCCAGAACTTCATTCTGATCCGTAGAAAGAACATTTCTTTTTACCTGATGTTTTTCTGCGTCAGCTTCATTGCCACCCAGAATTATAAGGTCTGCCTCGTATTCGTCTGCTGCGCGAAGAATCTCTGTAAAAATTCCACCGCTACGTAATTCAGTTTCACAGGTAACTCCCTTTGAACCCGCAAGCATCTGCGCATAAGCCAGATAACGCTCTCCGTCTTCCTTAAGGCGTGCTTCATAATCATAGCGTTCATCAGAAACAAGGAATTTATTCATAGAAAGATACTTAACGGTAGCTGTATCTACAACATAAATAAATTTTATGGATATGTTGTAAGAGCGGGCCATCATAATTGCATACATAGCAGAATGTACCGATGAGCGGTGTCCGTTTACTGCGACAATCATTTTTTTAAAAAAACTTTTCGCCATAATGTCTCCGACGCCTTTGTCTTTTTTCTTAATATAATTTTAACATGGCTTTTTATTTCGCGCTATTTTTTTTCTTCAAAGCTTTAAGTACAAATATATTTTCTCTGTCCCTTTCTTCCAGGGCACTTTCAATATATGCCTTAGTTTCCTTAGCCTGGGGAATAATCATTTTATCCAGAGCATTTACCCTGCGCTGGGTTTTACGAACCTCTTCGGCCAGACGCCATACTATAGTTCTGATAGATGCCATCTGAGTCAGCAAAAGCAGAAGTTCAAAAAAGCTGTTGATTGTGGCATCCATATTTGCATCGGTTCCGATGAAGGAATAAAAAAGCTCCTTTTTAGGCATAATTACGTCAATAGTCGGGAATGACATACCGCCGATATTTACACGCTTTTCGGTAAAATCAAAATCATAATGAACAGCATGCGAAATTCGTTCAATCTGGTCGGCACCGTCCAGCATAAGCATTCTCTTAAAGGCCGGATAAGCTTTTTCAACTGCGGCATCAATATCCTTTTCCAGAAGCTTTACGCGCTCAACAAGATGCATAAGCTCGCGAACGAGGATTTCGCGTTTTTCTTCGAGCAGCTCGTAGCCGTTTGTAGAAACAGCCAGCTGCTCTTTCATCATGAGAAGGTTTGATTTTGTTGGTGCAATATTAAGCCTGGCCATACTTCTCTATAAACTCCGGTTTAATTCGGGTGAGTTCTTCGCGAGGAAGCTCACTTAAAATCTTCCAGCCAACATCAAGGGTCTCTTCTATTGTGCGGTCTTCGTATTCGCCCTGGGCAAAAAATTCTTCTTCAAGGCGTTTTCCGAAATGCAGATAAGCACGGTCGAGCTCGCTCAACTCTTCCTCTCCGATAATTGCCGCAAGGTTACGGATAGACTTTACCTTAGAGTAGCTTGCAAAAAGCTGACTGGCAACATTTGCATGATCCTCGCGGGTCATGTCCGGGCCAATACCGTCCTTCATAAGTCGGGAAAGACTTGGAAGACCTGCAACCGGAGGATAGATTCCCTGCTGGGCAAGCTCGCGGCCAAGTACAATCTGACCTTCGGTGATGTAACCGGTAAGGTCTGGAATCGGGTGTGAAATATCATCATTAGGCATTGTAAGGATTGGAATCTGAGTGATTGAACCTTCGCTGCCCTTTACACGACCGGCTCGCTCGTAGAGCTCGGCAAGGTCTGAATAAAGGTATCCAGGGTAGCCCTTACGGCCCGGAACTTCGCCGCGGGTAGTAGATATTTCGCGCAGAGCCTCGCAGTAGTTTGTCATATCTGTAAGTACGACAAGTACGTGCATTCCTTTTTCAAAGGCAAGGTATTCGGCTGCGGTAAGTGCACAGCGCGGAGTAATGATTCGCTCGATACTTGGCGCATCTGCAAGGCTCTGGAACATAACTACGTTTGCGAGAACTCCGGACTCTTCAAAGGTATCTACGAAGAATTTTGCAACGTCGTATTTAATACCCATGCCGGCAAAAACCATTACAAACTTTTCATCGGAATTGCGCAGCTTTGCCTGGCGGATAATCTGAGCAGCAAGCTTGTTATGTGGCAGACCGTTGCCGGAAAAAATCGGCAGCTTCTGTCCGCGTACCAGAGAGTTCATTCCATCAATTGCGGAAATTCCGGTCTGAATAAAATCTCTAGGATAGATTCGCGCATAAGGATTCATCGGGTTTCCGTTAACATTGCGCTTTTCGCTGGAAATGATTTCCGGATATCCGTCGATTGGTTTTCCAAGTCCGTTGAAAACGCGGCCGAGAAGCCCCTCGCCTACACGAAGCTCAAGAGGCTCGTCCAGAAATTCAAAGGTTGCTTCATCAAGATCGAGTCCGGTTGTAGATCCGAAAATCTGAACAACAACTGCTTCTTCAGAAATATCAACTACCTTTCCAGTACGCTTTTCGCCAAGACGGTCGCGTACACAAACGGTCTCATTATAAAAAACATTTTCAGTACGTTTGAGGACAACGATTGGTCCGTCTACAGAAGTAACACCACGATATTCTATACCTTTCATTTCGTCCCCCTATCTATACAAGCGTTCAACTTCGCTGATCTGCGAATCAAGATGATTTTTGATTTCGTTGATTTTGTCCATTTCTTCGTTTTTGTAAACCATTTTAATTCGGACAATTTCATCACAAACCGGAAGAGCCACAACCTGTGAAAGAGTTGCTCCGGCCTTAATGCAGGCAGCAGCCCTCTTGTAATAAGTCATCATCAGTTCAAGAATGGCAATCTGCTTATCTGTTGAACAATACTTATCAATATCATCAAAAGCATTCTGCTGAAGGAAGCCGTTCTTAATCATTTCTGCAACTCTTAATACAAGGCGCTCGCTGTCCGGCAGTGCATCAGGTCCTATAAGGCGGACAATCTGCTGAAGGCGGTTTTCATTTTTCAAAAGCTCCAGAGCTTCCTGTCGCAGACTTCCCCAGAGAGGATTATGAACTTCCCACCAGTCCTGAACTTCTGAAGCATATTCTGAATAAGAATCTATCCAGCCGATTGCAGGATAATGGCGGGCGTTTGCAAGCTCGCGATCCAGGGCCCAGAAGCAGCGGATAAAGCGTTTTGTATGCTGGGTAACAGGCTCAGAGAAGTCTCCACCCGGCGGCGATACCGCACCAATTACACTAACGCTTCCTTCCTGTCCTTCAAGGGAAATTACACGGCCTGCACGTTCATAGAAAGAAGCAAGACGTGTCGGCAGATAAGCCGGGAAGCCTTCTTCGGCTGGCATCTCTTCCATACGGCCGGAAAGCTCACGAAGAGCCTCTGCCCAGCGGGAGGTTGAGTCTGCCATGATTGCAACGGCCATACCCATGTCGCGGAAATATTCTGCAAGAGTAATTCCTGAATAAAGGGAAACTTCGCGGGCTGCAACCGGCATGTTAGAAGTATTTGCAATAAGGATGGTTCGCTCCATAATAGAGCGGCCGGTTCGCGGGTCAATAAGTTCCGGGAACTCTGTGAGTACCTCGGTCATTTCGTTTCCACGTTCACCACATCCAATATATACGATTAAGTCTGCATCACACCATTTTGCAACGGCATGCTGAGTCATTGTTTTTCCAGTTCCAAAGCCGCCAGGAATTGCGGCAGTTCCTCCCTTCGAAAGCGGGAAGAAAACGTCGATTACGCGCTGACCGGTAATAAGAGGCTCGGTAACTCCCAGCTTCTGTGCATAAGGACGCGGCTTACGAACAGGCCAGTACTGAGCCAGACCAATTTCTTCGTCCAGCTCTGTAGTGGCAATTACGTCGTTTACTGTATAGTCGCCGCTGCCTTTGAAGCTTTTCAAAACACGGCCGCGAACAGTCGGCGGCACCATTATCTTTTCTGTAATAGATTCAGTTTCTTTTACACTTCCAAGCACCATGCCAGGCTTAATTGGAGTCCCCTCGCCCACGCCCTCGGCAGCATCAAAATGCCAGATCTTACTTTCGTCCAGAGGCTGGGTACGTTCACCCGGCAGCAAAAATCCGCCTGAATGCTCATACATTGCCTTAAGCGGACGCTGGATACCGTCATAAATATTTCCTACAACTCCAGGACCAAGGCGGAGAGAAAGAGGACGCTGGGTACACACAACCTTTTCGCCGATATGCATACCGGTATCTTCCTCGTAAACCTGAATGGTTGCATTTCCCTTGTTCTGGCGGATAATTTCACCAATCAGTTTTTTCTCACCAACATCAACTACATCATAAAGACCGCAGCCGTCGAGTCCTTCTGCATAAACAATAGGACCAGAGATGCGGGTAATTTTTCCTTCTATCATAAGTCACCTCCGAACAAGGCGGCTGAAAGCTCGGCTCGATTTGAATCCAGCAGCTTTTCAATCACTTCATTTAAAGTAAGACGGCAGCGGAAGTTTTTGTCTTCTGACTCAAGAATAATTCCCTGTGGCTTTACAAGTCCAATATCATCCTCGAGAACGGCTCTGCCAAAATTTGTTTCAGAAACTGAAAGAAGTTTTTTTCCAAGCTTATCTGAAAGGAGTTTTTTTGCAGTAGAAAGAGAAAAACCGTAAACATAGGCATTAAGGTTATACTCTGTCTGAAAATTAAAATTGCGGCATATAAGCTCAAGTCTCTTTTCTTCAGAAAGTGCTTCCAGATATTTATTGATATTCTGAATTACAGAGTTCTGGATAAAAGAAACCTTAAAGCGTTCTTTTTCAAGCGGCACAACTGCCATGCGGTCTTTTTCAAAGGCCTCAAGCTTATGTGCAAAAAATTCTTCTTTTTCTGCGCCTGCTTTTTCTATATCAGTATCAACAGAAGCAAGCAGCTTTGCACAATCGGAATCTGCTTTAGCCAGCATTCGCTCGGCTTTTTTGCGTGCATCTGCCTGAATCTCTTTATCCAAAATATCTGTAGATCGTAATTCCTGCATACTAAACCTCAACGCCCACGGCTTCTTTTATAGCATCAGAAAGGGTCTTTTTACCCTTAAGATGTCCGTTTAAGCCGGGCACTTCTACTATCAGAGGAAATTTTCCTGTTTTCTGCCACGCGATTTCTTCATCTTCAATCTGACTGGCGGCCTGCTCTGTTAAAATAAGCACCCGAGGAATTTCTCCGGATGGAACATTTATTATACCGCCCTTACCTGTTACACGGTTAAAGGCTTCCAGAACTTCGGCTCGGGTTTCGGCCACCATTCCATCTATTCCAGTCAGCTTAAAGGCAAGAACTAATTCGCGCTCGCCAATTATGTAAAATTTCACTTCGCTCTATTCGTTTTATTTGAACAGAATAAGAACACCTACAAGCATTCCCCAAAGACAGATACCTTCTGCAAGACCTACGAAAGGAAGTGCCTTACCAGAAAGCTCAGGATTCTCGCTCATAGCGCCCATTGCGGCAGCACCAATTTTTCCTACAGCCATACCACCGGCAATACAAGCCAGACCTACAGCAATTGCAGCTGCGAGATACTTCATAGCTCCGGCAGATGCGGCAGAAGCAGCAGCGGCGTCTTCAGCGAAGAGAGCTGCACCAGCGCCAAGCAAAGTGATAAAAGACAAGATTTTCTTTTTCATATTTATACTCCTATTTCTATTTCAACTCAAACCTGAAAGGCTTGAACTCTTTACCAGTTTCATGGAAGAACTTGCTGAAGAATTCGTAATACTGAAGACGTATTACCTGAATTGCAACAATCATTCCTTCCAGCACAATTATGAGAGCGTTACCGGCAATCAAAACGATTATACCGCCAACGCTGCCCGGTCCGCCTACCATATTGGTAAGCGTAAGAATTGTAAAATTCAAAACAGCGTGTGAAAGTGCAAAGGCACCAACACGCACAAAGCTTACAGTATTTGAAAGATATCCCGAAATAACTTCGATTATTTCAACCACACTCGAAATAATATAAGTACCAAAGCCGTTTTCAAAAAGAGTTTTCTCCCCATCCATTGCGCGTTCAAAAGGTTCAGCAAAGGCGGCAAAGAAAAGTGAAACAGCAATTATGATGATGTCGTAAACTGCAACAGTATGCTTAGCAAGAACAATTCTCAAAACCAGAGCAATTACATACCAGAAGAAAACCGCGCCGGCAATTCCGTTTTTACCGAAAATTGCTTCTGCATATTTTTTCCGCATAAAGCTGTTTATGATGTTCAAAAGCAAACCGCAGGTATTAATCACAAAACCGATTGCAACTGCTACGCCAAATACACCGAACATTACATAAATTGATTTAGGGTCGGCAGAAGGCATAAGGTGCAGAATAGGCGCATGAGGCTTTCCAAAAAGGCCTGTTACAAATTCTGCAAATGGTTCAAGAATGGTTTCAGTTCCAAAGAACTCACCGGTCAAAAGTCCCATAATAGAACTTGATACACCTATCGCCATAAAAATCGGAGCAAACTTATTCCATACTCCGACCTTGATTACGTTACAGGCCATCAGGATTCCAAAAAGCACAAAAAAGAGGCCCTGACCAAAGTCGCCGAACATAATTCCAAAAAGAATGGTAAAGAATACAGCAACAAAAGGAGTCGGGTCGATTGCGCCGTAAACCGGTGAACCGTAAGAGAAAATCATTCTCTCAAAGCTCTTAACAAGCTTACCGTGCTCAAGCTTTACAGGAACCTGTTCCTTGCCAGACATAACCGAAGGAACCTCAAAAGGCTCATAAGCACGAATTGCAATCCGGCCTTCTGTAAGCTCGTCCAGTCCCTTCATATACTTTTCTGTTTCACTTGCCGGAATCCAGCCGGTAATGCGGTAAACAAGCTCGGTAGATTCCAGGCGGCGGGTAATATCTTCTATCTGAACGGCAATTGTGAAGCAGCCAAGCAGATGTTCAAGCTGCTCGCGGTGAGTTTCTGCAAAGTTTGCTTTTTCTGTATTCAACTCTTCAAGCTGCTTTTCTGCCTGAAGCTTTTTTTCTTCCAGTCCCTTGAGAGCAGATTCCGGTACACCCTTAAAATCTGCAGGAACTTCAAGCTCAACAAAGTTATGATTTTTAAGCTCTGCATCCAGGGCAAAGCGGCCCTTTTTAGAAGAAGCTACCAGAATATGAGAAGAATCATTTCCAAGTTTGATAACAACAGCAGAGCCTTCCAGTCTGTCTTTTAAATCTTCATACTTATCTTCCGGAATGCGTCCTATTCTGAGAGACAAAAAGGAAAGATGCTCAAGCTCTGAATAAGAAACCTGAAGGTTAGAAAAAGCCATGGCTTCTTTATAAGCATCGTTTACCTTTGCAGCTTCATCAGTTGCTTCAGAAAGTCTTGTCTTAAGCTGGGTATAAGCGGCAATTACATCTGCTGCCTTTTTGCGATCCTGGTCTTTTGGAGCAGAACAGTTTTTAATATCATAAGCGGCGTCTTCAAAACCAAGCTCTTTATAAGCCTTTAAAAGACCGTCATAAAACTGAGAATCTATATTAAGTGCATCAGCAGCAGCGTCATCGGCAGTGGCAGAACCTGCACTGCTCTCCTTAAGCTTAGACTGAAACTGAAAATTTTCATTTTTACCTATATATTCAATTACAGACGAAATATCATCTTTAAGAACCATAAGCTCCAGAAGTGTCATTTCTGCAGTTCTAGCCATTTATACCTCCAATAGCATCCATTGCTTCTTCGGGATTTACATTTAATCTTATACTTTCAACAGCGGTACGTATACAGCTGAGCTCAAATTCTTTCATTTTATACCAGCCGATAAGACAGGCAGGTTCTCCGGGAAACTGATGAAAAAGCTTCGACGCCTTGCCTGCAATTTCCACACGGTTTCGTTTTTCAATCCAGACTGGATCTATCTGCCATACCTGCCCAGGCTCATAAGGATTCACAAGAGAAGCATATTTCCAGCCGCTCCATACCTCGTATTCATCAAGAGGCCATTCCAGAATCTTTAAGGCAGGAGCAGCAACAGGATCGCTGTGGCCCGGCTTATCAGTTACATAAATCAGATTTTTGATTATGTCCTCTGACTTCATATTATAATACAGTCTGAGTCGCAGAACCCAGACAATATTTTTGATAATGAATTCCTGACTGTAAAGCTTAAGCAGGGCCTGGCCCGCGTCTCCCTTCTGTTTCTGAGCAGAAGCCCAGAGATGGCGGCAGATCTGAATATCAATCTTAAAATCCAGCTCCTGCTGTTCATGAATTCCCGGCACCTTATTATACCATGAAAAAGGACTGCCCCTGGTTATTTTTTTAATATCAGGCCAGGCAGCATAATTAAGGGAAGAATAATTCTTTAAGTTGATTACAGCAGGGCATTTACTCTGGCCCTTACACAAGGCAGCACCAAGTTCCTTCAGGTTTTCGCCTTCATACATAAGAAGCTGATTTTTTAAAACCTCTTCGGGTTTATCATAAAGAGCAATGAATTTAACAAACTGATCTGTAAAATCAGAAAAAGCCTTTTCCTCAATCTGCTGGGAAAGCATTACTTCCGGAACCATAGGAGGCTGCGAGCGGAAAAGAAGAGTCCATAACTCTCCAAGACTTTTCGCAGTGAAAAGCTTTTGAGCGCGGCTTCCTGTAAATGATTTTCCTAAGATTCCATTTGCCTTTGCAAAAATGAAAGCTCCAGCACCAGTCTTATCCATAAAGGAACTCCTTCTTTAGACCAGCTTACTGAAGAATCAGCTTATCAAGCAAAGACGAAAAAGCCTCGTAATTCTGAGGCTTTGCAGCAAGCGATTCTTTATAGGAATCAATTTCTTTCTGATATTTGTCTGATGTAGAGTTAAGCTTCTGCTGATACTCAGCCTCAAGACGGGCAGCTACTTCATCGTATCGGGCTTTATATTCTGTGTTGTATTTTGAATGTGCTTCAGAAAGTCTTCGGTCTACTTCCTGGGCAGCGTCATTGATAAGCGCGGAGGCATTTTTTTCAACCTCAAGAAGATGATTGATGGCATCTATTTCCATTGATGTTTCTGCCATATTATTGCCTCCTGTAATAATGTCATTCCGAACTTGTTTCGGAATCTATTTACACCAGATCCTGAAACAAGTTCAGGATGACAGTTGCCTTACATTTCCATAGATTCTATAAGGTCATAAACTTCCTTTGAAGTTTTTGCCTGCAAAACATTTTTAACAAAATCAGGTTTACTTACAATCTCAAGAATATCTCTTAAGAGATGAAGGTGAGTTTCTGTATCTTTTTCTTCAAAAAGGATTTCAAAAATTACATTTACTACCGGATGCTCGGGATTCGATTCCGGTTCGGGAGAATCAAATTCAATTCCCGACCGGCTGATTCCCATTGCAACCAGAGTGTCCCCCGCAGAAGAGCATAAAGCATGGGGAACAGCAACGAAAGGAAAAACAGCAGTACTCATCTTCTCTTCCCTTGCGATAAGGGCATCCATTGCTTCCCGTCTGTTTAAGTCGGGATTTTCAGCAACCAGAACTTCAAGAAGCTCCGCAAAACTTTCTTCTTTTTCGGAACTCTCCAGCCCAACTTTTATGCTGGCTGGAGAAATGAAACTGCTGAGCATTTAACGCTCCTTACTGAGCTGCTTCTGAGTCTGCCCACCAGTCGCTTGCACCAGCGTCTGCAGCAGATTCTGTAGATTCTACAGCAGTTGTTGGAACAAGGTCTTTATCGAACTTTGGCTTTTTGTTTACCATAGCGAGAGCAAAAGAAAGAGCAAAGAAAAGGAAAACTAATACGAAAGTTGTTTTAGTAAGTACACTTGCGGAATGTGAACCGAATGCAGCAGTACCACGACCACCAAGAAGTCCCATTCCATTTTCACCGTCGTCCTGAATAGAAACAAGAAGAACCAGTAAAAGACAAACGATTACAAAGAATACCAGAAGAACAACGCCAATTGTACCCATTTTTATAACTCCAAAAATTAAAAATCAAATAATAATTTAAGTATTTTAATGAAAATAATACTTAGTGTCTATATTAGAGCACGCAGATAGGTATGAAAGTTTCAGCCTTCAGCGATGCACCACCAATCAAACCACCATCGATATCTGGCTGAGCGAGGAGCTCTGGAGCGTTGCTTGCTTTCATAGATCCACCGTACTGGATGATTACTTCATCAGCAACCTTCTGGTTGTAAAGCTTTGCGATGTAACCGCGGATGAACTTGTGGATAGCCTGAGCGTCATCTGGAGTAGCTGTTTTACCAGTACCGATAGCCCAAACTGGTTCGTAAGCGATTGTTACGTTCTTCATCTGTTCTTCTGTTACACCAGCAAGACC
>JAEEGJ010019738.1_pt1 | contig 14793 bp, 4 predicted proteins | sample 8958761 | NCBI WGS metagenome assembly JAEEGJ01 (sample SAMN16246546, study PRJNA631951) | gut metagenome | biome: gut microbiome; feature: rumen; material: RS-attached | host: Bos | place: Iran: Karaj | collected 2018-10 | reverse complement strand
CAAAGGTGTTTGTGCCGTTTGCGACATTGTTGTCGGTGGTAGTGTTGGAACCGCTTTGCGCTGTTTCTTCTTGCTTTTGGCAAGCGGTCATGGCCAAGGCCAAAAGGCAAATGATTGATAATACTTTTTTCATGGTTTTTAATTTTTAATGGTAATGATAACTATTTTGTTTCGCTTTTAATTAAAAGACGATGCAAAACTAAGATGCTCCAAACGCTACTTCCAAGAAAAACCGTCTCCAATTTCTCAACAAATATCAATAAATTGCAAATAATAATTTGATTATGAGTTTAATAGGATAGGGAACAATGCATAATATGCTCTGATTTCCAATTCCAGCGGATGACAAATCCGCTGGTGCCGAACCTGTGAATTTGTATTATTTTTCCACGCAAATGCCTACTCTTTCACCACCTTGTCCGAATAAATCTTGAGGAGGCGACATGTGCCGCCTCCTCAATGTTTTAGATGTTGAATATGGGTGTTATTCTACTACAAACTTGTTCACCCAAGTGCTTCCCTCGTTGCTCACGGAGATGAAGTACACACCGCTCTGCAAGTCGCTGACATTGAGGCGCAATGCATTCAAGCCATTGACGACATAGTGCTTCACGGTGCGGCCACTTAGGTCGAGTATCTTCACTTCGGTGCGGCCTTGCATGTCGGCGCTGAGGTTGAGCACGCTTTGGGTCGGGTTGGGGTAGAGGCAAAGGCCGGTCTGTCCGTTCTCGGCCACGTTCTCGGTACCGGGACGGAAGGTCAGCGTCTCCGAAGGCACGGACTCCTGTCCCGCTTGGTCAACGGTGGTGACGTAGACACTCACTTCCTCCTCGTCGTCCACTTCGAAGATCCACTGGGTGCCGAAGACCTCCACGGGATTGTTCGGATCATCCACGAAATAGAGGTTGAAGTGGTCGAAGTCGTTCATCACAGGCATGTCCCATAGGATAGGCGTATAGACACCCAGCGCGTTCACTTGCTCGTCGATGCGAAGGTTGGTGGGCGGCTCGGGCACGGCATTCTCCACATGGTAGTTCATCACGCCGTAATACAGCGGGATGAAGGTCTCCGTGTTCTCGGCAGGCCATTTGCCGAACATGGTGGCCGTGGCGGCGTCGCGCACAAAGAGGTAGAGACCGCTGCTGCCGTTGTCGGTGTTGATCTTCCAGTCTTCGTCGTTACCCAAAGGCAGGGCGAACTCAATGGTCTCATAGCCTTGGCTCATGTCGCAGCCGATGATTTCCTCAGGCAGGTTGATGACGGTGCCCACAGATTGGTTGTCGTAGATGGGACGATAGCGCACGGTGTTGGGGTTGCCGTAATACATCCAGTAGTTGCCTTCGCTGTCATCGCCGGAAGGCGGATAGGTGCCGTCGTTGTTGTCGTCAATGTAGAAGGCCACGCCGTCGTTGTTCGTCCACTCAGTGTCCATGCGGTTTTCAGAGCAGACATAGAGGTAGTTGTCGTCCATCTTGAGGTGCAGGGTGACGCTGCCCATGTCGACAGGCAGGAGGTAGTTGCTCACCTCCACGCGGAAGGCGTCGTCCCATTCGCCTTCGCTCTTGATACCGTCGATGGTGGGGGCGGTGCCGTCGAAGACATCAATGGTTTGGGTGATGTAGGCCGTGGTGACAAAGCCGAGGCAGACATTGGAATAAGGAGTCTGCAACTCGTCGTTGAGTTGTGCAGTGACGCAATAATAGTACTGCTGCGTCGGGATGGCGGTGTGGTCCTCAAAGTAGCCTTCCCCTGCGTCAATGGTGGCCATGGGTTCGCCAAAGGGCGCGTTGGGCGTGTTCTTGCGATAGATGTGGTAGCCCGTGGCGCCTTCTTGCTCGCTCCAGGTGAGTTCTACATAGTCGTAGGCGCCCTGTGAGGCATAGAGGTCGCTGATAGGCGCGCCCGCAGCCTCCATCTCCATTTCGATGGTCGTGGTCTCGCCGCCACTGATGACGATATTTTCTGTGACAGGCATGTAGCCAGGGATGGAAGCGGTGACGGTGTAGCTGCCTTCAGGGATGCCGCGGATTTCGAAACTGCCGTCTTCGGCAGTGGTCTCGTAGTAGTCGGTCAGTTCGTTAACGGTGACTCTGACGCCGCTGTTGTTATCACTTCCCGTCAGGTTGACGGTGCCGGCCAATGTACCCATGTTGTCGGCGAGGCATTGGATGGCATAGACGCGGCTACCGCTGCCCATCTCGCGGCAGTGGACGGCCTTACCGCCGAAGATGCAGAGGTTGCCGTCGGACGAGATGTCGATGTGCTCCATCGAGCCTGGTGTGCTAAGTTCGGCAAGGGGCACGTTGCTTTGTTTGCGGAAGAGGAAGAAGTCAGGCGTGGTATGGTCGATGGGTCCCCATGAGACGAAGCCGATGAGGCTGCCGTCGTCGCTCATGGCGGCTTGCGTCACCTCATCGCCGCAGCCAGAGTAGCTCCAGATAGGCTCGTTGGAGTAGTTGTTGAAGAGGTAGCAGCTGCCGTCGTAGCCATAGCTCGTGTTGACGAAGTCGAGGGTGCCGATGGCGATGATGCTTCCGTCATCGGAGATAGCGTTGGCGCAACCCCAGGTGGACGAGGATCCGGGAGCCGCTATGCTGGCGTTCCATACCTTCTCATAACGCTCGCCGTTCCATTTGTAGAGGTAGGCCATGCCGCTGAAGTCGGCGTAAGCAAGATAGGTGCCGTCGGCGCTCAAGGCAGGGTCTTGGCTGGGTGAGTTGTCATAGTAAGGCAGGTCATCCTGAATGATGTCGCCGGTCATGGGGTCGATAACCCAGATCTGACGGTAGCCTTGTGCGAAGGCGGCCACGAGGCGGGCGTCGTTCTTGGAGAGGCCGATTCCCACCACGTTCACGGTGAGGTCACCGATAAGCCATGTCGGGTCGCTCTTGTTGACGCCGAAGTCGTAGCAGGCGATGGCGTAGTAGTTGTCCTCATAACGGCCATAGGAGACGTAGATTCTGGTGCCGTCAGCAGTGAGTTTAAAGTGGGAGACGGGATATGCAAAGGTCTCATGGAAGACTTCGTTGCCCATAATGTCGACGACGTAAAGGTTATAGGTGTCGGAGTAGGCAATGGCGTTGCCCGAGAGGGAGACCGCCGCCCGACCACCATCGGTGATGGGCTTCTCCCATTTCACATTGCCATTGGCATCGAAGAGGGAGACGCGTTTCTGGTTGAGGCCATAATACACAAGGTAGTCACCAGTCGCATCGATGTAAAACACATCTTCGGGCAAGGCACCACTCTCGTACTTCTGCCAGAGGATGATGGGGTCCTCAGTTATGGCTCTGTCAGCCAATGGGTTACTGATTCCGTACTCACAAACGGCACCCTTGTTGGGCTCCGTTGTGGTCTTCACGGCGCGATGCTGGGCAAAGAGACTGCTCGAAGCCATCACAGCCAGAATGAGGGTGAATAGTAAAGACTTTTTCATGTTGTTTGTTATTAATTGGTTGATAATAAGATATTTAAATGATAGTTTCTTAGTAATATAATGTCATTGCAATATTACTTATTTTTTCCCGTTTTTACATCACAAAAGCAAAATTTTGTACTTTTGCGGTGAAAAATAACTGAAGATGAAAAAGATTCTGATCATATTGCTCGTCCTTTCGGTGTTGGTCTTGCCAGCCTGCAAGAAGACGAGGTATTGCAAATGCACCACCATACAGAATGAGGAAGTCGTCGATTTGGGCACTGACTACTACACCATCGAGGACGGTTCTTCTTGTGCTGACAAGTCGAAGGAAATCGTAGGCTGGGGCCAGGTGATCTGCACTGAGGTTTCTGAGGAGGAGGTGACGGGCGAGGAACACCATTGGTGGGATGATCTTTTCAATAATAACAATCATAACAATAATAACCCCAACAAACCATAACCGTTGGTTTTGCCCAGGTCGTTCGGTAAATCATCCTTGAAAGTCCTGCTTGGACTGGTCTTCATCGTGTCGGCGGTGTTGAAGCTGCTCGACATGGACAAGTTCGAAATCTACATCTACAGTTACCATTTCTTTAGTCTTACCGCTTCGTTCATAGTGGCGCGTTTGGCCATCATTCTTGAGCTTGTATTGGGCATCGGATTGATTTCCAATTGTCTGCACAAACTGATGTGGTGGGGGAGTATGGTCATGCTCGTTGGCTACACCTTATTGTTATTATATGCCCTTGTCGAGGGCCGCACCGACAGCTGCCATTGTTTCGGCGACTACCTTCAACTCGACCCCCAGCAGAGTCTCATCAAGAACGCTGTGCTTATGCTGCTTTTCCTGCTGATTTACAGGATGGAAGGCTGGAAAACGCCTTTTCGATGGTTGATCCTTTGTTTGGCAGTCATGGCCTCGACCATCGGTGTTTTCGTGGCTTCGCCGCCTGATAACTTTACTGAAGCTTATGCGCCAGAACAGCATCTTCAAAGGGAACTTTTCGATGCCATGTTGGAGGATGCCCCTTTGGACAGCTTGTATCTGAAAGAAGGCAAGCAGGTGGTTTGCTTTTTCTCAACGGGTTGTGAAGTATGCCAGATGGCGGCGCGCAAGCTCTCGCTGATGCAGCAGTATTATGGCTTTCCAGCAGAGAGCATCACTTACGTCTTTATGGGTAATGAAGACGGCATCGCAAAGTTTTACGAGGACTCAGAATCGGATCGGTATCGTGACGTGCTGTATCGTGATGTTGTCCGTTTGCTGAAGGCCATAAATGGAAACTTCCCCGCCATCGTGTTTCTGGATAACGGGGAAGTGGTTCGTGAATATGGTTTCCGAAATATGAACGAGACGGAGATTAAGTCGTTTTTCATAGCTCAATAAGCGATTAATCTCTAATTCTTTTTGAAACCGTAATGGTTTTCACTATCTTTGTATGCGAAATTTTGAATAGTTAAAATCAAAACGTATTGAATATGAAAATTTTATGTTTTTTGAAGAGACAGAGCAAAGCTTTCCACATGTTAATGCTGATGCTGCTTGCAGCACCCATGTTCGTTTCCGCCCAATCGCAAACAGTCACGCTGTTTTCGGAAAACTTTGGCTCGTACGCCAACAATGATTTTCCTGTGGGCTGGACAAAAGTCATCACAAACAGTACTTCCACCGTTAGTAGCAGCAATGGACACAGTGCAAGCCGCTGTTTCAAGTTTACCAAAGCTGTTCAGCAGGACAATTCCGAGTTTTGGAACATCGTCGCGTTGCCATATCTTGAGGCTGAAGCGGGTTCTATGACTGTCTCGTTTTGGTCGAGACCCGGTAGCACGAATGCGAATTGCGGCACTTTTGATATCGGATACATCACCGATCTTTCTGATGCCTCGACTTTCGTGCAGGTCAGTTCCTATGATTACACGGAAGGCACTACTTACAAGCAGTATTCTGTTCCATTGGAGAATCCGGCTAACGCAATCGTGGCTTTTCGCCATCGTCCTTTAGCGTCCAGCACCTCTTACCAATGGTTAATTGACGATCTTGTGGTAACTGGCCAACTGCTCCCGTGCCCCATGACGGTGGACTTGTCGGCTGAACTCACGCCAATGGAAGGCGACCACGCCACCCTCACTTGGACGGAGCGTGGCACGGCCACCAACTGGGTGTTGCAATATGGCACCGATAGTGAGTTTGCCTCAGGCACCTACACTGAAGTGAACAACGGATTCATCACCAACGGTGCCACGGTGACGCGCGAAATCACAGGCCTCACCTCCGATGTGACCTATTACGCTCGCATGAAATCTGACTGTGGCGGCGGTGACTATAGCGCTTGGAGCAATGTGGCCTCATTCACGCCCTCCGACTATCTGTATATCGGTTCTGGAACTAGTAAAGCTACTAATCTGCCCACCAACTTGAACAACCAATACACCTTGTCGGAGCAACTTTACACCGCTTCCGACTTGGGGGTCAGTGGCGCTGGTGTCATCTACAGCATAGGGTTCTACAATGCTGCAACGGAGGGAAGAACACGCCAATGCGACTTGTATTTGGTGAACACCGACAAAACCGCTTTCTCGTCCACTTCCGACTGGATTACGGTGTCGGCTACTGACAAAGTGTTTTCCGGCACAATAACCTTTGCGGCCAATGGCTGGACCGACATCGTTTTCGACACCCCTTTCGACTATACTGGCGACAACATCGCTGTCATCATGGATGACAACACGGGTATCTCCGGCGGCAGTTTATCGTGGTGCCTCTATTTCACGGCATCCAACTACAATTCATTGTATAAGGCGCAGAATGGCACCAATCTAGATCCTTCGAACCCCAATGTTACGGCTTCAAGGAGTAAGGACAAAAACAATCTTCGAATGCTTTATGTTCCGGGTGCGGCTTCCTCATGCAAACGCCCGTTGGTACTACAAGCCTCCAACCTCGGAGCCAACACCGCCACCTTGACCTGGCAGGCCAATGGCGATGCCACGGCATGGAATGTGGCCTATAAGACTGTCGAGGCCACTACTTGGAACACCCTGCCCAGCGCGGTGAGTGGCACTACCTGCGACCTTACTGGCCTCACGGCTAACACTGACTACATTGCCCGTGTAACCGCCAATTGCGACGACGATCAATGGGCTACGGTGACTTTCACCACGGCTTGCGAGGCTGTCAGCACCTTCCCGTGGACAGAGGATTTTGAGGATTATGAAGGCTATAACAACAATTCTGGCAATATCGCTTACGCCTTCCACGACCCTTGCTGGATCAATAAACGTGTGGCAGGCTCGGGCAACTATCTGTTCCAAGTTACAACTTCCACACAATCAGGCAACACCACTCAAAAGCTCGTCATGCCTTCTTCCAGTATGAACGGCACTTCGTTGGAGTTGGCCCTTCCCGTGATGGCCTTCCCCGCTGGCCACGAGTACAAATTCATCCTTGATGCCTTGCGCAACTCTAGCAGCACCAGCCAAGCGGAAGAAGGCGTCCACATCCTTGCCAGCCCTGACGGCACTCTTGAGAATGCCACAGAGTTGGGCTTTATCTCCCGTCAATACAATAAAACGCCAGGTGAATTTGATGTGCCTGCCGAGTCTGCCTCGGGATGGTATAGCTACGAGTTCCTTCTTCCCACCAACACCATCCGTGTCATCCTGAAGGGCGACTACAAGAGCAACAACGCTTTCTACCTCGACAACTTCAAGGTGAAGGAAGAATTGCCTTGCAAGCAGCCTTCGGACCCCGTTTTCGTGGATGCCACAAGTAGCACTGCCACCTTGAGCTGGACCAACGGCGAAGCAGGGCAGACCGCTTGGCAAGTCGCCTACAAGGCTGGCGCCAACTTCAATCCTGAAACCGACTTGGGACAATACACCATTGCCGATGTGACCAGCAATCCTGGCACCATCACCGGTTTGACACCGCTTACCACTTATTACGCTTATGTGCGTTCCAATTGCGGCACGCTCGGTTACAGCGAGTGGAGCGTGGCCTATTGTACTTTCACCACGGAATGTGCCCCAGTGACCACCTTCCCTTGGACGGAAACCTTTGAAAGCTATAATGCAGGCAACTTCAGCGACCCCTGCTGGGTGAACCAACATGTGGCTGGTAGCGAAACTGCAAAAGTATTTAAAGTAAATACGTCCACCATTGGCTCCAACAACACGCATCAACTACAACTCCCCGACGAGATGGAGGGCAACATGATTAAACTTGTATTGCCCGAAATGCAATTAGCGACGGGAACGGACTACCAATTTTGCATCGATATCTATCGCTCGGGTAATTACACAGGTTATACCTCAGAAGGCATCAGGGTGTATGCCAGTGCTGATGGCGAGATAGAAGGTGCCACCGAGATGGCATTTATCCCGCGCGTTTATTCCGCCAGCAACGCCGTGATTCCCGCCGAAGCCACCGCCAATGTTTGGTACACTTATCGGCTCGCCATTCCGCTGAGCGGCAGCTGTCACATCATTTTGCGAGGTGAAAGCCAATGGGGTGAAGCCACATATATTGACAATCTCAAAGTGAGAGTGGTACCGAGCTGCGGTGAACCGGGCAGCCTTGTCGCGGTTGGCACGACCAGCTCCTCCGCCATCATAAGTTGGACCGACAGTGAAGCAGGACAGACCGCATGGCAAATTGCCTATAAAGATGGCTCCGACTTCGATCCTCTGACCGACACATGCACTATCGTTGATGTGACCAGCAATCCGGCCACCATCACCGATTTATTGCCCCAAACCACTTATTACGCCTATGTGCGTTCCAACTGCGGGAACCTTGGTTACAGCGAATGGTGTACGACTCCCTGCCATTTCACCACGGGCTGCGGCGCAGTGACCGACTATCCCTGGTCGGAGGACTTCGAGAGCCACAGCTCCGGTAACTTCAACGACCCCTGTTTTGTGAACGAGCATATCAGCGGCGACGGCACAAGTATTTTCCAAGTGTATGTCGGCACTGTCGGCACCAATAGCACCCACCAATTGAGACTGCCCAACATGTCGAACGGCACTTACACCAAACTGGCACTCCCCGAGATGCAGTTTGAAGCGGGTGAGGACTACGATTTCAGCATAGATGTGTATCGCACCTCTCAATCCTACTATCGAGAGGGCATCCGCATCTTTGCCAGTGCCGACGGCACGATTGAGAATGGTACGGAGATAGGTTTTATCCCCCGTTACTACTCAGTCAGTGGTACCGGTGTGCCCTACGAGAATGCGGTAGGTTGGTACACCTATCGCTTCCGCATACCGAGCGGGGTCAGCAACATCATTCTTCGCGGTGAGAGCATCAATGGCGAAGCCACCTATATGGATAACTTGAAGGTAAATGTCGCGCCAAGTTGCAGCTATCCGTCCAACTTGCAAGTTCCTTCTGATGATGTCATGGCCCGAAACGCCACCGTCAAATGGACCGCCGGCGATGCCACCGAATGGATTGTGGAATACAAAACTCAGGCCTCGACCGAATACACCGCCATAACGGGAGTGACAGAAACCCCATACGTCTTGACAGGCCTTGTACCACAAACCCAGTATTCGGTGCGCGTGAGAGCCGTGTGCAGCCCCACCGAAATCACCGAGCCAACTAATCCTAAGACCTTCACCACTAAGGCGCCTTACGATGTTCCCCAAAGATTGAGGGCAAGCAACGTCAGCCCAGCGGGGGCCACGCTTACTTGGGTGGCGAGGGACAACGAGGACCATTGGGACTTGTTCTACACCGACAACCCCGACTACGAGCCGCAGAACTATACCCATCCGCAGTTTGCCAACATCACGTCCAATCCCTTCCAGCTGACGGGTCTTGAGCCTGGACGCACCTATTATATTTATGTGCGCTCCAACGAAGGCGCCAACGGCGTGAGCGGCTGGAGCGCCCCCTGCCGCGTCCTCCTTGCCAACGAACTTACCCTCAATGATAGTACAGTGACCAACAGTTGTGTCCCCTTGATAGGCCACTATGCCAACTACGGTCATGACGGTTGGTTCATTATCCCTGCCGAGGACTTGCAGAATATGCTTCATGCTGACATTCACCAGTTGGTGTTCTACAACAGCGCGTCCAACATCGCCAACATCGACTGGGGAGATGTGTTATACTCCATCAGTTTGGGCGAGGCTTCGGTTACGGAACACAATACTCAACCAGCGAGTAGTATTCTCGTTGGTGGCGCAGTCACTTGCTTCGAAAGACATCACGTCAGTGTTATTGACCACCGCATGACGATTGAGTTCGACCAGCCTTACCGTTACGATGGCGGCAACTTGTATGTCCATTTCGACTTAGATCCATCTGGTACCGTGAACACCGACTATGTCTATTGGTTGGGTGTGGCTACGGAGAACACCCAAGGCTTTGGCTCGTCCTATTACTATCGCAGGTACAACGATTATGGTCCGCAGTCGTTCCTGCCCAAGGTCACCTTCAGCTATCTCTACCAAGGTGATGACTATTGCTACGTCCCCACCGACTTGCAGGCGAGCAATGTCACCACCAACTCCGCCACGCTGAGCTGGACCAACATCATCAACGACAATCCCGCTTGGGAACTGCAATACCGCAAGTCTGACGAAAGCGAGTACATTACAGTGGAAGGCACGGTCACCAATCCCTTTACGTTGCAAGGACTTGAACCCTCTTATGGTTATGATGTCCGCGTGAGAGCCGCCTGTGGCGAAGGCCTCTACAGCGACTGGGTGGCGACCGGGTTTGCCACTGCATGTGCGCCCCTCCCGAGCCTGCCTTACCGCCCCGGTTTCGAGGATATGGTGTATGGCGTTCTCCCGCCATGCTGGTCGTACTATTCCAACGGCGAATATGATCCTGGTGTAACACATTATAATGCCTTTTTGGGTGATTGTTCCTTGGGTCTCTACGCCCCTGCGTTTGGCAATGTCAATATCGTCGTGTTGCCCGAGATTCCCGTGGATGCCCAACACCCGATGAGCGGCAACGAATTGGTGTTTGCCGCCGCATCTATGAGTTATATTACCACCACCCTGCAAGTGGGCGTGATGACCGATCCGAATGACCCCGAGTCGTTCGATCCGGTTGCCGCACTGGAATTGCCTGATTATAGTGGATACCAACGATTCAAGGTGAGTTTCGCCAATTACACGGGCAGTGGTACCTATATCGCCATCCGGCAAGAGGATACCTCACCCATTTATTCATTCGAACATTATATCGATGACATTGTGGTGCGCCCCATCTCTGATTGCGCAGAACCCACGGGATTGACGGTTTCCAATGTCACATCGGCCTCCGCCACTCTGCAATGGACCGCCGGAGGCACGGAGGCGGAATGGCAGGTGCAGTATATGCCCATTGATATTTATTACTATTACTACTACTATTATTCTTATTACTGCAATCTTGAATGGCCGGAAACTTACCAAACCGTTAGTCAACCTGCCTGCACCTTGAGCGGACTTGCCGAGGGCACCTCGTATGTCGCGAGGGTGAGGGCGGTCTGTTCCTCCACCGAGACCAGCGAATGGTCGGATGTAGCTCTCATCCTTACGAGTTACACGACTCCTTTCTTCGATGATTTCGGCACAAGCGACCAATATTATTCATGGGGCATGGGATGGTGTTTTTCCAGAGCCTTATTAGACGAGGTGCTTAACAACACTGTTTCTCTTTCCTTTGGGGTAGTCTTCCCTTCTACTTTGGAGTGGGGTGCCACTTCTCATACTTTCTCTAATGATGAAAACGGCATGAAGTATTATTCCGAAATAATGCATGCGGCATCAGCTTACGGTAGCGAAGATCATTACTGGATGATTTCCCCGAGAATCGAGTTGGGCGAAGGCTACCAGCTTAATTTCGACCTGGCGTTGCTTTACAACCAAGCGGCCACCTCGGGTTTGGAAGACAATCGTTTCACCGTGTTGGTCACCACCGACGATGGTACTAACTGGACAACTTTGGGATTGTGGGACTATGAGGGCACCGCAGGCCGTAATTATTACGACATCCCATCCTGTCCTTCCGAGGTCAACATCGACCTGTCGTCCTTCAACAACCAGACAATCCGCATAGCTTTCTATGTGGAATCAACGGTGGGTAATCTTTTGAACAACAGCAACACTTCCACGGGCAACACGATGTATATCGACAATGTGAATGTCACAAAGCGCGTGAAACCCGATGTGATTGTGGCTTCCAATGTGACCGCCAACAGCGCGTCTCTTAACTGGACTACTCACGGTGAGACTTACTGGACACTGCAATACCGCATCGACGATGACCTCGAGGAATGGACCACGGTGAACGACATTACTACGCTTCCCTACACCCTTGATGGACTTCAGGTGGCACGCCACTATCAGGTTCGGGTGAAAGCCCATTATGACTCCAGCGACAGCGAATGGAGCTTCACCGCCCTTTTTGCCACCGCTTGTGACCCCATCAGCCTTGTGGTGGGCGAGACTTACGAAGAACAATTCAACGGTGTGGTGTTTCCCGCCTGTTGGGACAGGAATGGTTCCAATACCTGTAATTGGAGTTGGTATGATTTTGGTGGTTATGAATATAGTGAAATGCATGCTCCGACCTCCAATGGCTCCGCCACCCTTGTCATGCCGCAAATCGAGGTCAGTCAAGGCATGAGCCTTACTTTCCACCATTCCACACGAACCAGTTCCCACATTCAAATCAAGGTGCGGGTTTCAAACAATCCTGTATTCATGAACTATACAAGTGGTGGCTATTTCTCCGATGACATTTGGGACAACCATGTGGATGACCAGTCAGCTGGTGTGACGGTGCTCTCGTTGAATGAATATGCCGGCCAGACGGTGTATGTCGGTTTCTATGCTTATGTAAACAGCAGCAATCAGGGCGGCTACACTTACGGTTTCTCCATTTCTGATGTCATGCTTTCCATCGACAACGCCTTTGTCAACCAAACCGAGAACCGTTACTTGGATGAGACGGAGAACTGGACATTGGGTGTGCTGCCTGGAGTGAACGAGAATGTCCTCATCATCGGCGATGCGGTGATTCCAAATGGATGCACCGTCCAAGTCGATGAAATCTATGTCGCTAATGGCGGCAGCCTCACCCTCGCCGATGGTGCCCAGCTGAAGCACAATAACGAGGGTGTGAAAGCTACTGTGCAGAAGAACATTGTGCCTTACACTATCACTCAAACCGACGAAGAGGATAAAGCAAACGGCTGGTATCTCATCGCCTCTCCCATGCGGAATGCCGTGGAGCCTACTGGGAGCATGTTTGCCAACACTATCGACCTCTACCGCTTCAACCATAGCGTCGACCTTGAATGGGAGAATTACTATCAATGTTTCTATCTCAGCCCCTACTTCAAGCTTTTCAACGGCCATGGCTATCTCTATGCCAACAGCGGCGATGGCTACGACCCCAACGTGATGATAGAGATGGAAGGCCAGTTGAGGCCCGCAGGTGGGGATGTTTCAGTACATCTTGCTTATGATGCCGATGTCGTTTTTTCTGGCTGGAACCTTGTGGGCAATCCCTTTGCCTGTGATGCCTACCTCGCCGATGGGCGCGACTTCTATGTGTTGAATGACGACAGGGACGAGGTGGTGATCAATGACTCAGGAAATAGTGTCATTGCTCCGTTGGAAGGTTTTTTCGTGCAAGTTGCCGATGCTAACGACGATGTATTAATCTTCACCGCTACCATGCCACAAAGCCAGGGCAGGGGAGGAGCGCTTGTCTTGAGTGTCTACGAGGGTTCAGCTCTCCAATCCTCCGACGAGCTCAGTATGCAGAGCCCCGTTGACCGTACCAGAGTGCGTTTCGGCGACGGCCCAACCTTGGGCAAGTTCAGCCTGAAGTCCAACGGCACCAAGCTGTTCATCACGCAAGGTCATCAGGACTACGCGGTGGTTTATGCCGACAAGCAAAGCGAAGTGTCGGTCAGCTTCAAGGCCTCCGAGAATGGCAGCTACACCCTTACGGTGAACCCCGAAAACGCAGAGATGCGCTATCTCCACCTCATCGACAGCCTAACGGGCGCGGATGTGGACCTGCTGACAGAACCGAGTTACACCTTCGACGCCAAGACGACGGATGATGCTTCGAGGTTCAGGTTGGTGTTCGATGGTGATGACGAGAAGACACAGAAGATAGTAAACGATTGATGATAGGATTTGCGTCTTCGCGCATCAATTCAGGTTCAGCCCACATTGTTGAGCTGAACCTGAATTAGTTTCAGATTTGTTACAGATATATTTCCTTTATTCAGGCCTCCTGAATCTGTCTCCCGTCTGTTCAATCACGGCCTTTTTCCAGGAATCGGGGTAGCCGGGCTGCATGGGTCTGGCGGGGTAGCCGTAGCCGTTACGCTTGAACACACCGTTTTCTTCCTGCTTGATGTTGCTGTCCATGTATTTCACAAGCAGATAGTTGTCCAATTCCTTCCAACGTGCCACGGTGTTATGACCGGCCTTGCCTGAGAAATAGGTCAGGTATTCGATGGCTTTCTTGGGGTCTTGCAGATAGAGCGTGTGGGCTTGTTCGTCCACCAATTTGACTTGTTCCTGATAGCTGGTCTCCAGTTCGTGTTGGACGGCCTTGATGTCGTCGATGACGCGATTGTAGAAGAGGTATTTGAAATGGGCCAGCCGGTTGAAGACCCAGAAAGCGGCGTTGTCGCTGTAGGTAAGCATGTCGCCATTGCCATGACGGTATTCGATGGGCACCTCGCTGATGGAGCAGTAGAAAGGCGTGTAAACCGTGGAATTGGTGTCGTCGACGCCAAACCAGATGATGCCGCCAACGGGGTTGGGTAGCCAGGAACGGCTTTGTGCGATGAAGGAGAAACCGGTCTGAACGGTCTCGATGCTGCGCTCGTTGAAATAAGGCTGACCGTTGTATTCCCAATAGAGTGGGTTGCAGCGGAACGGCGATTGGAAGAGGCCGGCGCCAACGTCTTGAGTCTTGTCTAATTCGGTGCCTTGGAAATGGTTGCGCTGGAAGGCCATCATGTCGTCAAGGCTGATTTTCCGGTTGGGCTTCACGTAAAGGGGCATGCGGTTATTCAGGTTTTTGCCTGTGACATAGTCCCAATACCGGTCCATGCCGTCGCACACCTCGTTGAACATGGTCCAGACACGGAGGTCGCAGATGCGGGCAGCCGAAAAGTCGACAGGGGCAAAAGCCTCACTGAAGTTGAATTCGGTGTCTTTTTTTGCAGTGAAATAGCCTTTCTTGCGGGCAAACTTGATCATGTCGTGCTTATAGATGACTTCCACGGCAGGGCTATACAGTTTTCTCCATTCCTTGTCGGTGATGGAGGACTTGCCGTTGCGGCGGGGGTAGGTGGTACTGCGGGCGGCATTGGCGTGACTGAGCACAC
>JAEEGJ010019735.1_pt1 | contig 14795 bp, 10 predicted proteins | sample 8958761 | NCBI WGS metagenome assembly JAEEGJ01 (sample SAMN16246546, study PRJNA631951) | gut metagenome | biome: gut microbiome; feature: rumen; material: RS-attached | host: Bos | place: Iran: Karaj | collected 2018-10 | reverse complement strand
CATTACGCAGGTTGCCCAAGGGGAAGGTTGCCAAGCGATTGATGTCACCTTCCAATTTCTCCTCTATAAATTGTGCGACAAGCTCTTTTGGACTCATAGGCGTTTCACTTCTGGGAATTTCTCTTCTCGTAATACTTTCTCGGCTGCATCCATCAGTTCTGGTCGAAGCTCCCATACCCATAGGCCATTCTCCTTTCGGGCTTTGATGGTAGGAGTAGACCAGTAATGACGAACATCAGGATCTTTTTCATCAATCACAGCGAAGTTGAGCATGTTTTGCGCTCGACGGCCTAATGCAACAATACTTCCAGTAAGCGCATCAGCCTTGATGCCGAACATTTCTTCCATCTGAGGCAAAGTATATCGCTGACCACGGCCAGCCTGTATATAGCACTGAAGCATTTGTTTGATTCGGTTGCTTGCATGCTCGATAATCCGACACCATTCTTCTGTAGTAATAGTAAGTGGAGCCTCTTTATATCCATCTGTATATGTATGGTGATAGGATGTAAAAGGTCTGTTGTCTATCAGTTCTACAGAAGATGAACCGCTGCCAAATTGGGGTACTTTGTATTTAAGTCTGGGAATGTTGATGTCCTTTGAGAATACTTCCTGCCATTTCTTGAAGCTATCTTGGTTGAATAAGGCATATCCTTCTTCATCAAAACCATCCACAATACGGAAATCAGCGATTAAGTCCTGTTTTTCCTTCGCTGAAAGAGTTGGAACCCATAACGTCTCAAACTTTGACTGGAGTCCAGCCTTAGTATAACTGTTGACGTTTATCTTGGATGATTTCAAGAAACGTTCAACAGCAAGGAAAAGCTTCTTTAGCTTAGACCTATCTGCATAAGTAAAGTCATACTGCGTCACAGGAACGGCCATATCTGCCAGCAAATTATCTGCTGTCAGAAGCGCATTCGTTCCTTCTTCCCCTGTAGCGATTACAATTTCATAGATAATCGCTTTCAAAATTACTTCTTTCTGATCTGTCATAGTGCAATTTATTATGGGATATCATCTCCAGTAATTATTGTCAAATCCTGTTTTGTCAGCTCAGTCTTTGATGCCAGACGGTTTGCCTGAGATTCTATAGCCTTTTCGAACAGGTTTCTTACGTATCTGGCGTTACCAAAGTCCTTTGACTTAGTTGAAATAGCCTCATTCAGCTTTATCATCAATCGTTCGCTTGCGCCTTCGGATAACTCAAAATCATTCTTCTTTGCCTGCAAACAGAAGATTTCATATAGTTCCTCAGCAGAGTAGTCTGGAAATTCTATGTATCTGCTAAATCTTGAACGGAGACCTGGATTGCTGTTGATGAACTGTTCCATTTCATTTGTGTACCCTGCCAGAATAACTATAAGGCGGTCTCGGTCATCTTCCATACGTTTCAAAAGTGTTGCTATCGCCTCTGCTCCATAGTCGTTCTGAGAACCATTTGCCAGGGTGTATGCTTCATCGACGAACAGTACCCCATCAAGTGCTTTGTCGATAATCTTGTTGGTTTTGACAGCAGTTTGACCAACATATTCTGCTATTAATCCAGAACGGTCGGTCTCAACCAAGTGTCCTTTCTTGATAATACCTAAATCTTTGTATATTGTTGCCAATATTCTGGCAACTGTTGTCTTACCAGTTCCAGGATTACCTGTAAACACACAATGGTATGAGATATTCGGAGATTTCATACCAGCCTGTTCACGCCTTTGTTTCATAACAACGAAATTACGAAGCGTCGTAATCTCTGACTTTACGCCTTTGAGTCCGATAAGAGATTCCAATTGCATGTCTTCTTTTATTCGGTCATCCTGCTGTTTGATGTCTTCCTCAACTTCTTCTGGTGTAGTTCCACCATCCATAATGCTATCAAGCCATTTGCTTTCCTTGTCACTCACGATGTCATCGGCTTTGGCAATCAGCGTAGCGATACGAAGCATCTTGACTCGGTATGTCTTCTCGTACTTCTCGTTATAATTATGAAGGATGATACAAAACTCAAAATCGTCAAGTCCATTGCTGGCTGATGCGTGAACATCTGCATTAGCATATACGCCCAATGCTTCTTTAGTCGTTTGACGTAATTGCCTGTTGTAATTATCGTTCCCTTTCATTTGCTGTAGGAACTCCGACCATTCAAATCGGGATTGACTGTCAAATTGCATCATTTGGGCAATGATGGAATAGAGAACTTGTCCTTCAGCTTTATCAAAGTCTATAATACAGAACTTTTCTCCATACCGTTCACTTGAATAATACCTATGTCCAAGTCTCTCGTAGCTTCTGAGAATATCCTTAATTATAAAGAATTTCAAACTAGAATAAAGCTTCTTGCTGTTATCAGTTCTGTCAGTACTATTCTCTTTAATTCCTTCAATATAGTTTTGGAACTCACTTTCTTTACAGATTCCCCAAATAAAATCACACGTTTCCTTTAGGTGACTATAGATAGCTTCAAACTTTTCTTTAGTTATGAGAATCTTGTTGGCATCCACTTCATTGCCAATTTCTTTCTTTTCATCCTCAAGACTTTTTTCCAGCTTTTCAAGAGCAGCTGTTTTGGTTTCCAGTTCCTTCTTTAGTTCATCTTCCTTTTTTTTGTATTCACGTTCCAGAAGTTCAGCGACGATATCATTATTGGACTTTTTCTTATTTAAAGCTTCTTTATTTTTGGAAGCATCATAGAAAACACCAATTACAAAAACAACACCACCAAAGATTACTACAGGAATGGTTCCTGTAATAATCCCTAAAAGCGCAACAAGCATACCTGAGAATCCTAAAATACAGCCTGGCGTTGTCTTTTGCTTCTCTTCTGTCATACGTTACATTTTTACTATTCTATATCTGGTGCAGGATCACAGCCAGAGGCGATGATAAGTTTATCTTGTCCGTCAAGCGGAATCCATACAACTTCTTTTATATATTCACTCATATATCTTCCTTGCCTAACAGTTCGAGAGCAATCTGCTTACGATTACCGAACGAAAGCGATCCCATGTCTCATTGTTCATGTAAACAATGTCACACGATGGCGTTACAGCCTTGTGATAGATACATCTTATAGCTACTCTCATAACGTTTCTATTTATTTTTCTAGTTCATAGATGGCATAAATCCAAGGAATCTCAGGGCCGTTTTCCTCGTCCTGATATGTGAGGTCGTTCCCGTCAGCATCTTTAAATGCATCCCATGCGTAGTTAGTCACCTTGCGATTCATGGTCTCATTGCCATGAATGAATGTGATTTCTTTGACAGGCATTAGCTCGAAGGAATCTTCTTTGCATATAACTCCAATAGTATAGGGATCGTTGATGTCCACGCAGAAATCGGAACCATCTTCCTGCAGAATCTTCCAAGCCCTATCCCCAACGTGTACTGTAAGATGTTCGCCCTCCAAAACAGGGTAGTTCTGATCAACCCTATGAGCTGGGGGCAGATTACTCTCATTTAGCGGATAGTCAAAAAGCCCCAATTGGCCTTTTACACCTGTAATGGGTTCATCAAACAAATATGCATTGCTTAACTGCCAATGTGTACAATCTTGGCCAGCCCACGGAGAGTCATTATCATTGTTTGTGTCAAAGCCAACCACATCTACATAGCCGATGATGGCAGAAAGTGGCATGTCCTCATATTCTGGCATGATGCCGAACAAACGAAGGTTTGCCATGATTGAAATTGTCTCAGGGTCGAGGTTCTTTTCATCAAAGTCCTTTGGTACCTTCTTTGCACTGGCATGAATTAGAATACGCCCTGGCACTCCTTTTGGTTGCCAAGTTCTGTTTTCAATATCTTTGACTCCTGTGCAAATAGCAGAAGCCCAAGGCTGTTGAACGGATAGGGTCTTCATGTTAGTCTTTTTTTTCGTTGTCTGGTTCTACTGGTGGTTCTGCAGCCATAAGAGGAGCCTCATAATCGTTCTCAACATAATGTCCATTCATCTCCAAATCTGTAATGCATGAACCAGTCGCATAACAATACATGGTTATAATGATGTTTATGGCAGCATTTAATTCTTGTTCAGATGCAGTAGGTGAGATATGTGATTCGCTGTTGCGCCAATCCTTCACCATGAGCAGCCACTGATAAAGCTGTTGCTTAGCCTCATTGGTACTATATTTCAACTGCCATAATGGTTTCACGTCATGTATTACGTTAGCCCATGTAACAGATTCTCCTTCATTTTGTGGCTTTACCTCTTCATTCTTCATTAAATAGTAAAGTTTCTTTAGATAGGCTTCAAATTTGGTTACAAGCAGATTGAATGCAACAAACTTGTCTACAATTGTACTACCATCTTTGTAGAGGTTGATGAAGGCACGATGTAAAAAGAGTCCTACACCATCAAGTGACTCTATAGAATCTTTGTCCATCACATAGAACAAGGACTCGACTATTTCTTTTGTAGAACGCATACTGCTCTTAACACCGGCAAGCGTAAACCCAATAATTTTTTCAACTTCAGCCTTCGACTTGTTGATATGAGGCATGAACTGAATAGTCGTTCCCGATTCAGGATCTGGTTCTCCGGCTGCTTTTGGGTTCTCCAATGAAGCAAACCCTTCGTCAACAGAAGGCTGTTCAATAACAACATCCTGTATTGTAATGTCATCATTCAAATAGGCGGCCAGTATCTTCTCTCGCTGCTCTGGGTCTAGGATGAAGTCCTGCAATAACTTGGCTCCTTTAGCACTTACCATACGTGCTTTGGGTTCTGTGCCTTCAACCTTTGTGATAAATGCACGAGTCTTGATTGGGTCAAGAGTAAGACGCAATTCTGCAAAGCGGTTAAAGTCATCCAAGTTCTCTTCCGTTGGATTTGAAACAATGATTTGCTGAAGCATACTGATGTTTACTCCAGTTGCTTCTGACAAGATTAGAATCTGCTTATATAATTCCTTCAGCTGATATTCATTGATGTAGTCCTGAATAGTCTTGCCAGCTTCAGGACGTAAATCGCCACGCTGGATATCGTGCAAAATGAGAATTGCCGTGCGTTGATCTTTCTGTGGTAGCGAAGCAAATGTCTTATGCAATTCTTGCAAAGCCTCCTTAGTTGGCTCGCTACCAGGTCCATCTGTATAAAGTCGTTTGATAAAGCGGACGAACTTCGAGTTAATGTATTCTGCATCAATTGCTCCTGTTCCTGTCTCTGTAATGTAAGTGTCAACAGGATATTCAAAGTCATGAGGATCACCTCCTCCTGGCCCTGGCTTTATTAACTCACGATAACGCTCTAATAAAATAAAATAGGTACGTTCATCGAGTTCCATAATGACATGGGTATATGTGTCTCCATGCCTAAATTCATATTCAGACTGTTCCCACACAAACCCTTGTAACTTTGCTGCTTCAAGTAACCTTGTCATGCTGCAAAAGTCCTGTGCAAACATACGACAATCTTCACGAGTCTCTGGCAAACGCTCGAAGTTGAAAATCTCATGCGAATGGAAAATGTCTCGTATGTGCAGGAACTTCCTGTTAATATTCATGAGATTATCTTCCAGTTTGTCCACAAACACACCGAGAGGACGGTCAACATATACCTCCAACGCATCTTCGATGTTTCGCTCCATAGTATATGGGAAAGTATAGTAGTAAATGGTACCAAAAGGCTTGTCTGGTCCAAATAATCTGTTTGTACGAGAGAATGCCTGAATGATGTCCACATACTTCATTACCTTATCAACATATAGTGTATTGACCCACTTAGAATCATAACCAGTCAGCATCTGAGTGACCACAATCAAAAGGTCTATCTGCTGTGAATGGTCATGTTCTATACCGACGTATGGTTTTTTGTGGGCAAGTCGCTTCGCCACGTCTTTCTTATATTTACCGTAAGTTGAGAGTTGGAAACTAGTCTGATATTTAGCATTATAATCAGTAAGCATTTCCAAGAGCGCATCTTCACGGGCAATTCCTTCGTCACTATTATCAATATTGTTGTCAAAAACAGCAACAACGTTCATAGATGAATACTGTGCTTTGAACAGTTTGTAGTACGCGATGGCTTCAGGTATATTCTGTGTTGCAAGGATTGCATGGAACTTACGATTCTTGCTTACACGGTCGATTTTTCCCATGATGTCGGCAGCTACTGCTTGATGGTGGATGTCTTGCTGATAGAGGTCTTTAGGGAGGTAATGCTCAACGCCATGACGTGTTTCGCCGTTCTCTATGTATGTATCTGGCATTTCCAATTCATGCATGAAGCGGTTATATATCTTCATAGCTTCAGGGTCATCCTGAATTTCCTCCACGCTCTTTACATCAAGTTGGCAAAGTGCAGCCTTTTCTCGTAGTTCTTCATCGCTGTAAGTGTTTATGCGGTAAGGGTCAAAGCCAAGCACATTGCCATCAGGAATACCATTGGCAATGGTGTATTTATGGAGCATGTCGCCAAATAGCGTTTCTGTCATTATCTCATTGTGTGCGTTCTCCTCGAACACTGGAGTTCCCGTGAATCCAAAGAGTAATGCACGTGGGAATGTACGCTTGATGCTCTGAAGCATTTCGCCGAACACAGAACGATGACACTCGTCAATAATAAATACCAGACGTTTCTTTCCAATACGTTCAATCATTGAGGCATCGATGCTTGGTCCTGGTTTGATGTTAGACATCTTCTGGATTGATGTTACAATCAAACGGTCTTCATTACTTGTGCTGTCAAGCTTCGAAGCAAGAATAACTGTGTTTTGGGTGTCTTGAACACTTTCATCTTCTCCTGCAAAGCCCCGGTATTCATCAAGAGACTGAATACTCAATTCTATTCTGTCCATTAGGAATACGACTTTGTCCGCATCACCACTATTGGCAATGAGCTGTGCAGATTTAAACGAGGTCATAGTCTTTCCTGACCCAGTAGTGTGCCAAATATATCCGCCGCGATGCTCATGCTCATCCCAATTAACAGCATGAGTAACGTCACATATCTTGCTGGCAGCAAAATACTGATATGAGCGCAGCACTTTCAGTGTTTGGTCTTTGTCATCGGCAATGGTGTAGTAGCCAATCAACTGATGTGCCATAGGAATGTTAAGAAGTTCTGTGGCTACACGGTGCCAGTCGAATATCTCTTGATTATTGAAATCTGCCCAATGGAATTGAAATTCTTTCTGGAAACGGTCTTCTGTGCCAGGATTGGCAAAGTATAGCGTTTTCTCTGGAGTCATAGCAACGAAAATCTGAACCATCGAGAAAATGCCATTACTGAAAATACCTTCGTGCATATAGCGTTTCAGTTGGAATACTGCCTGGGAGACATCCACACGGCTACGCTTCAGTTCAACATGGATGACTGGCATACCATTGATGAGCAACAAAACATCACCTCGTCTGTCACCAGCTAATGGGTGGGTGGCACGGAAACGGGGCTGACGGACTATCTGATAACGACTTTGGCCTGCACTGATTTCTGTCGGATCGAAAATCTTCAGATAAACTTCTTTGCCACAGTTTACGGTGTCTTCGACATTGTCACGCTTGATGCTGACAAACTTTCCGTTTATGAACTTGTTCACCTTGTATGGGCTACCGCACATGTTTATCTTGTCGATAATTTGTTGTATCTCTGTAGGTGTAAGTGGGTAGTTTCCCAAACGCTCACGATCTCGGTTCATGTCGAAGATGATGTCAGCCCAGTTCTTGATCAAATCTTCTTCTGTAGGTTGTACCAATACCTCACTGCTCCAGCCGTGTTCTGAAAGCAGGTGACAAAGTGCCAACTCGAAAGCTGACTCCTTTTCAAATGGGTGAATGTTAAGTTCGTTGCTCATATTATTTATTGTTTCGTTATTATGCAATCATTTTGTCCAGACAAGCTGTTTTCATTTGCTTCAGTTTCTCAATATGCTGCGTCTGCAACAATATCTTCTTGTCAAGTGAACGGAAGAAAGAGGCTATCTGCCGTTGCTCTTCGATTGAAGGAGGCACAGAAAACACACTATTTGACACTAGGTTCCAGTCTGCACGGGGCATTTTTGATCCAGACGATATGTTGGCCACTTTCATAAAACCCTCAGAAGACACAAGTACATATAAGAAATAAGGGTCAACCGATTCTGTATTCCGTAGAACCCAAAAATCTCCTACAGCTATTCCTTGAAAATCCGCCAATAATATGTTTTTCAAATATGGACGAAGTTTGCCAAACAAAACATCGTTCTCTTTGAATTGTATGCCTCGCTTTTTAACACTTTTCATATAGATGTCTTTATTCAACACACCTTCACCTGCAATAATGTCTTCAAATTCGACACATGGCAAATCGTTTGACAAATCGTATGTAGATACCCTTTGAGCCATATCACTGAATTTCATTAGTGTCCAATCATTTACATATCCATTAAATCTAATTAGCGGTAAATTACCCCCCCCCATTTTGTGGGAACATGGAACGGAGACAAGCTGATTTCATCTGTTTCAGCCGTTCTAACCGCTGCTGTTCCATAGATATGTGAGAGTCAAGTCCTCGAAAGAATGAAGATATGCGTTGTTGTTCTCCCAAGTCTTTCGGCAGGGATATATTTATATCGAGAAAATCATCTGCACCAATATTTAGTAGGCCGTGGTTTCTTGCTCCTTCTGCAGCTCTTTTAGCTACTTCAGAATGCCAAGCTGAAGTTTCAAAGAAATAAACTATATAGTCTGCATCTACGTTCTCATCCATAGAAAAAACTATATATAAGGGGGATAACGCCCCTTGTTCATACTTCTCCAATTTTTTAACTGCCCCATATGGAAAACCATTGGAATAGCTCTTATTATAAGCAAATTCTCCTTTTTTGAGAAGATAGTAATTGCTCATGTTTGAGCTTGCGACCACACTATTGAAGAATGCAGTCTGCTCTATCAAGCCTTCTAATGATGATATAGTTAATGGAAGTGTCGATTCCATATTTGCGTTCTTACGAGTTATTCTTGTTGCATACTTGCTGAGTTTCACTATTTCCCATTCTCCATCAAAGCCTTTAAAGCGGATGGGGGGGGCAATTTCTGTTCCTTTTGGGAACATAGATTCAAGACATGCAGACTTCACTTGAAGAAGTCTCTCATACTGGTTCTTTCTCAACGCAATTTGTGAATCGAGGCGATGGAAGAAAGCCGCAATAGCTTTTTGCTCTTCTATATCTGAGGGATGTAATATTGGCATCTGCCCAAACACTTCATCAGAAATAGAAAATCTGTCAAACCTTGCGCCAGAATTTCCATTGTCATACATGAACTTATGCCATAGTTTTGTCTTAAAATAGTATGACAAGTAGTCCAAATCAATACCTTCGACTCTAAATACATAGTATAGTGGGGACATTACTCCAGCATACCCCAGTTGATTACGGTTGATTGGACCTACTGGAGCCGTAACAGAGATGCGAGGATTGTAAACAAAATCATCTGGCTCGACCACAAAATACCCTCGAATATTATCACCATTTGAAATATCGTGGTCGAAGAAATCAAGTTGATTGATGATGCCAAATTCCGCAGAATTAGTTAAAGTCGTTTTATACTTTAAATCTGTATTCTTTGTTGTTACCTTTCTGCTTATCTCACATAGCTTAGTAGAAACCCATTCACCTTCAAACCCTTGGAATCTGAGCCTTGGTGTTGTCTCTCCCTCTTGGGGGAACAAAGAGCGAGCGCACTCCTCTAAAGAATTGCTAACTTGTCCATTGGCTGAATTATATACCAGATGATCTTCATGGCCATCCAGTCCTTTTAGTGTTATCTCTTGTTTCGCCATAAATATCCTCCTTAGTTATTTAATTGCTGCAAACCTTTTAAAGCGAACTCATCTCCTGTCAATTCGGCTACCAATGCTGACAACTCGCTTTGGGCAGTGGCTAACTGTTCTGTCAAATCACTATAAGATGTCGCATATTTCTTTGCAAGTGTTGTGATGCGTTTCTCTAATTCGGCAAGAACGGCAGCCAGTGTGCCATTGATACCCTCGCAAACTGGGTCTATCCATTTCATGTGAAGGAACAACTCAATTTCTTCATTTGTCAGATTCTCAATAGCCTCTTTTGTCTTATCAATCAAAGCAATTTTCTCATCTTTGATTGCTTTGTTCAACTTCGATTGCTCGTCCCAAAGCACCACGAACTTCTTCAGCTTTTCTTTGGTGTCCAGCTCGATATCATCACCTTTAGCTTTGGCATCTTTCTTTATTTTCGCTTTGTCAAGCTTCGGGTTATCGTCACCTTCCATGTATTCCTGGTTTTCCTCGTCAGTAAAGCTGTCGATCAACTCATTTACCTCTGAATCCACTTCTTCATTACGAGCCTCCTTATCAGTGATGGCTTGCAATTCTGCTTGGAACTTGACTTGTTGAACAAGCGAGAAAGGTATGATACGCCCTTTCAGACCATCAGGAACTTCAATGTCCTCATCGCCTTTCTTGACTAATTTATAAGCGCTCTCGACTACACGTGCAGCATTGACGCCATCTGTTTGTAAGGTTTCAATATCATTCGCGATAGTTTGCCATCCATTACTCATAGCTTGATAAGCTGCATAACGATCTATTAATGGAATGTCTTCCAGCCTCTGGAAAATGTCATCTGCAATCTCGTAACGTTCCTTCAATTCTCTAACTGTAGTCACGTTTGTAATCAATCGGCGGTGCAGTTCATCGGCAAAACCATCAAAGGCATTTGTAAATCGTTCTCGCAGTTTTGCAGTATCTTTATCATGAGTAATAGCTGTAGCAACATCTTTTGTTGTTATGGCCGAATATGGTTTGTCGCTTGCAGGTTGGAATAATTCCTTACGCAATGATGGAAGAGCATCCCAATACTTATTCAAAAGTTCTATTTCGCTATTAGGAATACCTCCAAACATTGTTGCGTAGATGTCGAATTGCTCTGGTGCTTCTGAAGAATCTACATAACGTGGTATATTCAGATTATAGTTGTTCTCACGTATAAGCTCACGACTAACTTTGCGAGAATATCCTGGCTCATCAGAACGTAAGCGCACGGTATCGGCAATGCGTTTGATGTCACAATCACGTAATTTATTGTTCTTGCCATCTTTCACAAATCCCTTTGAAGCATCGATAATCAGCACGTCATCGTTTTGGCGGTGCTGCTTCAGGACCATGATGAGTGTAGGAATACCTGTGCCAAAGAAAATGTTAGCAGGTAGACCGATGATACAGTCTATCTGGTTTTTCTCAATCAACTTCTTACGTATCTTTCCCTCACCATCATCTTCGGGGTCACCACGGAATAGTACACCATGAGGCAACACAATAGTCAAGATTCCATCTGGCTTCAGGTGGTGAAGCTCATGCAGCAAGAATGCATAATCGGCCTTACTCTTAGGAGCAACGCCGTAGTCCTTGAAACGAGCATCCATTTCTGCATCTGAAGGATCCCAATGCTGAGAATATGGTGGATTCGATACTACTGCATCCACATAAAGCGGTCGCCCTGCGTTTGGGCCAGTCTTTTCAATCGGCCAGTCCTCACCAAGAGAATCGGCACAACGAGTGTCGATATTGCCAGGACGGATGCCACGCATAACAAGGTTCATGCGAGTCAGGTTGTAAGTATTCTCTTTCAACTCCTGCGCATAGTACTTCACTCGATTACGGTCTTCAATATGACGACCAACGCTTTTGCCTATGGTAATGAGCAGTGAGCCGGAACCGCTTGTAGGGTCATAAATTTCAATTTGCTGTTTGTTCTTGTGGTGTTCAGCTACAATCTCTGACATCAGCATTGCTACCTCATGAGGGGTATAGAACTCACCGGCTTTCTTTCCGGCATTGGCAGCAAAGTTGCTAATCAAATACTCATAGACATAGCCCAAAACATCATAGTCCTGTGAGCCGTCTGTTGGAATATCCTTGATGAGTTTAATGAGTTCTTTGAGTGCCTTTGTCTGTGAAGCTGGATTTTCGCCAAGTTTACTAAGTCCTGCCTGAAGGGTTATAAAGATACTCTCATAAACATGCTTGTATGTAGGGCTTACCAATGAGTCAAAACGATTAAGAGCAACACTCAGGTCAGCCACGCTAAATGTAGTATCGGGCAAAAGCCAAGTTGAAAACAGGTTCTTGTATTCAATAAAATAACCGATGCTGCGTTTACAATCCTCGATGGTAAGTGCCATGTCCTGATCTTCGTAATCTTCAATGAGGTCCGGCAAGTCTTCGTCTGTCCAACCACTATGCTTCAAATGTGCGATTTCGTTGTCAGACAGAAATTTGTAGAATATAAGGCCCAGAATATAGTCCTTGTATTCATTGGCGTCAATCTTAGACCTCATTTTATTGGCAGAAGCCCAAATCTTATTTGCTAATTGTTGTTTATTCATATCTAAATTGCAATTTATTACTTTAGTTGGTGCAAAATTAAATATCATCTGTGCGGCCATTCTGCACAGATGTGTATTTTTTTAAATTATTCTCTATTTTTTCTTTAAATTCCTCTCTTAATAATGCGGGAGCAAGAACCTCTACGTCTGGAAAGTACGAGAAAATAACAGACTCAAACTCTTTGTTTGGACGTACTTCTATCTGGATAATACATTCTTCCTCACTTACGACGATCTGACTGTGATGAATTGGCTTTGAAACTACATAGGGAAATCTGTCAATGTCAAATTTAAGTACTATTGTTTCCTTTTTTACATTATTATCAGGAATGGTTACACCTATAACGTCATCAAATCTCGTAGAAAAATCTATGTTGGTGTTGGGAATAAAAGAAACATTCGCAATTGAGAATTTCTCAATTCTATCAAGTGGACGATTGGCTATTCTGTCTCCATACGGGGATTGTTCAAGCCCAAATAAGAACCATCTATTGTTATACTGCTTAACATGATAAGGATGAATCACCTCTACATTCTCTTTACCACCATAAGTCTTGTAAAAGAGATTAATAGGTTGGTGATTGATTGCACAATCAATTAATTCTGCTAGGAATTCAAGCCCCTTCAGTTGGTCATTTTGATCGAATGAAACAATATTTTCTTTATTAGCTTTGATTCCAAACCTTAATTCTAGGCTTGAAATAACCTCTTCTAACCATCTATTATTACCACCACGGTAACGTCCAAGCATTTCAATCGTTGAACTGAGTTTTGTAATTTCTTCAATTGTCAATTCATTGTTGAAGATAGAAAAATCTCTGTCTTCATAACGATAATAGCATTTCTTTCCATCATACTGATAGGCTTTGATAGGGGCATCGTAAGTTACCCGGTCTCGCATATACTTGATGTCATCGCGTATCTGACGAATGCTGACCTCTGTTCCATAAAGGTCGTAGAGAGCTTCGTTGACCTTATCAAGAAGGTCTTCAATCTCGTACTTCCTATGGAAATCGCTAAAGCAGCGGTCGAGAATCTGGTAGCGTAATAGGGCGTTCTTGTTTACAGGCATAGTCTCTTAGCTTAATTCATTTAGGAATTGGAATCTGTACGCACAAGGTCGTTAATCTCGCATTTCAGGCAGCGAGCAATTTCAATCAGGTTCTCCAAGCTTGGTTGGGAAGTGTTTGTCACCCATTTGGAAATGGTGGCAGGGTCTTTACCCAATTGTTTGGCAAGATCCTTGTTTGTCATCATCCGCTCTGCGAGCATTACCTTGATCCTGTTAATAGGCTTATTCTCCATTGTACCTTATATATTATTGGTAAATACTATCTGCAAAGATAGTGAATTTTTTGCAAAAACCTCGAATAACTCGCAAAAAATACAACTATTTTATAAAAAAATAGATGAATTAGCCAATTTTCTAATCGTTTTTATGTAATTTTGCACCTAAAGCGAAACATTCCAGTTATTTACTACTTTCAATAAAATAAAAATCATCTGTGCAGATAGATTGCACTCTTGGATTATAATTTTGCCACGATATTTGTGATATTAATTAAAACCCGATAATATGAAGCATCCAACAAGAGAAGAGCTGATAGAACAGCTAAAGGCACTCGCCAATGATGAGACAGAAGTTCCCATGAGCATGGGAGCGATGTGCTATTCTCCAGCACCTCCTGAGCCAGTCAAGGCCAAATGTGATTCATGCGGCAAGCAAATTCAGGAAATGTCTTGGAGAAAAGTCGATAGGCATATACTCAATAAGAAGATCAAAACCATAGAAAACCTTGGTTTTGACGCTAAGATAGAGCAACTATGCTCTGATTGTGTGGCAAAACTTGGACTCAAAGACGAGGAAGGTGATGCATTTTGGGACGGTGAGATGTATTATGTGTTCTATTTCAAAACGAAGGAACAGGAGAACTATCATCTTGCAGTCTCAAACGATGAGGATGACTATAATGCAGTTATTGCTTTCCTGAAGAACGAAAAGACATATACGGATTACTTCGATAATACGCACGTAATAAAAGAAGAGCTGGCTCTAATCCAACGAATGACAGGTATTTCAATTTGATAAGATGCATATTATCAGCCTCCCCAAATCGGTTGCTCTGGAACTGACATACAACTGTAACCATCGTTGTAAATTCTGTTCCTGTCCCTGGTATGCTCCTAATACGACATATCAGAAGGGAAAGGAGTTGACAGTAGCCGAATGGAAGGTGGCCATTGACATGCTCTATGACAAGGGCGTAGAGTCATATTCAATCTCTGGCGGTGAGGTGCTATTGAAGGAAGGTTTTGAAGATATTCTGAGATTCATCAGGAAAGAAGGTCAACAAAGGGGACTCAATCATCCTATAGTCCTTATATCAAATGGGCTTGCAATGAGAGAAGAGTACATGCTTTTATTTAAAGAGCTGAATGTACATCTTAGCATGAGCCTTCCT
>JAEEGJ010019726.1_pt1 | contig 14799 bp, 13 predicted proteins | sample 8958761 | NCBI WGS metagenome assembly JAEEGJ01 (sample SAMN16246546, study PRJNA631951) | gut metagenome | biome: gut microbiome; feature: rumen; material: RS-attached | host: Bos | place: Iran: Karaj | collected 2018-10 | reverse complement strand
AGGATTATCAATATAAGCTATACATCCATCAATAACTTCTCCTAAATTATGTGGTGGAATATTTGTTGCCATACCAACAGCAATACCCATAGATCCATTAACAAGAACATTTGGAAATCTAGATGGTAAAACAACCGGTTCTGGACAAGTTTCATCAAAGTTTGGCATCATATCAACAGTGTTTTTATTAATATCTCTAAGCATTTCAAGGGAAATCTTAGATAAACGAGCTTCTGTATAACGGTAAGCAGCAGCTCCATCACCTTCGATATTACCAAAGTTACCATGTCCATCTACTAACATATATCTTTGGTTAAAATCTTGAGCAAGTCTAACCATTGCATCATAAATAGATGTATCACCATGTGGGTGATAATGACCCATAACATAACCTACAGTAGTTGCAGATTTCTTATGAGGTTTATCAGGAGTGTTTCCTTCTTCAAACATTGACCATAAAATTCTTCTGTGAACTGGTTTTAGACCATCTCTTAAGTCAGGAATTGCACGAGAAGTAATAACACTCATTGAATAATCTAGGAATGAATCAGATATTTCTTTAACGATATCATTGATATCATGACTATCTCTTTCATGGAAAGTTCCACTATAATCTGTGTTTTTTTCTTCTAATTGTTCATTATTTTCCATAAATACCTCCTATATATCCAAGTTTTTAACATATTTAGCATTTTCTTCAATAAATGCTCTTCTTGGTTCTACTTCTTCACCCATTAATCTATTAAACATAGCATCTGCTTGAACACAGTCTGAAACAGTAATTTTACGAAGAACACGTTTTTCGATGTCCATTGTAGTTTCATTAAGTTCTTCTGCATCCATTTCACCAAGACCTTTCATACGAGCTATTTCAGCACGATTTCTAGTATTTTCGTCTAGTGAATTAAGATATTCTTCTTTTTCTTTTTCATCAAGAACATATTTTCTTGTTTTACCATGCATAATTCTAAATAGTGGTGGTTGAGCAGCATATACATGTCCTGCTTCAACTATTGGTCTAAAGAATCTATAGAATAAAGTTAAAAGTAAAACTCTAATATGAGAACCATCAACATCGGCATCGGTCATAATTATTATTTTATGATATCTTAATTTTTCAATATCAAATTCACTACCAATACCTGTACCAAATGCTGTAATAATAGTTCTTATTTCTTCATTACCAAGAGCTTTATCAAGTCTAGCTTTTTCAACATTTAATATTTTACCTCTTAAAGGAAGTATTGCCTGAGTCATTGAATCTCTACCTTTTTTAGCGGATCCTCCGGCAGAATCTCCTTCGACTATGAATATTTCAGATACACTTGGATCTTTACTCTTACAATCTGTTAGTTTACCAAAGAATGATCCTATTGTTAAATCTGACTTACGAGAAGCCTCTCTTGCTCTTTTAGCAGCATTTCTAGCTCTACAAGCAGAAATAGCTTTTTCAATAATTAACTTAGCTTCTTGAGGATTTTCCATTAAAAATCTTTCAAATCCTTGTGAGAATACACTATCAGCAAGTTTTCTAACTTCTGAGTTACCTAGTCTACCTTTAGTTTGACCTTCAAATTGTGGATTTGGATGTTTACAAGAAACAATCATTGTTAATCCTTCTTTAACATCATCACCAGTTAAAGATTCATCTTTTTCTTTTAAAATATTATTTTTTCTTGCATAGTTATTGATAACTCTTGTTAAGGCTCTTCTTACACCTTCTTCATGAGTACCACCATCATGTGTATTAATATTATTAACGAATGAATAAATGTTGTCATTATATGAAGTGTTATATTGCATAGCAACTTCAAATACAACTCCATTTTCTTCACCTTCTAGATAAATAACATCTTCATGAATTGGTTCTTTTCCTTGATTGATGAATTTAACATATTCTTTAATACCACCTTCATACATGAAGTGATCTCCAGTAGAATCATTATCATCTCTATCATCTCTTAAAGAAATAGCAAGACCTTTATTTAAGAATGCAAGTTCTCTAATTCTTGTCTTTAAAGTGTCATAATCATAGATTTCAGAATCAAATATTTCTTTATCTGGTTTAAAAGTAACAACAGTACCTGTTCTATTTTCTTCACATTCACCTATTACTTTTAATGGTTCTACAGTATGTCCACCGTTTTCAAAACGAATGAAATATATTTTACTGTTTTTATAAACTTTTACTTCTACCCATTTTGATAAAGCATTAACTACTGAAGCACCTACACCGTGAAGTCCACCAGATACTTTATATCCTCCGCCACCAAATTTTCCACCAGCATGTAATACTGTATAAACAGTTTCTACAGTGGAAATGTGAGTTTTAGGATGGATATCAACTGGAATACCACGGCCATTATCTGTAACAGTAATAGAATTATCTTTATTAATAATAACTTCTATATGGTTACAATAACCAGCTAAAGCTTCGTCAATAGCATTATCAACTATTTCCCATACTAAATGATGTAGTCCTTTTAAATCAGTTGTACCAATGTACATACCAGGACGTTTTCTTACTGCCTCTAATCCCTCTAATACTTGGATATCGGATGCATCATAATGTTGTTGTTCATTTTCCATAGTATCACCTCTTTATTTCCTTAACAATTCCATTATCTACATTAAATATTTTAGATTTACTAAGTGTTTCTTTACTAATATTGTTTAAATCAGTGGTTGTTATAATACTTTGTATATCATTATTAATATATTTTAATATTAGGTTTTTCTTTTTCTTATCAAATTCACTAAATATATCATCAAGTAGCAATACTGGTTTTTCACCTAATTGATTTTCAAATATATTTATTTCTGATAATTTTAAAGCAAGTACCGATAGTTTTTGTTGACCTTGTGAACCATATTTTCTAAGAGATTTTTCATCTAATATAAACTCAAAATCATCTCGATGTGGACCATATAAAGCCATACCAGCATTTACTTCTTCTTTAAAACTGTTAGCAATATGTTCTTTTAAATAACTTTTTAAACTATTACTATCAAAATCATCTATATTAGGTTTTGTTATATATTTTAAATAGAAACCTTTTCTTTTAGATATATCATAAAAAATACTTTCAATATTATTATTAATCTTATCAATAAACTTTTTTCTAGCTCTATAAATAAATATTGCTTTATCCACAAGATATTCATTAACTATATTAAAGTAACTCATATCAATTTTTTCTCTATTATTTAATTTTCTTAATAGATCATTTTTCATTTTCAAAAGTTTATTATATTCATTTAATACTTTTAAATATACAGGGTATAACTGACTAAGTTCATTATTTAAAAACTTTCTTCTTGAATCAGGTAAACCTTTAATAATATCAATATCATCTGGATAAAAAATAATTATATTTAAATGAGATAAATATTCATTTAACTTAAAATATTCATCATTATCTATAAATAAATGTTTCTTATTATCTTTATAATCTATTTCTAAATTATATTTGATATTATTTTTATGCATATTAGCACATACTTTAAAAGATTTCTTTCCTTCCATAAGCATTTCTAAATCATTATTAGTTCTATGAGATTTAGAAAGAGCAATAAAATGAACGGATTCTAGAATATTAGTCTTACCTTGAGCATTATTCCCAAAAAAAATATTAATATTCTTATCAAGTGACAAATCTAGCTTTTCATAATTTCTAAAATTTCTAATTTTTAGTTGTTGCAAAAACATAAGTATCGCCACATTTCCATTTTAAGGTGCTTTTTTTTAAAAAAGTTATTTTTATATATACCTATATACATATAAATTATATCATAAATAAGTGGCAAAAAAAAGAAAAAAGAGTTAAATATATCTTTTTTCTTGTTGATTTTTTAAATCTAAATAGTGTTTTAACATAGCACACTTATTCATTTGATTTTTAATGATACCTTTATTAACTTCTAAATAGACTTTTTTATTATTATTTAAGTTAATATAGCTCTTATAATTTCCTTTTTTCTCTTCTGTGGATAAGTTGTCAAAGTCTTTAATAGAATTAAACACTATGTAATGGCATTTAAAGCCTCTTCTAGAGCCGGTAGGCATTAATATTAGGTCTAAGTATTCAGAGATAAGAATTGGGGCCTTATACCTAATATTAGTAAGTTTTTTAGTTCCACTTAGTCTTCCTTCTAAAGAACTACCAAAACTTCTACAGCTTTCATCAATAATTTTATGAATATTTTCATTAATAATAAATTCATCTTCTTTTTCAATTACTTTAGTTTTTTCTTTTCCAAGCTCCAGTAAACATAAAGTATCACTATTAATTTCATACATATTCATATATTTCACCTCCTAACTAGTTCACAAAGATTGGAACAAGGTCTCTTATACCACAAACATAATGTCGAATTTTGTCGAATTTTGTCGAATTTTCAAAAAAAAATGAAAATTTTTCAATTTTCATTCTTAATAAGTTCTAATTGGTAAGATTAATTGGATTAAATCATCTGATTCAGGATTTTTTAATATAATTGGTTTAACATCACCATTTAACATTATATTAATATATTCACAATCAAGTGATTTTAGGGCATCTAGCATGTATTTTGAACTAAATGCAATCTTAATTTCTTCTGAATTATCTTTATCAATCATTATATTTTCTTCAACATAACCTATTTCAGGAATATTTGAAGAAATAACTAAATTATTATTTTTAGTTTCAAATTTAATAGTATTTTTATCACTTTCGTTAGTTAAAAGTGAAGCTCTATCAATTGCATTGTAGAAATTTCTTAAGTTAACCTTTATAGTTAAAGCAAATTCATTTGGAATTAACTTAGAAGTATCAGGGTAAGTACCATTAATAATTCTAGATAACATAATAATAGATCCAAACTTAAATATAACTTTATTATCAAATATGTGCATTTCTACATCTTCATCTTCTGAGAACATTCTTATTAATTCATTTAGATTTTTTGTAGGTATTACAACATTATATTCTTCATCTAAGTTTTCTAAATTTATAATTTTTTTAGCTAATCTATAGGAATCAGTTGCAGTACATTCAAGTTTTCCACCATAAAATTTAAAATTAATACCTGTTAAAACTGGTCTTGATTCTTGAGTTGATGTAGCAAAAATAGTTTGATTAATAATATTTTTAAATACTTTTTGACTTAGAACAATAGGTTTATCTTTTAACTCAAGTTCTAAATCAGGGAATTCATTAACATCATTACTATTTAAAGTAAATGATGAATTCTTTGTATTAATAATTATCTTATTATCTACAATTTCTTCTATAGTTACTATTTCATCATTTAATTTTCTAATAATTTCATATAATAATTTACCAGATATAACAATATCTCCTTGTTCATCAATAGATTCAATATCTTTTTTATCTATAAATGTTTTAATAGCTATTTCATTATCTGTACTCATTAAATATAATCCATCTGATGTAAGTTCTAGTTTTATACAGTTTAAAATTGGTATTAAGTTTTTACTAGATACTCCTTTTATTACATAATTTAAATGATCAATTAATGTGCTTTGTTTAATTTTTAATTTCATAATAAACCCTCCTATATAATTATTATTATTTTATTTTTTATTATTCTTATTACTGTGGAAAAAGTGGATAAATAACTTTTTCTTTTATTTATAAGGATAAATTAATTATTTTTAATGTTTATAATATAGTTAATTTTTTAACTTATCCACAGTATTATCTAATTTGATTAGCAATTTTTTCAATTTCACTTAGTAATTCTTTATTGGTTTTAACTTCTTTACTAATTTTATTTACTGAGTGCATTACAGTAGTATGATCTTTACCACCAAATTCGCTACCAATTCTAGCAAGTGGTTCTTCTAGATAAGCTCTACATATATACATTGCTATTTGTCTTGGATAAGCAATGCTTGCTTTTCTTTTCTTACCTCTTAAATCTTCTACTGTAATATTATAATTATGTGCAATTAATTGTTGTAACTGATTTATTTTATTCTTAGCAATCATAGGTTTTCCAATATGTCCGGCCAGAGCTTCTTCTGCAAGTTCTAACGTTATATTTGAACCATTCATTATAGCTGCATAAGAAAGTACTCTATTTATGTAACCTTCTAGTGTTCTTATATCTGTTGTACAAATACCTGCTATAAATTCCTGTACTTCTAGTGGAAAATCAACACTAATTTCATTATTTTTAATTTTATTACTAATAATACTCATTCTTAAATCAAAGTCAGGTGGCATAATATCTACGCTTATACCCCAAGAAAACCTTGTAAGTAAACGATCTTCTAACTTCTTTAGGTCACTAGGTGATCTATCAGATGATATAATTATTTGTTTTCCATTACTGTGTAATTCATTAAAAGTATTAAAGAATTCTTGTTGAGTTCCTTTTGCAACTTCAAAATATTGAATATCATCTATTATTAATACGTCTACTGTTCTAAACTTATTTTTAAAGTCATCTAATGTTTTAGAATAACCGTTTTCTTTTTTATCTGAATAATGTTTTAAAAATTCATTAACGAATTTTTCACATGTACAGTATAAAACTTTTTTATTTGAGTTTTTTACAATATAATTACCTATTGCTTGCATTAGATGGGTTTTACCTACTCCACTTGGTCCATAGATAAATAGTGGATTATATACTTGTCCAGGTCTTTCAGCTATTGCTACAGCATTTGCCTTCGCAAATTTATTTGATTTTCCACAGACAAAGTTATCAAATGTATATTTAGGATCAAGGTTTGTTTCAAAAGGTTCATTAGGTATACCTATTTCATTAGTATCTATAATAATATTATTTTCTAACTCATCATTTGTTAAATATATCATTTGAAAGTTAGTTTCAGTAATTTCATAGAAAATACTAGTTATCATATCATTATATTTATCTTTAAGTTGTTTTTTATGTAAGGCCATAGGAACTAATACTTTTGCATAGTTGTCTTTAATTTCAATAAGTTTTGTATCTTCAAACCATGTTTCATAGTTAACATCTTGAAGTTCTGGTTTGATTCTATCCAAAAACTTTTTCCATAAAATGTCTAAATCCAAAATATCACCCACCTTCTTGTAATAATATTCTACATTAAAATTGTTGAAAAACCAATAGAAAATTACATTTTTTATAAGAAAAAAATAATTATATTGTGGAAAAAAATTATAAACATTTTTATATATTTTTAATGTGGATAATTTGATATTGAAAATACTATAAATTCTATAATTATCCACATTTATAGTGGAAAACTTGTAATTGTTAATTAACATAAAAATAATTTCCACAAAAAAAGTGGATAATTGATAATATTTGTTAAAATTAACTATATTTTTTCCACTTTATAATCCACATTTTATAATTTTTAATATATATATTATTTTTTATCCACAAATCATTATTTTAATTGACAAACCTTTGTTTTATATATATAATTATACATGCAACCAAATAATATATACAGTTCAGGAGGTGTTAAAATGAAAAGAACATATCAACCAAATAAAAGAAAAAGAAGTAAAAAATTTGGATTCTTAGCAAGAGCTAAATCTAAAATTCTTAATAGCAGAAGAAGAAAAGGACGTAAAGTTTTATCTCATTAATAATCTACCACTTGATAAGTAAGTGGTTTTTTTGAATGGATGGTGAGTTATGAAAAAAATTAATATTTTAAAAAATAATTATGATTTTGAAAGAATAATAAAGAATAATAATCCATTTAAAACAAAATATTATATATTATATAAAGAGGGTAATACTAACGACAAATATCATTTTGGAATTTCTGTTAGTAAAAAGATTGGCAACGCCGTTACTAGAAATTTATATAAAAGAAGAATAAGAAGTATAATTGATAAAAAAATATATAATAATAATTTTAATTGTATTATAATATTAAAGAAGAGTTCTATTAATGCTTCTTTTGATGAACTTTCAGAAGATTTATTATTTGCTCTTAATAAGTTACAATTAATAAAGGAGTAATTATGAAAACAAAGAAAACATTAATTATAGTCATGCTTGTTATGACTATGTTCTTAACTGGATGTACTTCCTATTTAAAAGATGATAAAAAGGCTGTTGTAAAAAACCCTGAAACAGGACAAAATATTGTTAAAAATATTTTATGTAAAACTGAAAACGAAGTTAATAGCGATATATATGATAAATACAAAGTAGATTTATCAAAAGTACCTGAATGTAAAAATTATAATCCTGCAAAAGGAAAATATGAAGGTATTTGGAACTCTATATTTGTTAAACCATTAGCTTGGTTAATTATTAAAGTTGGATATTTAGTTAAAAACTTTGGTCTTGCAATTATATTAATTACACTTGCAATAAGATTATTACTTGTTCCATTTACAAAGAAAGCAGCAATGCAATCTGAAAACATGAAACTTGTTAAACCAGAACTTGATAAATTAGAAAGAAAATATAAAGGTAAAGATGATCAAGAAAGCATGATGCAAAAGAGTCAGGAAATGTTAATGTTATATAAGAAATATAATATTAATCCTGCTGCTGGATGTGTATTCTCATTAATACAACTTCCTCTATTCATAGCTTTCTATGAAGCTTTATATCGTTTACCTGTTGTATTTGAAGGTAAATTCCTAGTATTTGATTTAGGATTTTCTCCACTTGCTGCCATTATGAGCGGTAAGATCTATTATATTATATTAGTAATATTAGTTGTAATTGTTACACACTTCTCATTTAAATTAAATGCTGGAGCTTCTATGGGTGAAGCACAAGCTAGTCAAATGAAAATGATGAGATATGTTACTATAGTCATGATCGGGTTTGCTTCATTCCAAGTTTCTGTTGCAATAGCACTATATTGGATTACAAACTCTGGATTTACAGTATTACAAAACTTAATTGTTAAAAAGGAGAGTGCAATAAATGTTAGACGTTAAAACTATTGAAGGAAAAAGTAATGAAGAATTATTAGAACAAATTAATGTTGATGATTGTCATTATGTGATTGAAGAACAACCTGCAAAATTATTTAAAGGAAAGAAATTTACTTTAAAATACATCGAGAAAAAAGATGTTAAAAGTTTTATAAAAGAATATATTAATAACTTTGGTAAATCAATTGATAAAAAAATTAATGTAGAAATAAGAGAAAATGAAAACACTTATACAGTAATGCTTTTATCTGATGATAACGCAGTTATTATTGGTAAAGATGGTAAAACTTTAAACTCATTACAATTATTACTACATCAATCTATAAATAATTTAACTGGATTTAATATTAGAATTACAGTAGACGCTGGAAATTATAAATCTAATAAAGAAAAAAGATTAGAAAGAACAGTTAAAAATATTTGTAAAGATGTACTTTCTTCTAAAATTGAAGTTAAATTAGATCCTATGAATTCATATGAAAGAAGAATTGTTCATAATGTAGTATCAAAATTTGACAAATTAACAAGTAAGAGTTTTGATGAAGAACCAAATAGATACGTAGTAATTAGTATTAAAGAAGACTAAATAATAATATTTAGTCTTTTTTTTAACTATTTAAAAAAAATGATTTTTAGTGTATAATTAAGCAGTTAGGAGGAAAAATTATGAATGAAGAGAAAGACTTATTAAAGCTTAAAGAATCAATGGATGAAGAATACTTATATTTAGTAAGCAGTATATTAGAAAATGATGAATTCAAAAAGAGATTAGATTATCATCATCATGAAAATAGATCTGTTTATACTCACTGCTTAATGGTATCTATGAAATCATATAAGATTGCTAAAAAACTTCATATGGATTATAGAAGTGCTGCTATAGGTGGATTACTTCATGATTTTTATTATGAAGATTGGCAAGCTAATAAGAAGAAAGTTAAATTCTTTAAAATGCACGGTTTCGTTCATGCAAGAGAAGCTTTAAATAATTCAAAAGAATTTTTCCCAGAATTAATTAATGATAAAGTTGGAGATATTATTGTTAAACACATGTTTCCACTTAACATATTACCTCCTAAATATGTAGAAGGATGGATAGTTACATTTGTTGATAAATATGTTTCTATGGAGATATTTAAAACTCCAAAACAATTATACAAATATGTAGGACTTGGATTAATATTTAAAATTTTCAAATAGAAAGAAGGTTAAATATGGAAGATACAATAGCTGCTATATCAACTGCTTTAGGTGTAGGTGCAATATCTATTATTAGAGTAAGTGGTAAAGATTCTATAGAAATTGTTAATAGTTTAACAAAATCTAAGAAATTAGTTGAAAAAGCAAGCCATACCATAAATTATGATTATATTATGGATGGAGATAAAGAAGTTGATGAGGTTTTAATATCAGTTATGAAGGCCCCAAGAACTTTTACTTGTGAAAATATTGTTGAAATAAATGCTCATGGTGGTATTACTACTACTAACTATATATTAAAATTACTTCTTAATAATGGTTGTAGACTTGCTGAACCAGGAGAATTTACAAAAAGAGCTTTCTTAAATGGAAGAATAGATTTAACCCAAGCTGAAGGTATAATGAATTTAATTGAATCTCAAACTGAAAAATCACGTAATTTAGCTATTAAACAGTTAGATGGAAAAGTATCAAATATGATTAGTGATTTAAGAGAAGATATTATAAAAGTAGAAGCAAATATAGATGTTAATATAGATTTTCCTGAATATGACGATATAGAAGTATTAACAAATGAAAAAATACTTCCTAGTTTAAAAGATATTAGGGAAAAAATGCATAAAATATTAGAAAATAGTCGTGATGGATTACTTGTAAAAGATGGTATTAAAACATCTATTATAGGTAAACCTAATGTAGGTAAAAGTAGTTTACTTAATAGACTTTTACATGAAAATAAAGCAATTGTTACAGATATCGAAGGTACTACTAGAGATATTGTAGAAGGAAAAATTTCTATCGAAGGAATTCTTCTTAATATAATAGATACTGCTGGTATTAGAGATACTGAAGACATTGTTGAAAGTATAGGTGTAAAAAAGAGTTTAGAATTAATAAATGAATCTGATTTAATACTATTTGTTCTTAATAATAATGAAGAATTAACAAGTAAAGAAAAAGAAATACTAGACTTATTAAAGAAAAAGAACTATATTATTGTAATTAATAAATGTGATTTAGAGGATAAACTTGTTATTAATGATGATAATATTGTAAGAATATCTGCTTTAGAAGATGAAGGTATCGATAAACTTAAAGATAAAATTAAAGAAATGTTTAATTTAGAAAAAATAGAAACAGAAGATTTTAGTTATTTAACAAATGCTAGAAGTATTTCTCTTTTAGAGAAGGCTGAGAAAGATTTAAATAACATTATTAATAATATAGATAATAATTTACCTATTGATATGATAGAACTAGATTTAAGAAATGTATGGAATACTTTAGGAGAAATTATTGGCGAATCATATGATGAGGAGTTATTAGATCAATTATTTAGTAGATTTTGTTTAGGAAAATAAGGAGGTGTAATCATGGATTATGAAATTATTGTTGTAGGTGGAGGTCATGCTGGATGTGAAGCAGCCTTAGCAGCTTCTCGTATTGGTCATAAAACTTTACTTGTAACTAGTAATGTTAATAATATTGCAGATATGCCATGTAACCCTTCTATTGGTGGAAGTGCTAAAGGTATTGTTGTAAGAGAAATAGATGCTCTTGGCGGACAAATGGGTAAATGTGCTGATGAAGGCAAGATTCAAATTAAGATGCTTAATAATGCTAAAGGACCTGCTGTACAAGCTTTACGTGCTCAGGCTGATAAAGTTATTTATCCTAAACTAATGAGAAAAGAACTTGAAAAAGAAGAAAACCTTACTATTTTAGAAGGTATGGTTGAAGACTTGATTGTTGAAGATAATGTTGTAAAAGGAATTATTTTATCTGATGGAACTAGAATTAGTTCAAAATCTGTTATTTTAACAACTGGTACTTATTTAAAAGCAGATATCATGGTTGGTGATACTCGTAGAAGAGAAGGACCTCATGGTGAAAAACCAAGTCAACATTTAAGTGATAATTTAAGAAAATATGGTTTAAATATTATTAGACTTAAAACAGGAACACCTCAAAGAATTGATAAGAGTACTATAGATTACTCAAAAACTAGAGTTGAACCTGGTGACGATAAGATGTTATTCTTTAGTTTTGATGAACATAAAGAATATGATACAAGTAAACAAACACCTTGTCATTTAATATATACAACTGCTGAAACTAAAAGAATTATTAAAGAAAATTTAAATAAGGCAAGTATGTACGGAGGACTTTCTGATGTTACAGGTGTAGGACCTAGATATTGTCCTTCTATTGAAGATAAAATTGTTAGATTTAGTGATAAGGATAAACATCAATTATTCCTTGAACCAGAAAGTAATATAGAAGATGACCCTACATATGGTAATACTATTTATGTACAAGGATTTTCTACTAGTATGCCACATGATGTTCAAGAGTTAATGGTTCATAGTTTACCAGGACTAGAAAATGCTAAAATATTAAAATATGCATATGCAATTGAGTATGATTCAATATATCCAACACAATTAAAACAATCATTAGAAACAAAATTGATTGAAGGATTATTTACTGCAGGACAAATTAATGGTACATCAGGTTATGAAGAAGCAGCATGTCAAGGTTTAATGGCAGGTATAAATGCATCATTAAAAGTAGAAGGTAAAGATCCATTAATTTTAGGTAGAGATGAAGCATATATTGGTGTATTAATTGATGATTTAGTAACAAAAGGAATAAGAGATCCATACAGATTATTGACTTCAAGAGCAGAATATAGATTATTATTAAGACATGATAATGCTGATCTAAGATTAAGAAAACATGGTTATGATGTTGGATTAATAGATAAAAAACAATATGAAAGATTAAATGATAAAATCGCTAAGATAGACGAATTAAAATCATATTTAAAATCACATAAATTAACACCAACAGAAAAAACAAATGAATTTTTAAAATCTAAAAACTCAACATTATTAAAAGATGGTATTACATTATATGATATTTTAAGAAGACCAGAAATAACAATGTCAGTATTAGAAGAAATAAAAGAAATACCATTTGAAGATGAAATAAAAGAACAAGTAGAAATATCAATCAAATATGAAGGATATATTGCAAAAGCATACAAAGAAGCAGCTAAGATGAGAGATTTAGATAATCAAAAGATTCCAGAAGATATCGATTATACAAAAATACATAATTTAGCTAGTGAAGCAAAACAAAAATTAAATGAAGTAAGACCAACATCATTAGGTCAAGCTCTTCGTATAAGCGGTGTTAACCCAACAGATATATCATTAATAATGGTATATTTAAAGAAAGAGTATCATCATGACCATAAGTAGTTTTATAGAAGAATTAAATAAACTAGGAATTACTTTAGATGATGATAAATTAGCTAAACTAGAAAGATATTATGAATTGTTAATTGAATGGAATGAAAAGATTAATTTAACTAGAATAGTAGAAAAAGAAGATGTATATTTAAAACATTTCTATGATAGTTTAACATTAATCAAAGCGATCGATTTAAATAATGTAGATAGTTTATGTGATATTGGTACAGGTGCAGGATTCCCAGGTATGGTAATCAAAATAGTATATCCTAATATTAATATCACATTAGTAGACGCATTAAATAAAAGAATTAACTTCCTAAATGAAGTAATAAAAGAATTAAACTTGGATAAAATTGAAACTATTCATGCAAGAGCAGAAGAATTTGGTAAAACTAATAGGGAATTATATGATGTAGTAGTAGCTCGCGCGGTATCTAATATATCAACTTTATTAGAATATTCCATTCCATTAGTAAAAGTAGGTGGAGTATTTGTCGCTATGAAGGGTACAAATGAAGAAGTATCAACATTAAAAACCGTTTATCAAAAATTGGATATAAAATTGGAAAACAATTTAGAATTTTTATTACCATATGAAAATAGTAATAGAAGTCTAATTACGTTCAGAAAATTATCAACGACAAACAATAAATATCCAAGAAAGAATAGTGAAATACAAAAAAGCCCACTGATTTGACAAAAATAATAAAGAATATATAATAATACATATCAAAGAGGGGGAAATAGTATGAAAACTAAAATTAAATCAGAATATAAGGTTGATTGCGATACAAAACCAAAAAGAATTCAATTGGAATATAAATCAAAAAACAGTAATATGAGACAATTAATAAGGGTTGATTATATACCAGGAATGGTAATAGATAGTAAAAATCTAATAAGTATAAAATTACCTACAGGCGAAAAAATATATGATGGTAAATTAATAACAACGCAAGCATACTTAAAAAAACATCCAAAAAATAAACTTAAAATAGAATCTAAATTGGTAATAGATAATAAATTTACTTACCCAATTGAAGCAAGAAAAAATGTCTATACCATGGATGAATTAACTACAGAAGAAAACAATATAGGTGAATATAAAAAAAGAGTAGGAAAAACATTAGATACTATAACAGAACAAGTAGATTTTGATAAAAACCCACAAGAAGCACTTCTATTGAAGGCGTTGTGTATGAGTTATAGATCAATCTATGAAAGAAAAATTAAATTATATGATTATGACTTCAAATTAAAAGAAGTTGATCCTTGGGTAGTGTATGGAATTGAAAGAACAATACCAGAATTGATTGAATTTTCTTCTATGGATGATAGATATTTTAAAATATTAGCTGAAATGGAAAATAAAGGTATTACCGAAGTTATAGAATTGGCAGATGGTGGTTTCGTAGGATCGGATG
>JAEEGJ010019724.1_pt1 | contig 14799 bp, 16 predicted proteins | sample 8958761 | NCBI WGS metagenome assembly JAEEGJ01 (sample SAMN16246546, study PRJNA631951) | gut metagenome | biome: gut microbiome; feature: rumen; material: RS-attached | host: Bos | place: Iran: Karaj | collected 2018-10 | reverse complement strand
CTTGAAGTAGTATGCAGAAGCCAGTGTTCCGTTCTCTGTGTTGTAGTAAATGTCGTGGCGCTTTGTGATAGCTGCCTCATCCTGGTCATCGTTTCTTGCAGAGAGTGCTCCGCCGCATACACGGCACTTGTCTCCGTTAGGTTTGATTGCGTCGATGTAGATGTTGTTAGGATGGTTGTTGTCGTTGGCGCAGAGTCTTCTTCCCATGATTCTGTTCTTTGCTGTCTGTCTGTCAAGAAGAATCTCAACTACGTAGTCCAGTTTAATACCTTTTGCCTTGAGAGCCTCGTCCAGCTTCTCTGCCTGAACCTTGTTCCGTGGGAAACCGTCCAGGAGCCAGCCGCCCTTGCAGTCATCTCTCTGAAGTCTGTCCAGGATCATTGGGATTGTGATGTCATCTGGAACCAGGTCGCCTCTGTCGATATAAGCTTTTGCAGCTTTTCCCAGCTCTGTGCCGCCTTTGATGTTCTCTCTGAAGATAGCACCGGACTCGATGTGTGCAACTGGGTATTTCTCCTTTATCTTTGCGCCAAGTGTTCCCTTGCCGCTTCCGTTAGGTCCGAAAATAAGAATATTCATCTTAGACTCCTTAATTATTTTTTTCCATTATATCGGATTTTTTCTCAAGATTAAAGTACCTTTGCCGGGCAAATTCGCACTTTTCCTTCTCCCCCAGCACCTCGTAGGTGTCGGCCAGGTTGTACCAGGCGTCAAGGCTGCCTGAGTCCGCCACCACGGCCCGCTCAAAGTATTCCTGCGCCTTTTCGTATTCCCCATTGGTGAAGTTAAGCACTCCTATGTTGTTCAAGAGCGCCCCCGAGAGCTGGCCGGTGCGCTCTGCCATGCTGTAGTAGAAGCCAGCTTCGCAGAAGCACTGGTTGTTATAGCACAGAAGCCCGCAGTCGGTAAGGAAGTGGGCATCGTCAGGCACCAGGTCCGAGGCTGTCTTGAGCACCTCTGTTCCCCGGTCCACATCCCCTTTCTTGATAAGCACCATGGCTTTGTTATAAAGCACCCTTGCCCTTGTTGATGCAGGCACCTCAGGGTCTGCACACAAGGAAAGAGCCTTGTTGCAGCACTCCAAGGCCTGTCCCCAGTTCTCGCTTTCCGAGCATTCGAAAGCCTGGTTGTTGAGAAGTGCTATCTGCTTTTTAACATCATCAGTCATCAGCTTTTTTCTCCTTGTAGAACCAATAGCATATAAAAGAAAGGATAAAACAGATTCCAGAGGCAAAGGCGCTCCGGTAGATTCCCACAGATTCCGGCTGTTTGGGCACAGTCACCATCATTTCGATGAAAGGGACCGAACCGTCCCAAACCAGGATAGCGGGGAGGATTGCGATGGACACAAGGAACGCCAGCTTGAGGAAGAAGCCCTGGATTCCGAAGAAGATGCCTCCGATTTTCTCCTTCGACTTTGCAGACACATAGGCGCTGATCTCGCTGAGCATTGCCTGGGGGAAGATGAAGGCTGCCCCTGCCACAGGTATTCCGCACAGAGTGAAGATCGCATAACCTGCATTCACAGGAAGCCCTTTCCCCAGCATACCCAGAGCGCGGCTCAGGAAGAACAGGGCAAGGAGCGATATGAGCATGGGAAGCCGGTAGCCGAACTTATAGGAAAATTTCTTCACCGGATAGAAGAAGAGAGCCGCAGTTCCGAAAAAGAGAGCTGACACCGGGGTTATCATGGCTGTGCTCTTGCCCATTATGTCCACCACGAAGTAGTTCATGGTTGCCCGCAGAATATTGAAGCCGATGAAGAAGAAGGTGAGCCCGCCCAGATACCAGATGAAGGACTTCTCGCCGAAGATGATCTTGAGGGAACTGCTGAGACTTGTCTCTGATACCTGCCCCCCTGAATACTTTTTCTCGTCCACTCCGAAGGAAAGGAGAAAGAGCCCCACAAGGGCAAACAGAGACAGGATGATGACCATAAGACGGAGTCCCTTCTCGTCATCACCTTTGCCTAAAGTCGCAATCAGGATACCAGGGAGAATCATGGCTATAGCTGTATAAACCAGCCGAAATACAGCCTGCCAGGTGGAAAGGTTGAGTCTGTCCTCCCTGGAGGCGGAGAGCTCCGGGATGAGAGCATTGTATGGAGCACCGACTATTGTATAGAAAATGAAGAAAAGGCTACCTATAACAGCCAGGTACGCAAAGGAACCGAGACCACCAGACTTGGGCGGGAAGAAGAAGCCTATGGCGCTTAAGGCCAGAGGTACTGCACCCCAGGCTATAAAAGGAATGCGCCGCCCCCACTTGGTGTTGGTCCGGTCCGACCACCACCCCACCAGAGGGTCTGACACCATGTCCACAAACCTTGAGACAATAAGAGCAAGGGCAATGAACAGCGGGGACATGAATGCCTGGAAACTGAACTTCTGGGGCGGCAGATAGTAGGTGAGCACCCACTGGGCAAAGATCTGGTCAAAGATTGCGTAACTGACCCCCAGACCATATATGACTTGAACCGAAAGTGGTATCTTCTTCATGTAAACAGTGTAACATATTAAGGGCCTTGACACAACAAACAATTTGGTTAACTATATTTTAAGAATGGTTAACGAAAAAGAATCCCTTAAGTTCAAAGTCCTCAGCACACTCAGGGAAAACCCAGGCATTGTATCTGGAGTTGAGCTTTCCAATGCAACCGGCAGGAGCCGGGTGGCAGTCTGGAAGACTGTCCAGGGGCTGCAGGAGGCAGGCTACGGCATAAGCATCAGCAGGAAAGGCTACAGGCTGGAGAAGGACCTGGCCGACAGCATCTACCCCTGGGAGTTCGGTGCCGACGAGGCCATGTTCACCCACTTTGCCTCCACAGGCAGCACCATGGCCGAGGCGAAGCGGATAGCAGAATCCGGGAAGGCCCAGCCGGGAGAGACCCATATAATAACCGCCGACGTGCAGACCCATGGAGTGGGCCAGAGCGGCAAGAGCTGGACCACCACCCGGGGCAGTCTGGCCTTCACTATCATTACTAAAAACAATCTGCCGCTGGCATGCCATAGCAGGATGACCATGGCAGCCCAGGTGGCCCTGACCAAGGTGCTCCGCCGCATCACAGGCCGCACCTTCTACATCCGCTGGCCCAACGACATCTGGTCCGAGGATGGCAAGGTTGTAGGCATTCTGGAGGAACTTTCCTCCTGCGGCAACATCACAAGCTGGATCAACCTGGGAATAGGAATCAACATAACCCACAGGCCCAGGCTGCCTGGCACCGACTCCTTGTTCCACCGGGAGGCACCTATCACAAGAAAGGAGATACTCTCCCAGTTCTGGGATGAGTTCAAGGTGCAGGAGAAGCTGGCAGTTGAGCAGTCACCCTGGCTTGCCGAGGAATGGAACAGACTGTGCCTGGACACTGGCCATCGGATGCGACTTGCCGGCAGCGGTAAGACAGTAATCTTCAGAGGGATAGACCACTTCGGTTCTGCCCTGCTTTATACACCTGGTTCCAGAGGAGAGAAGATCATGCTCCCCGGCACCGGAAGCTTTATAAAATCGTACATCTAAGGAGTTGCAACATGAAAAAGAAGAAATCGGCACCACTGGTGCTCACCGCCCTTTTTGCGGCACTGATCTCGGCGGGATGCTTTATCCATATTCCGCTGCCTGGGGGTGTTCCCGTAGCTATACAGGATATGCTGGCAATGCTTTCCGGCATGATCTTAGGACCTATTTACGGCACTGCATCGGTGCTGATATTTTTAGTACTGGGCTGCATCGGGCTGCCAGTATTCACCGGCAAGGCAGGAATCCAGGTTATACTGGCAGGTCCTACAGGTGGTTTCCTTGTGGGTTATCTCCTGGGAGCACTGGCTGCAGGGCTGGTACTTGCCCTACTCCTGCCTGCCGGCAAAAAGCCAAGCACCTCCTGGGCCTATATCATCATCACCATAGCGGCCCTGGTTGCCACCTTTGTCCTCTTCACCTGCGGCATAGTGCGCTTCATGCAGCTTACCGGCTATGAGTTCGGCAAGACCATGGCGGCAGTGCTGATTCCCTTCATACCAGGCAATATACTGAAAATCATACTCATGGTCATGCTGACCAAGAAGTTCAGGCCTATTGTAAACAACTACCTTAAGCAGGATTGAGATGGAAGAGAACATAGCTCTGGAAGTTAAAGGTGTGGGCCGGACTTTCTCAGACGGCACTGTGGCTCTTAAGGATGTCTCCTTCTCCATAAGCAAAGGAGAGTTTGCCGTAATTGCAGGCTCCAACGGAAGTGGCAAGAGCGTCCTTATGTCCCTGATTGCAGGCCTGGATGAGCCTTCGGAAGGGACCATCACGCTGCATGGCTGCCAGGCGGGGCTTGTGTTCCAGGATGCTGATTCCCAGATTCTGGGCGAAACCCCGGAGGAGGACATAGCCTTCGGCGCCAAGAACTGCGGTCTTAATAAACAGCAGGTGGCAGAGCAGGTGGATTTCGCCCTGGCCAAAACCGGCCTGGAACACAAGCGCGTATCCTACGCCCGGCTTCTCTCCGGAGGCGAGAAGCGCCGCCTGGCTGTGGCCGGCATACTGGCCATGAACCGGTCTCTCATCATCTTTGACGAGCCTTTTGCAAACCTGGACTGGCCAGGGGTGCAGCAGGTGTGCGGCATCATGAAACAGCTGAAGGAAGAAGGCAAGACTGTGCTGGTGCTGACCCACGAGCTTGAGAAGGTGCTGGCCCTGGCAGACCGCTTCATGGTTCTGGACAAAGGGCATCTGGTATTTGACGGCACACCGGAATCTGGCCTTGCAGCCGATCTTGAGAGCTGGGGCATAAGAAATCCTATGACTGCATATAAATCTATAAAAGAGATGATCTGGCTATGATACTGTTTGCATACCGCAGAGGAAACACCCCCCTCCATCATCTGAACGCCAGGTGGAAAATACTTTCTCTCATCATACTGTGCATAGTCACCTTTGCCGGAGGCATGTACGAGACTTCAGATTCGGTGCTGAATGCAGCTCTTATAATCCGCACTGCTGTCTGCCTTGCCATGACCATATTGCTCTTCATCATGTCGGGATGCAGCAGGACATCCTTCAAGCCTGTCAAGTTTGTCCTTATAATCGGAGCACTCATGATACTGTTCCGGGTGTTCAACCAGCCCATAAAAGATGCTCTTGCGGCAGGACTTCTCTACACAGTCCGATTCCTCATCACCGCTGTTGCGGCACAGATCATTTTCGAGACCACATCTCCCCTTGAGATAAAAGAATCCCTGGGAAAATCGACCCCGGCCACAGCCATCGCCCTGGCCATCAACTTCATACCCCAGGTCTTTGCAACCTGGCACAGAGTTCATACCGCAGCATTGGCACGGACACCAAAGCATAAAAAAGGCCTGTTCCGCACCATACACATTGTGTACTGCGAAATACAGGCCTTCTTCTCCTGTCTGCTCTACCAGGCGGAGATAAAACGCAAAGCCCTCCTCAACCGGAGCAGCTCAGATTAGAAATCTAAAAGTTCAACCTCGAACACAAGATAAGCGTATGGAGGGATGACTCCACCAGCTCCTGCCGCACCATAGCCCAGTTCAGGAGGAATGATGAGGGTACGCTTCTCGTTCTTCTTCATGCTCATGAGAGCCTCGTTCCATCCTTCGATGACCTGTCCCACCTGGAATACCAGAGGCTGACCTCTCATGTAGGAACTGTCGAACATCTTGCCGTTGAGGAGCATTCCCTGATAATGGGTTGTCACCTTCTGTCCATATTTCGGAGACTCAGTGCCGGTTCCCTCTCTGCGGACAATGTAGCGGAGTCCGGACTCAGTCTTGATTGCCTCCGGCCACTTCTTCTGGATAAGCTTCTCGTCAGCTTCACGCTTTGCTGCGAACTTGGCTGCCTCTTTCTCTGCCATCAGCTTGATCTCGGCCTTGAATGTGGCTTCGTCGTTCTTGAATTCCTCAGCCTTCTTTCCTACCCGGATAATCTCGATCTTCTTGATTGTGTCACCCTGTCTGATGGAGTTCACCACCTTCTGTCCCTCTACAACATGACCGAAAACTGCATGCTTTCCGTCGAGCCATGGGGTCGGCACGTGGGTGATGAAGAACTGGCTTCCGTTGGTGTTAGGGCCGCTGTTTGCCATGGAGATGACACCTGGCTTGTTATGCTTGAGGCTGATGTCGAACTCGTCGGGGAATGAGTAGCCTGGCCCCCCTGTTCCGTTGCCCCTGGGGTCGCCGCCCTGGATCATGAAGTCCTGTGGATCGCCGTTTGCCTGGCTGATAACCCTGTGGAACTTAAGGCCGTCATAGAATGGCTTTCCGATTCCCTGGCCGCCGTCAATCTTTCCTTCTGCCAGACCTGTGAAGTTCATGACTGTCACAGGAACCTTCTCATATTCAAGAGAAAGGAGGATATCTCCTCTGTCTGTTATAATCTTTGCATAAATACCGTCTTTCAACTTAGCCTCCTGGGACATACATGGAATGCACATCAGAAGAAGCAGACACATGATAAGAATCCCTTTTATTATTTTTCTCATATTATAATAGTACCATTATTTTTAAAAATATGCCATACTGGCCTCATGGATATACCTTTTGAGATTCCCTACACCCGCATCCTGACCCGTCTGGGCTATAAGAAGTCCACCAGCACCATGCTGAGCTGTCAGCTGGAGGCTGTGAAGTCTGTCATAGAGGAAGCGGCTGGATTCATAACTCTCAAAGGGACATATATCATCCAGGATTTCAAGCCGGCAGAGCATGGTATAGAGCTGGAATCAGGGGATATCATCACCGGCACACTCCCTGCAAAGCTTAATGAAAGCGCCTCATCAGCCCTGATAATGGCCGCCACATCAGGCAAGACAATCATGGATAAAATTGAGGAACTCAAGAGCACAAACTTAGAGCGGGCTGTCATTTTCGATGCCACTGCCAGCGAGATAACAGACTGGGGTCTTGAGTGGATAGTGAAGTATGCGGCCACCATGCTGAAGCATCAGAGCCGGGTGGTGAGCAGGAAGCGGTTTTCCCCAGGATACGGCGATTTCGACCTTTCAAACCAGAGGATATTCTATTCCCTTCTTCATCTTGAGCAGTTTGATATCCACCTTACCGACAGCTGCATGCTGGTGCCGGAGAAATCAGTCATAGCAATGACAGGAGTCAGATAATGAGAAGTGTAAAAGAGATAAATGAACTTCTTGCAAAAAAGATTCTTATACTGGACGGAGCCACCGGAACCCAGCTGCAGATGCGGGGAATGCCGGCAGGTGTCTGCCCTGAGCTGTGGACACTGGAGCACCCTGATGTGCAGGAGGCAATCCACAACGCATATATCTCCTCTGGCTCCGATGTGATCTACACCCCCACCTTCGGCGGCAACTACTACAAGCTTTCAGAATATGGCTGCGATGATGTGGAGGAGGTGAACCGCCGCCTCGCATCGGTTTCCCGCAAATGTGCGGACAATGCAGGAAAGACAGTTCTGGTGGCTGGAAACATCGGCCCCTGCGGCAAGTTCATAAAGCCTTTCGGAGAGCTGGATTTTGATGAGGCTGTAGAGATGTTCAAGCGGCAGATCCGGGGCCTGCTGGATGGCGGCGTTGACATGTTCGCCGTGGAGACCCAGATCGATATCCAGGAGACCAGGGCATGGGTCATTGCAATCAAGGAGATGTGCCCCAACTTTATCCTTACAACTATGACATTCGAACCTACAGTGCGCACCTTGAACGGCACTACCCCGGAGGCTGCACTCATAACTCTCCAGAGCCTGGGGGTCCATGCCTTCGGCTGCAACTGCTCATCAGGTCCTGCGGAGATGCTGCCTATAATACAGAGGCTCAAACCGATTGCCCATATACCGCTGGTGGCCAAACCCAATGCCGGCCTCCCCTACATCGAGAATGGCAAGACCAAGTTCCCTATGGGGAGCACCGAGTTCGGCACCTACGCAGCCCAGTTCGCAGAAGCTGGAGTAAACTTCATGGGAGGCTGCTGCGGCACCTCCCCGGACCATATCAAGGAGCTGGCAACCAATATGGCAGACCAGAGCCCACGGCCGGCATACGCCCCGGATTATGCCGCACTATCCAGTGCCCGGGAAGCTGTGATAACCAGGTCTGGAAGCCCGGTGCGCATCATAGGAGAGCGCATCAACCCTACAGGAAAGAAGAAACTCCAGGCTGAATTGAAAGAGGGCATCTTCACCACAGTGCAGACCTTTGCCCGGGAACAGAAAAGCACCGGGGCGGCGGTCCTGGATGTGAACGCAGGAATGCCGGGGATCAACGAGGAGGAGACACTGCTTAAAATAATCTCTCTCCTGACACCCCAGACCAGCCTGCCACTTTCAATAGACACCACCAACCCTGAGGCTGCGGAGAAAGCCATGCGCCTCTACCCTGGCAGGCCCCTTCTGAACTCAATATCAGGAGAGAGCCCCCGGCTTGAGAAGCTGCTTCCAGCCGCCGCCAAGTACGGAGCTATGTTCATACTGCTACCTATCATGGGCAACCAGATTCCTGCCACTGCCCAGGAGCGGATCACTATTATCAATGATATCTATTCGAAGGCCGAGAAGTACGGCTTCAAGAAATGCGACATACTCATAGACGGTCTGGCCATGACAGTCTCTGCAAACCAGAAGGCGCCAGCCGAAACCTTAAAGACTATAAAGTGGGCAGCCCAGGAAGGATTCGGCTCTGTCATAGGCCTTTCCAACATCTCCTTCGGACTGCCGGAGCGCAAGTGGGCCAACGCCGCCTTCCTGGCCATGGCTACCCAGGCGGGCCTTACCCATGTCATCGCAAACCCTATGGAGGAGGTGCTCACCAATATCAAGCTGGCATCGGACCTCCTTTCCGGCACCGACCCGGACGGCATCAACTACATAACATCATTCGCAAATAAAACTGCTGCACCCACAGCGCCAGCCAAGGCTGCAGAAAGCCCGGAGGAGGCAGTGAGGAACGGCATCATAAACGGAATAAGGGAAGATATAAAGCTTACTGTAAAAGCTGCACTGGACAGCGGATTCAAGCCTGCAGACATACTTGAGAATATGATGATTCCGGCCATTGTCCATGTGGGGGACCTGTATGAGAAGAAGGAGTACTTCCTCCCTCAGCTCATAGCCAGCGCCGAGACCATGAAGATGGGATTCACAGTGCTGGAGCCCCTTCTCAACTCTGCAAACCGGGAGAAGAAAGGAAAGATTCTCTTTGCCACTGTGGAGGGAGACATCCACGACATAGGTAAGAACATTGTTATCCTTATGCTCCGTAATTACGGCTTTGAGGTCATAGACTTAGGAAAGGATGTGAAGGCATCAAAGATTGTGGAGGCGGCCGAAAGAGAAAAGCCGGACATCATTGCGCTGTCTGCCCTCATGACCACCACTATGATAAGAATGCCGGAAGTGATAGAACAGGCCAAGCTGTCAGCCATAAAGGCAGCATTCATGGTGGGCGGCGCAGTTGTCACCGAGGATTGGGCTCAGTCCATAGGTGCCCACTACTCTGCCAACGGCGTGGAAGCGGTGAAGAAAGCCCAGGAGTTGATAAAATGAGTTCAAAGAATTTTTCATTTGCAGCAAAAGTCAAAGAGAGCAGCGATATACGCAGGATCATCTCGGTCATCAACGAGTACAACGGCATTGTCAAGAAGGTGCTCTACAACAGCCGCATAGACTCAAGCATCGCCTTCTTCGAGATTGCTAATTTCTCAAACGAGCTTATGGCTGGCCTGATGCAGTCCGACTATATCCTCTCAACCGTGCAGGAGCCTCTCTTCATCAAGATAAAAATTCATCTTCCCCGGAGAGCCAGGGCCATTTCCGAGATTCTTACCCACGCTGACGACGCAGGAGTCATCATCACCCTGATGGAGTTCGACACCCAGGAGACCAAGAAGGACGACACACTGGTACTCATGCTGAACGCAGTGGAGAGCCAGAGCGTGAAGGCATTCCTGGATTATCTCAAGACCACATATGCCATCGACATTGTGGAGTACACCCCCAACAACGAGGACCTGGACAACACAATCTTCTATATTACTTATGCAAACAGGATACGCCGCTTTGCCCATGACCAGGGGGATCACTTTGTCCTCAGTTTCCTGGCCGACATAAACAGCATAGCCTTCGAGCTCAAGAAACTGGGATACGACCCGGAAGATATCTTCATGAAGATCTACGAGAACGGCGAGACTCTCAACAATACACTGGGAGAGAATTTCTATGCCGATTACCAGGTCATCCAGCTCAAACCAGATACATCGCTGCACTGCTTCCAGCTTCCCTGCGGAGGCAATGTCTATATCCTTGAGAATGACACAGAATCGCTGATGATCGATACAGGCTACGGCATCTACCACGATGACATAATGAGGATGTGCCAGCATTTCGGGCTTTGGCAGAACGGCAAGAAGAAGACTCTCTTCATCTCCCATGGTGATGCAGACCACTGCGGCGGAGCCGGCTATATAGGCATGGTACCCTACTCCCACCCGGAGACCATAGACCTGATCCGCAGCGGAAACCGGGCCTACAAGTCTGTGACAGAGGGCTCCAAGCTGGAGCAGATCTACACAACCATGATCGGAACCTTCTCCAAATGGCTGCCGCCGGACTCATATCAGAAGTTCCAGCCATCAGATAAAGACAAGGTGGGTGCATTCCCCGTGTTTGGTTCCCTTAAAGCCTGCGGCTACACATTCACAGTGCTGGAAAGTCATGGCGGCCACCAGTATGGCCAGCTCTTCCTGCTCAATGAGGAAGCTGGTTTATTCTTCACAGTGGACAGCTGTCTGAACCTCAAGAGCATCTCCCCGGAGCGGACCAAGTACAACCAGCTGGCAGACCTCTTCATGACATCGGTGAACGTGGACAGCGACCTGGCCCGGAAGGAGCGGAAGGACCTCCTGGAAATTGCCTCAGACCTGACAGCCAAGAGCAGTAAGCCTTTCTATATATGCTGCGGCCATGGTGCCATATCTACTATAAAGGATGGGAAACTGACCGCTTTCGGACAGACGACCCGTTATACCCACGGCTGACACAAGTTTTTGTATCATTTTGACTCACCATACAGGTTAAAACAGCCTGTGTGTCATTATTACTCAATATCACTTATTGCCCTCTTGTCATAACGACACACATAGTCCAAATAGATTTCTTTATAACACAATGATTTATAAACTTTTTTAAAAAATTTTTTGCCTTGGCACGAAAAATGCAGTATATTTAGTGAAAACAAAAATTGAAATACCATTTGGAGGGTAACAATATGACAAACACAATGACACTTAGACCAATGCACAAAGCAGCAGTTCCATTTTGGGACACATTCTTCGACGACTTCTTCGCACCAGTTGAGCAGGCAGGAAGTTCAAGAACTCCATTGACCGACATCAAGGAGACACCTACCGAATATGTATTTGAGACAGAATTCCCTGGCTTCAAGGAAGATGAACTTGAGGTCAAGATTGATAAGAACCATCTGACACTGAAGGCCGAGAAGAAGGCAAAGGAAGAGCAGAAGGATTCCAAGACCCACTACATCATGAGCGAACGGTATGAGAAATTCTCAAGATCCTTCACACTGCCAGACAATGTCGATGCAGAGAAGATCAAAGCTACATTCGAAGATGGCCTGCTGAAGCTGGAAGTTCCAAAGATGGAAAAAGCTATGCCTAAGACAATCAAAATCAACTGATATCGCGTCCCCCGTTGCGATACCATAAAGGGCTGCCTGCAAGGGCAGCTTTTTTTATCCTTGCATTTTTTCCCAATACCCACTATTCTGTGAATGATGAAATCTGCATTTATTACAGTGGCAGGACGCCCATCGGCAGGCAAATCCACACTGGTCAACACAATATGCGGCCATAAGGTTGCCATTGTATCTAGGACACCCCAGACCACCAAGAACAAGATACGGGGCATCTATACCGTCCCGGAGGGACAGTTCGTATTCCTGGACACCCCTGGCTACTACGACAGCGACAAGAAATCCAACCTGGCACTCCAGGAGATAACCCTGTCGGCCCTGGATGATTCCGACCTTATCCTCTACGTCACAGACATGACCCGGGAGCCTGGCAAAGAAGAGGAGATACTGGCCGGTATAGTGACCAAGACCCAGCGACCTCTTTTTGTTGCACTGAATAAATGTGACACACTTGCCGAGGAGCAGGGGGATGCGGCAAAGGCAATTGCAGAGCGGAAAGTTTTTTTCACACAAGCCCTCAATATTCCTGAATCACATATTTTCTCAATCTCTGCCCGGACCGGCGAAGGCACTCAGGAGCTGCTCAAAGCACTGATGGATGCAGCCCCAGAAGGGCCTATGATGTACCCCGAGGAGTACTACACCGACCAAGAGGTGGACTTCCGCATCAGCGAGATAATCAGGGAGAAAGTGATAAACCGGACCCAGAACGAGATTCCCCACTGCATCAGGGTGAATATCCAGGATATGGAGATGAAGGAAGAGAATGGCATGGAGCGGTTGTGGGTGCGGGCATTCCTGACAGTGGACACCGAGAGCCAGAAGCGGATCCTCATAGGGCACAACGGTGAGATGATAGGAAAGATCCGGAAGGCTGCCATGCGTGAGATAAAGGACACATTCCCCTACTCTGTCCATCTGGACATGAAGGTTAAGGCCGATAAAAAAAGACATTAAAGGAGATTGAAACATGGTTAAAATATTATCACTTGGCGGATCAATCGTTGCTCCCGACGGAGTGGACACCGCATTCTTAAAGAAGTTCAAAACATTGGTGGAAGGATATTTGGCAAAGGATCCAGAGCGGAAGCTGATTCTGGTGATCGGCGGAGGCGCTCCTGCCCGGGTTTATCAGAAGGCATTCCGGGAGATAGAGCCCAATGCACCGGCAGATGTGCAGGACTGGATCGGAATTACAGCTACAAGGCTCAATGCTCAGCTGGTTAAATCTATATTCGGTGACCTTTGCAAGGATCCAGTAGTCACTGACCCATCTGCAGACATATCATTCACCGGCCGTATACTTGTAGGCGCCGGCTGGAAACCAGGCTTCTCCACCGATTTCGATGCAGTGTATCTGGCAGAGCGGTTCGGAGGCAAGACTGTGGTCAACCTGTCAAATATCGTAAAAGTGTATTCCGATGATCCTAAGAAAAATCCGGATGCAAAGCCGCTGGACAAGATAAACTGGGTTGATTTCCAGAAGATAGTGGGAACCGAATGGGTGCCCGGCAAGAATGTCCCCTTCGACCCTATCGCCGCCCAGAAGGCCAAGGAGCTGGCTCTTGATGTGATTGTGGCCGGCGGAAAGGATATTGAGAACATCGGCAACATCCTGGAGGACAGACCTTACATCGGCACCCTGATCTGTCCGTAAGGAGACATTAATGAAAAAGTTTTTAGTTTTATTGCTGTTGTTCTCCGCAACAGCACTGTATGCCGATGTCGAAGTCGACTTTGACTACAAGGCGATGAGCGGCTTTGCATCCAACCAGTTTGCACTGTGGGTGGAGAATGAGAATGGCGAAGTGGTCAAGACACTGTTTGTCACCGATTTCACAGGCGTTAAACGCGGCTACAAGAAGCGCGAACAGTCCTTGAACAATTGGGTGGCCATCGCAAAGCCTGGCAAAATTTCAGATACAGAGATTGATGCTATAAGCGGTGCTACTCCGAAATCCGGTGTACAGCACTTTGTCTGGGATTTAACTGACAATCAGGGCAAGAAAGTTCCAACTGGAAAGTATCTCATCAAGCTTGAGGCTACTCTTTATCAGGGCAGCAACGTTATCTACACCGGTGCAGTCGACTCAGACAACCCCACCCAGGGCGAGCTAGAAGTAAAGATAGAGCGCAGCGAACCTACCAACAACAAGAACGCCAGCATGATTCAGAATGTGAAGATGAGCATCAGGTAGACCCAGCCACCTCGCCTTAACCTTTCTTAAACTTTTTTCTCAAAAGTCAAAGCAAAATTAACTTTTTTTGTGTGTATATAAATACAGCACAATTAGTTTTTGCTGAGAACATTATTATATTGACAGATTGTATATACATATTGTATATTCTACTTGTCAGCCGAGGGTATTATGGGAAAAACTGTTGTTTACGGCCGATTTGAATGGGAAGAGAACAAAGCTCTGATCAATGAACGGAAACATGGGATTGCTTTCATCGATATCCTGCCGATATTCGATGACCCACTGTTTTGGGAGCAATACGATGCTGAACACTCTACAGAAACCGAACATCGTTTTATTGGAGTAGGAAAACTGCGGGGAATTGCTGTTATTGTTTCCTGCTATACAGAACGAAATAACAGAATACGAATTATCAGTGCAAGAATTTCTACTAAAGAGGAGGAAAGAAGATATGAAAACTGGTGCAAGCAATATTACATCTGAAAAGGTCGAAGATCTTAGAAAAAATATTGATTTTTCAGACATACCAGAAATCAAGGACTTTTCTGCTGGACATTTGAGGAATTGGACCCCTGCAAAAAAACCAATCTCTTTCCGTATAGATCTTGACAATCTTGAATGGCTGAAAAGCGAGGGGGACAAAGGATACCAGAAGCGTCTTAATGGGGTCCTGCGCTGGGCTCGTCAGCATGGTTGCCCCCTTGCACTGATGCTTTAACCCACCCCTCCTCCAGGAGTATAAAAAGGCACCCCTGGCGATATTGCGGCCCGAAGGGAGCGCACTCTATCGAGCAGGGGTGCTTTTTTATGCGACTACTTATGCCCAAGAGGATTTGAACCTCCGACCCTCAGATCCGCAATCTGATACTCTATCCAGCTGAGCTATGGGCACACGGG
>JAEEGJ010019723.1_pt1 | contig 14801 bp, 10 predicted proteins | sample 8958761 | NCBI WGS metagenome assembly JAEEGJ01 (sample SAMN16246546, study PRJNA631951) | gut metagenome | biome: gut microbiome; feature: rumen; material: RS-attached | host: Bos | place: Iran: Karaj | collected 2018-10 | reverse complement strand
ACCGTGGTTACCTATCAGCGTGGTGGTGAGTTCATGTACACCAGCTTGTATGGCTACAGTGTTGAGAACCAGACTGGTCGCGTAAAAGTTGTCTATGCCGAGGATGGCCAGACGGTTTACATCAAGGACCCCTTGTGCTATGGCGAGGGCGTCGGTGCATGGGTATATGGTCAGTTGAGTGAGGACGGCCAGACTATCAGCGTGCCACTGGGGCAGTATGTCTCCTGGAACGAGGAGTATGAATATGGCTTGATCCTTTCATGGGGTTCGACGATGGCCCTTGACCTGGGCGAGGGCTTTTATTGGATTGAATATTTTGCCGATGAGAGCGTTACCGAGGCTACCTATGCTGTAGATCCCGCTAACGGAACCATCACGCTGGTTGGCAGTGATGGAAATGCCAGTAACCCAGAGCCTTACAACTATGAGGCAACAGGTCTTGCCGGCGTGTGGGATGATGACGGCTCGGTGGCAACCATCGAGTGGGGCTCAACCTGGACTGTGCTGGGTGATGCAGTTCCCGCAGTTCCCGCTAACCCCGAGGTGACTGACTTCTTTGACAGCGGCAGTGAGGAGGGCTTCACGCGCATGGACTTCAACATCGACCTGTTTGACGTTGATGGCAACCCGCTGGATCCCGACGGCTTGACCTATAGCATCTTCACCGATGATGACGAATTGTTTGTCTTTGACTATGAGACCTATGGCGAGAAGAACGGTTTCGACTCCGACATGACCGAAATTCCCTATGGCTACAGCGGCTACGACTTCTACTTGCGTCGTGTTTACTTCTATCGCACCAACATGGGCGACAACCCGATGTTTGACTGGCGCATCGGCATCCAGCTGAACTACACGGTTGATGGCATCACCAACAAGTCGGATATCGTTTATCTGGAGGTTTATCCCAAACCCTCGTCAGCTGTTGATGTCAATGCAGACAAGACTGTTGCCAGCGTTCGCTACTTCAACACTGCCGGTCAGGAAATGGCTCAGCCCAATGGCTTGACCATCCAAGTGATCACCTACAGTGACGGTACCACCAGTGCGGTGAAGGTAGTGAAATAAAGTTCCCTGATTATAAGGCTAACGATAATTTGAGCCATGGCGGACGTCCGCTATGGCTTAAATTTTACTTTAAAAGGACATTAAGGCTTATTTGCCGCTGATGATGTCTTGAGCCACAGCGAGCGCCGAGAGCAGTGACACACCCGAACCGTCGCCCATCTTGATGGCATTGTGGCCGCTCAAGACTGAACCGATGCCATGCAGGTTCATGATGGCTTTGCCCTGTTTGCGGCAACGCAGTCGCTCGTCGGTGGCGATGCCGTAGGTCCAGTAGGCTTGCGGCTCCAGCACATTGTATTGTGTCCATTTTTCGCGGTCCTCGTCGGCATCGGTGTCCAAGTCAAAGATAGGCTCATAGATGCGCTGGCTGTCTGCCACTAATCCGCGTGTAATAAATGAACCTGTAGCGAGGACAAACCGATCGGCCTTGAGCGGTGTGGCGCCTGATTTGTTGGTTTTGATGCTGACCACCCTCTCGTCCTCAATGGTGCCGCTAACAGCTGTCTCGCCCATGCGGTAGTCGCCGCCCAGCATCTTGAAGTAGTGGAGCAACTGCGACTGAATCCTCATTCCTAAAACCGACGGGGGCAATGTGGCAACAAAGCGCAATGGCTTGTTGACCATGGCTTGCAGGGTGGTGACGGCACTATCGTCTTGCTGACCGAAAACGCTGGGCAACAATACGATATCGGCATCGTCGGCCAGTTGGTTGACCTGATCGGCCACGCGTTGCAGGGCATGGCTGCTGAGCAGGCGCTTGGCCAGGGTGGGTGCGCGCATCTCACTGGGACTGCGGCGCAGCGATGTGATGTCATCGGTGGTAACCTCTTTCATCCTCACGTCAAATCCCAGTTCCCGCAAACCGTGAGCCAGCATGCTGTTGGGCTGGTCCAGATAACCGCGCACGCACATCAGTGCGAGTCGCCGGGCGGGCAACTCTTCAAGGCTGTCGAGCCACAGGTTGCCGTTCAGCGTCAGCCATGCAGGCATGGCGACGCCCATGGGGGAGATGCGCCAGTGATTCCTGGCAGCTTGCCCTTCCATGACGATGCCGGCATCATCAAGCAGATCCTTGGCTTGGTTGGCAAAGGTCTCGATGCGATCGGTGCCGATTTTGCGATAGGGGTGTTGTTCTGGCAACCTGTTGATGGCTTCGAGTGGCGAAGTGATGATTTCACCGTCGATGCATCCCAGCAGTTCCATCGACCCGCCGTTGAACAGCAGGGTAGATTGTCCGCTAGCGAGAATGGTGACTTTGTATCCTCGTTTGGCAAGGGCGATGCCGCAGGTGAGTCCGCTCAACCCGCCCCCAATGATGATGGTATATTGGTTGTTCATCACTTCTTGCCACCTCCTTCCTGTTGTTCTCCGGGCTTTTTCTCCAGTGCGGTGTCCAATCCGCACAGTCCCTGATAGATGCTGGCTGCGAACTGAGCCTCGCGCAGCGTGTCGCCCCATGCTACGGGCCTCATGCCTTTCCATCGCTCGTCAAGGAAGTTGGCAAGGTCCACCTGGGCGCGATGGATGTCGTTGTGATACAGTGCCAGCAGCGAGGCGGCACGGCAGGAACACAGTTTACCCTGGCAGTTGCCCATGCCCAGCCTTGTGCGTCGCCTCAGGTTCACCAGGTTGTGCACATGCAGGTCCTGGAGGGCATATTTGATTTCGGCGACCGTGACGCCTTCACATTCACACACCATCGCATTGTCAATATCGTCATCGCTGTTGCAGTTCACGGCAAGGGAGCCGTGGCGCGCAATGGCGGCGCGTTGTGCAAAACTGTAGCGCTTGGTTTCGTCATTATTGTTGTCGTTGAGGCCGTCCGAACCGGGCAATGCATGGTCGGCGGTGCTGCAGGCAACGGTGTTCCCCAATTTGGCGCACACGGCATCGGTGACCGCCTGAGCCATGAGGCGATAGGTAATCATTTTGCCGCCGGTGATGGTAATGAATCCCTCCAGTCCGTCTCTTGTGGCATGATCCAGACAGACGATGCCGCGGCTGATGCTTCGGCCACTGGGATCGTCGTCGCTGGCAACAAGCGGCCGCACACCGGCATAGGCCCTGAGGATTCTTGTGCGGGCAAGTTGCGGCACAATCTTCACACCCTCGGTCAGCAGTGTGTCCACCTCTTGGCGTGTGACGCGCATGTCGTCGATCTTGTCAAGGAGGATGCGGTCGCTGGTCGTTCCCAGCACACTCACGGTGCCGTCGGGAACAATGATGTCGCCGTTCGACGGCTTGCGGCATCGGTTGAGAACCATGCGGTTGACTCGCGGGCCGAAGATGAGCAGTGCTCCGCGGGCAGGGAACATGGGAATTTCCACACCTGCCATCTGTGCCAGGCGATGCCCCCAGATGCCGGCGGCATTGACGATGACTTTGCCATGTACTGTGGCATGGCTGCCATTGAGCTTGTTGAGCAGTTTCACGCCGACCACTCGGTTCTGGGCGGTGATGACTTCTTCCACCTCATGGTAATTGAGTGTCACTGCACCATGCAGGCGAGCATCGAGCAGGTTTGCGACGGTGAGGCGGAACGGGTCGATCGATGCATCAGGAACACGCACGGCACCGATGATTTCGGGGTTGACGGTCGGCTCGCAGGCTCGGGCCTCGTCGGGGTCGATGATTTCGGCCCCGATGCCTGCGCGGCGGCAGGCATCCACAAAGGTCTGCTGGTAGGCCAGATCGTCTTCGGGCAGCGTGATGAAAAGACCGTCGGTGGGCTCGATGCAATGCTTGGCGATGCGCCTGAGGATGGCATTCTCGCCGATACACTCGGCAGCACTGTCGCCATCGGTAACGGCATATCGTGCTCCGCTGTGCATCAAGCCGTGGTTGCGTCCTGTGGCCCCCGTGCTATAGTCATTGCGCTCCACCAGCAGGACGCTCAGGCCGCGCATGGCGCAATCTCTCGCGGTGCCGGCGCCGGTAACGCCGCCACCCACGATAATCACGTCATATTCAGTACTATAGATATCTCCGGTTGCCATGGGTCAGTTTTAGGTAGCAAAAATAATCAATTTTGATCAATTGTCAGGCATGTGCCCGCATTTTTTGTTGTGGTCATCAATGTGGCACAAGAGCAATAGCGCTATATATAATATATAAAATGATATAGCGAATGACACGAACCCTTCATGAGGGCCGATGGAAAACGGCTTCGGTATCAGGGCTACATCGGCAGCAGCATGCCGGCGGCAACCTGTGCGGCGGCATCGTGCCCCAGGCTCTGGGCAACCATTGCCAGTGCAAAAGGTGCGGCGGCTGCCGGACCATTACCAGTCACTACATTGCCGTCGATGGCGACTGAACCCTTTTCCCAGCGCACACCCTCGATGCCTGCTTCCATGCTCGGGTAGCACACGGCATCGCGGCCTTGCAGGATACCTAACGGTGCCAGTACGACAGCAGGCGAAGCGCAGATAGCGCCGATTTTGCCGCCTTGGTCGTCTTGCGCTGTCAAGGCATCGCACAATGCCTCGTGAGCGGCCAGGTTTGGGGCCCCGGGGATTCCGCCGGGCAGTACCAGCCACTCGGCATCGGTGTAGTCGTTGTCCTCAAACAGGCTATCGGCCATTACTGTGACGCCGTGAGCACCGGTTACGCCAAGTTCCGGGCTAATCGACACGGTCGTCACGGGCATGCCCGCACGACGCATCACGTCAATACATGTCAAGGCTTCAACTTCCTCAAAACCGTCGGCCAGAAAAATAAATGTCGTCTTCATGTTGCTCTTAAATATTTGTCGTTACTTTTTTCTCTTGGACACCCGGGCGGCAGTGTATGAACTTTTCCTGCCGTGAGGGTGACATTAGCCGCTAAATTACCCTTTTTTCTCCAAAAAAATGGGGTTTTTCACAAAAAATCGACTTTTTTTTGAAAAAAAACCGATTTTTGTTTGGTAGTTCAAAAAATAGCAGTACCTTTGCAACGCTTTTGACGGCAACTTGGGCAGTTAGCGCAGTTGGTTCAGAGCATCTGCCTTACAAGCAGAGGGTCGGGGGTTCGAATCCCTCACTGCCCACAATAGGATGACGGTTGAGCACTAAGTGCTTGACCGTTATTCTTTTATGTCGCATTCATAGGTACCATGTCACTATATCGACACTGACGATTCGCCTGCCTGCAGCAGGGTGGGGTGCTGTCAAAAAAAAACTTAATCCTGCCGCCAATTCAAAAATCCTGCGTAACTTTGGGGCACTTTATTCTTATTGACATGATCATGAGCAAGAAAATATTGATTGCCATCTTGATGCTGACCGCGACGCTCTCGGTTTCGGGGCAGGTGCGCTTGGGCATTCGTGGCGGCATCACCCTGGGCGAGCTGCGCTTCGACCGCGATGTCGTCAATAGTGATAACCGGGTGGGCTACACGGCAGGCTTGCTGGTAGACCTGAATCTCCCCGTTGTCGGGCTGGGTATCGAGGCCTCGGCGATGTACACCCACCGTAATAATCGCCTCACCGACGATACCCGCGTCTTTAAGCGCCACTATATCGACATTCCGGTTTATGCGCGTTATAGACTGTCGTTGCCGCGTGTTGAGAGAGTCTTTGCTCCCTATGCCTTCACCGGTCCCTGCTTCTCGGTCCTGTTTGACGAAAACGGCTCGGACTATTACAAGAGTTCCAAAACATGTGTCTCATGGGACGCCGGCCTGGGGTTTGACCTGTTCAACCACTTGAGGCTGTCGGCCAGCTACGGGCTGGGCCTTTCGCGTGCGATGAAGTACATCGACCGCGAATACAATGGCGAGGTCGTCCACGGTAAGGACTCTCACTGGACCATCAATGCCGCTTGGCTCTTTTAGCGCTTTCTAATATCTTGTTGAACTATAAACACTCGAAAAAACAACCAACCAAATACAAAGAAATGAAAAGAATCACATTATTACTGATGGCGGCCCTGCTCTTCACCACTGCCGCAGTGTCACAGACCACTTCTCGTTGGGGCGTCACCGCTGGTGCCAACTTCAACGAGCTGCATTTCAAGCAGCAGGATATTGTCCACAGCGAGCGGGCATGGGGCCCTCAGGTGGGTGTGACCGGTGAGATGAACTTCAGCGGCGTGGGCTTCGGTGTCGAGGGCGCAGCACTATATACCCTCAAGCAGGGAAAAGTCAACTACGGCGAGCGCACCATGTGGGCGGCCGTTGGTGCCGGCAACGAGATGGTGTCGATGCACTACCTTGACGTGCCGCTGCACCTCAAGTTCAAGTATCACCGCCTGGGCGGATTTGAGACCACGCTGATGCCTATGCTTTATGTGGGACCGCAGTTCTCCTTCCTGGTGGGAGCTAACCACAAGGAATTGAACACCTATCCTCCCGTCAACGTCTATCTCGACATGGGTGCAGGCATCGAATTGTTTGAGCGTTGGCAGCTGCGTGCTGGTTACTGCTTCTCGGTGGGCCAGACGCTTCACACCAAGCTGCTCGACGATAATGTTGCCAAGAACCGCACCTGGTACATGAACCTTACCTGGTTCCTGAAATAATCTCCTGCTAAAATACCTGTAAATCACCAATAATGCTAAAATGAAGCGCTATATCGCCATATTGTTAGCATTGCTGGTGGCACTTGTCGCGATGTTTGTCAGTCGTGACCGCAAACGCTATTTCACCCATCAGGGCGTGGTTTGGACCACCGACTATCACATCACCTATGAGGCTTCGTGCGACCTGAGCGACAGCATCCAGCGCATTCTGAACGAAATAGACAAGAGTGTCTCGCCCTATAACAAGACGTCGCTCATCACTGCTGTCAATCAAAATAAAGACTTGCATCTTGACCGCTACCTGCGCATTTTGCTGCAAGCCTCCCGCGACATCAATCGCGAGAGCAGCGGCACCTTCGACCCCACGGTGATGCCGCTGGTCAACGCTTGGGGCTTTGGTTACAAGAGCGGCGACCTCCCCACACGAGCCCAGCTCGACAGCATCCTGCAGTTTGTGGGGATGGATAAGATTACAATCGATAACAATGGCTCCATCGTCAAGGAGGATCCGCGCGTTATGCTCGATTTCTCCTCGATTGCCAAGGGGTTTGCCTGTGACGAGATCGGGCGCATGTTGCAGCGCAACGGGGCCCGCAACTGGCTCGTCGAGATTGGGGGCGAGGTAGCTGCCAGTGGCGTGAACAGCCGCGGCAAGCCGTGGCAGGTGTCGGTTGACTTGCCCGCCCAGGAGCAGGACACCGTCACTCACGAGAGTGCGGTGTTGCTCACGCTCGACAGCAGCAGTGTTGCCACCAGCGGCAACTATCGCAAGTGGCGCATGGAACAAGGCAACAAACTGTCACACATCATCGATCCTCGCACCGGTGACAGCCGCGCCGGCACGCTGCTGAGCGTTACCGTCATTGCCGGCGATTGCATGACGGCCGACGCATGGGCCACCGCTTGCATGGTGATGGGCGAAGAACAGGTCAAGAATGTGATGCAGCCGCGCAAGGACTTGGGCGTGATGACCATCAGTGCCGACACCGTCTCGGGGGCCTTGGTCGTGTGGAGCAATGCCGCCTTTGCCTCCCGGATTAATTCCATGCCTTGATTGCCATCGTTTTAACATTTGTTAGTGGCAATTTGTCGGCATTTCCTGTTTTTTTGATAAAAAAAGTTGTGTAATTTAAAAATGGGTTGTAAATTTGCACATCTTTGATAATGAGTCACACAGTGGCCACAGAATTCAATAGATACCAGTAAACCAGTTAAGAAACAGATTTTTAATTTCATACTTTTTTATTAACTCTTAAATCATTTTATTTAGATTTATGAAAAAATTTTTAGCATTACTTTTTGTGTGCGCCGGCCTGACTGCCATGGCTGCACCTCATGTGAACAAAGCTGATCTCGCTCAGGTCAACAAGGGCCAGATGCTGATGAAGAGCAACACGATGACTCAGCACTACACCAGTGCCGCTACTCAGAGCTTCATGGCTGGTGCCAAGCAGGCTCTCCAGTCAAAGCGCATTAACCCCGAGAACTTGGTGAACCAGCGTGCTCCCCGTCGCCTGTCTGATCAGGATATCATCGGCATGCCCTATGTTTGCTTCCTCTATGCTTATGACATCTCGGGCGACGAGCCTGTTGAAGCCGATCCCTACTACGCTGCTGGCGGCGCTTACTGGACTATCAGCGCTACTTACGGCTTGTGCTTCGCCGGTTTCTACTGGGACGCCGAAGGTAGCACCTACTATCTGCCGTTGGATGTCGACTATAGCACCGGTGACGTAGCTCTTTCATGGGGTCTTTTGCTTTGGGACGATACTATCACAGGCGGCGGTGGTCGTAACCGCACCGATACCGTGAAGTATGAGCTGATTTGTTCTCAGGCCTATTGGGATAACAATGAGCAGACTGACTGCAAGGGTAAGATTTATGAGGACGGCTCAATTATCTTCGATGACAACTATGTATACTATGCATACAAGTGCCTGAACAAATATCAAAACGGAAACCTCATTAGCCAAACAGAAAGTGAGAGCACTACCATGTTTGTTGGCACCGAGATTCTGGCTGCTAATGGTGAGCTGACCTATACCAGGGAGCAGAATGGTGCTGCTGGAAGTAGTCCTGTCTTCATGTATCAGAGCAACGACAGCCTGTTCGTGGGCAACATGTGGAACTATGGTGTTCCCACCTCATGCATGGTGCTGACTCCTGAGGCTAAGGCTGTTTATAACTGCGCCGAGTTCAATCCTGAGGATTCAATCACTTATCTGTCTAACCCCATCTGGGATCTTCCCGACGATCAGCTCAGTGGTGGTCTTGGCATGGCCTACCCCGTTGGCAGCTACGAGCTGGATGACGAGGGCTACATCATTGATTTCACTTGGGGCTTTGAGGCTGATGCCACCCCCGACCAGATTACCTGGCCCTACACCATGCCTAGCAATGGTTACCACTTCTGGTATGGTTTTGAGAACAACGTTCTGCGTTACACCAACGGTAACAAGTTTGTCATCCCCGCTCCTGCAGGCCTGCGTGGTGACGTGAACGATAGCGGTGAGGTAACTATCGCCGACGTGAGCGCTCTGATCGATGCTCTGTTGGTTCAGGAATTTGACGATGTTCCCGGTCAATTCAGCGCTGACAATGCTGACTGCAACAAGGACGGTTCAATTTCGATCGCTGACGTTTCTGCTCTGATCGACTACCTGCTGACCAAGGCTTGGTAATCATCATCTCGCAGAGATTTGTTTAAATGACAATTGCGGGCGCTCCCCATCGGGAGCGCCTGTTTTTTGATCAATTGGTGCATCAAGGATATAACAGTTTAGAATGTCATATATTTGGATGAGCTTTAGCAAAATAGAAGTGTGTCATAATATCGTTGCTGGAACTATGACCGCCCTGAGGGCGGGAAATTAAACAAATTAAATTTAAATTAATTTTCTTATAATTTCACGTGCGTTATCACGGTTATGGATGTGTCTCAGCCTTAAAAAAGAATAAATTCTTTTTTATAGCGTTCGGCTTTCACAAATTTTGACTACTTTTGTCATCGTCAAGAATGACAAGTGCCTGTCAAACACAGAAGTGATCTGTGGTGGTGGGTGTTATGTTGTTGTATGACAGTGTGTTATTGAAAGACAAATTACATTAATCTATAATAATAAGTATCAAGATGAAGAAGATGATAGCACTGATGTGCTTGTATGTGGGACTTGCCGCAACACTTGGCGCGCAGACTGCTCCCCGCATTGCGGCAAGTGACGTGACCGGTTCACGCATCTGCCTGCAACAGGCCTACGACTGGAATGAGAACTCACCAGGCAATTTCACCCTCACCCAGGGCGACCCGTTCTATTGTGGTGGCTGGACAGTAAATGTTGCTGCCGGTGCTGCCGGTGAACTGACGCTTGCCGAGGGTATCACCCCCTACAGGTTGTCACAGTCACTGAAGGTGAACTATGCCGCCAGCACTGTCACGCTCGAGGCAGGAGACGACCCTATTGCCACGGTGACGAGCAGTGTTACCACCGAGTCGGCTGGCATGACCACACGCATCGATAGCGTGCGCACGTTCTATGTCGTGAACGAGGATTGGATCGTCAACGAGGGCGATTTGGCTAATGTCACTGGCGAAATTCTTGCCGATGGCTCAATTCACATTGCCGGTGGCTTTGCCTATTATATCGAGACGACCATCACGACAACTATCACCGACAAGAATGGTTCGAGTCGCACTTTCACCGACGAGACGGTGACAATGTCTCCCGTCTATCGCGATACCTGGCTGATGGTGCCCAACGGAAAGCACGAATTTGTCAATGAGTTTGACGATGCTGATTGCAGTGTTGACGTGTACATTCGTCAGAGCGGTGACACCGTGTGGGTAGCCAACCTCTATGGCTATGGTGCTCCCTCGACCTACATGTTGCTGTCTCAAGACGGCACGATGACCTATCCCGGCCAGATGGTGCGTGACATCCCCAACGAGATGTCTCCCAATGGCTCAGGCTTGTGGACCAACACGACGCTCGTGAGCGGCACGCCCCAACCCGGCAATGCCGGACAAGTGACGACAACCGCCATCACTTGGGGAATGACGACACCGTGGGACAATGTTCAAGTTTGGGAAGGCTGGTATAACAACCGTCTGCACTATACCAACGGCAGCACATTTGTCATCCCTTCGCAGCAGCAAGGCTTGCGTGGTGACGCTAATGACGACGGCAATGTGTCGATTGCCGATGTCTCGGTACTGATTGACTACCTGCTGAGCCATGATGCAAGTGCCCTCAACCTTGGGAATGCCGATTGCAACCTGGACGAAAATGTCAGCATCGCCGACGTTTCGGCTCTGATCGACTACCTGCTGAGCCACTCTTGGTAATCTGTTAAGGTTTAACGCATCAAGGGCGGGGCGCGAATTTCGCGTCCCGCTTTTTTGCTTTTTGTGCTTGTGAAAAGGAACACGGGCGAGGTACTTTTGTGGGATATTTGGGATGTGAGGCCCCATAGGGGTTATTCTATGTATTAATTGTGAATAAATGCCATGAAAAAGAAGAAAGAGAAAAAAGTGATGAGCGAGGCTCGGGTGGTGCCCCGTGCAGTGGTGCCGCTTGCCAATGGCGAGGCAGCACAGCGCGGCGATGCCTACCGGGCATTGAACTTGCGAGAGCGCGAAGAAGCGTTGCAGGTGACAGGTCGCCCCGTGGTCGCTGGTGCTATTGCAGCCGGTGACCGTCTGCTGACCATTGGCGGCAGCAACATAGTGACCTGCAGCGGCAGGGTAGTGAAAATCGACGGACAGACGGTGGCGACTGCCGGCAGCGAGATTGTCGGGGCGCACACCATCGGCGACATGCTGGTTGTTGTGTGTCGCGATGGCCTCATCTGGCTTGGCCGTCAGGGCGAAGGGTGGATCCTGCTGGATCCTGCCGATGCGGTGCCGCAGCTGACCTTCGGTACCGCTCTCTCCACTTCAACGGCCACTATCGGGCCCTATGACTTTGTCGAGCCTTACAACGAGTGGCGTGCACCGTTGGCCGATGCCGACACTTCGGCACTTGCCGACATGCTGAGCACGGCCTATAATTCACTGAATGCCGATGCGCGTGCCGAGGGACGGCACACCGCTCCGATGCTGGTGCGCTGGGCTGTGAGACTGTGGGACGGCACCTACTTGTGGATGAGTGAACCGGTGCGTGTGGGCGACGCAACGTTGGCTAATGCTAATCGCATCGAAGCCCTGGTGACGGTTGCAGGACAGCGCTTCGCTGGCATCGAGGCGACGCCGCTGCCGCTGATTCACTATGCCCTGACCATAGATGTGACACGCAGCATTGCAGCCGAGTGGTTGCCGCTCGTGGCGGGCATTGATGTGCTGGCCACCGATGAGGCCCGCTTGCTCAACAGCAGCCATGCGCTGGATTACCGCTGCCTGACACGAACGACAGGCGACAGGCAGTATGTGCTGGAGATGGGCTTGTCGCGTCGCAGCGCCGGTGCCGTCACGGCACAGCTTGCCGCCTCGTCGTGGCATCTGATCGCTACGGCTCGGGCATCGACGCTGATGAGCGGTGAGGACTTTGTGGCACCTGTGCTGCCCATGACGTTGACACCATCGCAGTGCGCTGCCCTGGCCGCCCCGTTTGCGGTGAGCGGCGTGGTGGGCTCTACAACAGCCTGTGGTCGCCTGTACTGCTGCACCAATAGCGGCGATATTGTGGTGAGTGCTGCGGGCAATGCCCTTGTCGAGGTCCATCGTCGGCGCGTGGTGGGGGCATCGCCGCTGGCAATGGCTGTGGCGACGCGTCCGCTCTATTCGAGCGGCTTTGGCCGTTATCCGGTTTATGTGTTCAGTGACGACGGCATCTATGCCATTCCTCAAAGTGCCACGGGAACACTGGGTGAGGCGCGGCTGGTGGATCGAACCGTCATTGACGGTAACGTGGTGCCTGTCGAGGGCGGCCTTGACGTCTGGCTCATCTCGCGGCACGGGCATCTGTGTAGCTTGAACGGCTCGCGGCTGGAGGTGCGGCTGCGCGATGTGGACTGCAAGGCGGTGGCATGGAGCAATGCCTATGGTGAACTGTGGCTGCTGCCATCAACGGGCAGCCCGCAGGTGCTGATGGCCAGCGGCAGGATGAGTGAACGCACGCTTGATGCGGCCCAACTCTACAGCGACCCGCGCCATGCCGTTGCCGTGAGTGCTAGCGGTACAGTCTTGGATTTGGAGCAGGAAACTGCAGTGGTGCAACCTGTGATGTGGCAAACGCATCCCATAGCGCTGCACCCGTTGATGGGCAAGGCGCTGCATCGCATGGTGTGGCATGTGAGCGGTGAAGATGTGTCCCTCACGCTCAGGGTGACAGGTCAGCGCGGCATCATGGCACAGGACTGTGACATGAGTGTGACCATGGTGACGGGCAGGGTGGAGCAGCCGTTGGCAACGCCGACAATGGCATGGCGTGCACGCACCCTGCGCCTGAACATTGACGGCGCTGCCGGTTCGGGAACACTGCTGCTGCCCTCAATAGTCTACAGCAGTTAACGTGATGATAGTTTTCAAGAGCAAAAAGAATTACCATGAACAACACATTATTTAATTTAGAAAGCATTGTTGCCGAGAATGAGCGGCGTCGCCGTGCATTGTCTCACGGCAACAATTATGACCCGCTCACGGGCATTGGATGCAGGGGAGACAGGGTGGAGGCGGGCGGGTGCCGCATTCCCCGTGTCGTGCTGGAGCGTCACCCCGACTACTTGGCTTTGCCACCGGTCGAACAGGACAAAGCGCGCATTAGGGAAGACTTCGAATTTTGGTGTGCGCGTTGTGTGACCATCATGGACAAGATGGAAAGCAAGAATGTGAGGTTTATCCTTAACCGCCCTCAACGCCGCCTGCTAGGGGTGATGGAAGAGCAGCGCACAGCAGGCAGACCTGTGCGCGTTATCCTGCTCAAGGCCCGCCAGTGGGGTGGCTCGACGCTGGTGCAGATGTACATGGCTTGGATGCAGCTTGTGCGTCACACGGGATGGAACAGCCTGATTTGCGGCCATCTGCATGCGTCAAGCAAGAACATCAAGCGCATGTATAACCTGCTGTTGCGTCACTATCCCCGAGAATTGCTTGATGATGCGAGTGATGTGCCGCGGTTTGCCAAATTGGAAGGTCAACCCCATGTGCAGCAGATTACCAGTCGCGACTGCCTGGTGCTGACGGGCAGCTCCCGCAGCGAGGATGCTGCTCGAGGTTATGACATCTCGATGGCGCACCTGAGTGAAGTGGCCTACTGGCCCGAGACGCCCATGCACAGCCCCGACGATGTGGTGCGCAGCGTTTGTGGCAGTGTGGTGCTCAAACCCGAGACCGTCGTTGTGCTGGAATCCACAGCCAACGGGGTGGGAGACTACTTCCATGACGAGTGGGTGAGGGCGCAGCAACATCGCAGCGACAAAGTGCCAGTGTTTGTGCCCTGGTACGAGATTGACATCTATAGCCACGCCGTTGACGACGCACAGGTGCTGTGGGACGAGATGGACGACTATGAACGGTCATTGTGGGAAGACGGCTGCACACTGGAGCAAATCAACTGGTACCACACCAAACGCAAGGAATACCGCACTCACGAACTGATGATGAAGGAGTATCCCGGCACAGCCGGTGAGGCGTTTGCCACCACGTGCCACTGCCCGTTTGCCAGCGAGCATCTGGACGAGATGGAGAAAGAGTGCCACATGGCGCCTGTCCTGGTGGGCGACATTCAGGCCGACGGTGCCCAAGGGCTTGAAGCAAAAAAGAACGTCAGGCTGGCAGGAGCATCCAATGGTTTGCTCAAGGTGTGGGAGATGCCTGAGAACTCTGGCCCGCAGCCGGCACGTTATTTCGTTGTGGTCGATGTGGGCGGCCGGGCCGAGGGCAGTGACTACTCGGTGATTGCTGTGTTCCGTTTTGGCGACAGGCGACGACGGCCAGCAGTTGTGGCACAGTGGCGAGGCCACATCGATCATGACCGGCTGGGCTGGAAGTCGATGCAGCTTGCGGTGTACTACAACACGGCGGTGCTTGTTGTCGAGAGCAACACGCTGACCAACGAGGCCGCGCGTGCCGGCGAGAGCTAGTATATCCTGCAGAACGTGAGCAAGGCCTATGGCAAAGTCTATAAGCGCGACGGCAAAAAGCTGGGCTTTCACACCAATATCAAGACCAAGCGCGAGGCTGTCACGGCACTCATCGAGGCTGTGCGCGAGTGTGCCTATACCGAGCGTGATATGGA
>JAEEGJ010019721.1_pt1 | contig 14801 bp, 10 predicted proteins | sample 8958761 | NCBI WGS metagenome assembly JAEEGJ01 (sample SAMN16246546, study PRJNA631951) | gut metagenome | biome: gut microbiome; feature: rumen; material: RS-attached | host: Bos | place: Iran: Karaj | collected 2018-10 | reverse complement strand
CAAAGGAAGTTATCGAACGCGTAGGCCTCTCGCACCGCATGAAGCACCGTCCATCGCAGCTCTCCGGCGGTCAGTGCCAGCGCGTCGCCATCGCCCGCGCCATCATCGGCAACCCCGAGATTCTTCTTGCCGACGAGCCGACGGGTAACTTGGACTCTAAGATGGGAGCCGAAATCATGGAACTGCTGCATAAACTGAACCGCGAGGATGGACGCACCATCGTGATGGTAACGCACAACGAGCAGCAGGCCGCCCATACAGACCGCATCATCAAGTTCTTGGACGGAAGGCAAATCATGTGATTTACAATTTGACAATTTACGATTTACAACTTATATGTTGAGTAAATTCATTTTATTCCTGCGCCACGCCTTCGCATTGATTCGCGCCGACAAATTGTTCTCCACCATCTACATTGCAGGAACAGCCGTCGCCATTGCCTCAGCAATGGTTGTCGCCATCGTGCTGAACATCATGCTGGCGGATATTGCGCCGGAAGTGAACCGCAGCCGGACGCTCTACACGGTCAACACCTTCATCAAGGAATCGAAAGTAGGTGAGCCGGCCTTTGCAGGCTTATCCACCGAAGCCATTGACTCCTGCTTCAAGAAGATGCAGTGTGTGGAGGCCGTATCAGGCACCTCCATCATCTACAGCCAAGGCTTCGTAGTGAGCGACATGGAACGTCTGCGCTCCGTGGGTGTCCTGACGAAACTCTGTAACCCCGACTTCTTCCGCCTCTACGAGTTCCGTTTCCTGAGCGGACGGCCCTTCTCCGAGAAGGAGTTCCGCGATGGCGAACGTGTCTGCGTTATCACAGACAAGCTGGCGAAGTCAATTAATCTCACCTTGAAGGATGGAGAGGCTTCCCTCCTCCTCAACGAGCAGCCCTTCCGCGTCGTGGGCGTGGTGAAAGAGACGAGTGTGCTTATGAAGGAGTCCGCAGCGGACATCTATTCCCCCTACAGCACGGGAAGCTATGGATGGAATTTCGAAGAGGGTGATCCCGATGTGTCCTATTCTGGCCATGTCGATGCTCGCATCCTCCTGAAAAAGGGTTTCACGCGGAAGGACTTCCTCAACGAGTTCGAACCGATGAGGAAACACTATGAAGCCGTGACCAGCTCGAAGCTTGGCGAAGGTGTCTCGTGGGCATTCCGTGCCGACAGCTACTACCATCATGCGACATGGTTTGGATTCGATTCGGACCACAGGACATTTTCCATGGCCGTGAACCTCCTGCCGCCGGCATTGCTAATGTTACTCTTCCTGCTGCTGCCCGCCATCAATCTGAGCGGACTCGTTGCCAACCGCATGGAGGCACGCTGCGCAGAGATGGGCATCCGCAAGGCTTTCGGAGCCAAGAGGCGGAAACTCCTGCGGGAAGTCCTCTTCGAGAATCTGGTGCTGACGCTCTGCGGTGGTTTTGCAGGCTGGCTGCTGTCGTGGCTCTGTATTTGGGCCATCTCGGAGAACGATGTCTTCTTGACAATACTCACTCGCGGCGAACTACATAACGCCAACGTCTGCCTCGACTTCCAAATGTTCTTCACGCCGACGCTCTTCATTGTCTGCTTCATCTGCTGTGCCGTGCTCAACCACATGGCGGCATTCCTGCCTGCTTGGCGTTCACTCAGAAAACCTATTGTTGAATCCTTAAATCAGAAAAGATGACACTAAAGAACTTTTGGGCGCATCGCAAGCAGAACGGATGGCTCATCGTGGAGCTTGCTCTCATCTGTTTCCTCAGCTTCTTCTTCATCGACAATGTAGTTGTGGTGGGATACGACACCTATCTCTGCCGAGCCGGCGGTGAGTTTGAGAAGGAACACCTCTTGGTGGGGCAGATTGGCATCACAAAGGCTTCCGAAGATATCTTTGCGCCGGCCTACGCTGTGCGCGACCGCGTCCGCTCCATGCCTGAAGTGGAGTCGGTCTGCCTCACAAAGGATTTCGTTGGCGACAACTACCAGAACTACGACAAGCTGGACGTCTGTACCGAGACAGACACAGTCACAGACCTCACGCCGGTCTTCCACCATTATTATGTTTTGGGAGAGCACTACTTCGAGACGCTCGGCCTGAAAGCCGTTGAAGGAAGCCCCTCCGTGGAGACACTCTCCGAATGGTGTCCCAACGATTCCGTCATTATCAGCCGCAGTCTTGCCATTGCTCTCTTCGGCACAGACCAGGCCGTGGGACGCCGCATCGTCAGGCAGAACAAGAAACGCGGCGACGAATGGCTGCACCAGACGGTAGCAGGCGTCATCGAAGATGTGAAGGTCGTGGCAAACCAACGTTATTTCTACAGCATCTACATCCCCACGGAGTTCCCCGACAACACTCCGCACATGCTCATCCGCCTCAAGCCCAATGCAGATGCCAAGGCTTTCGTGGCGAAGTACGGTGAGGAGGACACGTGGATAAGGGAGGGCGACGGTGTGCTCACTGGGCTGAAGACCTACAACGACTACAAGAAAAACTCCTCCGTGCTGAACGACACTACCGTCATCATGACACTCATCGGGGCCTTCCTCTTCATCTTCATGCTGAATGTGGTCATTGGTACACTTGGTACCTACTGGCTTCAGATTCGCAAGCGGACGGAAGACTTCGGCATCATGCGGAGTTTTGGTGCCAAACGAAGGAATATTTTCGGCATGATCTGGAAAGAGGCGGCATTACTTACCCTCATCTCCAGCATCATCGGTCAGCTGCTTTGGATGCAAATTGCGCTCAAAGAGGGACTGGCCGACGGCAGCGTAGATGTAATGACTGGCCGTGAAACCGACTGGGTAAACAACTTCTGGCTGCACTTCCTTATCATCTGCGTCATTCAGTACCTGCTGATGCTGGTCATTGTGACCCTCGGAATCATCATCCCTGCTTTGATAGCTATGTATAGAAAACCTGTTAATGCGCTGAGACATGAATAAGAAGATCGCTCTCTTCTTTTGCTTATGGCTGTCTGTTTTGATGTCCTTCAGTCAGGACACAATTCGTTTGACGCTCGATGAATGCATCGCTATGGCTCGCCGACAGAGTGTGGATGCTGCAGTGGCCTTGGGTGAGCTGAAATCCGCCTATTGGCAATGGCGCAGCTACAAGGCCGACTTGCTGCCTGAGGTTTCGCTTTCGACAAGCGGCAGCTATAACAAGCGCTACACCAGCTATCAGCAGGCAGACGGAGGCGTCAGCTACGTCCGTAATGACTACCTCGGATTGGAAGGCTCGCTCTATGTCACGCAAAAGATATGGCCTACGGGCGGCACGATATCTATAGAGTCTTCTTTAGACTTCCTGCATCAGTCGGGAAGCGGTGGCGGCAACCAGTTCATGTCGCTACCCGTTGCCGTCACGCTCTCGCAGCCCCTCTTCGGCGTGAACCACCTGAAATGGAACCGTCGCATCGAGCCACTGCGTTACCGCGAGGCACAGGCGCGTTTCCTCACAGAGACGGAGCAAGTGGCGATGGAGGCGGTCAGCCTCTTCTTCAGCCTGCTGATTGCAGGCGAACAGGTGGGCATTGCCGAGCAGAACCTACAGACTGCCGAGAAGCTCTATGAGGTGGCACAAGCCAAGCGGCAGATGGGCACTATCAGCGAGAATGATGTGCTGCAAATGCGGCTCAACGTCTTGACAGCCCGTAGCAATCTAACTAGTGCGGAATCGGGCAGGCAAGCAAGCCAGTTCGCTCTCCGCTCCTTCCTTGATGTGGAAACAGACATTGAGCCTATAGTCCCTGAAGATGTTCCACAGTTACATCTTAAATATGATGAGGTGCTCAGTCATGCTCTCGCGAACAATGCCCTTGCTACCACAATGCGACGCAGGCAGTTAGAGGCTGACTACAGTGTTGCCTCGGCCAAAGCGAACCGCCGAAGCGTCACACTCTATGCACAGTTGGGCTATACGGGCATGGACGAGAGCATAGGCGGCGCTTATCGCGACCTGTTGAGCAAGGAGGTGGTGCAGGTGGGCTTCTCCCTGCCACTCCTCGACTGGGGCAAGCGCAAAGGACAGCGCAAAGTGGCTGAATCGAACCGCGAGATAGTGCAGGGACAACTCCGCCAACAGGCGCAGGACTTCCGCCAGAACCTCTTTGTCCTGACCGAACAGTTCAACAACCAGGCCGAGCAGCTGCGCATCGCCTGCGAGGCTGACACCATAGCCCGCAAGCGTTACCACACGAACATCGAGACGTTCAAAATTGGCACCATCTCTACTTTGGAACTTTCCGACGCACAGACATCCAAGGACGCGGCGCGGCAAAACCGCATTGCGCAGCTCTACAACTACTGGCGCTATTACTACCAAATACGAAGCATAGCCCTATGGGACTTTGAGAAGGGATGTGATATCAGTGCAGATATAGAAAAGATTATAAAATGAAGAACGACAATCAGACAATGGACAGGGCGATTCCTGTCAGTGAGCAGCGGAAACGCAAGATGAAGAAAGCGGCTCTATGGGCTGGCGGCTTCCTCGTCGTGCTGGGCATTGCTGCATGGCTCGGCACGCAGATGATTCCGACATTGGACAAAAAAGCACTTGTTATCTCGGATGTGGACCGAGGCACGATAGATGTCAGCGTCTCGGCTACAGGTAAGGTGGTACCAGCATTCGAGGAGATTATCGTCTCGCCCATAAGTTCACGAATACTGGAAGTCTATGCCCATAGCGGTGACAGCGTGGATGTTGGTACACCACTGTTACGACTGGACTTGCAGTCAGCAGAGACGGACTACGCCAAAGCCCTTGATGAGCGGGAGATAAAGCGCCAGCAGATGGCACAACTCAAGGCAAACACCGAAACACAGCTCTCCGACCGACAGATGCAGATTGAGGTGGAGGAGATGAAGGTCTCGCAGTTGGAGGCGCAGCTCCGCAACGAGCTTTATCTGGACAGCCTTGGCTCCGGCACACGCGATAGAGTAAGACAGGCAGAGACGGCCCTGCGCACGGCACAGCTCCAACTCAGCCAACTGCGCCAGCAATATGCCAACGAGAAGAAGGTGAAACAAGCCGACCTGCGGATGCAGCAGCTGCAGGACGGCATCTTCGAAAAGGGACTCTCTGAGAAGCGTCGCACTTTGGATGATGCCAAGATATGCTCGCCACGCCGCGCCACGCTGACCTATATCAACAATGAGATAGGCAGCACTGTCGGCGCTGGGCAAAAGGTGGCTATCGTGAGCGACCTCAGTCACTTCAAGGCAGAATGCGAGATAAGCGATACGCACAGCGAACGCGTCCGTGTGGGCGGTGCTGTCCTGCTGAAGATTGGCAAGGAGCGGCTGACGGGTACCATCAACACTGTTACTCCCCTCAGTCAAAGCGGTGCTATCACTTTTACCGTAGTACCAGACGATATGAGCCATCCACGCCTGCGTTCAGGACTGCGAACTGAAGTCTTCGTCATCACCAGCATCAAGGACGATGTGCTCCGCATCAAGAACGGCTCCTTCTATAGTGGACCTGGTGATTATATTTTGTTTGTTTTAGAAGGCAATGTGCTTACACCGCGTGAAGTGAAACTCGGTGAGTGCAACTACGACTACATCGAGGTCATCGAGGGTTTGCAAGAAGGCGAGCAGGTGGTGGTCAGTGATATGAGTAAATATAAAGGGAAAGAAAAACTGAAAGTAAAATGAGATACTTAAGACAAGCGCTCGCTATGATGCGAGAAGAGAAACTATACTCCGCGATGTACATCTGCGGCACGGCCCTCGCCATTGCCTTCACGATGCTCATTGCCGAAGTGTTTTATATAAAGGTAGCCGACATAGCGCCGGAAGTGAACAGGAGCAAGACGTACTATCTGGAAAGTATGCAGCTGAGAGAAAATCCAAACCAATTACCTTATCCGAAACTGGCAGACTTCCGTGACCTGTTCCAGAAGATGCAGACGCCGGACTGCGTGACGGCTGTGATGTGGTACTGGTCACAGAATGGCGACTACATCAAACTGGCCGACGGCCGTCACTACCGGGCCGTGAAGCTGATGGTGACAGAGCCGGGCTTCTTCCGCTTCTTCCGTTTCCGCTTCACGGAGGGCGCACCCTTCACGCAGGATGACTTCGACAGCGGGCGGCGCAATGTCGTCATCACCGGGGAGATTCGGGACCTCCTCTTCGGAAAGGATGGGAAGGCCGTGGGCAACACCATCAACGTCAACTATCTGGATTACCGCATCTGCGGCGTGGTAGAGACACCAAGCCAGCTCACGGAAAGGTGCGTGGCAGACATCTACATTCCCGCCGCTGCCGACGGGCTGCTGCGGAACTGGGGCGCCGGTTACGAAAACCAGAGCTGCCGGGTCTTCTTCTCCGTCCCCTCCGCCAAGCGCGAGGCCTTCATGCAGGAAATAAAGGAAGTGGAGGCACGCTACAACTCCATGCATCCGGACCAGCCCGTAGATATGACAACCAGCATACAGACGCATTACGCCAAAGTGTGGAACGAACTCGGCTCCGTGTTCGACGCCAGGGGCGACGACCTCATCTGGTACGTCGTGCCTGGCATCCTGCTGCTCCTCATCGTGCCAGCCCTCAACCTGAGCGGCATGGTGGCAAGCCGCATGGAGCGCCGTCTGCCCGAGATGGCCATCCGTAAAGCCTTCGGTGCCAGGCGCCGCACACTGCTTGGGCAGGTCGTGGCGGAGAATCTGATGCTGACGCTCATTGGCGGCGCCGTGGGGCTGTGCCTCGCTTGGATGGCGCTTTACGGCTGGCGCGACTGGCTATTCTATACCTTCTCCAACAACGCGAACCTCTACGGCGACGTGCCTATTCTGAAGGGCGAGATGTTTTTCGGCCCCGTCATCTTCCTCATCGCCCTGCTCATCTGCAGCGTGCTGAACCTGCTGGCCGCCACGCTGCCCGCATGGCTCAGCCTAAAGAAACCTATTGTTGAATCTATGATGATAAAGAAATGAAACAGATAAAAGAACTATTCCGTCGGAGCACATCTCTCTGGCTCGCCGTCGAACTCATCCTCGTCACCTTTGCCTGCTGGTGGGCCTTCGACCCCGTGATTGTCACTAACTACGTCACCCATCTGCCTCTTGGCTACGACGTGGACCGCATGGTCAAACTGGATGTCGCTATCCTAACGGAAGGGATAGCGGTTAATGAACTTTCGGACGAAGAAGAACGGCTGCTGCAGAAGGTGCAGGAGATGGACGAGGTGGAGCTGGCCTACCGTGCCCACAACAATCCGATGGGCTACAACACCATTACCATGCCTGGCTTCTTCTTTAATGATAAGGGCGATTCCATCCAAACCCAGCGCTACGGCTTCACGCCGGACTCTAAGATGCTAGAGATCTATGGCATTCATTCCCTGACACCCGACGTGCCAGACAGTGAGCTGACACACGACTGCGAGTGGGAAAAGACCGTACTCCTTACGCGCTCCTTAGCGATGGGACTCTTCGGCACTATCGACGTGGCAGGGCGGAACGTGCTCGGAACGAAGTACGGATGGGACGAAGCGACGCAGACGACCGGATGGCACAAGGAGTACTTCCACATCCGCGCCGTGGTGGAGGACGTGCGCTATCAGACTTACGACCGCGACTACGCAACTTTGTTCTATTGTTCGAGGGGAGTGAATTCTGGCATCCCCATTATCCTCCGGCTTCGTGAAGGCGTGAACGCCAAGCGCTTCGTGCAGGAACATCAAAAGGAAATACTGAACGAAATGGTGACGGAGCATTGCTACATCCGCAGCATACAGACCGCCAGCGAGGCGAAGGACAAGCAATCAGGGTCTATTTTCCTTGAGCGATTGACGCGCCGCAACCTGCTCATCGCTGCCTTCTTTGCCACGAACATGGCCTTTGGCGTCCTCGGCACGCTGCTGATGTACATGCGACAGCGTCGCGAGGAGGCTGGGGTAAAGCGTGCCTTCGGCGCCACACGATGGAGCATCTTCTGGGGTTTCATTCGCGAGGCGTGGCTGCTCACCACCATCAGCGTCATCATCGGCTGCATCCTCTTCTTCCAGTTTGCTTCCGCAAAGGGCCTCTTTACCTTTGGCTCGCACTCAAACCCCGCCGTCCGCCTTTGGTTCGACGACTTCGGCACGCACTTCATGGTCGTGTCTCTCTTTGTTTACATTATAATTTTATGTACCGTCCTGCTCGGCACCGCTATTCCAGCCTGGAGAATAAGCCGGAGCAAGATAACGGAATCATTGAGAGAAGAATAAGATTTGTGGGGAATGGCGGATTCATACAATAAAAAACTTGTGGGGATTGGCAACTTTTTATGAAATAAACTTGTGGGGATTGGAAAACCTTACTATCTTTGTGCCATAAATAACGGACTTTGCCCTAAATCGTAAATTGTAAATTGTCAAATAGTAAATCAAAGAAGTGGTTCTTGTAGTTGATGACGATAAAAGCATACGCCTCTCGCTGAAGCTTATCCTGGAACGCAATGAGTTCGAGGTTGTTTTGGCTGAAGAACCACATGCCGCCATACAGGTGATTCGAGATAATCCCGCTGTGGAACTGGTGCTGATGGATATGAATTACAATATCTATCGCACCTCTTCTAACGACGGTGAGGAAGGTCTCACTTTGCTGAAACAGATAAAGGTTTTCCGTCCCGACGTGCCATGCATCCTGATGACGGCTTGGGGTACCATCGATCTTGCCGTACGGGGAATGCGGGCCGGAGCGTTCGACTTCATCACAAAGCCGTGGGACAACGGGGTGCTGCTGGAGAGAATACAAACCGCCCGGACACTGAAAGGAAGAGTCTCTTCATCTGACGACAAGAAAGAGGATGGCTCTGGGACGATAATCGGCTCGTCACTGACTGGCATCCTTTCTACCATCAGCCGTGTCGCTCCTACAAATGCGCCTGTTCTTATCACAGGAGAAAGCGGCACGGGCAAGGAACTGATAGCAGAGGCCATACACCGACAAAGCAAAAGGGCTAACGGACCTTTCGTAAAAGTAAACCTCGGAGGCATCTCTTCATCACTCTTCGAAAGCGAGATGTTCGGCCATAAGAAAGGCTCCTTCACAGATGCTACAGCCGACCGCATCGGTCGCTTCGAGTTGGCGAAGGGCGGCACAATCTTCCTCGACGAGATTGGCGAACTGTCGCTTGCGAGCCAGGTTAAATTGTTGCGCGTGCTGCAGGATCAGACATACGAGGTGCTGGGCGACAGCCATACACGCCGTACGGATGTCCGCGTCGTTTGCGCCACGAATGCCGACCTGCAGGCAATGGTTAAAGAGCACACTTTCCGCGAAGATCTCTTCTATCGCATCAACTTGATTAACCTGCGCTTGCCACCTCTGCGTGAACGACGCGAGGACATTCCACTCCTTGTAGAACATTTCCTGCGCGAAGCTTGTCTGGCTAATAATGTTCCTGTTGTCACTGCATCATACGAGGCTATCGCTTACCTGCAGACGCTTCCTTTCCCCGGAAATATCCGCGAACTGAAGAACCTGGTGGAGCGTGCTCTGCTCATGCATGACCCTAAAAGCGAAAAACTCACCGCCGCAGACTTCGCCGCTCCTTCCCATCCTGCCGCCGTGCCATCAGCTTCTCCCAAAGGTCCCGCTGCTACCCTCGACGATATGGAGCGCACCGCTATCGCTGCATGTATTCAGAAGCACAGCGGCAACCTCTCCCTCGTGGCAAAGGAACTGGGCATCAGTCGCGGAGCACTATACCGAAAAATTGAAAAGCACGGGCTATGAAACTAAAGTATTACTTCTTCATCCTCTGTTTATGCATCATCCTGATAGCCTGCGCCAGTTTGTATGCTACGTTCCATACCCACCCCCGGCTGTTCTATGCTACGGAAGGTTTTATCGTATTGATGCTCTTTTACCTGTGGTTCTTCTATCAGAAGACCATACGCCCCTACGATACACTCGTAAGCGGCATGGAACTGGTGAAGGACTTGGATCTGACGACACGGCTTGCCCCGTCGGGACAGCACGAGACAGACATCATTGTCCGCACATTCAACGAACTGCTTAACCGCCTGCGCAGTGAACACCTGAGTCTAGAAGAGCAATACACTTTCCTTAGTCTTCTTATCGAGGCATCACCAATGGGCATCATACAGTGCGACCTGGAGGGCAAAGCCATTTCTATGAATCCTGCGGCACGGGACATGTTCTCGCCTGCCATAGAAGAAGCAATGCGTTCTCTTAAGCTCGGAGAGTCATCCAATGTGCGACTTGCAGGCGGACCACAGCTATATCGCATCAGTCACCTGTCATTCCCTGATAGAGGCTACCGTCATCCCTTCTTCCTCATTGAATCCCTTACCGAAGAGATACACCGAGCAGAAAAGGCAGCATACGAGCGAATTATCCGCATGATTGCACATGAGGTGAACAACAGCGTGGCTGGAACGGTTAGCATCATGGAAAACGGGGAGTGGGAAATGGGAAGATCATTGTCCGAACGACTCAAAACACTTTCTGCCTTTGTCACACGCTTTGCTGAGGTGGTGAAGATTCCACAGCCCCAACTCCAGCTTTGCGACCTCAGCGAGGAAGTGGAGACTTGTCGCCCGTTCCTCGAAAACCTCTGCCTGACAGCGAATGTGCATCTGGATTTACAACTTTCCGACGAGGCAATTCCAGTACATCTCGATACCACCCTCTTTGGACAGGTGCTGGTGAATATCGTGAAGAACTCTATTGAAAGTATCAAGGAGTCTGATACTGCCAAGGGAAAAGTTACTATCTCTGTGACACCAAACAAACTTACTGTCACAGACAATGGGCGCGGCATTTCGCCTGAGGTCGCAGAGGGGCTATTCACACCTTTCTTCTCCACAAAACCACAAGGTCAGGGCATAGGACTCCTGCTTATTCGTGACATCCTCACTGCCCACCACTGCACCTTCAGCCTCCTTACTGACCCCACAGACCACCTCACACGCTTTACCATCCAATTCCCTGTTTAAGACATCCACAGAAACTCACAAGTGTCCATTTCCGAACATTACAGGTGTCCAGAAATGGACACTTGTTTCCTTGGTCATCGCTCATTATCAGCATGTTATGAGTTTGGCACGGTTATTGTCGTTATAATAGCGGAAAACTAAAAAAAAGATGAAATAACACTACTGTCCACTTTAACGGGACTATAATGGAATAAAAAGTATATAGAAAATGAGACAAAACATCATCACCATCCTGCTTGCCCTCGTTGCTTTGGCGGGACAGGCAAAGGAGAAAACCATTGTTTGGGAGCAGCCCAGCACAGAGGTGAATACTGAAATTGAGGGGTATTTCCGTACGCTTTTGGAGATTACCCGCGTAGAGCTGGCGAGGGACGAGACACGCGTCACGATGCACGTCGCCCTGCGGCCAGATGAATGGGTGAAGTTCGCTTCCGCCACTCACCTTGTGGCCGACGGCAAGACGTATGCCCTCCGTAGCCTCGACGGCATGGAGATCGACAAGGAAACCTATCTTACAGAACACGGACACGCCGGCATTATCTTCCATTTCGAGCCGCTGCCCATGAAGACACGGTGCTTCGACTTTATGGGAGGCGACTCCGACGGCGTCTTCAAGCTCTTGGGCATCGAGGATGTAAGTACAAGGGCACAGAAGATGTTCCCGTCCAACTGGCGCAACGTGCAGACGGGCGACTGGACGATTGGCTTCTACGACGACTTCGTCATCTATGACTGCAAGTTCTGGAACTACAAGCAACGTGAGCAGAAGGGCGACAAGTACACCATCGTAATGGAAAACGAGGGAAAAGAAATGACCATCAACGTTGATAAGAACAAAAACGGCAATCGCTTTATCGCCATCAACGGCTCGAAAGTCGAATGTTCCTACATCAGCACTATTACTCTGCCCGACTATCCCATGAAGGATACCAGCACAGCCTTCAAGGACTCGCACTACAAGACAGATACCGTGACGCTCGTCGGCTGGCTCAAGGACATGCCGCAATGGATGAAGGATGCGGGCAGAGCATATGAAGTGATGTGTGAGCATCCGTTTAAGGTCGAGGAAACGTCAAGTTACGACAAGATAGACTCGCTGGGACGCTTCACCATAAAGATTCCTCTGGTCAATTCGTCCGAAGTGTATGGCGACTGGAAGCGAACCTATATCCGCACCTTGTTCGAGCCGGGCGAGACCTACTTCCTGCTGTATGACTTCAAGGGCGGACACAAGATGTTCATGGGTAAGAACTGCCGCCTACAGAACGAGACACTGGCTCATCCGATAGCATGGGTTGGCGGGAGACCGGAAAAGGACGAAATGGACGAGGACGAGGCAATGGAGTTTTTGGAAACGGTCAAGGCAGAGAAGGACAAAGCCATGCAGGAACTGGAAGAGGTGGTTGCAGCGCATCCCAACATCTCCGACCGCTACATTAAATACCTGAAAGGTCACTATCGCATCAACGAGGGAGCAGCCCTGATGCAGGGACGTTTCCACATGAAGGACAGACATGTACCTGCCGGTTTCCTCGACTATGTGAACCGTGAAATATGGCAGAAAATGGAAACGCCCTACACGCTCTATAGCAAGTTCGGCTGGTTCAGGAGGGACTTCCTCGGCCAGCTTGTCAGCGATAAGTATTCCATCAAAGGTCCTAAATACACTTTCACGGCAGCCTATGACATGTACGTACCCGTTCTGCGGCGTTACAGGGATGCCGGGGAGGTAGCAATTACGGATGATGAGATGGATGCTTTGGAGACTTATTTCGAGGAGGTTGTAAAGGTGATTATTCGTCAGCAGGGTGCAGCAAGCGAGGAAGACAGCAGAAGGGCAGTTGAGGATTTCAAGCAGCTGGATTGTAGGAAACGCTACGCCGAGATTCGCGAACGCGAGGATGTGAAGGCTGTTCTTGCGAAAGAAGAGGTGCTGATGTTGAGCATATATCATCCTCTCTGCATTCTGGACAGCCTCGGCAGCGACCAGAACATGCGCGACATCGTCTCTGTTTGCGAGCTGTACGGCTTCATGGACCATCAGCGCAAACCTTTGGAGGAACCTGCCATGCAACAAGCCCTGAACAGCATCAAGATGCCTGCCGCCAAGGACTTCCTTTTGGCTGAACAAAAGAAATACCTCGACCTGCAGAACAGGGACATCTCGCACTCCGAGAACTTGAAGCCAGCAGAAGATGTTGCAGACATGAGCGACGGCGAGCAAATCCTTCGCAAACTCATCGAGCCATACAAGGGAAAGATTATCCTGCTCGACATCTGGGGCACTTGGTGCGGTCCGTGCAAGGATGCCCTTTCCCGCAGCCAGGCAGAATACAAGCGGCTGAAGGACTATGACCTTGTCTATCTCTATCTCGCAAACAACAGCAGCGAGGAATCATGGAAGAATGTCATCAAGATGTACGATGTGACGGGCGACAATGTGGTTCATTACAATCTGCCTAAACCCCAACAAAGCGCCATCGAGCACTTCATTGGCGTAACAGCTTTCCCCACCTACAAACTTATAGACAGAGAGGGCAATGTCCTCGATGTCAATGCCGACCCTCGCGACCTCGAAGGGCTTGCCCGTCTGCTTGAACAAATGAAGTAATAAAACGAATAATACAATGAAGCAAACCATCATCACCGCATTGCTTGCACTCATCGCTCATTGCGCTTTTGCTGTCGCTCCTGACAGCTTGAAGAAAGACTTGGAAGATTATGACTATCTGGTCAGTTTCGTGGAAAAGAACTATGCTCCCTTCGGGGCCATCATGCAGAAAGGCTACAAGGGGGAATACAGATCCATGAAGAAGCAAATCAGAGCGCAGTTGTGCAAAGGAGAATCTGATTTAGAAAAAGCGGCCACAGATTATGTCATGTGGTTCTATAGCCAGTTCGACAGGCACATAGCAGTTGAGACAACAGCATTCGGAATGGCACAAGGCAACATTATTGATGAAGCATTTCTGAAGATGGATAGTACTGTGTTTACCAGCACCCTCGAATATGAACCTAAGCCCATCTCCTGCAAAGTAGATTCCAGCACATGGCTCATCCGCGTCCCTTCGTGCGATCCTGATTACCGCGAATGGACAATAAATGCTTTGAAGCAGTTTGATGAATCAGACTGCGTGAACCTGATTATTGATGTGCGTGGGAATGAAGGAGGTTCTGATGGTGTATGGAACAGATATTACGACATGCTGTACGACCACCCCGACAAGCCTTATATCTCTTGGTTTCGTAACACCCCTGAAAACAGAAACCAGAACGGCTGGAAAACATATGCGAAAGGCTTCATCGCCACATGCGAATCTTCCAAGAAGAAATTTCTGAAGAATTTTGAATGGACAGGTGATACAGGACGTAAGCCAATAATGCGCATCAGACGGGCTGCCATTTTGGTCGATATTTTAACGGTAAGTGCAGGGGAAAGTATTGTTGACTTTGCAAAGAAGCATAGCAACCGCGCCAAAGTATATGGAAGAAGTAACACCCTGGGTAGCAATTTAACCGGCAATGTTGGCGAGGGATTCTTGCCAAACAGTAAAATTAAATTTTATTATGCCACTACCGTAGATTCCGATTTTTACGAGAAAGACTTCTCCGAAGGTCTTGGCATCGCCCCCGACGTTATCATCCCATTACCATTACCCAGAAAACTCACAGACAACATCGACGAGTGGGTGCTGTGGGTGGCAGAGGACTTGAAGCGATAGAAAGCATGAAGCAAACCATCATCACCGCGATGCTCGCTCTCGTCGTATGACTGTGATGATGAATTTTGGATATATGTACGCTATGGAAGCCGTGACACCCCAGAGGAATATCGTTGGCTGAAATCT
>JAEEGJ010019715.1_pt1 | contig 14804 bp, 13 predicted proteins | sample 8958761 | NCBI WGS metagenome assembly JAEEGJ01 (sample SAMN16246546, study PRJNA631951) | gut metagenome | biome: gut microbiome; feature: rumen; material: RS-attached | host: Bos | place: Iran: Karaj | collected 2018-10 | reverse complement strand
TTCTGGCGCCGAGACACATATTTCACACGAAGTGTGTTTTTTACCTTATAGGAGATTGCAAAGCAATTTCCTATAAGGTAAAAAAATCCCTTGAAAACGCTGTTTTTTCAAGGGATTGCTTTATTTTCGCTATTCATTAAAAAATGCGGGTGACAGGACTTGAACCTGCACGGTCGCCCACTAGAACCTAAATCTAGCGCGTCTGCCAATTCCGCCACACCCGCAAAATATAACTTATAAACTATCATGCATAAAGTTGTCTTAGCATAAACAGTTTTGCAATACATATCTTGCACTACACACAAGATATGTATTATGTTTGTCGGCTCATCGACTTGTCTAATATATCACAAATGCACAATCTTACGCAAGGGAAAAGTGGCAGAAAATAAAATTTCCCCTCATCAGTCACCTGTCGCAAAATGTAAGCAAAGCTTACTAGGGCACAAATGTTGATATATCAACATTTGACCCGTTTGCCAGCTCCCCCCCTAGGGGAAGCCTTATAATGGGGGAAGCCTATTTGTGTGTGGCTCCCTTGAGTCGCGCCATGGCGCGGGCTAGATTTGCGTTTGAAATCTCGTATTCTATGCGGCTCTGCTTTTGCTGTAGTTGCTCTTGGGCGCGCTCTAAGGCCTCTTGAGCGCGGAAGGTATCGATATCCTCTGGACGCTCGCATGAATAAGAAAGAATCTTGACTGAGCCGTCCTGATATACCGAAACCAATCCGTCAGAGATGACCGCTTTTTGCCACTGACCGTCAGGCTTTTTGAAGCGAATCTCTCCCACCTCAACTACGCCGGTCATCTTTTCATGATGGTTCATGATGGCGAATTCACCATCCGCACCTGGGATAACTATTATCTCGCACTCACCATCATAGAAGACACCGTCGCAGGCTATTATTTTCAGATTAAATAATGATGCCATAAGCTACTCCTTTGCTATGCTGGCAGCCTTCTTTTTAACATCCTCGATTGTACCAACGTTGAAGAAGGCATTTTCAGGATATTCATCCATTTCACCATCAAGGATTGCCTTGAATCCACGTATTGTATCTTTAACATTTACAAACTGTCCCTTTACACCTGTGAAGTTCTCAGCAACTGAGAATGGCTGCGAAAGGAAACGCTGAACCTTACGTGCTCTGTATACGGTAACCTTATCCTCGTCTGAGAGCTCTTCCATGCCTAGGATTGCAATGATATCCTGCAATTCTTTGTACTTCTGTAGGATTTCCTGCACACCGCGGGCAACCTTGTAATGCTCCTCACCAACTACATCTGGCTCGAGGATGCGGGATGTTGATTCAAGCGGATCTACGGCTGGATAAATACCCATCTCAACAATCTTACGGGAAAGAACTGTTGTGGCATCCAAGTGTGAGAATGTTGTGGCTGGAGCTGGATCAGTCAAATCATCCGCTGGAACGTATACCGCCTGAACAGATGTGATGGAACCGTTCTTGGTAGATGCAATTCGTTCCTGTAGCTCACCTAAGTCGTTTGCAAGTGTAGGCTGATAACCTACCGCAGATGGCATACGACCAAGGAGGGCCGAAACCTCTGAACCTGCCTGGACGAAACGGAAGATATTATCGATGAAAAGTAGCACATCCTGATTCTTAACATCACGGAAGTACTCTGCCATCGTAAGACCTGTTTCAGCAACACGCATACGTGCTCCAGGTGGCTCGTTCATCTGACCAAACACGAGGGCTGTCTTGTCCAAAACTCCTGACTCTGCCATTTCTGACCAAAGGTCATTACCCTCACGCGAACGCTCTCCGACACCTGTAAAGATTGAGTATCCGCCGCTTTCAGTGGCGATGTTGTGGATGAGCTCCTGAATAAGAACTGTCTTACCAACACCGGCACCACCGAACAAACCAACCTTGCCACCCTTGGCATAAGGTGCTAGAAGGTCGATGACCTTGATGCCTGTTTCTAACATCTCAACTACAGGACTTTGGTCTTCAAATGTTGGCGGCTCGCGATGGATACACCAGTGTTCACCATTCTCAAGGCTTTCACCTTTGTCGAGAGTGTCACCTAAAACATTGAAAAGTCTACCTAGTGTCTGCTCGCCAACAGGAACTGTGATACCCTCACCTGTGGCAACAACTTCCATATCTCTGCACAATCCCTCAGATGGAGCAAGCATGATACATCTGACTACTCCAAGACCGATGTGCTGAGATACTTCCATTACTCGTTTTTCTTCCCCTACCATAACGTAAAGGGCGTCTCTAATGGCAGGCAAATCATTATCTTTAAATTCTACATCGACTACAGGTCCTGAGACCTGCACGATTTTTCCTTTTAACTCCATTTTTTTCTCCTTATAACTAGGAAAATAGTTTTGTCTTTTAAACTATCGCTTCTTCTTTTTCTTTTTAAGTGCCTTGGCGCCGCCTATTACCTCGGTGATTTCCTGAGTGATTCGCGCCTGTCGCACTCGATTGTATTCAATAGATAAATCATGAAGAATAGCTTGTGCATTGTCAGTAGCCGATTGCATTGCCATCATTCTGGCGTTTTCCTCGCTGGCGGAGCACTCTACCAAAGCACCATACATGAACGCGGTAAAGTGATTGTGAACCAGACGTTCCAAAACTGTAGAAAGAGATGGATAGAATGGATACCACGAATCGCCGCCGTGAGTAAAGGCTTCTAGCTCGTAGCTGTTGATTGAGTGCACGTGCTTGATACCTTCTTTAAGCTCTGACGCAGCCTTTCCTGTTCCTTCGGTATCTGCTTCGATTTCCTGAACCTGCTCCTTGATAAACTTGTGAGTTTTAAGAGGAAGCAAACGCTCTACACAGGTTTCTTCGGTGACTGAGTTGAGCATCTTGGTATAGATGACATCGATGTGATCTAGCTCTTCCTTGTTGTATAAATCAATCAGATACTCTGACATGATACGTGCTCTATGCATTGATGGATTGTTGGATGAATATACGAAATTCGTATCTACGTTATAGCCGTTGTTTGTGAAAAAGGCTCTTCCTGTTTCACCGACTACAAACAGCTTGTATTCTTCCTTGGACATTCCACCTATTCGCTGAAGGGCAAGCTTGATGGCATTGTGATTGTAAGCACCAGCCATTCCCTTGTCGCCTGTGAATACGACGAAGCCTCGCTTTTTGATTGTCTCATGCTCGTCCTCCACGCGGTTATCAAAATAGATATGACGCATGTCCGGCATACGGACAAGATTCTCCGCGATACCTCGCTGAGTCTCCTCGAAGAAAGGCTCGGTAGCAGCAAGCTTTGACTTTGCCTTGCGAAGCTTCATCGAAGACATCATGTACATGGCTCTTGTTATCTTCATTGTATCCTGAATACTGTTTATTCTATTTAGGATTTCATTTGTATTTGCCATGGCTTACTCCTGATTCTTTTTGAACTCCTGGGCTGCATCAACTATTGCGGACTTCAAATCCTCGGATAAATCCTTTGTTGATTCAAGTTGACTGATAATTCCACTTTGCTCTGCTGCAAAATATTCAAGCAAATCAGTTCTGAACTTCTTGATATCCGCCACGTCGATGTCGCTGAAAATATGTGCATTCGCGGATACTAGAATGATTACCTGCTCTGCCATTGTAAATGGTCTGTTAAGTGGCTGTTTTAATAGTTCCATAAGTGAGCGACCGTGAGCTAATTGCTTTTTGGTCGCATCATCAAGATCTGATGAGAACTGGGTGAACACTTCCATCTCACGATACTGAGCCAAATCTATACGAATCGAACCAGCAGCTTTTTTCATGGCCTTGGTCTGAGCAGCACCACCTACACGGGATACTGAAAGACCGACGTTTACAGCAGGTCGCTGACCAGCGTTGAAAAGCTCTGACTCAAGGAAAATCTGACCATCAGTGATAGAAATAACATTCGTAGGAATGTAAGCTGAAAGGTCGCCTGCCTGAGTCTCGATAATTGGAAGGGCTGTGATAGAACCGCCTCCCGCCTCTGGGATGATTCTTGCTGAACGCTCAAGAAGTCTTGAGTGTAGGTAGAATACATCACCTGGGTACGCCTCACGTCCTGGTGAACGCTCTAGCAAAAGCGAAATAGCTCGGTATGCAACAGCGTGCTTTGATAAATCGTCGTATATGATAAGAACATCCTTGCCAGAATACATGAAGTACTCAGCAAGTGCTGTACCTGCATACGGAGCGATATATTGAAGTGGTGCTGGATCAGCGGCTGTAGCGCTGACGATGATTGTGTAATCCATGGCACCATGTTCTTTTAACGTGTTGACCAGCTTAGCGATGGTCGAAGCCTTCTGACCGATTGCAACGTAAACGCAGACTACATCCTTGCCCTTTTGGTTGAGGATTGTGTCTGTCGCAATAGAAGTTTTACCTGTTTGTCTATCACCGATGATAAGCTCACGCTGACCTCTACCGATTGGGAACATTGAGTCGATTGAAAGAAGACCTGTTTCCATTGGTTGGCTAACGGATTTTCTGTCTACGATGCTTGGAGCTGGACACTCGACTGGGCGGAAGCCATCAGCTTCGATTTCACCAGCACCATCTAGTGGTGAACCAAGAGCATCAACGATACGACCAAGGAAATTCTCGCCCACAGGAAGACCTGCCATCTTGCCTGTGCGAACCACCTTTGAGCCCTCTTTGATTTCTGTGTCACGTCCGAAAAGGATAACACCGATTTCGTCACGGCGCACATCCTGAACCATACCTTTGACACCACAATCAAATATAACGATTTCGCCATAGAAGGCGTGGTCGATACCGTCGATGTTGGCAATACCATCACCAACCCAATTTACGATACCAACTTCCTTTTCTTGAGCCTGAAGATTAAAGTCTTCTACGCTAGTCTTCAGGATTGAAAGAATGCTCTCCTCTACAGCAGATACACCAACCGCTTTATTGATTTTGGTGGCGAACTGCTCGATACGTCCCTGCTCGCTCCAATCGTATTCCTTGGTGCCTACTGAAAGGATGAACCCACTCTTTAAAGAATCATCCTGTACCAACTCAAGGGAAATATCTTCATTCCCTGTCTCTTTAACTAAAAACTTTTTGATACCAGAAAGCTGCTCATCAGAAGGTGCTGTAACATAGCGAAGCTTTGCTGTCTCAACCGTCTCTGTCTTGATCTCAAGGGAATCCTTTAATGCAGCTCTAATATCATTTAATAATTCAAAATCTCCGTTGTCACATAGCAACTTGAAGAAATTGCGTACTTCGTGAGGAAAGATGCTTTCTATTACCAAATGCTTTTTGGCAATGGCAACAGTAGGATCTGCGAGTTCCTCACCAATTGCAGGTACAGCCTCTAGAATAGAAGCGGCAGTCTGCAAATGTGCATCAGCATTTTCTATGCTACGTAAATCACGTGCATAATTTAAAGATTTCTCTGTCACTTTTATTCACCTGCTTTACCTAAGAATTCATCGAACAGTTTGCTGTCAATATCAGCACCTGTCTTGCTACCTACAACCTTGGTGGTTGCATCTACAACTATATCTGCAATTTCTTTCTTTGCACTGGCAATAATCTGGCTCTTCTCATGGTTCGCCTCAGCGATAGCTGTGTCGTGAATGCTCTTAGCATCCTCTTTTGCATCAGCGACTATCTTCTGATACTGACCATCAGCGCTCTTTCTTGCCTCTGCAATAATCTGCTTCTTCTCTGACTCAGCCTCTGCAAGCTTTGCTTCGTATTGCTTTACAAGCTCGCCAGCCTCATCTTCCTTTTCTGTAGCCTTTGCATATACTTCATCTGCTTCCTCTTGGCGCTTAGCAATAATTTTTGCGATAGGCTTAAAGAAAAAGATTCTGAAGGCAACAAATAGGATAAGAAGATTCAGAACTGTGAAAAATATATTCCAAAAAGAAACGTTTATCATATCTTTTACCTATTCCTTTTATTAATTGGACTGAATTAATAGCTATTAAATCAATTACTTCAAAACAAACATTATCATAAGTGCGATAACAAAACCGTAGATAGCTGTCGCCTCTGCAAGGGCACATCCTAAGATAAGGTTCTTTTGAATCTTTGACTCTGCCTCTGGCTGACGTGCGATACCTTCACATGCTTTACCTGTAGCGATACCGATACCGATGCCGGCTCCAAGACCTGTAACTACTGCGATTCCTGCTCCAACTGCAATTAAAGTGTTCATAAAATTTTTCCTCCTATAGTCCGCTGAGCCATTATTTTTCATATAAGCTTGTAAGTTCTAATTCTTACTAACGCTCCCGCAGGCCACCTTACATACATTTGATAGCTCAGCTCATCTAAATGATTAAAAACAATAATTTAAATAATCTTCTGTCGTAACGTATTTGCGGTTTTATTCTATGGCTTCCTTTAGGTACAAGGACGTTAAGAATACAAATACGTATGCCTGTAATAAACCGTCGAACAAGTCGAAATATAGTGAGAAGACGGCTGGGATGACAGGCGGCACTACAATTTTTAAAAGCTCCATGATTACGAATGCACCAAGCACATTTCCGAAAAGACGCATGCACAAGGACAGTGGTCTTGTGAATACATCAAGAATGTTGAACGGTGTTACAATTGGCACTGGTTCAACAAATGAATGCAACCATTTCTTGAAGCCTCTTTGATAAATACCGGCCGCCTCAACTAAAATGATGCTCATAAGCGCAAGTGCGGCGGTAACATTAACATCTTTGGTTGGTGACTTAAAGCCAAACAAACCGATGATGTTTGATAATCCTATATATAAAAGGATTGTAACAAGGTAGGTAGTATAAACCTTTCCTTCTTCGCCTAAAGTGGCGCCGACAACGTGTGTCAGCTTCTCGTAAATAAGCTCGGCGACTGCCTGCTTTTTACTGATGTTTTGTGTCTTCAATCCAGTGGTCAAAAATATGGCCAGAAGAATAAGCACAGCCATTACGATCCAGGTAACAACCACCGATTCCATTACAGGGATTTCAAGCCCTCCGATATGGATGGTGAAGACCGTTTCGCAATTAAGCTCTTCTACAAGCTTTTCTGCTAAACTCAAGAAAACACCTCCTATTTTCATATTTAAAAAAATCAATTTTTGCCCTGAATTATAGGACAGTTCATTTTTAAAGTGTATATGTAATCTGTACAAAAAAAAACGCTTATGCGTACAAAACTCTAGTACACTTTAAAAGTTAAAAAATGCAGGTAGGTATAAATTCATAAGAAAAAGTTCTGCTTTGTACTTTCCTATAACGCAAAAAACGGATTGTAGTCACCTACAACCCGCTTTTCTTATATCATCGTAACCCTATTTCGTCCATTTTCCTTGGATGAGTACATCGCCTTATCCATTCGATTGAATGCATCCTCAACTGAATCCTCATCATTTACTTGCGTAACTCCAATTGAGCAGGTCATCTTGCCAACTTTTGGAAAATCTGTATTCTCAACTCTTTCCCTAAGACTTTCTGCAATGCTATTGAGTTCCTCGCCAGTCTTTCCTATGTATACTATTACAAATTCTTCGCCGCCCCATCTTCCGATAGCCACATTTTCATCCGGCATAAAATCCTTTAGAGTTGAGGCGAATGTCTGTAGAACAATATCACCTGCTGCATGGCCATAGGTATCATTGACTCTTTTAAAGAAATCCAAATCAAGCATCATCATTGAAACGGGCGTGCCGTTCTTATGATAATTTTCAAAGCTATTGTTAATCTCTGTCAAGATGCTACCGTGGTTAAGAAGATCTGTGAGCGCATCATTTTGCGCAAGCTTTTCATATTTTTTAAGCTCTGATAAAAGCTCCACCGAAGAATCATGAATATTTTGAACCATAAACACGAATCTGAAATCATCTTCGCTTGCAGTCATTGCGCGGCTAAAGATGAGCTTTACCCAGATGAACTTGCCCTCTAGATTTTGCATTTGGCAATCAAGAGAGGTGGTTCTACCTGGAGCAAGATTATTCTTTAAGAAATTAGGATCAGTAATTTTAAGAAATCTGTCCTTATCTTCAGGCCAAATCATATTTACAATCATCATACGCCAATCAGTGTATTTTAGGTCGGCGTTAATAACATCTTCTGAAACCTCTGTGACACTGATGCTATTGACTGTATCCTTATTTAAATCAACATACATTGAAAACAAAAAGGTATTCTGTATAGTGGTATTTAGCTTGCCACTTGTCATGTAGTCTTGCACGTATTCGTCATAGAGCTCGTCCATAACGTACACATACTTGGTGGTATCCTTGATTGGATAAACCGTCAGCTGAAGGACTGTAGGATTAATGTTGCCCTTAGAAGATAGCTTTATCTTTCTGCTGTATGTGCCCTTAAAAGCCCCGTAGTAAGACGTGAAAGCGTTGTACTCATCTGAAACCTTTACGTTGGAATCTGAAATATGAAACCACAGAGTATGAATCAAGTCTTCAAATGAACCGGTCTCATCTATATAATCTGTAATGTTTTTGTTGTGAATAAGAATTCTGTACTTGTTGATAGCTGTATCCACAAGTATTATTGCTGCCACGTTTTCCTGAAGCAGCTCTAACACATCCTGCATAGTATAGTTTTCTAATGACTTATTAATCATACATTTCACCCACTTACTTTATGAAATAGCCTTTTCCGCAGACATTACCAAACTTATTATACTTCTTTACGCAATATCGTGACATTTTTTCACAAAATAATAACACTCTTGCGTTCCAACTTTTATTTCTTCCATGAATGCTCCGCTTTTTCGATGGATTATAATTGCCGAAATTTGAAGAACATCAATATAAGTGTTACACTTTTAGGCAATACAAATACTTCAGTAAAAATATAAGGGATTAAAAAATGGGAAACAGCGGAAATAATAATGATAACAACTTAATATCACATACAAAAAACATATTCGGAATCTTCATCGATTATGTGAAATCATCTTTCGTGGATAGCATTATCATCGGCATCGCCAACTTTATCTTTATGTGGGCTATGGAAATGCCATGGAAAATCTTGATATCTATCCTTATGGCAATTGCCAATCTCATCCCTAGCATAGGTCCGGTGATTGGTGCTTTGATATGCGGAGGAATACTTGCCTTCTTTGATATGAAGCAAGCATTATGGTTCCTCGGCTTTACTTTGGTGCTCCAAATAATTGATGGCTTCATCATAAGACCCAAGCTATTTGGGGATAAGTTCGGCGTTTCTGGCGTGTTAATGCTGATTGGTATGATCGCCGGCAGTGCGCTTTTTGGCATCCCTGGATTAGTTTTGGTTGTGCCAGTTATTGCTATTGTGAGGTACCTTTGGAAGCATGTGATTTCGAAAAGCTAATAATTGCTGTTTGTTCTCATTTTTTTATAGACTGTCTTCTTCGGGAAGGCTTTGGACTAGGTTGTTTAATTATCCTCTCTTGACTATCATATAATTCATTCAAATAATTGGCATTCTGCTTTAATCCCTTGCCATATTTTTGAAATTGTTCATCAAGATCTGCACATGCATCAAAAAATTTATCTCCATCAATTACAGTTACTATCCCTATATAGCTATTATTTTCATTCTCTTTTTCCTTGCCCTTTGCATTTACTGCTTTAATACTATTCGAATTCGTATGCACTGGACTCGAAGTACTAGGAGCATTTATATTTGATTGATTATCGCTAATATTGCTCTCCTCAACCATTGTTTTTTTACCTTTATTATTATTAAGTTGACTCTCGTTTACTCTATCGATTTGTTTTTTTATCTCATTAAACTCTTTTTCATATTTCTCATATTTTCTTTTGTTTATATGCCGATTTTGAAGAGATTTGGGCGCAATACGATGATAGAACGTTTTTTTATTTATTGTATTTAATATTTTACTAGATAAACCTTCCAAGTCAGCTATCTGCTTTTCTAGATTAACATCTTTATTCTTTGACTCCCATCTACGCTTATATAAAGATGTTAAAGTAGACCTTGCGTTATTTAGTATTTTATATAAATCTTTTTCTTCGCTTTTTTTCTTTTCATTTTCTTCACGTATTGCAGCCTCTATTGGGGTTTCCGGTAATGGTTTTCCAATCTTTAAATTTGATGTACTACATTCATTGGGTTTTGGGTCTTTCTTATGCAGTACTTTCGCCATTGCCTTCTCCTCGAGATATCCTGATTTTTGTTTTGTATGTGATTCGCCTATAAACCTAAGGCTTCCATCATATATATTGTTATAAATATTTTCATAATCTTTGATTACTTCATTGTATAAAATATTTCGTACAAAAAATCCTTTCTTATGAATTTTGTCCACCATTTCTTGCGCGTGAGATATTTCTTTTATTGCATCTTCATATGATTCTTTCAATGAGTTATCGTATTTCCCATTTCTTTCATGACGTGCTTTTGCCTTTTTTAGTTTTTTTTCTAAGCTATTTAATTTTTCTAACAGTTTTTCACTCTTATCTTTTATCTTTATATGTTTCACTTTCATTTTAATTCACCTTCTTTTATTAACTCTCTTTAAAGAAAACTATTACTGAGTAAAAGATGTTTTTATACTATCCACATCTCTACTAGGTAATACTTTCATTTCAATCTCTTCGTCACCTTGATTTGGTTTATATGTTGAAAATAATTGCCTTCCGGTAATTTCTCCAGCCATTTGTTGTACTACTTCGATACTATTTAACATCTCTTGATTAAGTTCGTTCTCATTACTTTGTTCTGCGTCTTTTTTCTTATTAATCTTAATCCAAGCATCCTGGTTTATATCCGGCTTATAAATTGAATCACTTGAACGAGCAACATTTCCTAGACCTTTATAATACCTTGCCTCAAACATGGAATATGACATCAAATATTCGCTAGCTTGATCAACTATTTTAATATATCGATTGTCCCAATTTGTTTCGTTTATTACGTTTGTGAATAAACTAAATATACCTTTGTTAGGTGACGATTCTTCAATTTCTTTTTGTAAACCAGACAATTGCTTCGATGCATCCTGCAATTTTACAGCAATACTCGTCATCTCCCTCTCATTATAAAAATTTTTAGCTCTTTCAATTGCTAATATCTTCTCTGATATTTTCTTTAATAATTGTTCTTTGTTTGTCATTGTTCTTCCTTACCTCCTAAAAATGTAATTATTTAGTTTTATAAAACCTATCATAGATATCACTAATATCAATTAGGCGTTTCTAATCCTCCTCCTTTTATTATTCAATAAAATACAACGATTTTTTTCCATAATTCTAATTTTTATTATTCAACTCCGCTTAATCTTGTTATTTTTGATAGATTAAGCTGAGTTGAATGCATGTTATCCTTGATTTAGGATGATTTTTGCGTTAGACTTTACTTAAAGTAATAAAATTTTAAGGATTAAGCGGAGTTGAAGCATATGATTGTAGGAAGAAATACAGAAATAAATATATTTAAAAATGCTATAAATGACGAAAAGTCTCATTTTATAGCTGTGTATGGACGTAGAAGAATAGGCAAAACATTCTTAATTAGAGAGGCTTTTAATTACAGATTTACTTTCCAGCATGCTGGTTTATCCGCTGGCGGTCTAAAAGAACAAATCTTTGCGTTTGAGTCATCAATAAAGGATGCCAGGGGCGCATCAAACATTAAACGAAAGAATTGGTTAGAAGCATTTGAAGACCTAAAAGATCTAATCAGGTCATCGCCAGAGAAAAAGAAAACTATATTTATAGATGAGCTTTCATGGATGGATACACAAAATAGTGATTTACTTGTTGCGTTGGAGAATTTTTGGAATGGTTGGGCATCTGCTCGTAACGACATAATCCTGATAGTTTGCGCATCAGCAACGTCGTGGATGCTTTCAAATATAATCCATAACAAAGGCGGTTTATATCATAGGTTGACAGAAGAAATTGCCTTAACTGGTTTCTCGCTTGCAGAATGTGAAGAATTTGCCCAAAGCAATAATCTAGTACTCACACGAAATCAAATTCTTCAATACTATATGATTTTTGGCGGCGTACCGTTCTATTGGACATTTTTGGAAAAGGGACTTAGCTTGTCCCAAAACATTGACAATATCCTATTTAAAAACAAGGCGCCTTTGAAGAGTGAATTCAAATACCTATATGCTTCTATCTTTAGACATCCAGAGACATATATAAAAATTGTTGAAACACTCAGCAAAAAAAAGGTTGGTATGACTCGCGAAGAAATCATAAAAAATGCCAAACTTACTAATTCAGGGGAATTAACCAAAAAGCTTGATGAATTAGAAAGTTGTGGATTCATCAGAAAATATTATGCATTTGGAATGAAAAAGAAAAATGCAGTGTATCAACTGATAGACAACTTTACACTCTTCTACTATCAGTTTATGGAGCACGAACCAAACGATGAATCATTTTGGTCTAATCAAATTAACACTCCGACAGTAAATACCTGGTTAGGATTAGCCTTCGAGCGAGTATGTCTTGAGCATATAAAACAAATAAAACAAAAGCTAGGTATATCTGGTGTAAAAACAGATGTTAATTCTTGGTACTCCAAGGAAGATGCTAAACTTGGTATTAAAGGTTCTCAAATCGATTTATTAATTGTTAGAAACGATCAAGTTATTAATCTATGCGAGATGAAATACTCTAATACTGAATATACCTTTACCGAAAAAGACGATTTGAGCCTTCGAACCAAAACATCGGATTTATTAAATGGCACCAAAACCAAATATGCAATCTATCCTACTTTAATTACAACCTACGGATTAGTTGACAACGGTTACTCTGGCACTATACAATCTGTAGTTACTATGGATGATTTATTTGTATAATACTTTAAATCAATGACTACGCTAAAAAGCGAGTTGTAATTAAACAAATATAAAAACAGGCTTGATATCTCTGTATAAAGATATCAAGCCTGTTTTGTTATAAAATCTATGAATTCATTTTGAGTTAAGTAACGTAGGCACTATTGTGAGTTGCTAGCTTTTATAAAAGATACTTCTATTTTCGAGTCATTCGGATTATTTATTATAGAATAATAATCGTCCGATATTCCTATCTGTCCTTCATTCTTCATTAGTTCTTTAGCATGCTTTGCAAGCAGTTCTTTCACATTCAATCCTATAGAATAATTTCTTTCTGGAACAGGCAATTTTGGAGAAGTGTTTCCGTTTTCTTTATACATTTTTTTCATACAGTCATAGACTTCTCTTCTCAAACCGTATACTTGTGCCCATGCACTAGGTCCATTTTTGCTGTCTCCTCTAGGCGGTTTTTTAGGGCTACCCTGAGTATTAACTACATTATTTCCTGCCATATTAGTAGATGTAGCTGCCTCCATATTGTTTGGTTGTAGTGGCTCGTTCGTTATATTCTGTATATCTACATCTTGTTGGCTCTGCTCCTCTAACATATTAATTTCGTTACTCATAGACACGTTACTATCAACTTCGCTATTCCTAGACGCTATATCATCGAGTCGGTACATATCCAGCAGCTCTCCATGAGCATGAAAATAACCTGATGAGTTATTAGCCCTTTCGGTGTTCTCCTGAGCTGGGTCTTGATGCTCTGCCGTCACATTAGTTACTCCACTTGCTATAGACTCTATATCATCGAGTTTGTACATATCCAGCAGCGCTTCACGTGTACCTATATTACCCAATGAATAATTATCACTTTCGGTGTTCCCCTTAGCTGGTTTCGGCTGTTCATTTTCGCCCTGTACCTCGCAATTACCACCGCCTCCTTCAAGCAACGCTAAGATATCATACATATCTTCGTCTTCGCCTGAATATTCTCGTGAAGCTTTTACCTCTTCCATTATGGAATTGTATAGCTCCCGCGCCTCTTTAGATATTGTGCTAACTCCTCTAGTCGGTATTTCAGCACTATCCTGAACATCCTTGGGATTAACGACATTTTCTTCTGCCAACTCACTTCCTACAATTTCATCAGATGTAGATGCCTCCATATTGTTTGGTTGCTGTTCAGCGGTGTTCTCCTGGGCTGGCTCCCCATCTTGATGTTCATCTTTTTTATGACTACTTTTAATCCCAAAACAACCACTTGCTTTGCTCAAACTCCTGCTGACACTCCTACTAATGCTGCTATGACTAAAACTCCTACTAATATCACCTGCAATATCCATAATAAAAGAACGGTCTGCGAATTTTGGCTCGTGGATATTATTTAAGATCTCATCAATATCGAAATTATATTCTTTATAATTTTCATCTAATACTTTTTTCATATCTTCTATCGCGTTGTTCCATTCATCTAAAAATACTTCCTCACCATTGTTAAACTTATCAACGATTTTTCCCATAGAAGTTGGAGCTTCTGTTGTGCCAAATAAATCTCTGTTGAATTTGTCCCTAACTGCTAACGTCACATCGTACCTTACATTGGCTAGTAATTCTTTCTCGTCACCAACGATTACAAAACGTTCACCAATTGATTTGTTAGTCTTATAAAGGTTTGTTTTTTTTGTATCATCTGTCAGTATTAACTCTTTAATATCATCATCTGTTATTTTTTTCTCCCCATTTGCTTCAGCTTTTTTAATAACTTGATTGCTTATTTTTTCGACACCTTTTTTGATTTCCTCCCCTATTAATATATCATCAGATTTGCTTGCATAATCTAAATATTTGCAATCGCCAAACTTTTCCGATCTTTCATTTACTAATCTAGTATAGAATGCATTAAAGTAATCCCTGTTTATTATTTTTTTTCCCATATTTAACTCCTTTCATGGTTACAAAAAATTTATTTGCAATCCCCCTCTGTTATTTATTCAATAAAAAATTTATTTTTTTTCCTTCTTCTCCTAACATTCACAATAAATAGGCT
>JAEEGJ010019708.1_pt1 | contig 14806 bp, 12 predicted proteins | sample 8958761 | NCBI WGS metagenome assembly JAEEGJ01 (sample SAMN16246546, study PRJNA631951) | gut metagenome | biome: gut microbiome; feature: rumen; material: RS-attached | host: Bos | place: Iran: Karaj | collected 2018-10 | reverse complement strand
AAGTCACACTCGGTGTCGTCAAGACGGTTTACGAGGAAGATCACGGGCTTGTTCATCTTCTCGGTATGACGGAAGTGGTTCTGGGTACCTACCTCAAGGCCGTTGCCGCCATTGATCAGCAGAACGGTGGTATCGGTTACCGAGATGGCGGTGATGGCCTGACCTACGAAGTCGTCCATACCGGGGCAGTCGATCATATTCAGCTTCTTGCCATTCCACTCAACATGGAATACGGTGCTGAATACCGAATAGCCGTAATTCTTCTCTACAGGGAAATAGTCGCTCACTGTGCTCTGCTGCGAAACGCGACCCTTGCGGTTGATCTGTCCGCTCACGTAAAGTAAAGACTCGGTAAGGGAGGTCTTACCAGCTCCATCATTGCCAAGCAAGGCAATGTTCTTAATCTCTTTTGAAGAGTAAACTTTCATAGACTCTAAAAATATTAAGGTATATATTTAATGATTTGTTTTTCGCTTGTTTTGACGAAGATTTGGTCTCGTTAGGGTAAGAATTCGACAAAATCGCGTGCAAATATAATCGAAATTTCGATAGGTTGCACATTATTGTAGCGCTTTTTTTCAAATTTTATGTTGTTAAACATGTTTTTCGGCAGTTTTTTAGGTTTTTTAGATATTTTTTTTGGTGCATTCTGCAACAATTGCTATCTTTGCACCAACAAACAACAATCTACAACGCATGAATAATTTCACATTCTATTCCCCAACTGAGTTTTGTTTCGGACGTGGACGCGAACAGGAAGCCGGTGAGCTTTGTGTCAAATACGGCGCCCGTCGTGTCATGATTGTCTATGGTGGCGGCTCCGTGGTGCGCAGCGGACTGCTCGATCGTGTCAAGGCGTCGCTCGACAAGGCGGCCCTCCCCTATTGCGAACTGGGTGGCGTCCGCCCCAATCCCACCGACCCCAAGGTCTATGAGGGACTGGCCCTGGCCCGCACGTTCAAGCCCGACTTCATGCTTGCCGTGGGTGGCGGCTCGGTCATCGATACGGCCAAGACCATCGCTGCAGGCTATGCCTACGAAGGCGACTTCTGGGACTTCTTCATCGGCAAGGCCAAGGTCGGCAGCTGCCTCCCCGTCGGTGTCGTACTCACCATTCCTGCAGCTGGCAGCGAAGGGTCGGGCAATGCAGTCATCACCAACGAGAAGACACGTCAGAAGCTGGGCATCCGACAGCCCATGCTGCTGCGTCCCAAGTTCGCCATCATGAATCCCGAACTGACCACGACGCTGCCCGAATGGCAGACAGCCAGCGGCATCTCCGACATGATGGCACATATCCTCGAACGCTATCTCAGCAACACCACCGACGTGCAGATCGGCGACCGCATGGCCGAAGGCATCCTGCTGGCTATCATGGAAGAGGCTCCCAAGGTCATCGCCAATCCCAACGACTACGAAGCGCGTGCCAACATCATGTGGTGCGGCACCATCGCCCACAACGACACCTGCTCCCTGGGGCGTCAGGAGGATTGGAACAGCCATGCCATGGAGCACGAGATCTCGGCCGAATACGATGTGACGCATGGTGCCGGTCTAGCCGTCATCTTCCCTGCCTTCCTGCAATATATGGCCAATGTGCATCCCCACAAGGTGGCACAACTCGCCATGCGTGTGCTTGGCATCCAGCCCAATCTCCCCGCCGATGCCGACATCAACAATACGAACACCTGGCCAATTGACGAACAGAAGCGCGTTGCCATGGCAGGTGCCTTGAAGCTCAAGACGTGGTTCCACGATGTGTTGCACATGCCGGTAAGTTTCGCACAGTTGGGTATTCCTGAGCCGAACCTCGAACTGCTCAACCAGCGTCTCCATCAGAACAAGGGTGCCGTGATGCCCGGCTACTTCCCCCTCGATGCCGACACCACCCTCCAGATCTACAAGCTCGCTTTATAATCCCCCAGCCGACAACTGTTAATTGTTAATTATTAATTATTAATTGAACTATCGTCCGTTAACTCCCGCGCGTTAGCGCTAACTCCCGCTAACTCCTATTAACTCCAATTAATTATCAATGACCCCTCGCGAATACCTCTCCATCCTGCACGTTGCCGAACGTCTCAAGGACACCCCGCGCCATTGCACCACGTCAAAGCGTCGTGTTGAAAGCGTGGCCGAACACAGCTGGCGCATCTCGCTGATGGCCTTTCTATTGAAGGACGAGTTCCCCGAAGCCGACATCAACAAGGTCGTCTCGATGTGCCTCATCCACGACCTGGGCGAATGCTTCACAGGCGACATCCCCACCTTCCTGAAAACCAACAGCGACCGCGAGACCGAGGATTCCCTGCTCACCCAATGGGTGAAATCCCTGCCCGCGAATATCGCAGAAACGATGCTTGCGCTATATGCCGAGATGGACGAGCAAAAGACGCTCGAAGCCAGGCTCTACAAGTCGCTCGACAAACTCGAGGCCCTCATCCAGCACAACGAATCTCCCATCGACACCTGGTCAGCCAACGAGTACGACCTCAACAAGACCTACGCCTTCGACACCGTCGCCTTCTCCCCCTGGCTCACCTCCCTGCGCCAAGCGATCCTCCAAGACACGCTCACCAAGATCGACCAGGAAAAATAAAAAAGAGGGCCCCCGCCCTCTTTTTTTTATTCCCCTGGTCCCCTTTTGTCCCCCGTGTTTCGTGGCGGCCAAGCTTGACCGCTCCTTTGACCCAAGCCAGCCCTTGTCCCCGTGTTTCGTGGCGGCCAAGCTTGGCCGCCCCTTCGGCGCTATTCCGCGCCCTTCCCGAAGTGCGCCAGCAGCCCCCGGCATCCTTCCAGCACATCGCGCCACGTGGCCTCGAAATCCCCCGTGTACCACGGGTCAGCCACCTCCCCGGGCCTTTCGGTGAAATCCATCAGCAGACAGATCTTGCCCTCAGGATCGCCTCCCAGCATGCGACGCATGTTGCGGAGGTTCCACTCGTCCATGCCCACAATCAGGTCATAGTATTGATAGTCGCGACGCGTGATCTGCCGCGCATACTTGCCATCCGACGCGATGCCATGTTCCGCCAGTTTGCGCCGTGCAGGCGGATAGACGGGATTGCCGATCTCCTCGGTGCTTGTGGCAGCCGAAGCGATTTCGAACTCCCCTTCCCTGCCCGCTTCCTTCACCAGCCATTTCATCACAAACTCGGCCATCGGGCTGCGGCAGATGTTGCCGTGGCAAACGAAAAGTATCTTCTTTGTCTTCATTCAAAATTCAAACCTTAGAGTTTTACAATTTCACCTATCTGACAAACCACCAGTTCCTTGCCCGATTCCTGGGCAGCCTGTCTCTCATTCTCGAGCGGCTCCTTCCACGGATGGTTGGCGAGGCAGAACTTCGAGTGATGCACTGTAATGTATCGGCGTGCCCCCATCTCGGTCATCTCCTTGCCAAGTTGCTCGGGCAACGTGTGTATCTGCGCCCATCGCTTGTCATACTGACCATTTTCGAGGATAGCCAGGTCGATGACCGGGAACCGCTCTCCGATTCGCTTGAAACGTCCGTCATATCCTCCATCTCCTCCGACAAACACGCGGAGCGAAGGTGTCTCGAGCATGAACGATGCCCAAAGCGACTGATTCGATTTGAGTCCTCGGCCCGAGAAATGCCGCGTAGGCAGACAGACCACACGTGCCTCCGTGCTGTCGGGTGTCAATGCCTGATAATCGCCGAGTGGAGCCTCCTCGTTCCAATCCAGTTCGATGAGCTGCTCAGGAGCATATCCCCAACGCTCGAAGTGCGCACCTACACCCAGTCCGCACACCACATGTCGAACGCGCGTCCTCAGTTCCTTCACTACCCGATAGTCGAGGTGGTCCCAATGGTCGTGCGTGATGACAAGGTAGTCGATGACTTCGGGCATATGTTCGGGCTTGTAGTAGTCCGTGCCCGGAAACATCCTGTTGACAAACGACACGGGCGAACCCTGATAGAACACGGGATCCACCAGGAACGTCTTGCCCGACAGTTGCAGTAGGTAACTGCTATGTCCCAGCCACACATACACATCTTCCTGCGGATCAAGGCCTCGCAGGTCGCTTTTCACTACCGTCACTTCGCCCTCCTGGGGCACGCGTCCCTCGGGTTTCTTGCCAAAGACGAAGTTCCACATCGTCTTGAACCGCCCCTGGCGTGCGCCTTCTTCGTTCTGTACCATAAGCGTCGTGGGCTCTTCGTTCTGGAACGATCCATCACGATAGTTGGGCGAATTGAGCACACGCTCCAGTCTTTCTCCTTTTGGCAAAGACCCGAAAGGCTTGCTGTGCACAAAGGCATATACTCCAATGGGAATAGCCACAATGATGCAAACAATTGCTATCAACATCTTCTTCATTTTTACTATATCTGGAATAACCATTACTGAATCTTGAAATCCGCCGCAAAGATACGAACTTTTCGCGAAAAAACAAAACAAGAGCCTCTCAATCGAATGGGAGGCTCAATATTTTAGGGATAAAGGTACAGAAATGTCACAATAGACTTTACTTCACGATCACCTTCTTGGCCACACCGCCCTCGCGGATGATGTAGAGACCAGGTGTCAGCTGGCTGGCGTTCTCGCCCACCTTCTGGCCCTTGATGTTGAATACCTCAACACCGGCATTCTGGTTCTCCTCGATGCCCTTCACGCCAGTCGTGGTGCCATAGTCGGGGATGGCAACGATGTTGGCGTTGACAACCTCGCGGGTATTGGTGTTCACCAGGAAGACAACGAGACGTGGATTGACGCCCACCTTATCCTCGACAACAGGCACGTTGAGACCGTATTCGTAGGTCAGAGCCTCGTTGGCAGTCACCTTGCGCGGTACGCTGTTGGCTACGCCATTGCAGTCGCTGGCAGCCACTACAAGGTTCATGTTGATCGAAGTGCCCGTCCAAGGCTGGTCACGCCAGTAGGCCATGTCGTCCTCGGGATAGCTGCTCTTGTAGTAGGTGATGTAGTTGTTCTGCATCAAGGTGATGGAGTCCTTGATGACGGCAAATACCAGACGATAGTAGGCCTCGTTGCTCGTCATCTTGAACGTCGTGGTGGCAGTGATGCTGACGCTGTCCTGTGCCTCGGTGGTCCACTCGGCAACAGCCTCCACATCGGCCTCCGAAACCTTGGTGAGGTTCCTGGTTACCACCTGGTCGGCCTGGAACGAATAGGGAGCCGTGTTGTTGTCACCATAGTAGGGATCAGTGAGGAAGCAGCGATCGACGTCGGCCAAAGGTGCATTGTAGTACTTGCTGTCCTCGGTGCGAGTCTTGTAGGCATCGAGGGTCAGGGAGTCGCCCATATGGATGGTGATCGGGATAACCTGTTCGCCCAAGGTCTCGATCATACGCTCCACGCCCACATAGCCGCGGCCCGAATAGTACTTGCCCGAACCTACATAAACCTCCACGAGGCTCTTGCGGGTAGCGCTTTCTTCAAGACCTACCACGAAGACGGTGGCCTTCACCTTGCTGGTGTTCTCGTTCTCCTGTCCGTTCACCTTGGTCACCTTGATGGTCACCTCCTGCTCACCGGCCTTGGCGAGGGTGCCGAGGTTGAGGGTCACGGTGCCCTGCGTCTGGTACATGTTCTCGATGGGAGTCTCCAGGTCGGCGTGTCCCTCCTTGGTCTCGCCGTTCAGGTCGCAGGTGAAGTCGATGCTGCTGATGCCGGCAGTACCGAGGTTCTTGAGGGTTGGGGTGACAATCACCTCGTTGCCTACCAGGGCAACCACGTCGTCGAGGTCATCGTTGATGCTGGCAGCGTTGGTCTTGATGTTGTCGCCGCTGATCTTTACCTGCAGGGCCAGACAGCCCATGCCGCTCTTGTCGGCAAATTCGGTCTCCTCGGGCTGTTTCAGGAAGAAGCTCTTTGCGACGTCCTTCTTGGCATAGACCACGGGAGTATAGTCATAGTCGCTGTACCAGTTGTTCAAAGTGAAGCTGTAGCCCACATAGCAGCCTTCCTCGGGAAGAGCCACGGCGTCAAATGCGCCCTCCGACCAGGTGGTGGCCGAACCGCCCAGCGTCGTCAAAGCGGCCTCTGCCAGGTTCTCGCCGTCGAGGGTGGCACGCACCCACACCTTGGCATCGACAACATTGGCCGAATAGATGCGCGAACGGAAACGCACACCCGTCAGGTTCACGCCCTTCAGGTCGCCTGCACCATCCACGAAGGTAGCTGCTTCGTAGGTGCCGAGCTTGTAGTTGCCCGTGATGCTCTGGGCCTGATCCGAATAATAACCCCACCACATCTCGTTGGTGGCATCTTGTGCGCTGGCCGAAAGTGCCATGGCGCCAAGGATTGCTGAGAAGAAAAGTTTTTTCATGTTGTTAGTGTATGAATGATTAGAAAAGTTATCATCTGAAGATGGTCTCGTGCTGCACCGTGCCGTCCTTGAACGAAGTCTGCTTGATGCAGATGCCCTTGCCGGGTTCGGCGAGCCGTCTGCCGCTGAGGTCGAAGTACTTCACAGCCGTAGCCTGGCGGTTGTCGCTGCTGATGGCGGCGATGCCCGTCTGGCCCGAAGGCGTGGTGTGCTTGCTGCCGTCGGCGGTCACATAGACGCAGTAGTCCGAGTAGCGGACCTCTCCGCCCATGAAATAGACGCTCTGCAGCGCAATGCTGTCGACGGTGAGCGAGAAGTCGTGTTCGAAGGCAATCACATGGTAGCTGCCATCGCAGTCGGTACGCTGACGTGAGGTCTGGCCACGGTCCGAGAACTTCGAATTCACAAGCACCGAATCGACGAACATGGGATACCAGTCCCTGTCGAACTCGAACAGCTCGCCATTGACGAAGAAGCGATAGAACAGCGAGTCGGGGTTGATGTAGTTGCCCTCCACGTCCTCGACAGGTACCACGTAGGTCATTGAGGTCTGGATGCCATAGGTCATATCGACGTCCCAGGTGCGGATGTCAGGAGTGGCAGGTGTGGCAGCCACCTCGTAGAAGCGCTTGATGGTCTGGGTGGGGAAGCTCTGGCTGTAGCTGGCATTGCGTGCCTTGCCCAGGGTGATGAGGAAACCGTCGGGACCATAGAACGAGTCTTCGGCCTCGTTGTACGCCATCACGCAGTAGTCCTTGCTCGTGTAGATCGGGTAGCCGCTTTCGTCGAGTCCCTTGTAGGCAGCGCCCTTGGTGTAGAGGTAGTACTGTCCGTTGTACAGGCCCACATACTGACCCGAAGCGATGTAGATCGAGTCGCCTACCATTTCACCCTTCACCAGTGCATCGGGAGTCTTGGTGGACATGCCCTTGAAGTAGAAGTCGTTGCCGTCGCGGGCGATATACACCATTTCGGGCACGTAGTACTTGTAGGCATTGTCGTAGCGCAGCGAATAGGGTTTGAACTCGAGTCCCTCGGGAGCCACTACCAGCGTGTCGGTGAAGCGCTCGTAGGCATAGCCCCAGTTGTACGAGAATACGCCGCCATCCTCGTTGACGACGCAGATCTCAAGGTCGTCGCTCCAGAACGAAGCCGTGGCATCGTCCCAGTCCATCTCGAACTCGTCCGACTCGGTGTCGGCATGGATGTCGTTGTTGCCATCGACATAGGCCAGCGAGGCGTAGAACAGGTTGCCGTTCAAGTCCTCGTAATAGACCTGTGGATTCTCGAACACCACAGCGTTGCGGTATTCGTTGATCGTGCCCTTGATCCACGTGTCGTAGGGATAGGACGTGATGATGTTCTGCAGATAGACGTCGTCGCCGTCAATCACCACGGTGGTCTTGATGGCGCTGCGTGTGACAAACTCATCCATCTGCGGATCGTAGTACGTCGTGGTCAGCGAATAGTCGTAGGCCGTGCCGTCGGGAGTGTCCCAGATGGGATGCTTGCGAGCCTTGCGCTGGCTCGAACCCATGAGGTCGATGGCTGGGGTCTCGTCTAGCTGGGCACGTCTGATCTCGTTCTCTGTACGAACAGACACCTTTGGCGAAACCTGAAAACTTTGAGCACTTGCCGAGGCCGTGAACAAGCCGAGGCAAGCAACAATAAGGGTAGATTTGTTCATGCGCTTATTAATTATTAAATAATGTATTGGATGATTCGAAACACGTGGCAAAGATAAGGATAAAATACAAAACATCCAAAAAAAGCCCCGTCTATTTGCGCATTTTCTCCATTTATATCTTTTTTTCCATCGCTTTTGTCCTTTTTTTATTCCATTTCTTGGCATAATCTCCCAAAAATTGTATCTTTGCACCGCACATTTCGATTAACCCTCGACTCCACAATTTCCTTCACGAACTATGAAAAGACTGATTCTGGCAATTTTGCTTTCGCTATTCATCATTCCTGTTGCCCTGTCCATGCCCGCCAAGCCCGGCACGTGGCGCACCATCACCCTCACCGACGGCCGGCAGGTCACCGCCCAGCTCTGTGGCGACGAACGCTTCAACTTCCTCCTTTCGGCCGATGGCACCTGCTATGCCTTCGACCCCGCCACGCTTTGCTACGCCCCCACTTCCATCCAGGCACTCCAGGCACAGGCTGCCGCCCCGCAGTCCGAAGGAATGAGGCGCGCTCGTCCTCGTCGCAGTTCCGACCGCGAGCAGTATGCCTCCGACGAATTCATAGGTCGCAAGAAAGGTCTCGTCATCCTTGCCGACTTCCCCGACCAGGAGTTCCAGGAGGGCAACGACAAGGCGCTCTACCTGCGCATCCTCAACGAGATAGGGTTCAGCGAGGGACGCTTCAAGGGCTCGGTCAAGGACTACTTCCTGGCGCAGAGCGGAGGGCGTTTCGAACTCGACTTCGATGTGGTGGGTCCCGTCCGTATGGACAGTTCCTACACCTACTACGGCCAGCGCGGCAACGAGGTTGACATGTATGCCGACCTGATGGTCATCGAAGCCTGCCGGAAGGCCGACGCCGACATCAACTTTGCCGACTACGACTGGGACGGCGATGGCGAGGTCGATCAGGTGTTCATCCTCTATGCCGGCTTGGGCGAAAGCAATGGCGGCGCCCCCAACACCATCTGGCCCCACGAATACACGCTCACCGATTGGGGCCGTTCCCCGCTCCATCTCGACGGCGTGACCATCGACACCTATGCCTGCTCCAACGAAGTCGATCCCGGTAGGAACATCGAGGGCATCGGCACCATCTGCCACGAGTTCTCCCACTGCATGGGTCTGCCCGACCTCTACGACACCTTCTATGCCGGTAACTACGGCGTCGGACATTGGGACCTCCTCTCGCACGGCGGCTGGAACGATGGCGGCTTCACGCCCGCAGGCTACACCAGCTACGAGAAGATGGTCTGCGGCTGGCTCACGCCCGTCGAACTCAGCGACGAAGACGCACAGATCGACAACCTCCGTCCGCTCAGCCAGGGCGGTGATGCCTACATCATCTACAACCAGGCCGAGCCCAACGAATACTACCTGCTCGAGAACCGCCAGCGCACGGGGTGGGATGCCTCCGTGCCCGGCAGCGGCCTGCTCGTGCTCCACGTCGATTACGACAAGGCCATCTGGCAGTGGAACTACGTCAACACCATCGTCGATAACCGCAACGTCCCGGGCTCCGACCGCATCTTCAACGACCACCAGCGCCTCACCATCATCCATGCCGACAACGACGACGACAAGAGCTACTGGAGCGTGGCAGGCGGCTACTACTCCCGTCAGACCGAATCGACCGACGCCTATCCCTATCTCCAGAACGACAGCCTCACCGACAACTCCTCCCCTGCCGCCGTGCTCCATAACGGCAACGTCGATCGCCATCGCTTCATGAACCGCGGCATCCACGACATCACCGTGCAGCCCGACAGTTCGGTCTCCTTCCGCTACGCCGCCCTCAGCGAGCGCATCATCTACATGGACAGCCTCTCGGCCAATCGTCCCGACACCACGGGTGCCATCTTCTACGAGTCGTTCAACGAATGTCTCGGCACGGGCGGCAACGACGGTATCTTCAAGGGCAATGCCACGGTGGCTTCGGCCGACTTCCTGCCCGACCTGGGCGGCTGGCAGTCGCTCATCGCCGGTGGTGGCGCACGCTGTGCAAAGTTCGGCAACGCCATGCACCAGGGCATCACCATCACCCCCTCGTTCGAACTCACGGGCGACACCCTCGAACTGAGTTTCTATGCCGCACCCTGGAACAAGGACGAGCCTGAACTCCTCGTCACGCCCTCCAATCCCGACATCCTCCTTGCCGACACCCTCTTCACGATGCAGCAGGGACAGTGGACCCACTTCGTCACGCAGATCTGGGGCACAGGAGCCTCCACGCTCACCTTCACCCCCGACCTCCGCTTCTTCCTCGACGAGGTCCTCATCCGTCGCGTCCCCTCCCCCAACTCCATCGAACTCATCCATTACCCCTCAAACCCTTCAAACTCCTCAAACTCCTCAAACCCCTCCTTCCTCCCTGACGGCCGCCCCGTCCACACTATCCCTTCCGGCATCATCCTCCGCAGGCAAAGTGACGGCTCCATCCGAAAGGAATTCCACCAATAAAACATTGTGCAGCAGATATTTTTAAGATTTTTCTGCAAGGTTCCAATTTAGCAAAATAATTAAGGTGAAAATGCAGACAACCTCGGCCCCAATGGCCTGGTTGTTTCTGCAAGAAAATGTGCAGGTCCAATACCTGCAAAAAATCGCACTTCGTGCGGAAAATCCATCCGGCCCCAAGTATGTTAAGGTCGAGGCGAATTTTCTGCACGAAGTGCAATTTTCTGCTGCCATTGAGGCAGCACATTTTCCGGCAGTAGAGACAGGGCATTGAGCCCGCAGTCTCCTGCCATTTTCACCATCTCTTTCTTTTTTTCATATTATTCTACTCGTGACAAAAAGACTCGGGATCCGGATGGCTCTTCCCCCTAAGCAGGGGGAATGAGGGGGTCTTCTTCACCTCACGACCTCCCCCTTCCCATTGACCACCACCTCAACATCTCCACTCAACGTGCAGAGATAAGTATCCGGTCCGATAGCACGAATATCCTCGTAGATCGGCAAAGTCATAGCATGCCCCTCCGCCGTCATCAATCCTTCATACCCAGCCCCAGTCTGATAGGAGCGCAGCCGAGCCGTCCCCTTTCGATGATAAGTCTCGAATATTGGTTCATAGCTGGGGTCGCTTTCCTCATCAGGCTTCGTGGTATGTGTCACCAGTTCCTCCGTCTCATATTCCAGCAGGGCGAATCCCCTGATGCAGAAATCGTTCAGTAGCTTGCCCTTCCTGTCATAACTGCGCAGTGTATGGTCGTTCATCATCACGTAGATCATCCTGTCATCGAATTCTACATACTCACACTCCATGGGAGGGATGACGTAGTTCATCTCCTTGTCGAGCACAGCCATCTTGTCATCTTTGCGCACGCTCCACAACGTATGATCCTCCGAATTTTCGATGGAACTATATTCCTTCGGAAGCACCAGCTTGCCCGTTCGATCCATCAGGCCATAGTATTCCCCGTCGTTCGTGATGACCTTGCAGTAGCCGCCTAGGTACACAAACGAAAAATATCCGAGCTTAAAGGTCATATTCGTGTCGATCACAACCTTGCCCGTGCCATCGATGAACTTCACACGTCCATCCTCCGCCACGCAAGCCCGGCCATCCGAGAACATATTGGCACATTCATACTTCGGTGCGACGATTATCTTACCCGTAATCTTGCTGAAGAAGCCATACTTCTCGCCATCGCTGAAGGCAACCAGCGAGTCATTGCCCAGAGGCTCTTCGAGCGAAGCCACATTTTTCACCAGCTTCTTATGTGTCTTCGCATTGTAGACATACCCCTTAAAGTGGCCCTCTTGACGATGGAAATAGATATCGCCACAAATCAGATGGTTCTCGTAGCACCAGGTTTCCTCGCAGTTATGGAAATTGTCATCATACCAATCCCACAAATCGCTACCGACCCCATAAACGATGAATGCCGCGATAATCGCCATAATCACCGCCGCGCTGACCGAAAACAGCCCCCACACGCATTTCGCCATCTTGCCATCACGTTTGAACCCGAACAGTCCAAAGAACCATTCCAACGCTTGACATACTCCTCTCCACATCACCGTGAAGAACATTTTTGCACTCACTTTCTTCATCTCAGTAAATTTTTAAAAGTTAAACCAAATCTCTCATCCTAATTTCTCTCTATCCCCAACCCACCTAGTCGCTCACCCAGATCTGTGCAATCAGTGCCCTCTGTGTGCCCTTCTACAACCATTCGTGTAGATTCGTCCGATTCGTGGTCTTCTCCCCATCATCCTTTCGCATCAATCCCTCATAAACAATTCTCAAATTCTTGATAAAAAGACCCGGGACCCGGATGGCTTTTTCTGCCGAAGGCTTTTTTCTTCCTCTAAAGAGGACTTTTTCTCTTTGGAGGTTGTTTAGGCCATCGAAGATGGTCGCTGAGATATATTGGCAGTCAGATACGAGAGCTCGCTCTCGCAGATGGCTGACGATATAGCGCAGCATAAAGGACGAAGTCCTAAACAACCTCATAAAGCTTTTTTTTCATATTAATCTATTCGTGAGGGGGTCAGTTCCCCCCTATACAAATCATCCGCCATATGCAGAATCAGCTCATGCATCTCCAGATCATCCTTGAAGAACCCCGGTATCCCCTCATATCCCACAGCCGCCCCAAGAATATTCCCAGTCACAGCTCCAGTGCTGTCACTGTCACCACGATGATTAACCGCAGCAATCAACGCATCTTCAAAACTATCAAAGTGCTTCAATGCACAATAGAGCGCAATCGCCAAGGCCTCGTCGCCCGTCCATCCTTCACCCAGACAGCCGATATTCTCCAGGTCCGACTTACCATTGTCGAGAAGGACGATGGCCCGTTCTGCCAACTCAGCCATCTCTTCCACATCCGAAGGATACACCTTGTACAGCTCGCGGATTTCGTCAATACCCTCCTTGATGTAGCCTTTCATTCCCTCTTGAGTCGGCTTAGGGTCGAGAGCAAGGCGGTAGATGACATGCGACATCAGTGCAGCCGAAATGAATCCCAACGGATGCTGATGGGTTATCTCAGCAGCATCGCCCGCCAACAGGTCCGCATCCTCAATACTCATCCGTCCATCGACCGCAGCATAGAGTGGGATAGGAGCAATGCGCATCACGCCACCGCAGCCCTTGCTGTTGTTCCGAGGTTCCTTGCCACGATAGATGTCATCCAACGACGACATGCAAGTAATACCAGGTGCACGTCTGGCATTCAGTTCAGGTACACTGCCAATCCAGCATTCCTTATATTTTCGTGACTTCTTCCCGATTTGGGTCAGATACCATTCGACATAAGCTTCGCAAATACCATTCTTGGGCAAAACACCCTTTTCGATGGCATTCAACAATCCATTCGCCGTGAAGAGCGTCATCTGCGTATCGTCCGACACCACCGCCTTGTTTGCTTCACTCCACAAACTCTGTCTTGTGTCCAGTCGCGTGATACCACGCTCTCCATATCTACTCTGTATCTCCTCAAACGAGTACATGAACTCCACGGGATAACCCAATGCGTCACCGATGGCCCCGCCAATCAATGACCCTCTTATTCTGTCTTGTAAATTTTTCATATTGAATATTATATTTCAACAACAATCCCTGTATAGTTATCCCCCGCCTTCTCCCTGCAGATCTCCCTATACCTCTCCGCCACCGTCTCCACATCCTTGGCACACTGCAACGTGTGCAGCAGCGTCTCGTCATCGATGGCATTATACACCCCATCCGAGCAGAGCAGGATGCGGTCAAGCGGTTGCAGTTCCACGATCTTCACCTCCGGCACCGCATTCTCCGAGCATCGTGTAAAGAACGCCTTGCTGATGGTCGGCAGACTGATCGAACTCGACGCAATATGGTCAATCGTGCGGTATTTGACATTACCTTTGATGTCGATGACGTAGCATCGACTGTCCCCAGCATGGGCAATAAGCGCCTTCTTTTCCTCCACGCTCATCATCACCAGCGTTGTCCCCATCTCGTAATGCTCCGACCTTTCATCAAGCATCCGACTCGCCTCCTTCGCCGCATCCTGCACCTTCATCTCCGAATCCTCGCGTTCAGGATGTTCTTCCCAATAGGCGGCAAACGCCTCGCACACCGTTCGGCTAGCCACCTCTCCGCAAGAGTGTCCACCCATCCCGTCGCACACCACGAACAAAGTCCGCTTGTCTGCCACCTCAACAATCTTGAGACTATCCTCGTTCTTCCTCCGAGGTCCTTTCTCCGTAAAACAGGTATATCTCATCATTCTTGTAATAACACGTTTATCACATTATGCGTAGGCTTATAGCCATAGTATTTCTTGTGTCCCATAAAAATGCTTTTGATTAAACCAAATCACCAATCTAATGCAATAATCTATTATTGCGGTGCAAATCTACATTTTATTATTTACATCTCCAAATATTTTTGTGAAATTTTCACGTGAAAGTATGATTATTGTGTAAATTGCCCATATTTTCAGCAAAATTAAACAAATTTGTTTCACTAGAGTACATCCATGAGCACAACAACGTCTTCTCAAGGCTTTTGCAATTCGTGATAAATAATCAGATATTTTCTTGATCGGGGCGACAGGTTTTGGGGCATCTCTTCCCCTCTGTCGCTCATTCGAGTACCTGTCGCCTTATCTCCATAAAAAAGTGGAAGAAAAACTTGCAGGCTTGCAGAAAAGGCCCTACCTTTGCGGTGTCAAAATGATTCACGGACATCCTTTCGATGTCAAAACAACAAAAATATTAACAATTAAAAAATATACAACTATGTACGCAATCGCATTCTTCACCACCGTGATCCTTTTCTCAGCAAGCCTCTATGTCGGCAACAAGATCGC
>JAEEGJ010019706.1_pt1 | contig 14808 bp, 19 predicted proteins | sample 8958761 | NCBI WGS metagenome assembly JAEEGJ01 (sample SAMN16246546, study PRJNA631951) | gut metagenome | biome: gut microbiome; feature: rumen; material: RS-attached | host: Bos | place: Iran: Karaj | collected 2018-10 | reverse complement strand
CTACTGCGCTGAAATAGACCCGAAGGGACGGGTGCTGGACTACAAGGCAAACTATTACCGCCAATTTGACTACAGCTGGAATTTCAAGACATTGGTTGTTCATGCGCAGATAACCCCATGGGGCTACCGGATTAAAGGCAGCATAACGTGCAGTGAATTGAAACAGACACTCGGCTGCGACCTTCAGAACGGTTTTTGGATGGGCATCTTCCAGGATGACTTCAAAAAGGACGGAAGTGTGCACTGGTATTCATTTATCCAAACATCGGACAAGGAGCCGGACTTCCACAAGCCGGACGTGCTGTTCCGCTGCACCATGAACGAAAGGCCGGAATACCGCGGCGTGGTGGTTTATCCGAACGATATCACATCGGTCGGCCTGAAGGAATGGAAAAAACGCATACGACAGAGCAAAATCAACCTGATAGGGCTGCATGCCGCCACCTCCAACGACCCGCTGGACACGCTTGAGGCATTTGTCAAAAGCCGCACCGGCAAGAAATTTCTGCGGCTCTGCCGGAGGAACGGCGTTAAGGTCGAGTACGAACTGCACGCGCTGCAGCACCTGCTGCCACGCGAACTCTTTGCCACGCATCCGGAATATTTCCGCATGGACAGCAACGGGCAGCGGATAGCGGACTACAACTTCTGCTTTTCAAATGCGGAGGCGGTGGAGGCGATGCGGCCGCAACTGGAAGCCATGCTGCGCTGGATGAAGCCCACCACACACAGGTACTTTTTCTGGCCGGACGACAAGCAGGGGAAATTCTGCCACTGTGAAAAATGCCGGCAGTACTCCCCTTCGGAGCAGTCGCTGATGTATGAAAAGCGGCTGCTTGCCATGCTACGTGAATACGACCGGAAGGCGACACTCGCCCACCTCGCCTACCATCAGACGCAGCCCGCTCCTGTAAAGGTGCAGGCAACGGAAGGGATCTTTCTGGAATTCGCCCCCATCCTCCGGGATTACGCATATCCATTGGACAGCACCTCCACACGGCACCTGCAGGAAAACCTGCTGGCCTTTCCGCCATACTCGCAGCACATTCTGGAATACTGGCTGGACGAATCGATGTACGCCCGCTGGAAACGGCATGCGCTGGTTCCGCTGCCATTCAATCCGGATGAATGCCGGCGCGACATTTTGAACTACCGGGACAATGGGGCCGCCTCCATCACCTGCTTCGCCACATGGCTCAACGGGGATTATATCCGCCAGTACGGCAGCACCGAGAAAATCTTCACCAAATATGGAAACTGCCATGCAAAGTGGATGAATATTGCGATTTGCAGCCGCACCAGTATATATTATAGAAGATAGACCTGACCGCAAACCGTCCGGTTCACCGCAAAGAAGTAACAACATCAGTACGTGACCATCGCTGACGGCAGGATTTTATCCACAATGACGTAATCACCATCAATGTGGAAAAACACGGTCAGTTTGCGCTTACCGACAGGCATGGTCTTGGCCTCAGGATGATAGTGCAGCGGCATCATATTTCGGCTTGGCGGCAGCACTCCGGCAAGATAGGAAAGCTTCTCTATCTCATCAAGGATGCTGTTGATATATCGCCTGGCAAAACTTTCAGTATGCAGCTGTGACACCCATCTGGTCAACTCGTCAATCTCCCTGCGGACACGTGCCGAGTAAACCACATTATATTCACGCATACAACTTCGACAGAGAATCAAGCATCCGTTTCCTCAAATCTTCGATAGGATAATACTCCTGCGGCTTGCCTTCAGCAATTTCGCGCAAATCCCGCTCGATGGAGGCCTCCCAATAGGCACGCTCCTCAGGAGTCAGATCGTCCTCAACTTCAACGACATTCATTTCTTTCATTTTTTGTTGATCCATATATATATTGTTTTATAATTACAACTGCAAAAGTAGTCAAAATTCGGATAGGGAAGGTGGAATTGCGGAAAAAAATCAACTGATGTATTTGCTATAACAATCGTTGAAATCCGCATAGAAGGCATAGAAATCATCATTGGATTCTCTCAACGACCTGTATTTGTAAAAACGCATTTTGCTTCCATCTTTCATATATAAATAGAACATGTAGTAGTTCCTGTCTTTTTTGAACTTGAAACTCTTTATTTCCTCCCAGGCGAATCTGTCTCCCAATCCGTTTCTCTGCAACAAAAAAGGTTTTGTTAAGCAAAAACGGAATTCCTTTTCATCCATCTTGAATTCCACTTCAGCTGTTGCAGCGTAATGTGCCGTCAAGTAGAAATAAACAAGCAATAATATGGTGAAACCACTAATCACCAGCCATTCCGGAAAATCTATATCACAGACAAACATAAGAAAAATCATAATAACACAGCCAAACATGTTTGTCAAAACTAACCTCCACGGCGAAATTAATCTGATGATATAGGATGTTTTCATAACAGAAGAAACTATTTGTCCAACAAAAATGCAAATCTCCGGCAGAACAGTCCTCCAACAAACCACGAAATGAGCAGAAGGGAGATGTCTATCAAGACATCGGCAGGCAAACGGTGCCACCAATAGTAGTCGTACAGCGTGCGCAATTTGATCCTGTCGCTTCCGCACACCTGCTTCAAATCCTCCCTTGAGGCATATTTCTCGCATTGTCCGGTTCTGGTGTCTAAGCGGAAATAACCGGCGCCATACTTTTTCCCAATGACATATTCCTTCACAACCTGTAACGAATCCACTCCGCCAAGTGCCAATGAACCATCATTACCCTCAATATATGCAGTGTCGAACATTGCGATCTTGTAGTTATTCGGAGCCGGCACCTCATAGTAGGTGCCAATAATATCATTGGGGAAAATGAATAAATTAGTTATCAGAATTGCAATTATTTCCAATGGGAAAAAAACACCTATTGCAGCAGCTATCCGGATCAAGTAATATATCAGCTTCTTCCTTTTCATCATCAACTCATGAATTAGATTTTTCGCAAAAGTAGTCAAAATCCGGATAGGGAAAGCGGGGGCTCGAAAAAAAATCAGTACATGACCATCGCCGACGGCAGGATTTTATCCACAATGACGTAATCTCCCTCTATGTGGAAAATCACCGTCAGTTTGCGTTTGCCGACAGGCATGGTCTTGGCCTCAGGATGATAGTGCAGCGGCAAAAGCCACCTGCATCGGGGAAGAACCATAGCCATATAACTCAACTTGGATATCTCCGCCTCTATCCGCCGCGCATAGCGTTCCGCAAAATCCGCAGAGGTCATCTGCATGACCATATCGGTAATGATCTCCAAATCACGTCTGACGCAATCAGAGACAATTACTTTCTTTTGTGTCATAGTCTGCGTCGGATTGAAGCTCTTAATTCTTCACCAAACTGCTCCAATGAGATATACTCCTGCGGCTTGCCCTCTGCGATTTCCCGCAAATCCCGCTCAATGGAGGCCTCCCAATAGGCACGCCGCTCCGGCGTCAAATCATCCTCAACTTCAACAAGATTCATTTCCTTCATTTTTTGTTGGTCCATAAATATTATGTTTTAAAGTTACGATTGCAAAAGTAGTCAAATTTCGGATAGGGAAAGCGGGGCACATTGAAAAAAATCCATCCGTTGCAAAACATTTTCGGGAATAATGCGTTATATTTTCATCTAATTAATCCGACAGATGAGAAGAGCCTTTTTTATCCTTGTGCTTATTGGCTGTGCGGCAATAACTTCCGCGCAGCATCGGCAGGTGCTTTACGACAGCACCTTTGTTGTGATGGAGGAATCGGGGCTGAGCCACGTGACCAATCACCAGCGTATCCGCGCCAACGACTACAGCGGCTGCAGGGAGCTGGCCACACTGAAGGTGGACTACGACCCGCAATCGGCCTATGTGGAGTTCCGCAGCGTCACCATCCACCGCAAGAAGGGCGGCAGCGAAGCATTGCCGCTGAAAGTCTATGACTACATCGCTCCGGCGCGTCTGATTTATTGGGGCGCAAGCCAGAAGATGGTGGAAATCGGTCATCTGGATCCGGGCGATGAGGTGGAATACACCACCTACCGTAAGGGATTTACCTATGCACTTTTACAGGACGGCAGCGAGGACGACAGGTACATTCCGCCCATGCGCGGCCATTTTTACGATATTGTCCCCTTCTGGAGCAGCGTGCCGGTGGATGTGAAATACTACAGCGTGGATGTTTTGACCGCCAAGAGGCTGCGCTTTGCCCTCTACAACGGTGGCAACCGCACGGTAAAGACGGACTCCGTTACCCGTGGCGACCGGACAACATACAGTTTCACCGCCCGGAACATCATTCCGCTTAAACATGAGCCGCACGCTCTGGCCGACAACGACATGCAGCCGAAACTGCTGCTGAGCACCGCGCAGAACTGGGAGGCGAAATCCATCTGGTTCTACGGGGTGAACGAGGATTACGGCAGCTTTATCCCCACACCGGAGGTAACGGCAAAAGTTAGGGAGCTGCTGCAACCTGCACAAAGTGAGCAGGACAGCATCAGCATTCTGACCCACTGGGTGGCCGACAATATCCGCTACGCCGGAATCAGCATGGGACAGGGCGAGGGCTACACGCTGCACAATGCCGAAATGAACTTCACCGACCGCTGCGGCGTCTGCAAGGACAAGGCTGGCATGTTGGTCACCATGCTGCGTGCGGCGGGCTTCAAGGCCTACGCCGCCATGACCATGGCGCACGAACGGATTGACCGCATTCCCGCCGACCAGTTCAACCACAGTGTCTGCGCAGTGCAGCACCGCAACGGGCAATATGAAATGCTTGATCCCACATGGGTGCCGAATGTGCGCGAATTATGGTCAAGCGCAGAGCAGCAGCAGGGCTATCTGATGGGGCTGCCAGAAGGGGCCGACCTGATGTACACGCCGCTCTCCGCGCCGGAAAACCATTACGTGCGCATCCGCGCCAACACCTCCATTGCCAAGGATGGCACACTTTCCGGAACCATCACCGTAACTGCTGAGGGGCAGAGCGACCGTGCCGTACGTAGCGTATTTAATTGCCGTACAGCCGAATGGCAGCGCAACCTTGAAATGGAGCTGCTCCGCATTGACCCGAGAGCGGAGATAAAGGAGATCACCCACACCGACAACGACCGCTACTTGGAGCAGCCGGTGAGCATCACCTACAGTTTCTCCATCCCGCAATACGCCACCGTTGACAATAACACGCTGATGTTCATACCGCTTTCGGCACGCAATTTCTACAGCCGCGCCATGAGCCACCTAAGTTTCGACACCCGCCCGGAACGGCGCACACAGCCATTCTCGGATGCATGCTCGCGGATGGTGGATATAGAGGAGCAGATCACCCTTCCGGACGAATATGAAAAAATGGAGGCTCCTGATTTGGAGGGGGTGAAAGATGATGCAGCTTCTTTCACATACAACTACCTATGGGGAGGGCATTTTTGCAGATCTCCACGTTGCGGCACTTTCATAAATGAGAAAAACAAATTTATTTTTAGAGAAACAGTCCGGCTATGCAAACGGGTTTATGACGCCGCCGACTGGCCCGCCTTCCGGCAGGCGGTGGAGAACCAGAAGAGGTTGGCGGTGACACCGGTGGTGTTGTATAAATAAATGGTAGGGCCGTCGCGTGCGGCGGACGTAAAAAAAAACAGAAATATGCAAAACATCTATATGAAAGCAATCACATTCATCACGATAACAGGATTGTTCCTGTTCACGGCGTGCCAAAAGGAACCTGTACCGGATAACAAAGAGGCGCAAAAATCCAATCCGCTTATAGGGACATGGATTTGCACCGACAACAATTATACTGACACACTGTTGTGGTGGTATATCTGTGGGGAGAATATGGAGGTTTACAAAAACTATAAAGAAGGGAAACTGCAGTTATATTTCACAGATTCAACAATAACGGCAACCAATACAACACCGGTGCGTTCCCTCTTTGACAAATCACAACCCGGCTATACATTAAGCAATGACACATTGCTGATTATAAGCAACTATTACCCCGAACAGGAAAACACCACTTTCCGGTTCAAACTGAACATTTTCTCAAATGACAGCATACAATTGGCCTACATCGGCTCAATCGTGTCTGATGGATATACACTATCAACATACAAATTCAAAAAACAGAACCATCAATTATAAATATTTCATTATGAAACATACCGCCGTCATTTGGGTAATCACCGCCATAGCGTGCATCCTGCTGACAGCGTGCCGGGCCAACAAGGAGGCGGCGGATGGCAGGTTGTCAGGTGCTGCCATGCTTGGTCGGCATTTCCCTGCCCAAATGAATGCAGTGTTCATTTCACAGGAAGAAGGAGCTGCTTGCTTTCAAAAGGATGTGCCAACCGCTACGGCACTGAAGAAACATCTTCATTTGTCAGGAAAGTACTCTTTCCGGATTGCGGACACCTATACGGATGACCAAGGATATCGTCGAGAAATGTATCATCAGTATTACAAAGGGATACGGGTGGATGGCTCCGAAATAAGGACGGTTTTCCTGCACGACAGCCTTTGTCATGCATCCGGTGCCTGCATAAAATGTCCAAACATTAAAATAACCCCAAAAATTTCAAAGGATAAAGCAGCAACCATTGCAAAAGAAACACTTCAAGCTGTGACTGAAAATGCGGACACAGACCTTATCAAAAAGCTACACGTGTATGAAGAGACTGTCATTTGCATGAATAAGGACTTGTTGGATTTGTCACCGCACATTGCCTACAAGATGAACCTAAGTCATGAAGCATCAACTTTGCATGAAACAGTTTATATAGATGCCCGGACAGGACAAGTCCTGAACCAGTTTTCCAACATCCTGTACAATGTGAGGCTGGCGAACCATTTTCCCAAAAACGAAGCGCCTATCCAGACGGAAAACCCGCTCACTGACCTGCCATGGCTGAAAGCCATTGTGGAACGCTTCCGCTCCGACACCGTCAACCAGATCAAAATATGGGAATGCAGCTATCTGGATTCAATGAAAGGATTTGAAGTGTATGTGAAATCCCCAACGGAACACAAATCGCTGCATTTATGCACATATATCCTATATAGCGGCAAGGGGGAATGTATTTGTTCGCAAAGTGCTGGCGTGGATGACAATGTGAACTATTTTATTAGTCCGCTTCATTTTTTTCACAGTCAGTGTCAGAAAATAGAATTGAAAAGGACAAAAAGAATTTATCAGAATTACTGAAATCAGAAGATAGTTAACACCTTACACACTTTCACACCTTAACATATTCACATCGTAACATTTTAACATCTTAACAAAAACAATATGAAACATACCGCCGCTTTTATCATCGCCATCGCCGCATTTATGAGCTTGCTGCCGGGTGTAGGGGCGCAGAACCAGTCTGCAATGCAGGAACCCACGCAGGCAACAATGCAGGCAGCCACGCAGCCTGACGCCGAATACAACCTGATCCGGCGCAGCTACACCATCAATGCGGACGGCAGCATGGAAATCCGTTACCGCAAGGAGCTGAAACTGCTCCGCAACCGTGCAATCACCGCCTACGCGGACAAGGGTGAGACCTTTATTGAGTACAACCCGGCGTTTGAAGAGCTGACAATCAATGAGTGCTATACCATCCGTCCGGACGGCTCCAAGGTGGTCACGCCGCCGAACGCCTTTGTCAAACAGCTGCCCTCCGGCTGTGCCGACTGCGGGCGCTACAACGGCATCAGGGAAATGGCCATTGTGCACACCGCGCTGGAATACAACTGCATAATTGTATTGGACTACACCCTGCACCGTAAAAGCGGCCTGCTGGCCGAACGCTTCAACCTGCAAACGGACTGTCCGGTGAAGCGGTACGAGCTGGACTACCCGGGCATGCCCGATTCCATGCGGCTGCACACCAACCTGCCGCAGACAATCAACGAGCCATACATGAAGCGCCGCGTAAGATATGACGTTGAATTCCAGATTGGAAACCTGCCACAGTACACTGCGGAGACTGCCCTGCCCGAGGCGCGGAACCTGCTGCAGTCCCTGAAACGGGAGACTGACCTGCAAACAGTGACCGCCATCCGCGACTGGGTGGTGGATTATGTCACGCTGAACAAAATCGATCTGGCGCGGGTTGATTACCGCATGACCCCGGCGGCAGAGGTGTTCCGCAGCAATTGCGGCACCGCCCTGGACAAGCTTGGGCTGCTGGCCGCCATGCTGAACGAAGCCGGTTTTGATGCACGCATACTGAATGAAAGTATGCCTTCCCTTTTAGAAGAACCATTTGTCGTGGAACTGGAGATAGACAACGAATGGTATGACCTCACTGCCACAGACAAGGAACGTATGGTTCCGGCACTCAAGACCATGTCCGATTTGGATTGTATCAAAGGTGATCCCATATTGGTGTGCCCATGGAGAATTACCGCAAAAAATCCTTTGACTTACGACACAATACTGCAACCGGACACCATGCCGGGCGGATATCTGCACTACACCCTGCCTGCTACACCGTTTGACAATTATTATTCACCGGCCAACCTGCCTCCGACACGCACAAGCAACGTCTGGATTGGCGAACCGCTCCTTGGTGATGGACCCGCCTTACAATATGCCTGCCGGTACACTATCCAAATGCCCGAACAACTTCGTCTGGTGGGTGGCGACAGAAAAATCCAGTACGAAATTCCCGGCGTCGGCAGTATCAAAGTGGTTATCAGAAAAAAAGGAGGCAAACTGCTTGCCTATAAGGAACTGGTTGTCATACCGTCGGAAATCACGCCGGAGCAGTACAGCGCCTTCCGCCGCCTGATTATCGACTGGGAGAGCAGCAACGAACTGATGTTCAAATAGCCCCTTTCGGGTATAATAATCATCCGAAGAACGATAAATATACCCTATCGGGTATATTTTCAAATAAAATCAAATATTTTATACCCGTTTGGGTATAAATTGGAAAAGATTTTGTACTTTTGCAAAATTTTTTCAGGATGAAAAGATGCAGTATTTTTGTCAAGGAGATGCGCCGGCAGTATGGACTGACCCAAAGGCAGCTGGCGGAGAAGGCCGGTGTGGGGCTGCGATTCCTGCGGGAACTGGAATCGGACAAGCCGACACTCCGGATGGATAAGGTGAATATGGTGTTGGAGATGTTCAACGCCGAATTGGGGGTTGTGCAGAAGGAAAAAAATGTTGAGCAATGAGGAAGGCAAAAGTGTTTTATCGTACATCATTCGCCGGTGTGTTGAGCGAAGAGGATTCGGGCTACCGTTTCGAATATGATGACGGATACCTGCTCAGTTCCAACGCGCATCCCATCAGCATCACCATGCCCACGTCTCAAAAGGTTTACACCTCAAAAGTGCTGTTCCCATTTTTTGACGGACTGATTCCTGAAGGTTGGCTGCTTGACATTTCAGTCAAAAACTGGAAACTCAACCCACGCGACCGCATGGGGCTTCTGCTAGCCTGCTGCCGCGACTGCATCGGTGCCGTCAGCATTGAGGAAATCCCCGGAAAGGAGGTGCAGCCATGAGCCGCTGTCTCTATTGCTATAGGGAACTGGAGCTTGGGGAGCAGGATTACCATCAAGGCTGCGCCAAAAAGGCATTCGGGACAAAAGGCATTCCGAAAATCCCCTACACACGCGACAACATCGATGATTTGGCACGCGACCTTGTGCTGAGGCAGACAACAGTCACAGGTGTACAGCCCAAACTCTCATTGCACATTTCGCGAGGCGGGAAGGATGAACCCGACCGTCTGACACTCATCGGACTGTCGGGAGACTACATTCTGAAGCCGCAGGCGAAGGAACACCCGAACCTGCCCGAAAACGAAGACCTGACAATGCACATGGCAGAGCAGGCCGGCATTAGGACAGTTCCGCATACGCTGGCACGCATGGCGGACGGAGAGCTCTGCTATCTTACAAGGCGCATTGACCGTGACAATCAAGGGAACAAGGTGGCCATGGAGGATGCCTGCCAATTGTCGGGACGTCTGACGGAGGACAAATACCGTTCCTCCTACGAACAGGTGGCAAAAACCATCCGCCAGTACTCCGATGTGGGGAAACTGGATCTTGTGAACTACTGGGAGATGGTGCTGTTCTGCTGGCTGACAGGGAACTCCGACATGCATCTGAAGAATTTTTCGCTATATATGCCAAAAGATGGTCATTGGCAGCTGGCTCCCGCCTACGACCTGCTGGCGGTGCGGCTGGCGATGCCGTCAGACAAGGAGGAACTGGCCCTGACGCTCAACGGCAAAAAAAACAACATCCACCGTGCGGATTTCCTTTCCGCAATGGAGAAATCCGGCATTGGTGCGGTGGTTGCCGAACGCATGATGGGGCGTTTCGCGAAACTTCTGCCCCAATGGGAGGAAACCATCCGCAATTCGTTCCTGCCGGAGGAGATGCAATCGGCATACATTAACCACATCACACGGATGCTGGCGGCGTTGTAAACCAACCGTCTAAAGTCGCCCTTCAACCACGTTCCAGTCCACGATGCGCCACAATGCGGACAGATGGTCGGCACGGCGGTTCTGATAATCGAGGTAATAGGCGTGTTCCCATACGTCGAAGGTGAGCAGAGGTTTCAGGCCGCGCTGGATGGGATTGGCGGCGTTGGGCTCCTGCGTGATGACCAGCTTGCCCTCCGCATCAGACGAGAGCCACACCCAGCCCGAACCGAAGAGCGCAGTGCCCTTTTTCACGAACTCCTCCTGAAACTTTTCAAACGAGCCGAAAGCGGCACTAATTGCCTCGCCTATCCTGCCATGCGGGACGTTCCCCTCCTTGGGCGCACAAAACTGTCCGAAATAGAGGTTGTGGTTCAGTATCTGTCCGGCGTTGTTGAGCATCCCGCCTTCGGCTGAAAGCACAATCTCCTCCAGCGACTTGGTTTCAAAGGCGGTTCCCGCAACCGCTGCGTTCAGGTTGTTCACGTATGCCTGCAGGTGCTTCCCGTGATGGAAGGCGATGGTCTCACGGCTGATAACCGGCTCAAGCGCATCCGCCGCATAAGGCAGAGTCATCAATTCTGTTTTCATATCCTTTTGTTTTTTAGTTTCCTTGACAAACGCATCCGGAAACCGTTTTATTATGGATGGTATGGTTTAATTTTTCCTATAGCGCCTTCCTGGGAAGAATCGCGGGACGCTTTTACAGTAGCCTTCGTATTCGGGATACTTGCCGCCGCTGATACCTTCGGCCAATGAGGAGCTGCCCTGGAACAGGACTATGAGAAGCAGCGCACCTATCAGGCTCCAGTTGGCGACGCCCATTCCGGCACCGATGGAAAAGACATAAAAGCAGAGCCAGATCGCCTGCTCAGCGAAATAGTTGGGATGGCGGCTGCGGCTCCAGAGTCCGGTTGTATTGAACCCCTTGTTGTACGGGTCTGGCAGTTCATCCAGCTTTTTCCCTTCACGGATCATGGACCATTTCCGCGTCTGGAATGCCCACTGCTGTTCGTCAGCCACTGTCTCCCAAACAATGAAGCCGAACATGAGGCAGGCTGCAATGCCGTCCGTCCAGCCGAAAGGCACATCAGATTTCATTGATACCAACGCAGGGAAAGTGGTCATCAGCACAAGCGCATTCTGGTAAATGGAGATGAAACCAAGGTCGAACAGCATCCACGCCCAACGTTTTTTGAAAACGGGGAGCGAACGCACCACCTGCCATCGGTAATCCTCAACCCCCTCCCAGAACCTTATGCTATAGGCTCCCTTTCGGGCGAAGTTGAATGTCAGCCTTATGCCCCACAACGTTGCCAGAACCGCCATCACCACCAGCCGCGGAGCCATCCCGCCACTGACTGCGATAATCCAGGTATAGGCAATCGGGAGCAGGCTCCAGAGCTTGTCCATCTGAGAGTTGTTCCCGGTAAGTTCACCCACGATGAAACAGAAGGCGGCACTGCACGCCGCAACGATACCGAGGATTTTCAGCACCTCCAGCTGCGGGCCGTCTAACGCGGGCCCGACTGCAAAATATAGTATCGGACATACAACAAGGGAAAGCGCCAGCAGCGCAGCCATCAGAGGGATATTCATCTTGGTCATAATCACGAATTTAAAAATTACTTCCCGGACTTCACCACCTGCTTCGGGCTGTCACACGCCACCCCGTTCCAAAGGTATCGGACATCGCTCCCATTCTTTTTCTTATCCCTTATAATCTCTATTCCGGAAACGGTATCCCTGTATATGCCGCCACCCACCACAAGAACAATATCGTGCGATTCGTCCTGGAATCCCACAAAAGCAGTATAGGAATTGTATTCATCCAGCACCACACGGAAAGCCGTGTCCGTAACAACTGCGGGATTGTTCCTCTCCGTCCTGATAACAGAGAGCGTTTCGGAGGCTGTGAGTTCAGGATAGGATACTGTTATGCCATAAACTTTTTCAGGCTCCTTGCCGCAACCAGCCATCAGCACGGCGGCAAACATAATCATACCAAATGCAATGTTTTTTCTCATGATGTCGGAATTTTAAGTTGTGACAACAGTAAAACGTTTTTAACCCCGGTTTATTACAGGGAGGAGAAAAAAATTCCCGGACACCTCTGATTTCACCGAAACGGACTGGATATATCTCCATTTTCCATTGCTGACTCTCCTATGCAACTCCTCCGGAGTGTTTCATTGACTTGTTTGTTGCTAAGAGGGGCATATAATGTTTTGATAAACGGAATAGACGCCGCTATCCGAACAAATCTGAGTGAGTTCCGGTTTCCAGCATAAGCAGGGTTAGATGAGTGTCGTTCTGTTCCCAAATGAGCAGCCAGTCCGGTTCAATATGGCATTCCCATGTCATGCCGCCTTTATACCCTGAGAGCTTGTGAGGCTTGTACTTACGCGGCAACACGCCGCGTACGCGGAGAATATCAACTAATTCCGCTATTTTGTTCACATCTAATCCTCGCCTATTGCACAGTTTGACGGCCCGTTTGAACTGCGATGTGTAGTTAACCGTATACATCCCTTAATCTTCTAAGCATTGACGAATAAGGTCTGCGCCATCCTTGGCACTATATACACGCCCGGCGGCCACATCCTCGTAGGCCAGTTCAATACCAGTCTTGCGGTGGGATTTCAACGGGGTCTCAGATATCTGAAAAAAATCTAAAGAGCGGAGAATCTCCACAATACTGCGGGCCGCTTTGTTGCGTCCGTCGTATGATATTGTCAGTGTTGCCATTATATTATGTTATGTTATTTCAAACTGAATCATTAACGCCAATTATCCATTTTTATTGCCTGATTAGAAAAAAAAATTGCATCAAGGTCCGATGCAATAATTCCGGTTTCATGGCGTTATATTCGTATGGGAAAACGCAATGCTAACAATAAATCAGACAAAATGAGGCCAAAATTATCCAGTGGAATTTTTGTTGCCACGCTGCTGTTATGCGCAGCAATGCCTGCCATTGCCAACGACGGCACCTATTATACAAAAGGGAACCAGCTGGTGCCGCTAATGGAGACCGACATCAGCGTGCGTAAGGAAATACTTACCATCAGCCTGATGGACAACGGTTATGCCCGCGTGGATGTCTATTACGAATTCTGGAATCCGGGCAGCAAGACAAAACGCCTGCTGATGGGCTTTGAGGCGGATCCGCCCTACAACGACGACTACAAGTTCCACCCCAGCGGCGCACACCCGAACATCCGGAATTTCACCGTTGAAATAAACGGACGCAACCTTGCCTGCAACACTGCCGCCTGTGTGCGAGATTCCCTTCCGCTACAGATGGTTGACACCTCAAAACGCTATTGGATATTTGATAACAACGACCTCTATGAGGAAAGTAACAGGGAAGACGATTACTTTCCCATTGACATTAAAGCTGGCATTACGTTTTCGTATGTTTACTATTTCAACGCCGATTTCCAGCCGGGTCTCAACCATGTGCATCACACCTACACCTACCGCATGTCAGTAGTGGTTGGAATTCCCTACCTGTTAGATTACAAACTGACTCCAGCCGCACGTTGGGCAGGCGGTAAGATTGACGATTTCACGCTTATTGTATGTGCCGACAGCACGGCCAAACATTTTGTGATTTTGGAAGACGCTTTTCCTGAGGGAGAGTTTGTCGTCAGTAGAGGAGCGGGAAAGATACGCAAAACTGGCGAAAATCCCTATTGCTCATCCTGGTCAGGGGATAATTATGAGTTTGCATTGCGCAATGGTGCTGTTCAAATCCACCTCACCGATTTCCATCCGCAGAATGAACTCCGTATCATGGGGATGGGTTATAATGAATGCTGTGACAAAAAAGGTGCCTTTCATATCGGAGCCACTTACGACCGTTCAGACCCTATTTTCTTCACATATGATCCTAACAAGGTTGTGCCTGCAGATAAGGCATTTCTGAAGCGTGTAGTCCACAACCTGCCCTATGCCCATCGCGGCCACGTGTTCCGCGATGCGGCCCTGCGCCGCTATTTCGAATCGCTTTGGTGGTACATGCCCGACCCCAACTACAAGGACGACACCTCCGACTTCACCGAAGCGGACTGGAAGTATCTCCATGCGGAGTTTTAGTACGGATGTTTTTTCAGAAAAGCCTCTTTTTCTCCTTTCGGAAACACTTGCAGTCCGATTGCTCCGCCGCCATAATGGAACAAAGTGCTGTCATTGTAGGGTATCAGCATGTCGTCGTTCAAAGCATTCTCTTTTTCTTCTTTATTCATGGGGCGCTTGTAAAGGACGAAACTATACATCCCCATTCCAATCCGACGGAACCATATCTCCATGCTTTCCGGATAGTTACGCGAGGCTTCAACACCGATGCACCCCATGGTTTTCAATTTTTCACGGATATTTACATACTCCTTCTCCGTCAGC
>JAEEGJ010019701.1_pt1 | contig 14811 bp, 11 predicted proteins | sample 8958761 | NCBI WGS metagenome assembly JAEEGJ01 (sample SAMN16246546, study PRJNA631951) | gut metagenome | biome: gut microbiome; feature: rumen; material: RS-attached | host: Bos | place: Iran: Karaj | collected 2018-10 | reverse complement strand
TGAGATTCGGCAGAGCTGCAGTTCCGGTAATCAATGACAGACCTGACTACAAGTTCGAAGTAGGTAAGGCAGTTGTTGTTAAGGACGGCACAGACATGGTTATATTCGCTAACGGTGTCTGCGTAGCTGAAGCTCTCGGTGCAGCTGATAAGCTCGCAGCTGACGGCATCAATGCAGCAGTTGTTAACGTTCATACAGTTAAGCCGATCGACAAGGATACGATCCTTGAGTTTGCTAAGAAGACAAACAAGGTCTTCACAGTAGAAGAGCACTCCGTAATCGGTGGTCTGGGCAGCGCAGTTTGCGACGTATTGTCCGAGAACTATCCTGTAAAGGTTAAGAAGATCGGTGTCTATGACAGATTCGGTAAGAGCGGCCCGGCTGGCGCACTCATGAAGGAGTTCCAGCTCGACGCTGAAGGTATCTACAACCAGATCAAAGCAGCACTCTAATTCTTCTGAAAAAGAGTTATTCAAAAATCACTTTAGGCCGCTTCGAAAGAGGCGGCCTTAATCTTTGCAAAAATTTAGCCGGCTGATGCCGGCTTATATAATGTTTACTTTTTTATAAGTATAGTATATCAGTCTCTGCCTTCGCGCTCATCGTAAGAGATGACTGCGCCGAACTTCTCGAAGATCCTCTTTAAGAATACCGAATAGAATAGTGCGATCGTTGAGAAACCCATGAAGATCAGGATGCTCAATGTTGTAACGGTGAACTGATATGTCAAGAAAACGATTCCGCCCGTGATGATGATGATCATGATGGTGACCGGAATGTTGGATACTGCAATGAGGACCGAATTCTTTAGATACTGCTTAAATGTCTCATCGAACCAGGCCAGGAGAGGGAAGGTGTAGATAGAAGATGAGAATATTACAGCCAGGAAGAAGTAAGCAGGGTAAGCTGCCCAATAGTACTGGGGATCCATCATGTTGTTTACCATGAAGATCTCGAAAAGGAAAAATGCAGTAAGAGCAGTATAGAGAAGCTGGAAAAGCGTAGCCTTAAGGAAGTTGTTCTTAAAGCATGTGAGATAGTCTCTCCAGACTGACGGATTATCACCTGCGAGTATAGCTATTGTAATTCTATATAAAGAAGTAATAGAGGCTCCGATGGTGATAACCGGGATGCAGGTTATTATAAATAATAAATTAACTATAATCAGATTTGCTAAACCGGTAAGGAATCTTGTACCTGCACTCTTGGGATTAAAGAATGAGGGCTTGACCGGTTTGGGTGAGTTTGTTGCCATAAATATCTCCGTTTTTCTTAATTAAACATACGAATAATATCATAATAAACACGTGTGTGCTTGAACTGAACCTGAAGAGGAAAATATGGGGCAAATTTAACCAGATTTGTCTGCTTTTGTGCGATAGTTACAAACGCCCTTGTTAGACCTGATAACACCGAAAACTGGGCGCTTTGTGCGAATGATACAAACGGAGTACAAAAGATGTTGTGCAAGCGACAACACATTGCTTACTTTTTATGCAAATTTACCTTTCCAAAAGCAAATTTTGTACAATTTAGTCAATAAACGCAAGAAATGTAAAATTGTGGTCAATTTGTAGCAATAAATGTGGAGAAACATACCCAGTTTTTGACTAATATTTATCGTGTAGAAGGTCCGGATAGGGCCCGAACAAATTCATTAAGGAGGAAACTTTATGAAAAAGGTTATTGCCAGTGTTCTTTCTGTAGCTATGGTAGCAGCTCTCGCAGCTGGATGCACACAGCCTACAGATCCGACAACAGGTAGTGAAACAAGTGGTGGTGTAGAGCCCGTTGAGACAGGTGATGTAGAGACAGAGCCCGTTGAGACAGAGCCCGAGACTACAGAGAAGCAGGAGATGACAATTGGTACAGGTTCTGAGGTTATCAACCTCTGGTCATTCACAGACGAGATCCCGAAGATGGTTAACCAGTATGTTACACAGAATCCTGACTTCGGTACAAAGTACACTGTAAAGTGCACAATCATCGCTACAGACAACGGTGCTTATCAGCAGGCACTCGACGCTGCTCTCGTAGCTGGTGGTGATGCAGCTCCTGATATGTACGCAGCAGAGGCAGCTTTCATCCTCAAGTATTCACAGGGTGATATGGCTAAGTTCGCAGCTACATATGAGTCACTCGGCATTGACGTAGATGCTAAGGCAGCAGCAGCTGAGATCGCACCTTACACAATCGACATCGGTTCACGTGATGGTAAGGTTGTTGCTCTTGGTTATCAGGCTACTGGTGGTGCTATGATCTACAGAGCTTCTATCGCTAAGGAAGTTTTCGGTACAGACGACGCAGCTGAGATTGAGAATATCGTAGGTGCTGGTTCTGGTAACTGGGACAAGTTCTGGGAAGCAGCTGCAACTCTTAAGGAAAAGGGTTATGCAGTAGTTTCTGGTGCAGGCGATATGTGGAACGTTTGCGAGAAGAGCGCTACAGAGCCTTGGATCAAGGACGGTCAGCTCAACATCGCTCCTGAGAGAGACGCTTACCTCGACATCGCTAAGAAGCTCAAGGATGAGGGTCTTTCAAACGACGCATCTGGTTGGACAGAAGCTTGGTATGCAGACATGAAGGGTGAAGGCGCTAAGGGCGTATTCTGCTTCTTCGGACCTGCTTGGCTCATCAACTACGTTATGATCGGTAACTGCGGCGGTACAGCTGCTGGTGAAGGTACATACGGTGACTGGAGAGTTTGCGCTCCGCCGGTTGGCTTCTTCTGGGGCGGCACATGGGTTCTCGGTAGAGACGGTACAGCTCACGCTGAAGGCGTTGCTGAACTCATCGAGTGGATTACACTTGATACTTCAGAGACAGGTCTCCAGTATCTCTGGGCTAACGACAAGATGGGCAACGGCGCTAAGGATACAGTTGCTTCAGGCGTAGTTATGGCTAAGTCTGACGGATCACTTCCTTTCTGCGGTGGCCAGAACATCTTCCCTGCATTCATCGCTGGTAACGCTAACGCTTCTGGTAAGGCTATGACTCAGTATGACGAAACCATCAATGGTTACTTCACTGACGCAGCTGGCCAGTATGCTGAAGGCAACCTCGACAGAGACGGCGCACTTGAGGCATTCAAGACTAACGTCACAGATAACCTCTCATTCTAATAGCTATTAATTATTAGGACGCTGTGGCGGCAGGGTAGATCAGGCATTTACCCTGCCGCTTTTTAAAACTCAGAGGAGGCTGTATGAGAAACAAAAAACTAGTTGATTATGCAAAGTTCGGATATCTCTTCTCACTTCCGTTCATTATTGCATTTTTGATTTTTACACTTTATCCGGTTGTCTACACATTATTAATCGGTTTTACTGATTTGAAGGGTGCAGGCAATACCGAATGGCATTTCCTTCCTTCAGTAGGAAAGAATTTATTCGTCAACTTTACTGACGTTTTGGGTTCATCTTCATTCCAGAAAGCATTTAAGAATACTTGGATCATCTGGATCATGAACTTCATCCCGCAGATCGGCTTTGCACTTTTGTTCACTGCTTGGTTTACAGACAGAAGATCAAAGGTTAAGGGCCAGGGCTTATTCAAGATTCTCTTCTATATGCCTAACATTATTACAGCTGCAACAATCGCTATTTTGTTCACAAAGCTGTTTGGTTACCCTAAGGGTGCTGTAAACGATATTCTTCTCGCATTTGGAAGAAAAGAAGCATTTAACTTCGAAGCAAATGAGTGGCCTGTAAAGACTATCATCGCTTTCATCCAGTTCTTCCAGTGGTATGGCCATACAATGGTTAACCTCATCGCAGGTGTTATCGGTATCAGCCCTGAGATCTTTGAAGCTGCTGAAATCGACGGCGCAAACAGAGTTGAGACATTCTTCTTTGTCACAATCCCTTGTATCCGTCAGATCATGTTGTTCGTACTCGTTACATCACTCATCGGTGGTCTCAACATGTTCGATATTCCGCAGTTGTACATTGGTACAAGATGTAATAATGCCGGTCTTACAACAAACATGTATATCCGTAACCAGGCTTTCGCCGGAAGTTACATGTATAATAGAGCAGCTGCAGCAAGTGTTATCTTGTTCATAGTTATCATCATTCTGTCTTCTATCTTGTTCTACATCCTCAGAGATAAGGACGAGGCAAGAATCAAGAAGCTCAGAAAGCAGGAACTTAGAGCTGCAAGGAAGGGCTTATGAGGTGAATAGATATGAGTGATAATTCTAACGCAATTAAGCAGTCTTCAATCAAGAAGAACGAGATTTGGCTTAAGGTAGTTATCTATGTTGTATCTATCTTCTTCTCAATCATGACATTGTTCCCCTTTGTTATGATGGTTGCTAACTCGTTCAAGAGCACATTCGAGATTCAGCAGAGCACACTTACACTTTGGTCTGCAGATCCTCTCGGAAACCTTGCTAAGAACTGGCAGGTAGTAAACAGTAAGGACTTCCATCCTTTCGTAGGTTTTGCAAATTCCTTCATTGTTGCTACATGCTCAACATTACTTAACGTATACTTCTCATCACTTACTGCTTATGCTATTACAGCATATGAGTGGAAGTTGAGAGAGGCATTCAACGGACTTATCATGGCAATCATGATGATCCCTGGTACTGTAACTACAATCGGTTTCTATCAGATGGTATACAAGCTTGGATTGATCAATAGACTTTCATTGCTTATCCTTCCTTCCATCGCTGCACCTATGACAGTATTCTTTATGAGACAGTACCTGCAGGCTTCACTCTCTATGGAGATCGTACAGTCTGCAAGAATTGACGGCGCAGGAGAGTTCAGAATCTTTAACCAGATCGTTGTACCTCTCATGAAGCCCGCTATCGCTACACAGGCTATCTTCGCTTACGTAGGAAGCTGGAACAACCTCTTCATGCCTTTGATTCTCTTGACAGATAAGGATAAGAAGACACTCCCTGTAATGGTATCTTTGCTCAACGGCGATATCTACAAGAAGGAGTACGGTGCTGTATACTTAGGACTCTTAATTACAGTTTTACCTCTCTTCGTTGTATATGCAGTCCTTTCACGTTACATCGTTGAAGGTGTTGCATTGGGCGGTGTAAAGTCTTAAGACTTATCTCATCCGGATCTGATCCGGAACCAATCAAAAACATTAAAGCTGCGTCTTTGGAAATTGCCTCCCCAGAGACGCAGCTGTTTTTTGCAGGGATATTACGTCAATAAAAAAGGTTGTCTCGTTTGAAACAACCTTTTTGAATTACATCTTCTTTTTTGCTCTTCTGATCCTGTTCCTGAATTGGGAAGGCGAGCACCCGTATTGTTTCTTGAAACTGCGCGAAAGGGAAGTGAGGTTATTGAATCCGCAGCTCATTGCGATGTCGCTGATCTGGAGATCCGTGTCGTTTAACTGACGTTCTACTTCCTTGAGTTTTAACGTCGTCTGGTAGTCGTTAAAGGTCATTCCGGTATATTCCTTAAACAGTCTCGCAAAATGGAATTTGGAGTATCCTACGTGGTTTGCAGCCTGGTCCATGGAGATGTTCTCAGAGCTGTGCATTGCGAGCCATTCAGCAAGTGATCTGAACTTGATGTAGACTTCTCTCTGCTTGTCGTTGTGAGGAGCAGTGAGGCCTTCGGAATAATCCTTCTTCATGAGCATTCCGAATACGTCCATGAGCTTACTGAAGATTGAGATCTCTTTTACCGTTGTAGAGTAAAAGAAGTACAGATCGTTGATCTCCATGAATCTCTCAAGGATCAGATTATACACATCCGGATGTGTCTCCGGTGTGATGAGCAAAGGCTCGGAAATTATCTTTTTGAATTCCTCGTAATCGAAGAATACCTTCAGGAAATCGATGTTGAATAGATAGATGAATCTGATTCCTGACTTCGTACCTGAGATCTTGTGTAGCATGTCCGGAGGTACCAAGAGTATCTCCTTCTCATTAAGTACGATAGTACGGTCATCGAAAATGTATGTATAAGATTTCTCAATAGGTATCGTAATCTCAAGACAGCCGTGTCTGTGGACTGGATAGTCCTCTGAACGGTTGTTATACCAGATACGCATATTGGAGCCCGGAATAAGCTCAACTTCTTCTACGTCGTTACTTACGATCCTTCCGGCGAAACTGCCGATAGGCTGCTGATATTTGCCGGGAACTGAGTTATCGTTAAACTGCATTTATTATCCACCCATATAAAATCAATAACACAATTTTAGTGGCTCAAGATACCATTTTCAAGTACGGAACTTTGAGAAAATCAAATAACAAAAAATACAGAATATATTTCTACAACTTAAGAATATCTAACCTATGTGAAAACCTATACAATAAGACCATTACAAACATAGGAGACGTAATCACATGAATAGAGAACAAGCTGTAAAAAGAGCAGAAGAACTGGTCAGCAAAATGACATTGGAAGAGGCAGCTTCGCAATTGAGATACGATTCTCCCGCGATAGACAGACTCGGAATCCCGGAATACAACTGGTGGAATGAGACACTTCACGGAGTAGCAAGAGCAGGTACTGCTACGAGCTTCCCTCAGGCAATCGGATTGGGTGCTACATTCGACACAGAGCTCTTAGGCGAAGTTGGTGTAGTATGCGGTAACGAAGGCCGTGCAAAGTATAACGAACACAAAAATAACGGCGACAGAGATATCTACAAGGGACTTACTTTCTGGTCACCTAACGTAAACCTGTTCAGAGACCCGAGGTGGGGCAGAGGACAGGAGACATACGGTGAGGACCCGGTCCTCATTTCCGATCTTGCAGTTCCTTTTATCGAGGGACTCCAGGGTGACGGAGAGTACATGAAGACTGCTGCATGCGCTAAGCACTTCGTAGTTCACTCAGGACCTGAAGCATTAAGACATCAGTTCAACGCTACATGCTCTGACAAGGATCTCTACGAGACATATCTGCCTGCATTCGAAGCATGCGTAAGAGAAGCTAAGGTTGAGTCCGTAATGGGTGCTTATAACAGAACAAACGGCGAGCCCTGCTGCGGACATTCTTATCTGCAGGACATCATCCGTGACAAGTGGAAATTCGAAGGTCACATCGTATCTGACTGCTGGGCTATCAGGGATTTCCACGAGCATCACAAGGTAACAAAGACATCCGAAGAGAGCGCTGCGCTCGCACTTAACAAGGGATGCGATCTCAACTGCGGATGCACATACATTGATCTCATGAAGGCTTACAACAAGGGCCTCGTAACTGAAGAGACGATCAGACTCTCAGCAGTAAGACTTTTTACTACTAGATTTATCCTCGGCATGTTCGACGAGACAGAGTTCGACGGCCTCAACTATCTCGATGTTGAGACAAAGGAGAACCTTGCAGTTGCAAAGAGAGCATCAGATGAGAGTATCGTCCTCCTCAAGAACGACGGAATCCTTCCTATCGACAAGAACAAGAATAAGGTAATCGCCGTAATCGGCCCTAACGCTGATTCCAGAGCGTGCCTCGTCGGTAACTACTATGGAACATCATCCGAGTACATCACGGCCATAGAGGGCATCAGGAACGCCGCAGGAGACGATACCAGAATCCTCTATGCAGAAGGATGCGACCTGAGCATCCCGAAGCCGGATTTCCTCTCACGCGAATACCACAGACTCGCTGAGGCTGAAGCGGTAATGAAGAGAGCAGATCTCGTAGTTCTCGTTATCGGTCTTAATGAGACATTGGAAGGTGAGGAAGGCGACCAGGGTAACCAGTACAAGTCAGGCGATAAGCCGGATCTCAAGTTCCCTAAGACTCAGTTAAGACTCATCGAGAAGGTTATCGCTTCAGGTAAGCCTTTCGTCACTGTTGTTATGGCAGGTTCCTGCATGGATCTCAGCGAGCTGGCAGACAAGTCATCTGCGATCCTTCAGGCATGGTATCCGGGTGCAAGAGGCGGCCAATCTATCGGTGACATCCTCTTCGGCAAGGTAAATCCTTCAGGTAAGCTCCCTGTTACTTTCTACAAGGATACAAACGACCTGCCTGACTTCGAAGATTACTCAATGAAGGGCAGAACATACCGTTATCTTGAGACAACACCGCTCTATCCGTTCGGCTATGGTCTCACATACGGCAAGATGGATATCATTAACGTAAGCTACACAGGCGAAGATGCTAAGAACAGCGGAATTACCGTAAAGGTTGATGTGGCAAATACCGGCGATGTAGCAACTACAGAAGTTATCCAGGTCTACATGAAGGCTGATGATGCAAACGAAGTAAAGAACACAAGACTTGCAGGATTTGCCAGGATCACACTCGAAGCAGGCAAGACAGGTTCAGTTGAGATCCCTGTAACTGCAGACCGTTTCAAGGTAGTAAATGACAAGGGTGAGAAGGTAATAGCAGAAGGGAAGATCAATTTCTTCGTAGGTTTCGGCCAGCCTGACAGCCTCACGGAGAGCTTGACAGGCAAGAAGTCAGCTGCCTTCGCAATCTGATTCAAAACAGGCTAAACACATTGAAAAAAGGGCTTTGTAACATTGTTACAGAGCCCGTTCTATTTGAAATAACTGTTTTGAGGTGGGAGATTACCACCAGAACAGGATGTGGCTTAGCAGATTTCCGAACAGTGCTGCCATTCCGAATCCGAATGCGAGGCAGGGAGCAATCCTGATCTTGGATTTGAACTTCGCCTTTTTCAAAATAATAAGGACCAGTGCATAAACACCTGCTACAACTAATCCGACAGCGATGCCTGCAATGGCAAATTTCCAGCCCAGATAGAGTCCTGTAGCTGCAGAAAGTTTAATATCACCTCCGCCAAATGCATTCTTAAGTATAAGAGATATGATAAGCATCGGAACTGATACGCATACAGCGCCGATCAGGTGACTGATCAGTCCGGGAACAGAGAATTTCTCAACGATAATGAAATTGATTATGGCCAAAACCGCGATCCAGATTACGATCAGATCAGGAACGATTCCTGCTTTGATATCAGCGGAAGCGCATGCCACAAGCAGCAGAAGGAATATGCATGTAGCAATTCCCACTGCGTCAAATCCGCAGACAAATATACCTGAAAAAACAGCAACCGCCGCAAATATATAAAACACTGGCGACGGAATGCTTTTTAGATCGTTTATCAGGTTGCCTGTTGTCTTGGACGAATCAGTCGTCATAGTAGGCGACACGCTCAAGCTCTTCGAAAGAAGTGATGCCCTGCTCAACGAGTGAGATGGCAGCCTGCTTCAGAGTCTGCATGTTCTGGTTCTCAACGGCGAAAGCCTTCATATCTTCAGCTTCAGCACCGGAAGTGATCATCTTACGGATAGCCTTATCTACAACGAGGACTTCATGGATAGCTGTACGTCCGAGATATCCTGATCCATGGCACTGACTGCATCCTACGCCCTTCTTGGCAGTAGGAATGTCGTGGCCGACGAATTCGATCTGTCTCTCTGACAGAGGCTCAGGCTTAGCGCAGTAAGGGCAGATCTTTCTCATAAGTCTCTGTGCAACTACGCCTACCAAAGCGGATGAGAGCATGTAAGGTTCAGCACCGATATCAACGAGTCTTACGATTGTCGAAGCAGCGTCATTGGTGTGCAATGTAGACAAAACCAAGTGACCTGTAACAGCCGCTCTGATTGAGATGGAAGCAGTCTCAGCGTCACGTGTCTCACCGACCATGATTACGTCAGGGTCCTGACGCATGAGAGCTCTTAATCCGACCTCGAAAGTAAGTCCTGCAGTAGGGTGGACCTGTACCTGGTTAAGTCTCGGCAGGTTCTTCTCGACAGGGTCTTCGATCGTACTGATATTGATCGGTTTCTGAGACAGTGATTCCAAAGCCATATAGAGAGTAGTTGATTTGCCTGAACCCGTAGGACCTGTGATGTAAATCAGTCCGTTAGGTGACATGAGCATCGACAGGAACTTCTTGTAGTTATCAGGTGTCATACCAAATGTGCTGTTGTTATCGATATGTACAGCAGACAGAATAAGTCTCATAACGACCTTCTCGCCAAATACCGTAGGAATTACGTTAACACGGACGTTAACGATCTGTCCCTGGATCCTTACACGGAAGTGACCGTCCTGAGGAATACGTCTCTCAGCGATATCCATCTCGCCCATGATCTTAATTCTTGCAACAAGTGAATCCTGAACGTTTTTCTGCAGCTGGATATAGTCGATAAGAGTACCGTCGATACGCATTCTTACGATAACGTTCTGCTCAAAAGGTTCAATGTGAATATCAGATGCGTTATCCTGGAAAGCCTTATCGAGCAGGGAGTTAACGAGGTTGATGATAGGAGCATCGTCAGCACCTGCGCTTGTATCGATGACAAGCTCATCGAGTGTTGTACCTGCTGTATTAGCATTAGCGTTCTCAGCAGCAAGCTTAGCCTTGATGCCGGCATACTGATATTCAATGGCAGCCTTGAGAACGTGTTCCTGAGCGATAACGGTTCTGATAGGCATACCGATAGTCTGTCTGATATCTTCAATAGCATACAGGTTAAGAGGGTCATTAACTGCGAGTAAAACCTCGCCGTTTTCCTGACCGATAGGGAGCATTACATACTGCTCTGCCATCTGCTTCGGAATAAGCTTAACAGTATCGGCATCGATAGAATATGAGCCTAAATCGATAACCTGCATATCAAGTCTGTTAGCAAGAGCTAAGAGCATTTGAGGCTCGGTAACATAACCCATCTCGATCAATACCTGACCGATTCTCTTACCGCCGGATTCTTTCTGGATACCAAGTGCTTCTTTGAGCTGTGCATCAGTGATATATCCGGCCTGAACCAGAAGATCACCTATACGAATTTTGGAATTATCTGCCATAGTTTATCCCTCCGCAACGGCAGTAGTTTCATAATCAGATATATCTGCCATATAAAGATTTACGCTGATACGAAGTCTGACTTTACCGGAATCTACGAGGTCTACCGCGCCGGTTTCCGGATTGACCTGTTCAATCTTATCTACCTTAGACCATTCAAAGCCGGTGATGCGGAGTGCATCTTTGGTGCAGAGATCATCGATCATTGCCTGGCAGGCTTTGCGTGAGCCTGTAACATCAATTGTGAGGCTAACACACTGAACACCTGAGGATTTTGTAGAGTTGCTTTTTGATCTTGCATTTTCATAAGGAGTAAGAAGAGAATCAACAGTTGTAGTTTTAACAACTGACGTGGCATCAGCAGTATCTTTATCATCTTTGTCTGTAGAGAGCGATGTATCTATTGTTGTTTCAACTACCTGGTTGTTACTGTTAACATCTATTGAAGAGTACTTATAAGGTTTTTCTTCAACTGCATCTGACGGCATTTTTATTATCAGGTTTTCAGAGAAAAGACCTGACTTCAAAACATATGAAGTGACCATTCGGTCTATTTCTGAACTGTTCATCATGGGATAGAGATAAGCAGTAGAATCCTTAAAATCACTTACAGTCTTTTCATAGATTGCTTCGCCGCTTGTTAAATTGATAAGCTTATTTCTGTACTGGTTTTGAGTTAATTCCGCCTGTTCGATCTTATCATTTATGGTCATGATTGATGTGATATTTGGTCGAATCAAATACCAAATAGATACAAATACTATTCCTGCGAAAAGAACTACGGCAATAGTCATTTTATCTTTTTTACTGAGGTTAGTTTGCATTGCCATATCAGTTTACCTCCTCGGATACTTCTCTTGCTGCAAGAGTACATACCACGTTGATCTGCCAATTTGTGCCATCACTTGATAATGCATATCCAGTGTAATTAACATCCTGGAATATATCCATTGACATTAGATCGGCTATAAACATATTGATATCTTCAACTACAGGTGAAGAAGCCGTGATACTGAATACTCCTGAAGAAGCACTGTACGAATTGAATCCGACTGTAACGTCATGTTTCTTAGCTGCGCTGAGAATCTCATTGTTGATCTTGGAATCAGGTAAAGGGTATGACTCCAGATCTGCTTTAAGCGCATCTGCGCCGCCCTGAATCCTTCCCATGTCGGACATATTGTTGTACATGGTATCGTATTCGGATATTTTTGCAATCGTATCCGGATTGTTCAAATATTTTTCAATATCTTTTAGTTCTGCTTCTTTAGCAGTCTTATAAGCTAATACTCCACCATAAACAAGACCAACCAAAACAAGTCCGCCGGCAAAAGGAAGGATAAGCTTTTTGAGTCCGGAACCTTCAGCATTCTTTTTCTGTGTCTGCTTAATGTTTTTCAGAATCGGCATTCTCTCATCGATTCTTCGAAGACCTGCAATCGGATAGATGAAGAAAGGGAATAGGGCCTGATCATTAGATATAGTTGTTCCTTGCGGGGGTTGAGCCAATGAAATATCTGCTGCACTGTCGATATTAAGAATATCATTTGCCAACTGATTTACCTGAGTATAGGTAAGTCCGCAGAACAGTACATCCTTGACAGTCTCTGTCAGATGCTGTGCCGAAATAAACTGTCTGATAGATGAAATAGAAGAGTAGATTTCTCTGGCAAACTCCGGTGTACCAGGCTGTGCGAATACTCGGGTTGTGGAATCGTAATAGTATTTTCCTTCTGCGAAGAATATGGTAACAAGAGACTTACCATCAAGAATCATATAAAGAACAGTCTTTCCAGAAGCCTGTTTAGTGAAGTACTCGGTAGCCAGTTGAACACCGTTGTGAATAGTCTTTAACTTAAGACCGGCATTACTGAAGATTTCAATATACTTGTTCACGAAAGAAATTTCTGCTGTTTCGTAAACTACTCGCTGAGTTTTAGCTTTTGCATCTTTGGAAACAACGTACCAACCAGTGACTGGATTCTGGAATCTGCCATATTCAGAATCACGTGTTTCTCTCTCAATAAACTCAGAGGTCTTTTTGTCTGCCAATATAGGGGCATCAACTCTGTTGGATCTGAGCTGAGGACTATTTAAAATAAGGGTAACTTCAGCCTTTGGAAGTTTATTAGCCTGCCATGCCATTTTTATGGCTTCGGTCAATTTCTCCTGATCCATTACTACGCCATTTAAAACTGCACCTTCAGGTAGAGGAGAAGATATCAGTTTAGATACTTTTACACCATCGCCAGATGAAGAACCTGATGCAATCTGTATGTTGGTATTTGACAGAAATACTACTTCAGACATTTGTTTATTTCCTTTCGTTGATTGCTAGTTTCTTATGAGCCTGCTCCAATTGTTTGGTAAGACTGATATATAGGTTGGATGATAGCAATCATTATAAATCCGACTGCAGCAGCCATTACTACTATCATTACAGGTTCGATATATGATGTAAGACGTATGAGAGCCTGTTTTGAGTAAAAATCAAGATCATTAGCAACGGATTCAAGCATAGTTCCAAGCATACCGGTTTCTTCACCGACTTTAATCGTTGAAGGCAACTTGGAAACGAACCCATTGACATCTTGAAGTGCAGTTGAGAGAGGCATACCACCGGCAACTTTTTTCTCAACTTCATTGAATTGTTCTTCGATATATTTATTGCCTATGGTACTCCTTGATATCTCGATACAACTGTGGATAGGAATACCGGATGAATAAAGAGAACTCATAGTACGTGCAAATCTTGCCGAGTAAATGACTTTGGTAAGTTTTCCCCATTTAGACATGATTTTGATATGGTCAATTTGATATCTGACTGCAGGGATTTTTATAATCATTTTTCCGAAAATGATAGCCAACACTACAACGACTAGTATTATGTACCATTTTGTAGCAACAAAGTCTGAAATGCCCATAAGAATTCGTGTCGGCAACGGAAGCGAAGGCATTGTATCAAATAAGTCTTTGAACTGTGGCAATACATAGCCAAACAGGATAGCTACAACAACTACTATTAGTACAGATAGTATTTTAGGATAAGTGAGCGAGTTTTTGGCTGTTTGCTCAAGTTGAGCTTCACTGGTGTACTGATCAGCTAATCTCAAACATGTTACATCTAGAGTACCAGATGTTTCGGCAGCTTTAAGCATAAAGATAAGCAAAGGAGGGAATGCAGGATCTAATTCTTCCATTACAGTAGAAAGAGAAACACCCTGTACAATCCTGTCGCGTAATCTGAGATACAGTTGTCTTTCATAATCCGAGATTGATTCATCATTTGCAACGATATCAAGTGCTTTAATTAGAGTTACACCAGATTTAATAAGCGTTCCAAGCTGACGGCAGAAATCGGCCAATCTTGGCTTTTTTAGAGGCTTAAGAGCCATTTGCTTCTTAATGGGTTTTGCTTCTAACAGAAGAAGACCTGACTCATGGAAACGTTTTTGCAGATCTGTCTCATCATAAGCTTCGGCCTTGCCTTTTATGACCTTGCCATTACTATCCTGTGCCTGATATTTATATTCCGGCATATATAATTGAGTCCTTTCTTCAGTCTGTTGTTTTATTCTGCTTCGTAATTTAGAAGCTCGAATGAATAATAAACTTTAAAGTTTCCTTCTATGCCCGGCTGAATGCCCTTTTCAGAACCGGTGTCAACATATACGACTCTGTATAATCCCTTTCTATATTCAAAACTAAGAGGTGCATTCTCATGGCTGTCCCATTCATACAGTGTGACAGTTCCTTTGCGGTGAGAGATGTAAGCTATCTTCTCAGCCGCACCTTCGGCAAGTCCGTTACTGGTGTTGGGATCATATATGGATGACATCTCACCGTAGTACTCGATACCGACTGATCGGAGGGCTTTGCGAATATCACGGGCTTCTTTATAGGCCTGTCTAGCCCCGGAATCAATAACAAAGCACAACGCAAGAACAGTCAACATACAAAAGACAACTAACGTGATTGCAATGATACGCAGTGTTTCTGCAAAGTTGCTTCTCTTGTAAAACTGGGTGCCTT